>Ga0210059_1005763_pt1 | contig 19876 bp, 11 predicted proteins | sample Ectturendosymbi2_FD_188042 | JGI IMG/M metagenome (GOLD analysis project Ga0210059, IMG submission 188042) | Ecteinascidia turbinata endosymbiont from Florida, USA - Sample 2 (SPAdes) (version 2) | ecosystem: Host-associated > Tunicates > Ascidians > Unclassified | place: Key West, Florida... | reverse complement strand
CCGACAGTAGAAAAAAGATCATAGATCAAAACAAACCTCGGCTGAGACATGTAATCAAGTTTGTCGAGTTTTGCGGTCGTCAGGAAAGAATATCAAAGAAACAAGATGGCAGGTTAGTTGGAAGGAGCCCCAGTTTTCGTGGTGAGTACAGTCAATCGTTTATCTACAAATTACGTGCTTTCCATGACTTCTAATTACAAGCAACTTTTCCTTTTCAAGGCTTTTGCTTCCATAACTTCAGCCCCCCCGTTAGAAAAATCCTGGCTGCGCCCCTGTCCACATGTAATTTAAAATATAAGATTTGGCGGGCGTGGTGGAGTATATTGAACCAAAACAAACGCAGGCAAGAACATCAGTCGTCATCATGCGTAACAATCTGGATCGTGATGTCACAAAGAGTTATAGAATGAACGCGCAATTTGTGTTTGAATATGTTCTGTGTTGGTTGGCACTTGGCAGTAACCTATTCTTTAATTAAACGTATCTCACAAATATAACTCGAACTCATTGGCGGCCATGCTTCATATAAATAAAAGTAATGCGGCCGGCAATAGCAAAAGGTTGTACGCCCCTGATCTACGGGTTCAGCAAGTCTTCTAGTTTCGATTTTAAAAAAATATTTGATTTGGGTGTGGGGTTATCTCTTGGTGACGTTCAAAGAGGGCATGTTTTTGTATGTTTGACCCACTTTAACCGGCCCAGGGCGCCAATCCAATGAGCCATTTTTATGGCTCAAAAGTTTTTTGGAAACTAGACGATCATACGCGTCTTTAGACGATCACACGCGTCTGACCTTCTAGCATGTCTGGAACCAGAACTATTTGTTGCCCAAAAATCCCGTTGTGCACAAAAACTCAAACTGCAGAAAAAAACACGAACCTCCCACTGGCGGCTGGCGATAACTCGCCAGACGTTTATGCTAGAGAGCTATTCAAACCCTCGAAAGACTCTTGAAGTCTTGTAGTTTGCACTGAAAAAAAAAACTTTGAGATTTGGGTTTGGGATTTTCGGTGGACTTCGTCAGGATTGGAGTATGTCCTACTATTTTTTGGTTTTTCTTTTATGACGTCATCGCCCGGACAATGAGGCTCAAACTTTGGTTGGATTCTAGGCTGTGATATGAATCTGTAGAGCCTTAGATCGACTTCCTGGCGTTCTGGTGCCAAAGTTATGGCCAAAAGACCGGAAATCATGTAGTAATCCCCTGGGGAACCAGTGGGGATTCCCCTAATCAATTTTTGTCTATTTTGCCGTAACGTCTGAACCAGAAACGCTATAAAGTCCATCGAACCCTCTGTAGACTCGTATTGTAGCCTAGAATCCAAAAAAACTTTGAGCCACAAAATCGGCTCGATTGGTCGGCTCCCAGGGGATGGCGACGTCATCCAAATGTTAACGAATATGCATAAACATCCTCTCCTTAGGTAAACATCAACAAAAAACCCGAAATCTCAAGCTAAAAATTTTTTTTGCAGTCTAAACTACAAGTCTTCACGAGACTTTAGAGGGCTTGAACAGCTCTCTAGCCTGTTTTGGCGGCGAGTTATGGCTATATACAGACTGGGTGTTATTCACCCCAGGTTAGAGTTTGTAGGGGTAGAAATTTTGACCACTTTTTGTTTTTTTAGCATAATTTTGGTTCCAGATATGCTAGAAAGCCAATCAAGGGCTCTAAAGACTCGGATGATAGCCTAGTTTCGAAACAAACTTGAGCGAAAACATAGGGTCATTGGATTGGCATCCAGGGCCGCGTAAAGTAGGCCATAAAAACGCAAAAAACACCCCCCACTTGTGACGTCCCTCCCAGAGAACCCTAAACTCAAAACGAATATTTTTTTTCAATCTCAACTAGAAAACTTGCTGAATCCGTAGATCAGAGATGTCAAACTCGGTTTCAGTTCCGGGGCCACTTCAAGCTTATTTAATTTTAAGCGGGCCGGACCGATGTAATGATTGCATAACACCCTGGTTATAAGTAATGACAGCTTCCAACTGTTTCCATAACTTTAATGCAAAAATTTCAAGCTTATCTGAAAATGCTAATTAGCACATTTAAGGAGCAACCTTCATGAAGCTCTGCATTAACATGACGTTTCTTGAGAAAAGTCTATTCAATTTTACGACATATAATGATTTTGAAACCAACCGAAACGAAAACACAACGTCTAAAAAATCAACCGAAATGAAATATTTCGAAATAAGCGAACTGGTTTCTGTCAAATTTCCGTTTCGAACACCTCTACTCGTCTGCAGCTTAGTGCAGTAATCCAGGCCACCCGAACTGGCACCACATTGTGCAAACTAGTGGAAACTTGAATTTTTCTTCTAGCTTGGACATGCATAAATTTTTACGCAAAACATACAGCTTGTGACAATGTACGAACAGTATGGTTCCATCAAATGAAACGCGTTCGTAATGAAGCTGCTGACTAGCATTACATTTACTCACTGTTGCAAGCGTTCAGTGTCTTGAACATTTTCCATAGTAACCATTCATTGCTGCAGAACTATATTTCAGGGCGCAAAGAAGCAGTTAACATTAAATATGTTAGCGATTTAGGCCTACGCCTGAAACTTGGCACCTTTTAGCTTTCACTAGTGTATCAATATCAGGTGTCAAATCTTGTGTAGCAGCCACTTTCAGGATGCCATTTTAAGTGAGCATGTGTGAGCCTTGAGCGCAGCTTTGTTTTATTGATGTTCATCACAGAGAACACTTGTTCACAAAGGTATATCGTCCCAAGCATGCACAAAACTTTTGTAGCAAGGGATGTCACTTTGGGGTAGCCTGGAAAAAGATACTGATAGAATGTGTCCCAAGCTCGCCAAGGCCAACTTGGTCTTCATATCTGAATCACACTGCAAGTCAATTATTTCAAGTCGCAAGTCAAGGGGCAGATCAGAGGGGTTTACTGTGAATGGCTAGCAAAAGACTTGAAAGTCCATCTTAAGTTTGCCAAAAATCTGAAATCGTTGCTTGAACTCCTGCAACAATTCTGTTATCTTATCACTGTATTGATTCAAGTCACTGTTCAGACCCGCGGCACGAACACTTTTTAGACAAAGGAAATGAGCAGTGTCATCACCGGAAAGTTGTCTCCCACAAGGACAACTTCAACTTGAATGCACATGTGGTGTCTTAATACTGTGTGACAAGTCTTTTGCGGCCTTGCATTTGTTCAGATTATTCAAGTGCTGTGTAATATCCACCATAAAGGCAAGGTCTTGCATCCACTCTCAGGACTGAAATTCTCAAACTGTCTTGCCCTTTTTCTTCACAAAGTTTTCAATTTCCTCACGTAAAAAAACGCTTTAGCACAGCACCTCGACTTAGCCATCTCAAACTTTACGTAGCAAATTTCGTTTAGAGTTGTACCTAGAACTCCGAAGGTTTCGAAATCGATATCGCTGGAACTCAAGGTATGTTTTTCCCCAGAGTTCTTGTGTTTATCAGCAGTAGTTGAACTTTTGCATATTCATACCTGTCTGAAAGATAAAACCGATGTAAATATGCAAAAGGAAGAAAACGGGAAATTTTCACATGAGAAAAACAGAGAAAAACAATAAAATATAAGCAATTGCGTTAAGGTTTCAAGTGATTGAAATCTAGTCACTAGTTGTTGAAGTATACCTGGATAAACTTCTCAAGCAAGTTTTTACTTTACAAAATCATCCCGCGGGCCGGATTCAACTACACAACAGGCCGGTTTTGGCCCGCGGGCCGTATGTTTGACACCCCTGGTTTATATAAAGGTAAAGTTTTTCTATGCAGACAATAGTGATTTAACCAGAGTCCTCCAAAGTTGTTGATTTTTTAAATCAACCCTGTGGGTCGATGGAACTTTTCAAAGTGCTCAGAAACGCCTCAGGGTCAAAATGGGCTATCAGTGTTTAGGAGTCAAAAAGGGATAGAAAATTATCAGGGTAATTGGCAGTGGAGACCAGACATTTGTATATGAAGTAAAAATAAATTGAATAACCTTCTGGTACACATTTCTACTCTTTTTTGTTGTTTATCGCTTTTGCATGCAGTAAAATGTACTAATATAATTTGTCCAGCCGAGGAAAGTTAACAGTAAGTCTGTGTTTCTGATATTGTCCTAAAGTAAAACAACATTAAAAACCTTCCCGTTCGGTTTTGAATGCGCACGTACTTTTTAATTTCTTCCGCACCATTGCAAAGACTTTATCCTAAGTTCATTCTTCTGAGAGTCGACAAAAACCAAACAACCTATGAAGGGGCTAACGGGCTGAATTATTCAACTACTTCAAACCATGGGTGTCGGAAATGGGGTGCAGCGGGGTCTTTTGCTCTCCCTGGATTTTTAAATTTGACATTTTCATGTTAAAATGTTTAGCAAAAAGGGTTGTTTTTTTAGTTTCGTGTGTGTAAAATGAAACTTTACCACTTTTGGTACCCCTGGAAAAATTTTTTGACTTTCCCGTACGTTTGTGTGAGAAGACGTGCACCATTGGACTCCTAAAAATTTGAAAACACATAGTTTCACGACATGGGAAACGTTATAAACGCCATTATAGAAATATGCAGAAGAAAATGCAATTTAATTTTACAAAGAACGATGTGCTGATATTTGCAGTTCGCTAATCTGCAGTCTGAGTTCGATGTAATTTTCTATGAAACAAATTTTATCTAAAAATCTTGTCGTTTCTGACGGGAACGACAATGAGAAGTCATGGTAATTTAGTAAAAGTGTGGAAAACAAAATAAACCTTTTCTTTTTTTGTCCAGATAAAACTTATGCTAAGACTGAGCAAACCCAGGAACAAATCCCTGCCAATTTTTGGGGATTTTTTCAAACCTTCCAGCATTTTTTAGCTTTACTATTAATCTGTTCTTTGTGACTTTCCTCCATTGCCTACAATCCGTTTGATGTTTCAAATAAAGTTTTACGGTTACAATTTGCAACCATTGTTTATGGGTCGGCACTTTTACGGAGTTTTGAACTCACACAGTTTATGCATACAGATGCATGCATTTTTCAATCATTTCAAGTGGCCTAGTTTATTTATGATCAAGGCCTAGTTTATTTATGACGAAGCGCGTTTTACGTCATGAAGGTATTATTCATAGTTTCTTGTTGACACTGCAACATTGATCGTGACTGAAAACCAGACACTCGGTCGTCAGCTTAAAACATCCTGTGGGGCGCGATGTTGTCCTTGGCACATTACGAATCCTTTATGGCGCCTCCGCGAAGTCACAATCTCTGCTTACTATCAGAATTGAATCGAGGCGGATCTAGTCAGCAGCTGTCCTATACCGCAACGCAGAATTACGCGACTATGGGGAGACTACAAAGAAATTTCCGTCCAGGAAGTAACCTGTAAAGGATCAGGGCATATGATGAAAATGTTGTTCCAGCATGCACTGGTTTAGATTTAAAAATCTTTGTTTTCAGTACAAATATTCAAAATTGTTTATGAAGGTCTGACTCAGAATGAAGTCTGACTTGGCGCAAGCCCTTGAGTTCAAAGCGAATAGAAAGTGAAATTATTTTGAGAAAAAAATTTACTCATTCAGCGTAAAATAATTTAAAAGCGGAAATTTGAACTTTCATACATACCATAATTAAAATGCACAACTTCATACAAGCATAGATGTGATTCTTAGCTTTTGGCAGCATGTTGGTTTTCGCCACGTAGTGAAGATGACAACGGAACAAATGCAAATACTATTCTTTGTTTTCAATATCTTAGGCATCAAAAGAATAAGATCATAGTTCTTTCAAAAAGCTTCGATTTTTGCTGATGGAAAGCTTATTGTTGTATCCGACATACAGTAGTAAATACGATAATAATTGCTCAGCTTACACAATACAATTGCTCCGCTGTGACGCTACTGATAGCCGCCGGCTGTCGAATTGTAACTTTTACGGTAAACTAGTGTTTGACTTGTGCGAGGTTTGGATTAGAAAACCCCACCCTATCCACTTACTTTATCAACCAGAAAACTGTATCTTGCTCAATAATCAATGATTGCCAGGCTTTGCTACTCTTTGTTCATAGACTTGATGTGTCCATAGTTTTTGACTTTTTATTAAGATTTTACTTGAATACTGGGATGGGTTGTCTTTTTAAGTTTTTGTGACACTGGGCTTTTGGTGTTTTGAAAATTTTTGTACAAAATGGAGTCTTAAACGTTTGTCGAAAAAGAAGTTGCACATGTTCTCAAATGTATACATTTTTCCGAATATTTAACTCTTAACTTTAGCCATTACCCATGTACAATCAAAATGACATTATTCGGAAACAATATTGCGTCTAGACTTTCGTTTTAAAGTGGAATTCGCTTCACTTCTCGCAACAAAAGTAAAGCAACGCTTGCTTGAATGACAATGCTTTATAAATAAGTACGGTCAAATATAGTACAGTTAAAAGCACTAGGTTTTCTGCATGCTTTCGAGGAATCAGCCGACTGTGCTGTGCTTTCATCTTTTTGCGATGATTCAAACTTCCATCTATCTATATTCAAGTACGTACTCTACACAGTGGCGGTAAACAAGGAAATTCTCGGCAAATTTTATTGGGAAATCGATTTCACTTATGTTTTGAAATTGATTTTTCGAAATATGGGGCACCATCCCAGAGCCGATATAGCATTCTTTATAATTTTCGTTTTTGTAAAATGATAACCAAAAACAATCCAAAAAACGAACTGCTTTGCGTACTGAAAATCAAAATTTGTGTTGAAGACGTAACTGAAGTCAAATAAAAGATTTCTAGGCAATCTCGTATAGTAAAATACATTTTTTGTTCTGCAAACTGGTTAAGCCCATGGATATTGGATACAGCACAGAATGCCATCAGCAAAGACCTAGGTATAAATACCCATGATTTTTCTGCTAGAAAATTACGTAAGTGGTGTCCCTTTACTTATTTTCTGCACACCTCCCTATCAACAAAATCTAGAGGTGGAAAAAATACAGGGCATTGCTTCAGCGCAACGCCCGTACTTATCACATTTTGCTACTGACGTTTATCGCATGGTAGAACAATAGTTTTATCTAAAAGAACATTGTTATGTCTCGCGCTATGTGTATATTATTTTTGTATAAAACAAATGAGAGGAGATGCATAAAACGTGATTAAAAACATCTTAAGATGAAAAACATAATGCCTTGTACGGAAGTCAAAGTCACGAATCACGAGACAAAGGTATGTTGTGCATGTTTTGCATTGCTTTGTCATACATTTGGCTGTTTTGCAAGTCTTAAACAATGAATGATTCTGAATTAAACACAATGTACAAATTTTGGAAAAGCACTACTGTTATGCACAAGCAACGCGTTGTTATCCTTTACATCCCGGGATTTGCCCAATTAATTAATTAGCTTGGGGACCATTTCATTAGTTTGTTTTTTCAGGCCATAACTTTTGAACCACAAACGCTAGAAGGCCAATCAAGAGGGCTCTAAAGATGGGGATTTTTTGCCTAGTTTCCTTTAAGGAAAAGAAACATAAAATTTCCTCTTGCGGTTAAGACCCAGGGCCAGATGAAGTGCTCCAGAAAGGCCTAAACCAACCCTTATTTATGACATCACCCACAAAAGACTCAAATCCAAAACTTCCCAATTTTTTTAATAGAAAGTACAAGTCTTTCAGCACCTTTACAGGGTTTGAACAGCTCTCTACCTCAATCGACTGGCGAGTTATGGCCGAATATGTTGGCACCATTTCGTGCCAAAATTTTGGCGTACGCTGGACTGAAAGATCCCAGAGAATTCCAAGTGCATTGTTTTCTCTCTACTGAATTTCAAGCTGCTATATCTCGCAATTAACAAGTGTTGGTGTCGGGCGCTTTGTCTGGTTTTTATTGATGGGACTAACAAAAGCTGGGAGCCACTTTTACCGAGAATTTAAAAATTACATCATCCATATATAGCAGGGTCACCAATTGCAAATAAGGAACCAGCACTACGGCTCCTCCAGTGCAGGCCCGTAGCCACGGGGGGCATTTGGGGGCAGCGCCCCCAAATTTTGTGTGACCTTCAAATTTAGTTGTTCCCAGAAAAATTTGTTTTAAACATGTCATAAAAACAAAATTTTTACCCCCCTAAAAATGTAAATTGCCCCCAAAATCTTTAAAACCTGGCTATGGGCCTGCCCAGTGGCGATAGCCAGGGTTGTTGTTAAAAGAAAACTGGCTTTGCAGTAATGTCATTTATAGATCTCTGATGAGCATAAACCGTTGCTTCTGTAAAAAAACGCAAAAGTCTAGTCAAAACAATTTTGCAAGATCACAGTTTTAGTGAAACTCGAAGTTGCTGTTTTATTCAGAAACATTGTTTCATACGAAGCATTTGATGCGCATCATTTCTACACCCTAATAAGGAAGTGAAAGTGGTGCGTAACTAAGCATAGAAGAAATAAGCTACTGAATGACTTCGCGAAAGCAGATAAAGAGAATGTAAAAATTATTAGCGCCCGGCACTTTCAATGGCACTCTTATCAAGTCCCTGCAGCCACTTTAGCCCCGCTTGAAGAGATGAGAATGACAAGTGTTGGCTGTTCCGACCTGTACCCATTAGTTTAGCGGTCGTTTTGTAGCTTGAACGAAAATCGAAAAGTGGCTCGAGGCATTTTCTCCAAAGAATGTGTAAACTATTGGCACTGTAATTCCATCTCGACGAGGAGGAGCGGTCAATACCTGTTGTATGCGTGGTAGCATTCTGTTTAGAGATGTGTTAAACAGACAAATTCCAAAATATTATTTAGGTGCAACGAAGTCTGCAAAAGATTGTAGTTTGTCAAAACGGAAAACTGACAAAAATATGGGATGAATTGTCAGCCAAGTTTGACGTGAAAGCAGGTGCCGTAGTTCAGAAAGTCAGCTTGTTGTATGTCGGCTTTACGTAAAAAAACACATGCGTTGTTTTAATTCCGTGGTATGTCACATTATTTATTGAATTTCACTAAATCAAATTTCATGCAAATGCTTGTGGAAGGCAACTCAATCATTTTATTTTGTTTCGCTAAATTTTCGTAGAAACAGAGCAAAATGTTGAATTGCATGTGAGTGGAGAGCAAACATCTTAAAAACTTTTTGTACTGAACAAGAAGTATTTGAAGCTTTCCTCGTCAGACTCAGTCAAGAGTACGTTGCATAAAAATTTAGTATGTTTCGAGTTTTTCAGGAACTACAGTATTAATATGCCTCTTGAGACTGAGAAAATGAAGCATCTGACACTGTATCTTGTCGACGCTTTTCGCACGACAATATTTGCTTTTTGGATAATGGTTTCAACAGTTTGCAGCTTTGGAAACTGTTAAAGCGCACCTTTTGTGAGCAGTACATGCACTCTTAATTTTTGATTTGTGGCCTGTGAATTTACAGCTGTTCTTTAGCAAGTATTTTCAGTTGAGACCTCAGTGTTCTTTTTAGGATTTGATGTTTTCAATCACTGACCCAAGCCGCTCACACGACAAACCTAGCTTATAATGAAACGAAATATGGTAGAACTTGAAATATTTTCAATTACTAAGTGGTGAGTAAATGTCCAGATACGAAAGGCATTATATAGTCCAACCAATGAACAAACTTCTCACAAATATGAGTTGAAATCTTGCAAAGGATTTACACAACTCGCAGCTTTTAAAAGGTGGGATTACTGCAAATAAATTTCACATAATAAACTACCGCGAACAAAGTCTGTCTGCTGCGAAATAATTGTGGCAAAACATTAACTATCGCTAGTAAACAAGATTGAGTGTTGAGTCTATCAGTCACATTAAGCGATAGATGCAACTTTTGAAGAAACCGTTCTTTGAACTTTTAATGACCGCATTTTAAAATCTAGCTACCTTTGCAGATAATGATTGATGCGTATGTTGTTTTGAGGTACGTAAGCCGCATGTGGAAAGCCTACTGTGCAACAAATTTTCTTGTTTTATCGCTTTCAGGTTGGCCCAACTTCAAATTAAATTTGTCTCGTAGAAAGTTTGATAACGCAGTCTACTCTCCATCGGTCTACTCTTTTCTAAACACGGTCAGTATCAGCCAGGGCTGTGCTGGAGCCGGAGTCCAAGCGATTTTGGATGGCTGGAGCATGAGTCGGAACCAAAAACTGTTAGATGTTGGAGCCAGAGCCGGAGCCTGAAATTTGTGTTCCGCTTCCACAGACATAGTCTGTGGGGCAAGCGAGTTGTACAAATAATAAGTGCATATTTAGGTAGAATGGAGCCCATGGCAAAGTTTAAATGTGCTCACTTTTAATGATTTTAATTTTAGATATAGGCACAGTTGTTGCAAAGCATAAACCATGAATGAAATAAATGTTTCAAAAGATTATCCATAAAGACCGAAGCATACTTCTACAGTATACTCATTTAAATTTAGTATAAAGAATGTCAAAATATTCAAACAATAACGTTACCATGGTTCATACAGAGTTTTTTAAGGAAAATGTTAGGTGCCCGGTAGGGATCTATAGAGACCCGATTTCTCTGATTTTAGGGACCCGATGGCACTTTTCTCTGATTCTAGGGACCCGAATCGGGTCCCTAAAACGCCTTAAAAAACCCTGGTTCATACATAGTGTTCGCTGAGCAAGCAAAACCGTCGCCAGAAAAATCAGTAGGGGTCTTTACGTTTGTGCAGGGAGGCTTGAAACACTCAAATTTGACAAAAATTATACTCTAATTTGACAAAAAAGAATTATAATTTATAGTGCTTCATAGTTCAATTTGGGGGCTTGAAATTTGTTTGGGGGGCTAAGCCCACCAAGCCCCCCCCCGTGGTGACGGGACTGTGACCAAATTGTAAATCTTACACAAAAGTCACACAATGTATTGCAACTGCAAACGACTATTTCTTTTAAAATGAAACACATTTTCTTATAGCGTGGAAAGGACGAGGTCATCTGGATATGCCAAACGAATTTTCTTCTTCTGTCTGAGTGTCGTGTTGTGTCACAATACCATAGTTGCTCAGTAAGAAAGATAAGAAACTTTGTTCACATAAGTGTGTAAACGGAAGAAGAATTTCTATAGCCACCTTCGAAATTCGTTTATATTCCTCTTCAACAGAAATCCAAAAATCATCAAATGGGACAACGCTGAATTTCAATCTCAGTGTCTGTCACTTCGTATTTCAAGAAAGTTTTCTCTAACAGGCAAGGATGGTTCTTGCGTTGACTGACAGTTGAACAACAGCTGAAAAAGGATTTCGGATCCAACTGTTCCGTATTAATGGTGAAAAGTGAAAAGTAATGGTCATATTTCTGATGCAACAAAGTTAAGTGTTCTTGGGCCATATCCAACACAAATTCTTTGTCAATACTTCTACTTTGACTTATTCTTTGAAACATTTCAAGTGATTCGCGTGTAAATTCAGTTGATTTTTTTCAGATTTTATGCTACTGTTTCCTGTTTAAACCTTGAAACTTGTCAGAGCATATCAATATATTTTTATTTTTGACTTGCCTTTTAATGTTGAGTTCATTGAAGTGTTCAAAAATGTCGGGCATGTGTGCCAGTGGAAGTGTAATGAGGGTTAGAGTTAGCGAACGGTAATGCTCATATTTTCTGATAAGATTATTCCGCGGCACACCAAGCATCGTCTCGCGACACACCGGTGTGCCGCGGCACATCGGTTGCGGAGCACTGCATTAAACAAGGGCACTGTGTAGAAGCAGCTGTGCAGTTATGGTTGTATGGGGCGCAAAATAGAGGTTGAAGAAACTATAAGTCAGAAATTCAAATTTTTGTCAAGCAATTTTTGCGCCCCGCGAAAGTGGCGCCCATGGCACGAACTATGCCTGCCATAGCCTAGATACGTCTCTGCAAATAAAACAGTACCATGATTTTCAGTTTTCAATGGACCAAATCGTTCTAGAGCCGGAGCCAAAATTTTCTAGATGTTGTAGCCGGTGTCAAGCGAAATTTCTGACTTGACGCCATGTGCACATGCACACAGTAGTATTCTACATATCAAACACGCTGAGAAAACTGATGATTAGGGCTTAGGGTTTGGTGTTTAGTAAGTGTGTTGGGTTAAGTTAGGGTTAGAGTTAGAAAAATAAAAATAATTGAGCTCTAAACTCTAAGTATAAGTCCAATATTTTTGAGTGGTTATAGTTTTACCCGTTCTGTAGCTTGTCATGGCCAGCTGACATCTTACCAAAAAGTTTTAATTTACACATCACACATCAAAAAAGTAGTCGCCAAACTTTATTCCTTTACTCTGAGAAGCACAATAACCTACAAAAATTAATAGGTCAGAAATTGCGCAGAGGTCAGAAATTTCGCTTGACACCAGAGCCTGAAATTTGTGTTCCGGTTCCAATACCCTGGTATCAGCTCGATTAGCGTAGTAACTCGGCTACTGGGGAAACCGATAGACATAAGGCATTTGCGTGGTATTCATTTTGCAGATAAGTGAAAGTCCACAAGTATTGATCTCACAGCTGTGACGAGCGACGTCTGCGCACAAACACTCAGTCTCTGACTGCTCTAAAGACTGATTGACCAGTAGTGTCCATTCCAACCGATCTTAAAGGAACGTGATGCGACAGTTTATCGAAAGACACAGTCCCGTCGCCACGGGGGGGGGGGCTTTGGTGGGCTTCGCCCTCCCAAACAAAGCTCCAAGAAACATGAAACACTATAAATCAGTGGAGTGTTTGTCAATTTTAGAATACTCCCCCGCACACACGCAAAGCCCCCCCTGTTGAAAACGTCCTGACGAAGAGTTCTGGAACGACAGTATATTGACCGACAGTTTTTCGAACCGACAGTTTATTGAACCGACAGTTTGTCGAAGGACAGTTTGTCTAACGACAGTTTATCGAACGACAGTTTGTCAAAACGACAGTTTATGGAAACGAGAGTTTATCGAACTGCAGTTTATCGAACGACACTTTATCGAACGACAGTTTATCGAACGACAGTAATATGATCACACCAAAACGGGAGATTTAAATGCACACATACAATGGAGCGATTATTATGAATGGAACGAATTGTACCATCGGCTTACGCAAGATGTTTTAAATGCACATTTCAATCACATTCATTCAGGGATGGAAAGGACAGAGGAAGCAGTAATAGAGTTGAAAGAAATGTAAACTTGTAAAAACAAAAAATTGTTACCAATTATGCTTGTTTCTGTTCAGCAACAACGTTGACCTCAAAAATATTAACAGAAATTATAGAAATCCCTTCTGAATTTTCTGGGTGTGCAAATAGCTGCAAAAATTTGTTTCACTTTGGTGTTGATAGTAATGAAATTACTTACGATATTGTTATGAAATGGCACCCTGTTGAAAGTTAAGGGGGGCGATTCCCTCGCCATTCCCCCGTTTTCTGGAGTCCCTGCATTTTTTTATTTGCACTCTAGGGCAGGTGTGGCCAAACTTGTTGACCCGAGAGCCGAATGCGTGACTGCCTGACCACTGAAGGGCCGGATACACTGTACTTTACGTAATCCATGCAAAATAGGTTGCTAAAATGTATTGTAGTACAATAATAACAATAAAATCGCACCATTTTGTTTACACTTTTATTGCGCTGCTTGCAGCTAATTTCTGATGCGGTCATCACCATGGCCCATCCCGTCGTTGACGACGATGAGCTGGGCGCTTCTCCATTTTTTCTGTGTAGCTTGTGGCTGACAATGAATAACCGTAACTCAGAGAGGTACGCCATGTGTTGCGATCGGCAGCAAGTGTTTCCCATGACTGTGGAGAGATGTGGAAACCCGCCATGTCACGCTTGATGACGGCTTTATAGCGCAGTTTGGGTCTGCCAGTTCTACAAGGCGCGTCATAGAATTCGCCGTAGAGGATATCCTTGGGCAGGCGACCATCTTCCATACGATGGACGTGGCCCAGTCAGCGCAGACGTCGCTGCCTCATGATTGTGGTGAGGTCATATGCACCGGTGAGATGCAGAGTGGTGGAGTTAGGGACATGATCCCTCCATGAGACACCAAGAATGGAACGAAGGCATCTGAAATGAAATGCATTGAGCCGTTTTTTTTGGCGGCGGTATGTAGACCACGTCTCGTTGCTGTATAACAGAACACTCAGGATGCAAGCGGTGTAGACCTTGATCTTTAGTTTGATTGCGAGGTGGTGATTTTTCCATACCCGAGAACTAAGTCGCCCGAAGTTAGTCGAAGCCTTTCCAATTCGTTGGTTATTTTCGTCGTCTGTTCGCAGAGTTGACAACAGATCCCAGATAACAGAACTTGCCAACAACATTAAGCAGTGAACCGTTGATGAGAATGCGTGGTGGAATGGATGTCCCTAGTGACATTACGACTGTTTTCTTCAAGTTGATGGTCATACTGAAGTCATTGCAGGCCTTAGCGAAACGTTCGCACAAGTTTTACAAGTGTATTTCGGAGTGAGCAACTAGGGTAGCGTCATCGGCGTACAGCAATTATGCGGTAGACAAGTCAAAAGAGACAGGCAGCAGTCAATGCTGTTGCACTGCTTCCCAGTGCCCACAGTCGGAAACGAGGTGCTTAAAATATGCAAGGTACTTGGCTGGCCGGAATAAACTAGCTGGCGGGCCGGATGCTGCCCGCGGTCTGTAGTTTGGCACCCTTGCTCTAACTAGGGTATGGCCATCGGCTTCGGAAGGATTTTTTCCAGGGGGGGCCAATAGTGGTGAAATTTGTTTTTCCCACTCAAAACTAAGAAAACAACTTTTTTGCTAAAAATTTCACAATCCAGGGTGGCTTGGCCCTCCTGCCTCCCTTCCGATAACCATGGATATGGCAGACATGTGCCATGGGCGCCACTTTGATGAGGGCGCAAAAAACGTTTGCCGAAATTAAAGTTGTTGATTTAAAATTTTTGCAAGTAATATTTTGCGCCCCATACAGCCATTAACTGCAAAATTGCATCACCACAGCGCCCTTATCTAATGCATTATAGTCGTGCGTGTGAGGCCAGCACCATCAAGTATTTTGGCACACTGTGGTACTGGGATACAACACGAAGGGCAGACATTGTAGCAGAACAAAACACTAGTTTGCCATATCTACAAGAACTCGTCATTTTGATACTTTAGGAAAGGTTAAGTCAGTTTATGCTGTTGTTTTTCAGGCGAAATGATAGTGGTCAGAATCTGATTGAGAGGATTTTAAGCCCCTGTCACACAAATAATCTCACTGTCACACAAATAATTGCTGTTAAGCTCCCACAGATTTACAAATTACTTAAGCTGCAACGCCCTTCTCCGACTTCCGGAACCTATTCGATGGCCACTAGTGCCCAATAAATGGCTAAACACAATGCCCCAGTCCAACGACTAAGGAAGAGAACCCAGTGGCGAGCAAATGGGGGTTAACGTGGCAACGGCCGCGGATATCCAAAGTGTGAAATCACAAAAATTAAAATTATGTAAATACTGTAGTAGATGATATTTCCTATTGTAAGGCTACTAACATATGCTGCATGGATTTAATTTTTCAGCAGTTTTCAAGTACTATTCAAATGCCAGTATTTCTCACATTCTTCCATACCAGGGACTTACACTCTAGGTGTATGGCGCACACCTAATCAAACTGATATTGACACGACTTTTTCCAGATCGTGCGATTAAGGGAAAATCGCAAAAAATGATTGACAGTTAAGCATGGACGTTTATTTGATTTGCTGAGCCAAATTTCAAAACTGTTATTTCAGTTTGCTTGGTTTAGCTGACTTTTTGATGCATCACTAGTTGCCCGTTTCGTTTTTTGATTTGGCAACCCTGGGTTTGTGCTAATAGCCGCACACCTGTGCTGTGCTTGCAATATGTGCATCATTTCGGGCTTCGTCATTAATTGGTAGTTCAGGCGGATTGATCATAACGGCTCAAACAAGTCCGTATCTGTTATAACCCCAGTAGTTATACATTGTACAACAGCCACATTAGAAAAACGAAAATTTTCTTGCGTACTTCATGCACATTCTCAGTTCTTGTGTAATTTAGCAAGTTTCAAACTGTCAACCCTGGGTATCCGCCATCCCAGCCGCATACCATATCTGCTCGACTGCTATTAGACGATATATTCGAGCAGCCTGATACTATTGCAATTATAAACTGCCCTGTGAAAGCGTTGAGTGCGTTTTACTCCACTCTTTTTGCGCAGACTTTTGCAGTTGCGAACTCAGGCCCGTAGCCACGGGGAGGATTCGGGGCAGCGGGGCCGGATTAAGGGGGGGGGCAACGGGGCAATTGCCCCGGGCCCTCCATTCCAAGGGCCCCCCCGCGATGACATCTATTTGCTTTAAACAAAATACTCGTTTGAAAAATTGTTGTGATTCAAAAGAGATACAAGAATACAACTCTACATTGCGATGTTGCGTATCATTAACGATTTCTCTGCAAGTTTGGCTTGCTGCCAGTTTTAGACTAGAACTCGAATATTGCAGTGTTTGTTCGTTTGAGGGTGTGCATGTCACAATGCATTCGTACTTTACTTGGCCTTGATTAGTTTAGGAATTAGTGTCCCACTCTGCAGTAGTGTTGTGCCAAGCGAAGAAATAGTGTTAAGAATGCGTCTGTAAACCTGAGGCTCGGCCTCCAACGCTGTTACAAAACCTTCTGTTGTAAGTTTCTGTAGCCCGGTGTCAAGCGAAATTCCTGACCTTTGCGAAATTTCTGACCTATTATTTTTTGTCAGTTATTTTGCTTCTCAGAGTAAAGGAATAAACATTGGCGATTACATTTTGATGTATGTTGTGTAAATTAAAAATTTTTGGTTAGATGTCAGATACGCACAACAAGCTACAGTACGGGAATAAGTAAAACCAGTGAAAAATAGTGGACTTAATCTCAGACTTCAATTATTTTTCTTTTCCTGACTGTAACATAAAGCCTAACCCGACACACTTACCTAAACACCTAATCCTAAGCCCTAATTATCAGTTTTCTCAGCGTATTTTGTATGTACAATGTTGCTCCGTGCATGCGCCTATGGCGTCAAGTCAGAAATTTCGCTTGACACTGGTGATTCAGCCTCCAACGCTGTTGTAAAACATTCGGTTTTTATTAACCAGCGTTGTGCAGAATGTGTGCGCTTGTATACTATGGACTTCGTGTCTGCGGGCAAAATTACATTATTATTATTATACGTGACCGTTTGCGAAAAAGTTGCACTACGTTCGAATAAGCACAATAACGTCATCGAATGAATTTCATGAAAATTGCCCCCCCCCGAAATGAAGCTGGTTGTGCCCCTGACTCGGATAATATGAATGAGCCTAGTAAGCAGAGGCCTTACTGGCGTTATCATTGCTCTGTGACTTACGTTACTCAACAATGGAGAAGTTATCATGACAACTTCTCATTTATTGTTACGTAATTAACGCCACAGGGCAACGACAATGCCAGCCAGAATGAAAGCAAATGGAAATTTCAGTGACGAAAGCGGCGAACGGTTTTATTCAGTCATAACAAATCGTATGATGAGCTCGGGTGACGCTGTTGACCTGAGTTACCCCTGTAACAGCTTATTTCAATTTCAGGTGGCTCGCCGGTACGTTTTGTTAGTGGTGTAATTTTGTCTAAAATGGTGTACATTAGGCCTTCATATGGCGCATAGGTAATGACGTCACATTTCAGTATTTGTGACGTCACAGTTGTCAATTGAAATCACAAAAATGTTCCATATTTTTTGACGTGCACTTGTGCCCCCTACTTTGAAAAAGGTTCCGCCACCCATGGCTCTCACCCGTTCACCGGGTGGGACCGCACGACATCTTAAATCGAGACACCCATTTGTAAACGCTGCACAACAACTCACCAGTTCATATTACGACGACGACAACAGAAGTGTGGCACTCTGGGCGGATCACAGATGGAATGCGGAGTGGTTGGAGAACACTGCGACACTCCGCACTTTCATCCCCAACATCGGCACCCGACCCACCATCCCGGAATGACATTGCCAAGAACCGCGTGGGTCCGTCTTAACCGCCTCCGCACCGGTGTCGGACGTTTCCGCTCCTGCTTATACAAATGGGGCATGGCCCCTTCTGCGGTTAGAATCCAAGCAAACTTGGAGTCAGTAAATCGGCTCATTAGTTCGGCGATGACGTCATAAAAAAGCAAAACATAACCCAATTAGGGTTGCCAAATGGCCGGTATTTTACTGCTAATTTAGCAGAGGCCGGTAAAAGGCCGGTATTTTGGAAATCTGTGCCTGAAGCCGGTAGTTTGAAAATAAATGCATTGGCATAACTCCAAAAAGAACTAACGCAGAATTTCTCAAACTATATTTACTCTAACAGTGAATCTTGTTGATAGTGCAATCTATTAGTAGTAGAGTGAAGTCAGTGATGGATCTCTATTGCTGCTGGTTGCTTTCCTGTGTTACAGGCAAATTGCCTGCAACAACTTTATTACGGTACAGAAAACAAGCTTGCTGAAAAGCCCGCAACCCTGAAACAGCCAGGACAAATTCAAAAGGGGCTGCAGCCAATCAAAACTCATTATTAAGTCAGCTGATCCTAAAGACAATGTAATTAAAACGTCAGCAAAGTCACAAGATACAAGCGAAATCACTTGATGCCCGATCACGATTAGGTGAAAACCCCGAGCACCGAGATTTACCTGAAGGTTCTGGAAGCATTTAAATCAGCCAATCACCAGACAATTACGCAAGCAATAGCCAGTTGGAACACCTGAAGAAAATGGGAATTTTCAAGTCACATGACGATTCACGGGTATAAATACCGTCTCATTTGGACCGAAATTCAGTCTTAGAAAGAGTCTTCTCTTTCCGCCTTAAGCGCCTGAGGCCGGGGCTAAGTCGTTAAAAGGATTTATAACGGTCAGGAAAGAGAAACTGGCTTATTCCACCTTAAGTGCCTGAGGCTGAGGTTAACCCATTGTCCGGCATTGTGCTTTGAGCACCCTTCCGCCAATGATCAGGAGTAAGAACTGGTTTGACCGAGTGAATCTCTGTCAAACCAGGTGGCGACCCGCGGCTTGTACTAGGTGCCATGCCAGTTTAAAACCTCAGTAAAATAGCTTGTCCGAACGAAGTTCTGCCAGTTCAAACTGTATCAGTGTAACTCCGTTATGCCAGTTGTTTAGGCTTGTACTGCATTCGTGAGTGAATTCCATTTTTACTGAACTGCTGTCAAACCAGCTTAGTTGACTGAAAGCGCGTCGAACTAAAAACAGCAGCTTAGAAATTCTGATTAATGACAAATTTCCGCCTTCAATCCCACATCTTTTACGGCGCACGTCGAGATTCAATTTAACAGCGGCAAGACATGAATGTGACGAAGTTAGTCCAGTAACTACAAGGCAAATGTGCAGACAAAATTTTAAGCACAGTCTTAATAAAGCTTTAAACTTTAAGTGAGTTATGTGAAAACTTCCATATTTTAATAATGAAGTAAGTTATACTAGTAAAGATAACTAAGGCGTAAAAGTTTCAATCTTATGATCATAAGTAAACCGCTTGAATAGGGGAACCCGTTCGAAAGGATGGTAGATCCCTTAATCGCGAATATTAAAGAACAGGATTAATAGCTGAGTACTATGTGAGCGTTGCAAACTGTGGAGAAGTGCTTGAATGTCGTGAAAACTTGTACTTTGGTGAGTACCATTTCATTCTGCTTGAACTTATATATCATAAAAAATAAAGACAAAAAATTGAAGAATCGTGTGTTTTACTGGCATGTCTTTTCTGAAGTGAATCGTTTGGAAATAATTAGTCATCGGGCAGTTAATTAGGCCTGTCAACCAGACTTAGCTTCTGCGAGGACGGACCTGGATTTAGCAATGAGAACCCATTTTTAAAATGTTACTGCTGAACCCAAATCACATCATTTGTCACCCTTAGGGGTCGCAACGTGTGTTACACCTGTTAGTAATGCCTCGAATTGCCATCTTTCTCTTGTGCTCA
>Ga0210059_1005762_pt1 | contig 19877 bp, 12 predicted proteins | sample Ectturendosymbi2_FD_188042 | JGI IMG/M metagenome (GOLD analysis project Ga0210059, IMG submission 188042) | Ecteinascidia turbinata endosymbiont from Florida, USA - Sample 2 (SPAdes) (version 2) | ecosystem: Host-associated > Tunicates > Ascidians > Unclassified | place: Key West, Florida... | reverse complement strand
TCTGCTACTGCACTGCTGGTTAAACTAGGTCTATATTCATCGTTACGTAGATCTGCTACTGCACTGCTGGTTAAACTAGGTCTATATTCATCGTTACGTAGATCTGCTACTGCACTGCTGGTTAAACCAGGTCTATATTCATCGTTACATAGATCTGCTACTGCACTGCTGGTGAAACCAGGTCTATATATTTATCATTACGTAGATCTGCTACTGCACTGCTGGTTAAACCAGGTCTATATTCATCGTTACATAGATCTGCTACTGCACTGCTAGTTAAACTAGGTCTATATTCATCGTTACGTAGATCTGCTACTGCATTGCTGGTTAAACCAGGTCTATATTCATCGTTACGTAGATCTAAGTCTGTCACAACATGTTCTTCGATTTTCTGTCTTCTTACAGGTTCCGCAGAAATGTCTTTGCTGAACTTCACTGCCACTGTAAAATACTCACTTGAATGAAAAAATCGTTCCACATTAACGCAATGAGCCATAACGATGAAGTAAAACTGCGCAAACTTTCTTAGTTCACTGAATCATTCAGTGGTATCGCAAGTTGCAAAATATTTTGCCAATCTTTCATGTTTCATCATTTTACAAGAAATTGCATTTGGTTGACGGTATTTTTGCACGAACTCAAACAAGTTTTGGTATTGGTCAAACAGTTTAGCTTCACCAATAGAAACGTTTCTCTCAAGCAGATACTGCTCACATGGTTCAACATTTTCCATTTCACTTGTTTGCAAACAGAGGAATCTATTCATAGCATTCACATTCAGCCAATAAAGTGGTCCATTTAGCCAGATGTGCAACACAAGACTTGTACAATACAGATACATCTGACATCAATAATACACAGTCACGATCCTTGCTTTCTCTCAGTTTCTGGGTTTTCTTAGTGCAGATTTTAACTTGGCTTGATATGTACATCTGATTGTCTCTATTGAATGCTTGCCTTCATAGGGGCGAAACACACTACAACCTCAACAAATGACGATTTTGACTTCTCAATATTCTAAACTTGTTCATTACACGGAACCATAAATGATTGCAAATATCTTAATGTCTTAAACAGGGTTTGCTCAGAGAATTTCCAAACGAAACGTTTCAGAACAACAGTTGGCTTGTCGATGGACATGAAGTGTGAATCTGAAGCTGGGTTCATTTGAAGCATCCTATTCAAGGTAGGATACAGTGATAGCCACCCGGTTACTGCGTGAGAAATAAGTTTTTGGAACTCAATATCCACTGAGTCACAATAGTCTTTTCACTCTCTTTTGCGAACTTTGTAAATGCAACCACACGTAATTCACTCAGCTTCAAAATCATTTAGTCCTTTTCTGAAAAAGTGTTGCTTTTGACGAAGGCTATTTCTTCATTTTTTTAACATTGCTGATTAGCTTTATTACTGATGAAGTACTACACTAAGCTATGTACAATACACCGATCATCGTATCACGATTCATCAGCAAAGCTAGTACGGTATCTATAATGGAGTCAGACGTCCGCGCTCTAATGCCTAAGTCATTGCGATATTGAAAAAAGATTTACCACTGTTATGTAACGATTGAGAAAGCATTTCCGCCTTTACAGCCGAGAATTAAAACAACCAAAACGATTAATTAGACAACTCGCACGCCCTCCCATAAACTAAGCTGCGCCACCAGCTCTTTATCTTGTTGCAGTTGAGTAGGGCCAGCTTACTGTATGTAAATGCAATACATCATAGACAGTGGCGTAACTGACGGGGGCAGAAGGGTGAATCCCCCCTGGCAAAATAAATGTAAAAACTGGTCTCCTACTCAACTTACATTTCGGATTTAGCATTATTTTGCTTTTGCAGTAGGTTGTTTTTTTTATTGTTTTTCGGATTATTTTCCGGTGATTTAGGGTGTTAGTTTAGCCGCCAACATCCGGATTAACCATCATTTCTCACGCTTTTTCTGAGTGGTAGCTAGTTGACCCCGTACAGTGGCCGGTGGGCCTGTTTTATCAACGTTTACCAACCTGGCTCAAACCTTTAGTTACGCCACTGATTATAGCAATGTAAAATAAGAAATGTAAAAAAGAGGATATTTTGATATTTTTTAATGTACTTGGACATTATTTCATTTCGCATGAAAAAAATGGATATCAACTCCAAAAAGAGAACGTATGGTAGCCCCACTTAACAATGCTACTCATATGCGACCTGTGCAAATCTGAGAAAGGCAGACGCAAAATCTACCAGTAACGAGTCGAAACGTAAGCTAATGCGTTCTACGTGGCTTGGTCTTGCATTCACTAGATTCGGTTATCTGACCGACTTTCACGAAACCAATAAGTGTAATAGTTGTTTCGTCACAATATCAAATAATACACCCAAGTGAAATACTGCCATCTGGAATACCGATAATAATTTAATAGCGACTGCAAATTTTCTTTGCTAATAAAAATAACAAAGTGCCACGCACAAGTCATATATATGGCTAAACACATGAACATTGTGGGGGACCCTTCGTGGTGGGGGGACCTGGGCCCGGGCCCCTTGCCCCCCCCCAAAATCCGGCGCTGCGGTCAGTCATTATGCTTATTCAGCTGTTTTTTTATTTTACATGGCCAACGCAAGGACCTGGACGTCATCAGGTCAGTTGACCATGGGACAGGCATTATGCTTAATCAGCTGCAACAGCAGCGATACACAAAACACAGAGGCAGTCATCGAGCAACACAACGGACCAACTCCCAAATTGACGAAAAAACTCCGTTATGACTTCAACGGAGCGTTGGCAGAATGTGCTAAGAGCTCATATGGTTGACAACCTTACTCCAAATGGAGCGTTTTTAAAGTTAAATTAAACATTGTGATGAAAACTTGGAAGACATTGCTAGATAACTGGGTGGCGGAAAAAATCAAAACAATTCAAAGATCAACGCTGAAAAATGCAGGAACAATTTCACACAAGGTAGAATAATATTTTGAAAATTAATTTGTGAGCTGAGTTTGCGAAATCATTTATCCTAACGGGTATTCAGAAAATAAAAAAATGGTTGTTCTATAAAATAAGATTGTAAGCTTCATGTATAAGTAGTTGATTTATGATATGATATCCTTGATCTCTGAATAGTTTCGCGATAACCTGCATGTAACAATGTCACAAACAGATTCTGTTAAAGCAGTAAAAAATATTTAAATTTTTTTGTAAACTTGCCTTGGAATTTCGTTCCCCAATTTGAAATAGCTTCTAAAGTGTTTCCAGGAAGCTGAGGTGCTTTCGATCCCGAATGGAGCCTGAATAAACAACACATCAGAATTTCTCATCAAAATAATAAAATCATTGTGTAAAAAACAAGCTGTATTTTGAACACGCTTTTAGAATGTTGAAAGCAAATCCTAAAACCGTTGTAACTATTCTTTTGTGCTGCTTTAAAATGTGCACAATGTAAAAAAATATGTTATCAGCTACTTGAAAAGTAATAAATGTAATGAGGACTATTCATTTTGTTCTACGATTACTATTTCAATATTTATTGCACACAAATCGATTTGAAACTTGATTTTTGGCCTGGGAGCAACATTTCACACAAAGAGGCTGCTTATTAACTCTCTATAACAACTTGAGGCAATTATACAGCTTCAACAGGAATATTTCGTTATTTTCACCATACTAAACACAAGTAATTATCTAAACTCATGTAGAAAATTCAACCACATGCTCTGTAAAACCTTAACATTCCAGAACTCACTCAAGCGTTACAAGTTTGAAGGAAAGACTACAGAATAAATCAACACACCTACTTCAGAAATACTGAAAATTGTCTCATCGCAACTCGAACCCAAACATTGCACCTTATGTTTTAGGATAAAAATAACCCTACAGCATTTAAAGATATACTGCACAAACATTTGACAAGAAATTGCCATTGAAAACATGCTTTGTTTTATTGGAATCGAAACTGGTTTCTTACGTCTGATATTGATATTTCGTCTCTCCGGATTCCATCAAAACACTTCCAAATCACAGACATTCTCAATTTTTAATTTCTGTGTTCAAGGAAAAACGTTATGTTTGTCAAATTTCTGTCACGATTGAAAAAATATAGAGGACAAAAAGATTAGTGCAAAGATTTAAACAAATATAATATTTGAACAAGGCGATTTTGAATTTTAAAAATCCTCAAAAAGCGAAATCGTTGCTAAAACCTTTCCTTTTCTATTATTATCAATTGCACTGCTATTTTTTCAGAACAGCTAGCATTATCTCTCTGGATACTTGTGAACATAAACGCAAACTAAACGCATAAATTAATATTGAAAGCATGGCGCTTTCTGATGTGAAAAAATGCTTGTACCCTTCGCGATGTTATCCATTTGCTTGATCCTCTCAGTGATCAAACACACATTTTTTTGTTTACTTTTGTACCTCACTTCCCAACGCAAGGATTTGAAATCCCTCCCTAAATTGCGTCCTTCAACCTCACGACCTAAAGCAGCATTGTTCAACCCAAGGGGCGCATACGTCCCGGTCAGAGCCGGATTAAAGGGTAGGGGGGCCGGGGCAATTTTTAGTGGAGGGCCCCTGTGACGTAACTCATGACGTCATCGTTTGTAAAAGTTATGTTTTCGCTGATTAGCAAGGTTCCCGTTTGTTTTTTCTGGTATAGTCGAGAATGTGCTTACTCAAATTTACATACAGTTAGTTTGAATAAGAGCTGATGATCGTAGGCGAAATATATACTCTGTAAGATCTTAAAGTGTCTGATTCTTTTCTGAGAAAGGATCTTTTTCCATAGACACTGAATTGATTCCAAAAATAAAAACTATAGTCTATTTGCTACTTTGGAACCAATTCATGTGATGCGCTTTCGACTCCATGTTTCGTAGAAAAGGTTATAAGACACAAGATATCGGAATTGGTGTAACAATCATACTAGCTGATGATGTAACAATCATACTAGCATTTTCCTGTGTAACACATTACTGCTGCTTTCCAAGGACACCGAGAGTGTTACTGGTTCGGAGCCAAGAACTGCGGTTCTGACGAATTTTCACTTGTATTTCTAATGTTTAAAACAAGATGAAATAGTGGGGAATCTGTTGCAATAAATATTTTGGTAGTTTCTTGACCTAGTAGTCGTTGCATGAGTAGCGTCAAAAAAGCGACAAAGAAACAATAACATCTGCAAGTCTCCAGGTGTGTCAACACCCGCGGAATTTTGAACTTTTCTTGTATACGGTAGTATGGAATTGTTTGTTTTATGATATTTATATTGGTAAAATTCGTATACATACAGCATGCATTGGTTCGTTTTATTATATTTATGTTGGTTGAAAGCAACCAACACTGATATAGCCATCGGAAAATACCCAAACTCCTTTTCTTACAGACAAAAAACGTCAGTTTCTTTGAAGATACTAAAAATGGTCCAACAAACATAACATTGCTACCACTGAAGCATCACATCGACTTCGGCTGCGATTAATGGTATGGTTTGGTATGGCTTAATCATGCATTTTTGTGACTAAAATCACGAAATAACACGAAGCAGCAAGAGGAAATACAATAACATCAAAGATCACTAGTTGATTATATAGTGATGAAAAAATAAGAAGTTTCACGTTTCGCAGCTTAGCAATCGTGTCCTAACATGTTGAATCACAAAGGGTTGGCGAAAGACCACCTGTGTTAAGTTCTCAGCCAGCCCTGCTGCTAACACAAACCAAATTTTGATTGAAGACGTTTTACAAGTAGTAATAAAAGTAATAAAAAGCATCAAATCAATGTCAGGTGAAATAAGCATAAAAACAACAAAAAACAGTGGGGAAAAGCATGCCTATGTACAGGGGGTGGGGTGAGCAACTATAGAGGTAGATAGGAGGGAAAATAGTGGCATCGGCGCAATATCACAGAATGTGACAAGACTATAAAACGAAGATCAAATAGAATGTAACAAGCATACAAAACGAAGGTCAACAGGAAGTCTGGCAAGATAGAAGGACTTTCTTATATTTTTTGCCAAATAAAAAGTCATGATTTAAGTTTAGTCCAATTATTTCTCCTCGTGAACTGACACAAATCCCGCAACTCCATGCGGTATTATTAGCAAAATTGCCTCGAAACAAGACTTCATTCACATAGTTTTTCGTAGAACATTGCCAAAACATTGTTTTGTAGGCCACACAGTCATCGTCCGCTATCATGTGTTTTATAAACTTTGCTTCGTAGTTGAGTAAAACAGTGAACCAAGTGTCTTCTATAAAAAATACGTTAGAAATGACTGTTATGAGACGATTTACGTAGCAATTGATGGCTACGGCTTACGTAGCAAAATTAATTACAGTTAGCTGTAATTGTAAAACGTGCTTATCATGTTCTTCAGTCGAGTGTTTTACTGTGCTTGTGGATATTGCTGTACTTTGTTCATCTGGCTAATGACACAGTATGTGTGTCACTAATGACACAGTCAGTACAGTAGGCTAGGAAAAGGATAACTTATACTCAGGAGTGTAGTGGGGCGGGAACGCGTGGGAACGGCGTTCCCACATTTTTTTCACGTTTTGCTTCAAAATGCGTTTTAAGTTGTTTTAAAATGGCTGTTTTTTTATTCCTTCTCACACCTTTTTGTTAACACTACACCCCTGCTGATACTAGCAAGTAGGCCAAGTCCAACCACCCCCATCTTGGCTAAACTAAAATTTCCAAAAATCGTTTTCGCCATCTGTTTGAGGTTTGCTAAAAAGTCTTTATGTTGTTAAAATAACGCCAAAAGTTGGATTGCATAGAAAGTGACTGGGTGAAGTGTTTTGCCAGTTAACTAACACAAGCGAATGCGATTCCATATCCAGGAACTTTTCATCGACCACCAAAAAGTTGATGAAGTCTGTGCCATATTTTATTATCACGGTTGGTCAGACGTTTCGATCAAGTGCAGTGAGCGTTTTCCAGAGGTTATGGGGAAAGTCAAGCTAATATTATTACTTACGTTTCCCAAGAAATATGCTCCTGAGCAAGTTTCAACAAAGTACTGCACATGCGTAATAAATACCGCAATCGTCTTGACATGCACAAGACCGGTGGAAACGCCAGAAGACTTAAGTTGACCAGTTTTCAACCTGTTTCAAAAAACCTGCAGACACAAGCCAAGGGCAAGGTTCGCACCGAAACTCAAATTTCGCCTCTGGCTCCAGACATCCAAAAATCTTCGCTCCGGCTCAAGAACGATTTGGTCCAAACTTAAAAACTAAAAACCATTGTATTATTTGTACTTGCTAGTTGCTATATAAAATACGTCTGTTGAATGGGAAATTTCAGGCTCGGGTTCCACCATTCAGTTTTTTTTGGTTCCGGCTCCGGCTCCACCGCCCTGGTTGGAACCAATTGTTTTTGGAAATGAATAACCTACGTATTCTGGTAGTTCGTTTCTACAAATGCAATTGCATTCGTTTTGTTGTTAGTTTTTTTGTGCTAACTAAACTGCCCCTCTATTTCGATAGTATTGAAATATTTTCAAATTAAAATAATATTTTTGCCAACACTAAAATCATAAGTGGGGGGCGATTTTGAAGCAAAGTTCCTGTAAGGGGGCGATTGAGCAAAAAAAGGTTGAAGACCACTGGACTAGAGAGTGACTCAGCAAGAAACAACATTCACCCAAACAACAAGCAGAAACCAGAGATTACAAACAAAAACACCGGAAAAAGAACATGTCAATATGACAAGCCAGACTGAGTGTGAAACTTGTTTCCAAGGTAATGTCCTGATTTTCACCATTTCATTTTCAGGTGCTCTGGTTAATGCCACTGCTTTAACGTTGCTGCTTGAAAGTTTTGCTAGAAAAAGCGATGCCGTAGCGGCGTTTTAGATAACACTGCCAGATCCTTGCGGTTTTTCTTCGTAGAAGCTTTGCGTTTTTCACAGCTCCTGATAGCATCACAGGTTTCGGCATCGCGCTAGCCAGACACTGCAATCTCGTTTTCTGCTCTTTCGTTCTACGTATCGACTGATTACAACCTTTTCTGACGGACCACGCAATAACATGTGGTGCAAATGGCGTGAATAGCTTCATATCTTTATGATGTAACACAGCGATAATAGCCATCGAAAGAAAAGTGCGTTTCCACCACACGTTACCCTTTATGACGAAACAAAAAGGTGCAGTTCAGTTGAGGCGACCTCGAGACTGCACCAGAAGTTCGCGATCATTGATTCCAGTGTTGCCACTTCTGATATTTTAACATGACATCAGATGTGATGTTCTCAGATAAATTTCTGATGTTTGTCGACAAATCTGATGTTGGCTGGGTTGTTTTGTCCACATTTCCTCTCATTTTAGGAAGAAAATAAGTTGTGTCTTTCATCAATCTCTCACCCTAAACAGTGGCGTAAATAAAGGTTTGACCCAGAGGCGAAATCTTCGCTGAAGGGAGCCCACTAACCAAAATTCAGAAAAAAAGTTAAGAAAGACAGCGAATCTCTGGATGTCTGTGCTAGATAAAAAGACGAAAACACCACGAAAAACGCAAAAAACAACAATCTAAAGAATACTAAATATCAAAATGTCAACTAGAGGAAGCCCAGTTTTACATTTAGCTTGCCAGGGGGAAGGTCGCCCTTTGCCCCTCTGTCAGTTAAGCCACCGACCCTAATGTGTGTTTGGTTATCTTTTCAAACTAAGGAAGCTCTCTTCGCTGCGTTGAGACTAACATTTTACGTAAATTATAAACGACTTCTCCATTTAATGGTGATATTTCGCTTTGTTTCGGAATCAACGAGGGTAATCGCACTTTGTTAGATTTGTTAATAGAAGCATTTAGCTTATGTGAAACCGTAGCGTAAAAATTTGATGTTATCTGGTGCTGAAAAAGGCAACATTCTAAAGTTAACGAGACTGACCCCAGTGGCAACACTGATTGATACTAAACAGCAGCAACCACTAGCTTTAGCACGCAAATAGTAATGTTTTCGTGACATTTGTGCAATAGGCGTGATGCACGAGCAGAGAGTCATACCCATGCCAAAAGAACGAGTATTAGGAAAACGCTACCAGTGAAACCAAATATATTGGCATTGACCAAAACCGAAAATAATTGTAGGCTATTCAATAGCGATTACTAAAACCGGCAGACAGTCAAACTTGGAGAGTAATCAATTTGCTGTTGGGGGCCCTTGGTACTTAACGCAACATAGGAATATAATATAGAGTTGTATTCTTGTATCGCTTCTGAATCACGGAAATTTTTAAACGAGTATCTTATTTGAAACAAATAAATTTCATCACGAGGGGCCCCTTCCAGCGGGGGGCCCGAGGCAATTGCCCCTGTTGCCCCCCCTAATCCGGCCCTGAGCCCAGTCAAAGGATTTGTGCGGCCAGTAAGCTTTACATAACAGTGTACGTACAATACAATCGCAACACATCTTTAGTCATGCAAGCGGGTAAGAAAACTTACTAGCGAAATGTTGACACTGAACAAGAGTTGAAAACAGGACACACGAACTGCTGTTAGGAATGCGAAGCAACAGCAGAAAATGTACTTTTGTTTACAGCTGACCGCACCAGAACCTTGCAAAACCCAACTGCTAACCAACCTAACGCCACACAACGGCAGCAAGCATATTTTGAAACCAGAAATGACTTCTTTGAAGATAACAGCAGCGCTGTCAACAAGGGGCGTGGTTTATTTGTCAGCGAGCCGCGTTTCACAAAGACTAGAAGGCACATCGCCACGTGGTACACTTCGATAAATCTTTTTTTGCTTGGTGAAATCAATAATAGGTCTCTCTCTTGTTTAAGCACAAATCAAACACATCTGCAAAGCCGAACAATTAGATCGGGATGTAAAACGAATAATGGATAATGTTTTTCCATTGTGTTGGCAATCACAGCTTAAGGACCCGTGATCCAAATTCGGGTCGTGACCCAATATTGCGGACCCCTGGTGTATGTGATCGAAATACCTCTAAAAATGAGGAGTTCAGGCTGTATGCTGCCAGATGACCCTTAAAAATGCAAAAAGTCCACGTCACTGCGACAGAGATTGAGACAGACACAAAAGTTCATTAGTTAAGTCATATATTCAATACCGTGCTTCGTGATGTAGCGAGGCAAAAGTAACAGAAATATGTTCCGAAATTTGTTTATCTTATTTTTACTTTTTATCTGTTTTTTTCTGGTCAAATCTGTTTTTTTTAATGATTCTATACGTTTTTTTTCAAATCTCATTTGCAGCCCCAACTTTACCTCGAAGCAAAGGATTCCAGGGCGAGTGACGTTCCAAGACCAGCACGTGTGACTTAAAATCTGCCTGGCGACAAAACTCAATATCAAATAAAATAGTTTAACTGATCTTTTGTTTGAAATCTCACTCAATACAGCCAAATATCATGACAGTAGAAAATGAATTGGCAACTCCTTACGTCTTATAGCTTCTCGATTTGCTGTTTGGGTAAAAATGAAGCTCACAAAGTGACTTCCAAGGGGAGCTCATTTGTTGTCACCTCATACGGCGTTCCTTGTAGTTGGTTTACTTTCCTGCTCAACTTACTTCTTTAAGATGAAAACCACTGCTGTTGCATTTTTCTTTTGATTCGAACAAACCACCCAAACGCGCAATTAACTTTGCGTTTTTGCTAAGGGACATCACTCCCAAACATCTCGCCAAAACTCTTACTGAACCAGAATTGCTGCCATGTGCCAACGCGCTGTTTGTAGACTGAAAATAAAAGCTCGTCCCGCTTGACTGGTCGTAACTGTGATGTGACAATTCATCGGCGCTCTAGGTTTGGTTCTGAGACAAAAGTTCTCTTATTGGAGAATAACAAGAGAAAGTCGTCAAGGCTCGATAGAGCAAAACAAGCGATCCATAAAAGACCGCCTCCATTCATGGATATCACTAAACCCAGGGTGTTGAAGCGATGGTAACTAAAGAAAATAAAAAGCGGGAAATCCTCTGCATCTCATGATAATAGTCATGCCGAAAGTAGGCACGTATTCAGAAGTTATGATAGGGGATGAAGCATTAAATCATTTTACCAAAACCGAGTGACAATATTTAAACACTTAATGGCCCTTGAAAGGTGCATTTGTCTGGAGTTTTTTCCTGCGCGATTGTGTTCAGACTTAACTTGGCAAATGAAGTCTGCTTTGACTGATTTAACATTTGTGTGTTTTGTCCAAGTGCACGTGGGTTGCAGTGTACACCAGATGATCTTAATTTTAATTTTAGTTTTTTTTTGTGACAACACACGAAGTCCATAGTATAAACACACACGCTCTACAGAACGCTGGTCGATAAAAACAGACAAAACCGAACGTTTTACAAGGCATTGGAGCCGGCGGAATCACAGGGTTACAGACACTTTCTGCAACACTGCAGAACGCAGGTCGATAAAAACAGACAACAAAGATGAGTGTCAAGCTTAGTGGCGGATCCAGGGGAGGCAGTTTGGGGCAACTGCTCCACAGGGTTGCCAACCTGTTTTCACAAAAAAAGCCTGAGCTACTCACAAAAGAACTAAAAAACAGACTTAGTCACAAACCAAGCCAAAAGAAGCCAGACCCAGTCACGAAAAAAGCTAAAAAAAGTCAGACCTCGTCACAAAAAAGGTCAGATCTAATCGCAAGGAAAGCGAACAAAACAAACTTAGTAGCAAAAAAATAAAAAAAACAGACCTAATCACAGAAAAGGACAATTAGCAGTTATCAAACACATAGCTTAAAAACATGCAGCAGTGGCTAATGTAGTAATGAACTTTTCTGTCTATCTGAATCTTTATGCTGCTGTCACATATACTTGTTTACAATTTGAAGGGTTATCTACTCGGAGCAATTAGAATGAATATAATCTTCATTCATACTTTCCTGCTGTAACAAGCCTTTGAGATCTGAATCTTTCAACCACTCTAGCCTATCTTAAAATTCTAGTTGTGCACCACTTAATTTTTTTCTTCGTGCTGGCTTCATTAGCATCACTGTCACTTGAAGTTCAACTGACTGCACATTGCTCATATTTACAGTTTATACGGTATCAGTTCCTTGTTCATCAGTTACGTTGAAGACTAAGACACTTAGAATGGGTTCATAAAACAAGATAAAAAAGACGGAGATTGTGTAGGGGTTTTCTTTGGTGTAAGAACCCAATGTTGAGGTTTGGGGTGTTGCCCAGCGTAGACGTTGCTTGAGAATAATCCTGTCGTTGCATGCAGAGATGCTGGTTTCCCCAAACACTACCAACGAGGCAGCCTAGTCGTTGTATGAGTACTGTTCTAACTCCCGACTAAAACTGCCTGACATTTTAAGTTGTCAAGCCGAAGCAAGGCGTTTGGCTCTCACCACTTTAATAGTTCGTTTCACAGATTTCCTGGTGCACAAATCGTTATTTAAAAAAGGCTTTTGATTAGCAGCAGCAGAAAAGCTTTACGATGGCGCGACAGCAGAAACAGCCAACGTGGTCCGTGCGCTAGCGATACACAACTCGACTCTCTCAAAGCGTGGTGTCCATGCCGATTGACAAAACCGAATGCAATGCGTAATCGAGGTATTGCGCGGACGCAGTGGAGCGCGCACACACGAATTCCCTTGACGCAAATGACAAGTTGATACAAACCAGACCTCACGTACGGAATACAATAGCGAGTAGGAAACGGCAAGTCGTAATGCGAAAAGATAAATCCACCATATGAGAATGCCCCCCACGGAAAAATTGGCGTGGATAGTTTCGCGAGAACTGACACGCAAAAAAACACGGTATACGAGCAAGCACAAAACAACAGACACAGAAAAGGGCGAAAACAGCACGATAAGCGAAGCGAAAAGTGTATGCAGCAGTTGACGGCGCAAAAACAACCAGGGGTGAGCTACCCTATGAAAAGCAAGGGGGGTGCACGATGCGGGCTGTGGGGAAATTTCGGTGTGCAGTTACGTAAATGAGGAAAATTGTCAAGCTGCCGAATTTCGTTGGGCTCGGGAACGGTCAATCCGATGAGAAAAGTGAGGAAAAAAGGAAAAAACAGAGGCAAGACGTCTAGATTACACGGGAAAGTGCAGGAAGTGTCGTTGAAAGAGCGGTAGTGATGACATTGAGGCGGGCTGAAGTTAACGAGGGAGGAACGTGTCTTCCTTGTGCAGGAAAAAAAGCGCAGAGTTGTTTCAGGTAGGAACCATCCACTAGTTGTGGGAAACCTGAAAAGTGCGTTCGTTGACTTTGAGATCTTCCAAGGAAAAAGCTGTGCTTGTGACGCTGTCGAACGAGTGAGTCAATTAAATGACATGGGAAGTGGTCGCATGGGCTCAGACTATGTTGCAGCGAAAAAGATGCTGAGAGTGAGATTCTACTTGAATGTTGAACGCTGAAATCAATGCAGTAAGGTGTCCTCGGTAGGAAATCGGGCCAAGAAAGACGACAAGCTCAGCGCACAGCTGGACGAGCACTCGCCCGCGAGTAGGCTCGTGGTAAGCGAAGAGAGGTGGAAAATGAAACTTTGAGCCGTACGGCAGAGAATGAACTGTCTTTCCGTCAGGCCAAGTGGGAAGAGTGAGATGCCACTTTCAAGTGAGCGACAACACGTAGAACGTGCGGGTGGTTAGATGACAAACGACACGCTCAACAGTGTAGGAGCATCTGTGCCGTTGACAGCCGAAAGGATGCTATCCAAAACGACATTGCAAAAGCTCGTTAGAGGTGCCGTGCAGAGCAGTTGACTGCGAAAAGGCACGATGAAAAAGAGATTGTGGCTGGAATGCAGACAAAAACGAGGGAAAAGCCGAAGGCCAAGTGTTGCGTGGTTGAACAAAAAGCAGAGTCGAAAGGCAGAAGCGAAAGGAGAGTTAGAAAAGTAGCAGAAGAGCACATCGTGGTTTGCGGGATGCAGCTAGAGATGGTAGCGGGAGAAAAAAAGCAGGGATGCGCTGAAAGGTTGCTGGAGAAAAAATGCAGAATGATGTGTGACTGCATGGCGGAGCTGGGCGTGGACCGAAAAATGGACGTTGCATCAAACAAAAGCAAAGATGACACAAAGACAGCAGTGAAACAAACAAAACACAAACAGAGTATGTACAAGAAAAGGCAGCCGCTGTTTACGGGGTGTAACGGTCCGGTCTGCGCACAACACGGGTGGTGGGAACGGCGATGACGTCAACGGAGATGGGTGACGAATTGCATCGCTCGGAGGAGAAAAAGAGGGGGAAACATGGGACATTTGAGCAGCAGAAAGCCTGGTGTGGTAAGTAATATAAGCAAGTAGGAAAAATGCATAAAAATCGATACAAATTTAACTTCGAAGTGGTGATGACTCTTTTTTGAAACATTTCGACATAATCTGCATATTTTCAAGTCTCGAATCTCGGAATTTTTGATGAAGTCGGGTCTCGAAGTTTTACCCGGTTTTGGTCTCGAAGTCTCGAAATCTTTGCTGTCCAGTCAGTGAACAGTTAGGTATGCAGAGGCGTCAGATTGTGCTCCTACGCCACTGCCTCCTGCATTGTGTTGAAAATAGATCTGTGATTGTAAGGCCAACAAAGCACGCAACTTGAATCGGGGAATTACTTAAAATGTGAACCTTAATTTTTTTTGTTGCGGTATGATGTTTTTTATTATGCGAAGCCTATACAGACTAGAGCTAGTAGCTACTATTGGCTAAATAACGTTTGGTAAAACGTCGTCATTAAATATATCAGGGGGAATGAAAACATGAAAACTTGGTGATTGGCCTCAGTGGGAAATTAGATCGAAAAGGTTAGGAACCACTGTGCTAAAATATCTTCATAAAAAGGTCGTACCACGGTTGACTGAGCACAATGACGTCAGAGCACCTCCCCTGCAGGAGCCTCACGCCTAGGTTTTTCAATGGGCCCCGCTTACGAGGCTACGGGCGGCCCAGGGGTTAGATCAGCAACATGAACATTTGCCAAGGGTTCCGCTGCAGCAAAAAGGTTGAAAAACACTGGTGTATCTCATTGTGTTGTATCTGTTTACGACTTTATGTGAAAGCTTTCATGGATCAGCACAACTGTAATCATGATAAATAACTTTCCTGATCGCAGTGCTCAGTCAGTTGCTTTTAGATAGTGAGCAGTGGATAAGAATTTTTTTAAGTGAAATGAAATCGGTCAACACAGTTACGATTGATTGGAAATTTTTCTGATGTTTATTCATGACTATAAATAGGGCTACCATACCGTCCTTATTTCTAAGATTTGTCCTTATTTTGCAGTTTACATCTTAGAAACTATTACTGTCTTATTTCTAAGAAATTTCCTTATTTGCGACTTGCGTCCTTATTATTATTTTTTTCTGTAGCATAATAATCTTAAAAAAGTGATATCTGATAGACGGACAGACCATTATTACCTCATCTTAGGCATTTTGTAATCACGGTTTTGTGACGTCATAAAAGTTGTGTAATCTTGCAGCACAGAGATGAAACGCACCACCAGGCATTGTTAGCATGTAAGCTGTCTACTCTGGTTAGGATTCTTAGGAAAACTGGTTTTGTAACGAAGGCTTAGCATCAGTGGCGTAGCAAGGACGGGGCCCTGGGCGGCACCTCCTGGGGGGCGGCACTTTGTTGATAAAAATTAAATTTTGAAAGGAGTTTAAATTTTCTAACTCTTCATTATTAGTTTTAAAGAAAGTTTTAAACAGTCTAACTCTTTTCAATTTTTGTGGTTTGAAGCCCTCGACTGGTAGGTTAGCCTGAAAAGACACATGTGGAGTGAAAAAATTGTTGAAATGTTTACTCAAAAATCTGGGTCAAGTATCCAGGTGTTTGTCTTGAAATCAGGGTTGTTTTGACACTCTTACTTGGGGAGCGATGGCGCCCAGTCCTTACACTAAAGCCATTTCCCCCATCCCAGTCAAACGCCCTTAGAACAAAAGAAAGGGTGACAGTCGACCGCAGATTGGCAATCATTACTGATCCGGTTCTGGTATTTCGAGGTTTATATTGGCATTGCCCCTTCTCTGAATATCTGATGAAAAAGGCCCCGCATGAAATCACGGCAAATAATCAGGGGTAGCTTAATCCTTTTTCTCCTATTGTTGGTTCCTTAGTAACGCCCCAACAGCACATCATAACCTCACCTGACACCTAGCCATTGGCGACGAACGATTCATTGGGACGGCGATGACTAGTCCGCCTCTCAATCGGAGGGTTGAGTGGTCAATCCACGGCCACTGAGTGAATCGCCGAAGCGCTTTTTGGGAAGAGTGTTCACTTCAACCTCCCTGGCATGAAGCATAGTTCAGATGTTGGCTTACCCGTGCTTGCCGTCACCAAAAATAAAATAAGACATTTCTTGGCACATCTCATACTTTTTTTAATGTTCAGCGAGATATTTCCAATAAGTGCCATAAGCTGTAACCTGGTCATTAGGCGGGGTTATCAACAATAAATTTTGGCGGTTGAAGTGAACTTTGCAAAGGTTAAATTGGTTAGTTTCAATGGAACTGCTGTTTTTCCTCATGACGAAATGATGTCGGAAAATGACGTTCTTGAAGCGGGTAGTGCAGTTGATGTGTTTGCGTGGCTAACGTAGAGCTCAGATTGTAAGTTTGAACTGCAAGTAAAGTGAAGCAGAGCCAAAGGGTAGACAGTCGAGTGTCGTAGAAACCCCTCTTGTTCAACGCTATACAAACATTTGAAGTCATAGAAAAAGTCATTTCAACAAGAACAGCTTAGAAAAGGTGTTGCTCTCATTTTGATGAATTTGGCATGGTTTGATAATACAGTTTTTGAAATAGATGTCTCTTGGTATCCAGTTCCGTCGCCACAGAGGGCTTTGGTGGGCTTGGCACCCACCAAACAAATTTCCAAGCTCCCCAAATTGAACTAAAAATCAATGGATTTCTTATCAAATTTTAGAATGTCAAGTCCCTCTCCATAAACGTAAAACCTTCCTATTTAAGACTTACGGCGACGGTTCTGTTGGTAACGGACGAAGGCAAGGAATAACACTATGCACGTGTAATTGGAGGAAGCCCAGGGGTGCAGCGCTAAAAAAGAGACATGGGAACGCCGTTCTTTCTAGCACCAAATAAAAAGGAAACGCAAAATAAAAAAGAAGACTGCACCAAATATTTCGAATAAAGTGAGCATCCGCCTACAAGAATTTCTACACTGGATCTTCCTTTTTCACTGCATATCTTTGACTAGTAGTGCGAATCTGCGTGTCGCTAGCACATCTGTGAGATCGCAGCCAGGTTGTAATGTAGTGAAAAAAGGGTGGCGACAAGCAGAAAAAAGTAAGACTCATAATCGACAATGAAAAACAAGACCCATTTCAGTTTGTGAGTGATTGGTTGCGCTCTTCAAATGCTTTATTAATCCTTATATCTTTAAATAAGCACGAAACATGATCTTCTTTCATTTTAAATTTTTGTAAGCGAATTTGCGAGGTGAAAAGGGCGGCACTTAGCCTCGCTACGCCACTGCTTAGCATTTAATTGATTAAAGAATAAGCAAGCAAAAAAAATGTTTTACTTGACGATTACAAGAGGACAGTCGAGATTAAGATAATGCAGAAGCAAATGGTTCTTGAAGATAAATAGACAAACATATGATCTGACGTTGGCCGTGCAAACAGAAACAATTGTTTTCTTGTTAGGTAATAAAATCAAATTTTCATCAGCCGTCCTTAGTTTTGGTTCTAGATCGATGGTAGCCCTGTCTATAAACGAATGCAGGAAATCACGTACTTTTGCACTTTTTATATATTATTTACCAAGAAGTACGATGGCCTAAGTCGTTTGTACACACACTTGCTTTGCAGCTGGAACAACTGCAATTTCCAGGCCCGCAACCAAAGGGGCGCAGGGGGGGTGAAGACCCTAGAAAAATTTTTGCCATCCCTGGAAAAATGTGTTGGACATGTTTTGAAACTATTGGACATAGTTTAAAAATTTGCCCCCTCTCAGAAAACTCTTCGCACCAACTGGTTGTCCCAAATTGGTTGCCAATCTTGTAATTTCCAATCAGGAAAGTGTTTTGCACGTAGAGTATAGAAATATAACAACAAAAAATGTATTGCATCTCAGAGATATGAAGAATTTGCTCGTGCTTCATGTGATACCACAAAAAAACACAGGGTCGTGTGTGTTCGCAAATGTGCAGTCGACATTTGTTAGTTGGCAATCGTTCTGACACGCTCAAATATTACTCCAAATTGGCGGTAAGGTCTTCATCCAGTGTGAGTTCGCATCTGCATATTCAAGTATTCGGCCTGGAAAATTGTTTCCACACTTTTGACAGCAAGTTACAATAGACTGCACTAAGACCAGTGTTGCCACTCTGTTGTTACGGGAAAATACTAAATTTCGTGATAAACAAACACGAGATTTACTAACAAAAATCACTAGATTACAAAAGCAAACTTACACACAGTGAAAATGTCCAGAAAGTGCGTTGCAATGCCAACCATAGGCATTGTGCAATTCATTGTAAACCAGAGACAAAGGAAACGGGAGATAACAGCAACGCTTGTGTTTGTTTGTACAGGTCACTGAAACTTTTAACAGATGATCAAGTGACTTCGCAACCATGGTCACACGCAGGGGGGGCTAATGAGGCCCTTACCGGAAATCGCCTAAACACAAATTTGTTGCTGACATTTGTTAAAACACAAAACAATTCCGCACATGCATACATAGCTATAAAAAGATTTTCGATTATAACTAGTGGTGTAGTGATCTGTTACCTTGTTGCGTTACGAGTGTTACACTTCAATTGCAATAAGCAAATCGTGCTAAGACTATAGGAAACCCTCGCTGAATGTCGCCTTTCGATAAAGACGTTGCGATTCATTAGTCATAATAACGTTTGAGAGAAACCGCTTCATACATGCTATGACGTAGAAACTGCACGTATTGCGCAATGCGTTACGATTGGAGTTGTTCCTCCTGTAGTTCGATTTGCTGGTACCGTGGTAGTCAGAAGAGTGTGAGGAAATGGATAAGTTTGTAGTTGTATAACGCAAGCGGAAAAGGAGTTCGTCAAGAGAAATAGACTTTTGCAAAAGAGATAGAAATGATACTAGCTCGTGCTCAGAGTCCGCCAGTCAAGTATGCAGTAGTGAAAATGATATTGGTAACTTCGTTGGAGTTCCCCTGACTAATGCTGATCGACGAAAGGTATTGTTTGATTGCTGGTCCCCTCCTTCAGGTTTCTCGTTTCCGTATGAAACAGCTGGTGCTCAAAATCGAAGTTTCCAGAAGCAATGGTTAAACGAATTTAAATGGTTAGCGTGTACAGTTATATTTACAATGGAGCTTGATGCAAATGGTGCGGTGTGTTTGCTCCTCAGACTGTCAGTCGTAGCGCAAAACCTCCCGGCTCAATAGTTTCGGGATCACACTGCAATTGTAAAATAGCAAAGGAATATTACAATAATCACCAAAACAGTCACTATCATAAATTATGTGCAGAGATGTTCGATAACTTTGTGCAGACAGATGCCGACAAATCCAGAGATGTACGAAATGATTTAAACAGCAGTCGACAGAAGGCTGTCGAGGAAAATCGAAATCGTCTTTCCCATATCTTCAGCACTATTGAATTTTGCGGTCGCCAAGAAATACCATTGAGGGGTCACAGAGACGCTAGTGCATTTTCACTGAACGAAACTGGTTGCAATGACGGAGTTTTTAAAGCTGCCCTAAGACTGCGAGTGGAGGCTGCTGACAAGCAAATATCTGACCTCTTTTTAAAGGCTTCCCGCAACGCTTCATATTTAAGCTGTACACTCATTGCTGCAACCATGTTCTTAACTAGGTCATCAGTACTTCATCGCAGTTGCCAGTTATTAGAAATGCGATGGCAACTATATCGGACATATGCGTTTTTCTGTCGCGTTCTGCACAGCGCGTATCGATATTTCAAGACAATGTTGAAAGAGAAGTTTCAG
>Ga0210059_1005761_pt1 | contig 19880 bp, 10 predicted proteins | sample Ectturendosymbi2_FD_188042 | JGI IMG/M metagenome (GOLD analysis project Ga0210059, IMG submission 188042) | Ecteinascidia turbinata endosymbiont from Florida, USA - Sample 2 (SPAdes) (version 2) | ecosystem: Host-associated > Tunicates > Ascidians > Unclassified | place: Key West, Florida... | reverse complement strand
ATAGTCTTTTGCTGCTGGTCTTGGCTTATTTACGTAAATTACGATCTTATGTAGGTTTTGTTTTAGCACTTTCTGCATACCTGTTGGTCCTGCTTTCACTGTTAGCGAATTGACAGGGTTGGCGGTCTTGTGTTGCGGCCAGTGGCCCAACTATATGGACAAGTACGTACGGACTGGAGCCAGTGTTTTGTAATAGACTGCTCATTGAGCCATCCGGCTGGGCACAAACCGTTCACATGTTCACACAGCGTTTCACGTAACACGTGACTCTATATTCACGCCGTTCGTTGAATGCGTTTTTCTGCTAGTCTTTCTGTGCATGTATTTACGATCTCGCGGAACCTTACTTGCTCTGTTTTCGTCAGTAGTGCCGTGAGCGAGTTGTCGTCTGCCTGATCCATTAACTGTTTTCTGCGATATGTTTGCTGCTGTATCGTCGTGAAAGACAAGTCGCTGTTTGTGTTAATGGGCGATAGATGTTGCCGTTTTGCGTCATTAAAACCAGCGCAGAACTCGAGGCAATAAATTGTACAGTGTCACCTCTCAACTCCCCTGTCTGTTTCGTGTCTCTAACAGCCGCGAGCCTGAGTAACGCCTTCATCATCGTGTAGGATAGCGTGAATCAGATTCACAGCTCGTGCTTGTGTGCTACAGCGTGAGAGACACGTCAACACTTGGTTTTGCTTTTGACGTCTTTTGCGTCACACTGTTATTTCTTGCGTCACTGAGTCGTTTGGTTTTGAATTGCTAGCTTGCCAAGTGTTGCTTTATTTTTTGACTGAAGATTGATTAAGAATAATAATCCGAAACGTCTCAAAATAAAAATGCATAGTTTTTTGAAAGCTTTTTTAGTGTTGATGAATTTAGAACAGATCTAACATGCTTGATGTATAATTGAAAAACACATGCATCAATATGTCATATTATTGAACTTATCAGCAAGCATTACAGACTAAACAGTACATCACTGCATACAAAAAATGCGATCTTACAATTAAAATAACAAACATTCTTCTAACGGCCCAAATTAGTTATGGTGACACAAAAATAACAGCAGGTTTCATATTCATATGTTTTCTAGAACCAGGCTTGTAATTTGATGTGAAACTTAGGTTTCAAGCAATCTGCATTCATCAGGAGCAACGAAAAACGCACACTTAGAAGGTGGGCTTGCTGTCAGAAGAATAAGCAACAAAATAAACAAATCGAAATTGAGAACGATTTTAAGTACAACAGGGATACGCAGCAAGATGTCAATCACACCCGAATGCACACAAATTGTTAAGCTATAGTCCTCATCATAAGTGGGTGTAAAGGACAGGGCAGTTATTTTAAAATTATCTGTCATGGCAATCCCTGTTTGTGTGTTTGATAGAACAAGACTCTACACATGCATTGCAGACCTGTCAACACAATGCAGAAATTAGCGAAAATATTCTGGCAAATTAGATTTATATTATAACAGAAAGCTCCTGCAGTAATGCATTTGTATGCGAGCAAAAAATAATGTTTACTTGTTGTTAAAACGGACAGAAATGATTTGATAAAAGCCTAACTCCATGAAATCGCAGTTAATTTGGTCATAGGCACTAAAGGCAATATTTGATAAGGTTCGATAATAAGCAAAAGTTCTGCAAAAAGATGCCTTAGTGGCATTATAATGTGAAGCTGGGATTATTTTTGCAATGAGACATTTTGGTCATCTGTCCCATGATAGTATTAAAACTCGCTGTAACAGTAATCACCAGTCTACCTTTTCAGACATTATGACTAAATTGTCTTCATTTTTTTCAGTCATTAAAAGAAATTTGGTATATATACGACCGAAAAATTAAACCCACATGTGAACTACACTTCACTTTCTGTATGAGATAATGTACAATCTTGCCCAGAGATAAAATTTCATTCACACCATTTTAGATATATTGTTTGGCCAAAAAATACAAGAAATATTATCTATGTTTTCAAACATAATACACGCTTCTGTTCAAAGTTAAATCCAATAAAGAGGAGTTGACTGCTTCTTAATCCACTGAACAAACAGAAAAAACTTTTACTATACTTTTTAGTACTGATATACAATCAAATAAATTGTTCAACTGAACATAAACTTAGGAACCATTTGGCATATCTTTTTTTTGCAATACATCATGACATATTTTGATAGATATCTCATGATTACTGAGCAAATTGAATCAGCTGACCTTTAGAGTCTTTGTCCATATCTGTAATCAAACCAATGCGAAATGATGCACCAGAACCAGTGTTAACTGGCTTGGTTAAAGGGTAGGTTCGGTTGTATGACATCAATCTCCTCTTATGAGCAACTTGGGCAACTGAATACATGCAACACATTTTTCAATACTTCCAGCAATGGGAGCCAGCATTGAGCAATTTTAGAAGTACAACACATGCTAACTTCACATTACTCATTAGCATTTCATAATAAAAATAAATTTAGGAAATATACAGTGAAGTATTAAAAAGGTATGATGCAACAACTTGCACACTTACAACAAATTTAACAAGCAACCAAAACAAAAACAGGAATGAGTGTTTATATTCAATTTAAACAGAGCTAAACGACCATGAACAAAATCATAGATTACAGTGAAGCTACAGAAAACATTAACTAAACAATGTAAAGCTGTTTCATGAGATGTTTAAATATGAATATACAACAAACTTCAATTATTAAATTGAACAAGACAGGAAACAGAGGGTTTCAGATCATACTACACATCAGCATTTACTGGTCAATGCAAAATTTTATAAGAGAAAAAACACAACACATGTGAAAACAATATCAAGTGAAAAAGTGATCTTCACAAAAGCCCATAAATACAATACCTAGGACTTCAGACTTCATGGCTGAAGTGCTGTTGAGAGTCATACTTTGCCATGATGTTGTTAACTTGTAAAATATTACGAGGAAAAGAAAAATAATGACTGCAATAACAATCCGCTTATACTTCAGTGTTATCACACCTTTTCGTCTTCCCACTGCAAATTAAAACTGCATTAGAGACTTGTAAACGTACATCAAAGACTTTTTCTGCTCTAGAACATAAGCGCAGCACATATTAAGCTTAGAATTTCATAATGGTGAACCTACAACTAACAAGATACACAAAGCAGAAGAAGTCATTAATATTCATGCTGAAATTGATATGCACGAATAGGTTGCAACTGACCACTGGAAGGCATCAATTTTATTGGTAAAGCATACCTTGTATTGGTACCATTTAGTTTGTTGTACATATATGAACAGCATGGTTCAACAATTTGCTTTGAAATGACTGCATTAAGGCAACTTGTCAGGGTGGTTGTAAAAAAACAACCCAAAAAAACACCCGGGTTGTTTAAAAAAAGCCCCCTTAAAAAACACTAAAAACCCACAAAAAAACACTATTTTTCCTTTGAAAAAATCTACTAAGTAAAAAATAAAATAAACAGGACACTTGTACAGTTAATTGTAATTATTTTTTTAATTAAACAAAACGAAGAGCAACTAAATTTCAGGACTTGAAAAAAGAGAAGAATAAATCGAACAGTTTGTGGTGGTTATCTTCTTCAGCTCTACACAATCAGTATATTTTTACCAATTTTTCTGCCTTATGTGCATCTAAACTTTTTCTGATTTTGGACCATACCAATTCATATGTTGAAAAAAACAATCTATAGATCAGGGTTCACCAATGTGGTGCCTGTGGGCACCAGGTCGCCCGCGGGCATAAACATAACAAGGGGGGCCAAGGCCCCCAAATTTCTACCATTTCTTGTTGTTTTGTGCTTTGAGAGGCGTTGTCCCAAAAAAGTCAAAATATTTGACGCACAAAAAAAATTCGGGCTGGCCATGCTACTGCCTGCAGGCCGGTTCTAAAAATTACTTCAACATGATCAGTGTCTTCACATTGCAGAATATCTTGATTGCTAATACTAAAATAATTAAAGGTAAATTGAGCAACATTTTTATTTCAGAAGTGTGTATCAAACTGGTAGTTTTTTGCATTAATCGGCACGTAAGAAGTAGCTCTCAGCTTCAAGAAGGTTGGCAATCTCTGCTATAGAAAGATGTTGAACTAACAGGGCATACACATAAACTTGACGTGAAATTGTAGAGTTTGTGTGGAAATGGTTCTTCTCTGTTTGCTGTGCGCATGCTTGCCAAGCCTTACCACTTAGGAGTGAACTGACCAACAACACTGAAAACAAGGATGGGGTACAATGGGGGATAAAATCAGTGATTGTGCTTGTTTTGCCACATAAACAACCTCATTGGGATTAATGCAGATGTTGTCAGTGTCAACACAAAGGGTTTGCCAAGGATTTAAATGCAATTATATCAAGTGTTTCAAAATGAAACTGTTTTCATCATCATAAAAAAACAAATGAAGTATAGACATGTCATAGCAGGGTACGCATTTGTTGCATAAGCACAGAGAAAAACAGGCAAGAAGTAATCAAATAATCATTACTGGAAGTGGTGAATTAACAGATGTCACAGTAAATACAAAAGAAGACAGTTTCATAATACTCTCTTGAGTGTCTTATGGTCTATGGGTGCCCACCCCTGGTTGCTGTACATTGGGACCATGCATGAAATTTTGGGTGCTACTATGGCGTGAGGTCTACATCCCATCAGTACTAGTGTGTGAGGACTACCGCTGCATTATAGGAAGAAAAAAATAAACATGCCATCATACATTTCCTATGGAAAATAAAAACATGCCATCATATATTTCAACCCTAACTTCTCACACTATGGAAACTGACCAATGAGGTCATGCGGTAGATTGAAGGCTGCACCTGGGTATGCGACATATAAATAATTTTAATTACTCCCCTAGTTTTTGTTGTTTTTAAGTTATAACTGTTGAACAAGAAACGCTATAAAGTCAATCGAAGGCTCAAGACTTGGATTCTAGCCTAGTTTCCAATAAACTTGAGCAAAATACTGTCATCTTGCGGTTGGGCCCAGGGCCAGGTAACCTGAGCAAAAATTGCCAAAACCTACCCCACGTACGACATCTCTCACTAAAAGCCCGAAACTCAAAACCAGAAGTTTTTTTTCATTGCAGACTCGAAGACTTGCCAAGTCTTTTGAGGGTTTGAGCAGCTCTCTAGCACAATCGGCTGGCGAGTTATTAAGCTGCAAAGTGGCACGAAAATAGCAGGTCAAGCGGGATTTCTACGTCCGATATATTCGTACACTGGCAGCGAACATGTTAAGAACTGTCGAAAACCAGACACAGATTTAGATTTAGGGTTTTGAGTTAAGATTAGGCTTTAGGTTTAGCATATAGAGTTAGTGTTTAAGGTTATAGTTAGCATTTAGAATTTACAGTTAGTGTTTGGGGCTAGAAAAAATTAACCACTTTAATTATTTACTCTGAGAAGCAACTGACATGCAAGAATTGGTCAGATATTTCGCAGAGTTGAGCAAAAGCAATTTCACTTGATGCATTTTTGTAGCTCTTCGAAAGGGAAAATAAGATACGGTCATTTAGACTAGGGGTGGGGAACCTATTTACTACCACGGGCCACATGAATTGTGCATTATCACTGGCGGGCTGCCAAATTCATTAATTTTATGCTATAATTCTACCTATATCTAACCATTAGCAAGAGGGACTTGTCTTGACTTACTATGTAAGTACCTGCTTATCATGGTGCTTCGTTTTGACACAATTTGTGCTCTAACTTACGAACGAACATTGCGATGCAGACCATATCAAATGTCAACATGGGCCGCAGGTTCCCCATCCCTGGTTTAGACACTGCCATTACTCTATCACATCACAATGGCTGGGCATACCGCTAGCATTGATGCATTGTTTCAATGACTGTGCAATAAAGCTTCAGATGCATGTCACTTAGTCAACATCTTTGACTGTTGCTCGCAGAAAAAGCAATTGTGAAGATTTTTACCCTCAGACATGCAGTTTACAATAAAAAACATGTTTTTGCTAAACAAATTAAAGATTAACAACTTTTTCTCACAGCCGCACAATATGTTCAAAAATGCATGCAGCTTTCGTAGCTGCAGGTTGCTCACGAAGCTAATCTTGCTTTTTTACTCAGAAGGCCCACAGTAAATTATGAATGAAGATGTATGTACTCAGTACCTGCATTGTTTATTTTTGCTTATCTTGCTAAAGGATTATATAATGTCTTATCTTACACATTGTGCAACCATCAATTGATACAAGATTGTTTTTTTGCTAGGCTATTAAATAACAATAGTTGCACAAGAGTTGGTTATGGTAGTAGTTAGCTCAAGCTCAGACATGTGAGCCAGCAATTCCACAACTAATTTGAAAAACTGGATTTTAATTGTAACTGCTATGTCATTCAGCATTTGATACATAACATGGGCAGAGCAAAAATAAGGCATTTAGGCTAGATCTTGTCTGCTTGTGGCCTTGCATTTACTGAATTTATTTGTGAAACAAAAAATCAAATAAATAACAAATTATGTTGGTGATGGGTTATGTAATTTCTCTGTTTCATTATTTTTACACTTTTTCACAAGGATATGTTGGTCCCTTAAGTAACTTAAAATCAATTATGGTGCTAAACAGCTCAAAAATTAATTTAACTATGGCCCATTCCATATATGATCATACAGAAAAATTAAAAGTTGAACCATGTACCTCAGATTTTGCTGATTTTTAGATATTTTGTGCAGGTTTAAAAACGAATGAAGATCAAAATAAATTATATCAAAATATCTTAAACTGCTTGTGTGTCATGAGGTTCAAAAGAGTTGGTCACTAAAGTGATATTGGGCAAGTGGCATACAGACTGTAATCAAATTGAAAAGTTTGTTTGAAATAATCCAAGCATTATTATGTCTGAGACTAAACATTGAGTGTTTTCTAACATTGATTTATTTCCACTGAAGAACGCACAGAAACCAAAAAGTCTTTGAAACTTTCTTTCCAATCAAGTTTTTAACTCAAAGTTCATCCATTTTTCCTTGTATAACCAACTGCAGCTAATCCTAGTATAAAATTTACAATGCAAACTGGTTCCCAATGGAACTAAAGAACTACAAAATGGCACTTAACCAGGATCACAAATTTGTAACAACATTTTTTCATAAGCAGTGTGCATTCTGCCTCATGAGGCAAAAGCACTACTGGAACTATTTTGCCTTTAACCAAACACGATTGGTTGAAGAGGTCACCTGGAAAGTTCGGAATGCATAACCTGCTTAGCTGACCATGACACCTGTAACGGCTTAGTCTGACATGTGTGGATGAGTTTTGCCATGGTTTCAGTGCTGGCAAGCTGTTTTAGTGGTTACAAAAATACTGTTTCACACCTACACCAAGACAAAGGCTGATTGATAATTTGATACTGCATTTACTGACAAATGCACTAAAGGCTACTATACCTTGAGAAAAAACAGGAACTTCAATTTTGTTTCGCCACACATCATCAACATTGTTTCCAGTCCCAAATGAAGAAAAACTGACGCTTTTATACATTTCCTCTTTGCAATGAATCCATTAGCAACAAACAGCAACATTGACAATTATATTTTACTTTTGAGACACATGATCTTGCTTCACTTTATTAGTTCATCACTAAAGATAAGACAAGAACATTATAAAATGTTACGTAGCATCATTTTGCCTCTTCAGGCAAAAGCTCTGCTGGGGCTATTTTGCTTTCAATCAAACATGATTGGTTGAAGCAGTCACATGACAAATATGATACACAAAGTGACATGCGTGCATTAGTGTTGAGGAATTGCAGTGCTTGGGGTTTTAGGTTTAGATGCTCATTCAGGCATGTCACTTTGTGTATTATGCTTGCCATGTGACCACTTCAAACAATCGTGTTTAACTATTAATAACGGCAAAACAGCCCAGCAGAGCTTTTGCCTCAGGAGGCAAAATTGAGCAAAGAAAATAGACACTGCCAACATGTTAATACAACTTATATACAGTTCCACTAAAATTAGCTTGAACCAAATACAGTTGATTGATCTCTGAACATGTTAGGAACCAGGACAGCATTTGTTGTGTCAAATTACAACTCCATAACTTGCCAGCCGATTACAGAATTAACTAAAGAGTTGTTTAAACCCTCAAAAGATGTGGACAGACTTGTACCACTGAAGAAACACAAAGAAAATTTTCGATTAAAAAAATGGAAAGTTTTGGATTTTGTTTATTTGTGGGTGATCTCATAGTTTGGGTAGGTTTAGACATTTTGGGCCAAGGTCATCAGGCCCTGGGCTGCAACCGCAAGAGGTAATTTTTTGACTCAAGTTTTTAATGGAAATTAAGCTATAATATTAGTCTTCAAAAGCTTTGATTGGCCATCTAATGTTTCTGGTTGAAAAGTTATGGCCAAAAAAATAAAATTTTGGTAAAAAATCAAGTCCTACAAAAGGTAACCTTGGCCAGTTTGGCTGAAGGCCATAACTCACCAGTATCAAACCCTGAAAACATGTGGAGAATCTTCTAATTTACTTAAAAAAAAGTTGGAAAAATTTAGATTTCAGGATTTTTTATATGTGATGTCATAATTGCGATAGGTTTAGGTTTTCTTGGATGACATCATCAGGCCCTGGACACGAACAGCAAGGAGCAATTTTTGTTTCTTTCTTAAAATAAAACAGGTGAAATTTCACATCTTTAGAGCCCTTGATTGGTCTTCTAACATATGTGGTTCAAACTTTATGGCCCAACAACAGCATTTAATTAATTAATTTATGGATTCGTTAATTAATTTTTTGTTTTTAGGCCATAACTTCTGAGTCACAAACATTAGAAGGCCAATCAAAAGCTTTAAAAATAAAGAATTTTTCTTCTTTTGATTTAAGAAAAAGAAACAAAAAATCATCTATTGGAGTTAAGGCCCAAGGCCAGATGAAGTAGGCTAAAAAAGACATAAATCTGACTTTCTTTATGACATCACCCACACAAAACCTCAAATACAAATCTTCCCCATTTTTTTAATCAAAAATTCAAGTCTTTCTACATCTTTTGAGAGCTTGAACACCTTTCTAGCTCAATCATCTGGCGAGTTATCGTGGTGCAAAGTGACACAAGGAAAGTGGCTCATGTGGGATATTAAAGTGCATATATATTGCTCACTGGCTCCCAACATGTTAACTACGGTATATGCCATACCCCAAACCATGAACTAAGCTGTAAAATGGAGGACTTTTGACATTTTTGATGAATTTTCTATAAAACTGTAAAAAAATGCACCCAACCAGCCTCGAGGTCAACCATTATATACCAATTTATCTTTATGCAAAATAAAATTTGGATCAAATTTTGATACAACACCAAATCTGAAAAAAGCAGGAAACATTTTGGTGGACTCATTAAGATACATTGACAAAGGATATTTGTAAGAATACCATCATTGGTGAGTAATTAACATGTTTTGGAGCCGGTGTATGAGCAATAGGTGGAAATAAGGACCAGAATGGCTAAGCTAATATTTATATATAAGCCTACTGAAAAATACAATATACACATCTGCTGCTTTCAGCAAAAGAATAAAACATGACACCTTTTAATGGCTCATTTGAACAAATTTTGGCTAGCTTAGCCATGAGACAATCATTATCGTTCAGACCATATGCTGCCACTTTAGAAAAATAACCTCAATAACAACTCTTCAAGTGCAACCACACACTGCAACCACTACCTAATCATAATAATGCCAATTTTTCTGACTAAACAGCATTGGTGGTATCACATGGATGATACAGTACCTAGTAACTTAGTATCTGTACAAAGTTAGCAGGCTACTTAACTTTATCAAAATAAAGATCTGAATTGAACGGAGGGAAACAATCAGATTACTGTACAGTACTCAGATTCGTTTCATCATCACTTAATATTTGTTACACAAGCCAATGATTGTAAGTCATCACACAAGTGTAATGATTGAAAAATGAATTTTATTATTAAGATTAAATTTGTAATCTTAAATCTTTTCAACAGAGTCACACAAAAATTGTCCAAAAAACATCCAAAAGACCAAAAAACTCTCCAAGCATACTAACATTCAAAACTTGAACCTAATAAAGTCCATCTCGGAAAACCAAAGCCAATTGTAAGCGCCAACACGGTACAGTAAATTCATCCACATAGACTTCCCTACTGAACTGTCTATGGAAGTGAAACCTGTTCTTTTGATTCTATTTTTCTGGGATGGAATCACTAAGCAGTGATTGTCACGCTTGACAAACCAAAACGTAAGCATTACATGATCTTGTACGCGTGGTATTTCGCAGAAGAGGGGTCCAAAGGCGGCTTCACACAGAAAAAAACGAGGACCAAGATTCCAAGGTGGTCAGAGCCACATTTTCAGACTCTAACTCCACTCCTCTTCGAAAATTTTTCAATCCGGATCCGGGTCGGGGTACGAATTACGAAAATTTTTTCAAATTTGAGAATCCGACTCCTGTTCAGATTCCGGCTAGCATCGATGCAACAGAGCAGAGATGAGCACGGACAGGACCGGATCGGACTGGCTCAGGACTGAAGCAAATTTTGGCCGGATCAGGACTGGATCGGACTGAGAATATTTTTGTTGTTTTCATGTGATTATTCTGAAAATATCAAAAGTTTTATTTGTGATCCGATTTCACAGGTTTGCTAAATGTAGGGTTGCCATACGTCAGGTTTTTCCCGGACATGTCCGGGATTTTAGTGGCCAATTATGCGTCAGGGAGAAATGTTAAAAAGTGCTTCAATGTCCGGGATTTTGGAATAATGCATTTGATGAAACCTAACGGCAATGATTTCACAGTAAGAATTATTTAGTGCTAAAGATTAAACTTTGTAATTTTTTACTGTTAAAATAGCTAAGCGAAAATGTAAATTTACTGACGAGATGACGGCAATACATCCATGTTTCCGGAAAGGTAGAAATGAATGGGAAGCAGAATGCTTAGTTTGTAAACCAGGAACATACATCTCGGTTTCATACAAGGTAATCACATCTCAGTTCTGATAAATATTGCATAGCAGTAAGTGGAGCTTCCTGATCAAGTATAGTGACAAATTATTTTGTCACAACGGGATGTAAAATAGAAGATGAAGTTAACTTTTGCTGTTTTCGTTTTGTATTACAGTATATTTATCCTATTCTCACGGTAAAGCGACGGTGGCAATGTGCTTTGGATGCATCCGAAATTTATACCATAAGAAAATGTTTTCGTCGCAAAAATTGGTTACAGTGACTAACACAAATCTTTCAGGAATTGCGCCTCATCAGATATGGTAACCATAGCTAAATGGTAGCGTATATTCTGCCATCAAATGCAAAAACTCTACTAGGACTATTTTGCAATTCGAACTGTATCCACCTTTGTTCATATTAAACGTTGAGTTCCAGTAGCAACGTGAACATACATGTAGTTGAGTGGTTAGTGCCTATGCCTACTGTGCGTTGGTTCTGCTCTCACCATTTCCTTTTGCTTAGCTTGTAAATGTTACACCGTTGATAGGACTGCTTTTAATGTAGGCTACTTTTTTAAAAAGTTTAGGGTTTGCGTTTAGGGTGTATGGTTAAGTTTTGGTTTAGGGTTTACCTTTACGGTTTAGGTTTACGGATTAGGTTTCGGGTTTAGGTTCAACTTTTGGGTTTACGTTTTAGGTTTGAATTTTGGGTTTAGGTTTCAGTTTTGGGTTTATCTTTTGGGTTTAGGTTTTGGGTTTAGGTTTTGGGTTTAGGTTTTGGGTTTAGGTTTTGGGTTTAGGTTTTGGGTTTAGGTTTTGGGTTTAGGTTTTGGGTTTAGGTTTTGAGTTTAGGTTTTGGGTTTAGGTTTTGGGTTTAGGTTTTGGGTTTAGGTTTTGGGTTTAGGCTTTGGGTTTAAGTTTTGGGTTTAGGTTTTGGGTTTTAGGTCATGTAACAAGGACCTTATGCTAATCCAAGTGTATCGTCCTTGTCACTTGACCAATGCAAGCAATTGGATCTCCTGATGGCAAAATAACTCCAGCAGTGCTTTTCCCTCTGATGCCGAATAGACACTTCTTTGTTAATTTTGGAAATGCAAAAAGTCTGTATCTGTTTTGCCTCATGAGGCAAAAGCACTGCTGGAACTAGTTTGCCTTCAACCAATTATATGTGGCTAACGCCAAAATAGCTCCAGTAGTTATTTTGCCTCATGAGGCAAAATTAAAATACATGATTTTACATTGGTGGATCAGGACTGGATCGGACCGATGATTTTCAAAAATTTTGCGGATCAGGACTGGACCAGATTCAATTTCATCGGATCAGGACTGGACTCGGACTGAAAATTTTCACAGTCCGCTCATCTATGCAACAGAGGTGGCCACGGATCCGGAGTGGCGGAGTCGACTCCGGCAGAATTCTTCGTTTTTCTTTCGGACCCGGATCCGGGGTCAAAAAATTTTGAAATACCGGAACCGGTTTCAAAAATTTTGGAACACGAACGGAGTCGGAGTCTGAAAAGTGACTCCAGCCACGTCTGCCATGCAGTCGAAATTCAGCAATGTTTTTACTTAAGAAATGATATGCATAAAAACCACGCAGACTCCTGCTACTGGCAAAAAATGACAAATGACTCCGGACCCGGATTCGTTTTTTCACAAAATTACGGCCGCGGATCCGGTGTCAAGCAAAATTTCTGACTTGCGGAATTTCCGATTTCACGCCATGTACGCCAGTGATGTGCCCTAGTCATTTTTGTTGAGTCAGAGTCACAAGCCCTTCGAGTCAGAGTCATCTAAAATTAGACTTACATAATTTCTTAGGCTCAAACCGGGACAAATTCAAAACCATGAATGAAATAACCTGACGAGCGCCCGAAGGCCTGACCTTGGCAATTTTTTTACCTTATTTGTTTGTTTTAAGATTGTCTGAGAACACATATAAAGTATTGTACTTAGATTATACCGTACTGTTAGCCTGTCACATTACTCTGCATTAAGTCATGTTCTAGCTTACTTTCAGCATAAAATGACTCAAAACTAACTGAAAGTTATCTTGCCTTCTCGAAGCATACAAAATGGCTTCTAACTGCAGCAGTTGCTGTAGTTCCATTGACGACAATGGAGAAATGACGCAACAATAAGCCCCAATTTTACAGCAGAATTATTTCATAACAATGCATCGTCAGGCTGGAGTTCATTTTGAAAATTTCACTGAAGTGAAATTCCGGGACATTTTGCTAACCAGGACGGGACACCGGGACAGTCTGGCCATACCGGGATGCATGGTAGATCTATCAAACCCAACATAGGCTTATGAATATCGTCAAATATGAACTAGCGTTTTTATTCACTAGAGACACCTAAACGCCACCGTAGGTGCAATCACACACGTGTGCTGCTATGTCGAATATTCTGTGCTAACCATGCAACTCCCACAGCACTGCAGATGTGAAAATAAACACCACTTCCCGTACACAATTGTGTCGACCCCGCATGAACGAAAAAAGATCCACGAAAGTGAATACAATTCACATGAAAGCGAATTGGTTCCAACCACGAATCTCATCTTGACACAGAGACAAGAGGCTGTTGATAGCCAACTACTTTCGTCAAAATATTCTTACTACAAAACACATAAAAATAAGCCATCTGCCAACAGACTGGTGACTAGTGACTACTCCGTTTTTGTAGTAGCTTATGGACACTTTGTGATTGTGGTGTAACCATAACAGTGTTATGCAGGGACCGAGTTCATGGGGGGGACGGGAGGACATTTCCCCCCACTTTTTGGACAGGGGGGATATAATATATTTTGTCCCCCCCAACATTTTGTGATGAAAAGTAATGTAGTTGGGGAAATTTCATGGTTGCATTACTGTTGCAAACGTTTCCCCAGCATAAAACCCGGGAATAATTGAGAAAAATGAACATTATCACTGGATTATCTGTAGAAACAGTACAAAGAGTTCCTATGTAAACTGAATTGTCATGATTGATGAAAATTGTATTAGTTGATTTGAATTAGCGAATCGGTGTGCACATGAACTACGCTCAGTCAAGAATTCCTGCGCTGTTCTATAGCAGGCATGTAGTTAGGGGGGACAACGGGGCAATGCCACCCCCAATTCCAACGTTTTCAGGTTAATAAAATATTTGAAGTATAAGCCAAAGAAATACTTCAGTACAAACCAACGAAACTGCCTCAAGGAACCTATCCTACTTCAGCTTTTAGTCGAACACAAACTTGATCTGACCTTTTGTAATCATAATCAATGACCGAACGTAAAAAACAATTGGACTATCCCTTTTCGCAGCTGTTTTTGGCGCACCGGCTTGCTGTATCCCAGCTAATGGTTATGTAAGCTTCATTTCAGGACCATCGCAAATTACTTTCTGATAACTGTGGGTGTTACAAATATAACCTATCCTTGTTTCCAGTGTCAGCGTAGCTTTGAATCAATATCGTAGATTTTTGTTGTTGCACAGTTCTAAAACTACAGTAGATGCGTGAATATGGCGGTGATATAAATTTCATATATCTTGAAGCTCAACTTTGGCTAAGAAGCGATTCAGTTTCAAAGTCTTCTTCATTGCGCCATAGCAACTGTTTAGCAGCAATAGCATTCATTTTAGATATTTATTTGTGATGACGTGTATTGTGACGGTTCAATCACAGTTATGTGGAACCTTAACGTTTTCATCAATGATTTCCCTTGCCTTGCCAGCGAGTAAAAAATCAATGTTTTCAAGATATTAGACTCCGACCTGCTGCTCATTAGCTCAGTGTTTCAACTTTCACTTGATGTTAGTTGCTATCCTACAGTAAATAATTTGAAATCATTTAACTGCAACGAGAAGAGTCAGCAGCAAAATCTGACGTAAGTAGCAAGATGCTTTCCATTGTGCAAGGGCTGAGGGAATTGACACTGCCATTACTTACGGATACTGAGATAACTTGCACAGAGGTGTATGTTAAAATTTAGGGACAAGCTCTCAGAAAAGGGCCCCAAAACATCGCCATTGCGGAAGGTAGATGTGGAATTACGTGAATAAAAGACTTAAATTTGTTTCACATTTCAATTTATGAACTAAATTCAAGAGCATAAGATACATACGAAAGGAACAAAATTTTGTAAAGTTTTGCAGCTTCACAATTGAAAGCTGCCTCGTATGGCACATTTTCCCATAATTTTTGTTTTATTTTGAAAAACATAAGACTTGGTTCAGAGCTTCTTTAAATGTGGCTCTAGAGTGGTACATAACCTTTTTAACTAAACAATGGTGCAAAGCTCTCAAAGGAGGGCACGGTATCTCTGAAAAAGAGGGGTCCGAGGCGACTGCCTCATTATCCTCCCCTACTATTCATCCTTGAGCTTGCAATCTGTCTTGTTGGCAAAGCGTATGTGACTACAATGAAACTAAATTTGAATTTTTTCCATTAGGGCTTCCAATTCCGTAGATAAGTTATTGTATTTCCAAGAAGCCAGTAATTTGTACAAATTTAATTACGTGCAGTGCTAAACTATCTTTAGTTGCAGCTGAGCATGGTCAATAAGTTTTGTAATAGTGGGTTTACTATTGTGTTTACAGTTTAATTCCATCTTCTATTTCAATGAGGTCAGTTTAATTTAGCAAGGACTCATCAAACATTTTAAATGAAGTAAGTTTAAAGTAGCTACAAACGTTTTACGCAATAGGTTGAACATAGCCAAAAGATCTTACGGATTATCAAAAATCCAAACATTTTTCAAACGCGTTGAAAGACCCTAGCGCAGAGCTACTCAAATGGCGAACCGCGGTCCGAATCCGGACCGTTGGATAGTGACGGTCGGACCTCGTCAGCCTCTCAAAGGTGTATTCTGTACCCAGAAGTTTTTATCCCAAAATCTTGCGCTTTTGGCCGTACTTCTAAAGCATTAACTCATCGCCAACTGTGTCAGTGATTGTCGATCAAGCTGTTATTCAGCTGTATTGCAGCGCACACCTGAGTTGGGCTTGCTGTTTATCCGGTCCAAAGTCAATTGTTTCGTCATAATTGTTCAACAATAGCTCGTCACTACAATGTCTATCCTGGTGAAAATAGTGGATTCAAGGCTAGAAAATAGGGATAAAACCTTTTCTTTCCGAAAACAATGCAATTATACAAATTTATTTGTGCACAGTTATGAAAGATGCTTGAGTAAAGCAAGAGTTTTGCAGAGATTTTGGTCCTTTTGGAAATAATTTTTGTTTTGCAGGAAATCAACAAAACGTGAAGAAAAACTAAGGCATTTTCAGCTTTTTTAGGACATGATAAAGAAAAGGAAACTTTGATTTTTGGCTGACAGTGGAAGAACTCAACGACTTGAATGTAAAACTGCAAGGAGAAAAACACTACTCTTGATTTGATCACTACTACTCGTCCTTTTCAGAAAAAGTTTCATATTTTCAAATATGTCACTCAAAACAAACTTAGCCATTTTCCGAGGCAGTTAGGGAAAACAAAAGCAAGAAGATTTCAGATATATTCAATTTATTGAAAGGTTGATTACATAGATGCCAGGTTATTTCACAAAAATAAGCAAGTAAATTTGTAAAACAAGCCCAAAATAGATAATTTAATCAAAAACAAGCCCAACATGCGTTTGCCAAGAAAATTCAACAAAATAAAAAATCGGTAGGAAAATTAAATAGAAAAACAGGGAGGCACACCCGAAAATAAAAGCTTAAAATGAGCATATTTTCACAAAAACACGCCCAAATTTTCTTTAGAAGTAAATTAAAACAGAAAAAGTGCCATAAAATTTGAAAAAAAGCAATCCACAAAACAGAAATCTGCATAAAAACAAGCCCAAAAACAAGCAAATTTCAATTAAAACAAGCCCAAAAACAAGCAACACGCAAGTCATAAAAAATAACCGCAACTCCACAAAAAAACAAGACCAAATTCGCTGGAAAACCGCAAGGCTGGCAACACTGGTTGATTACCAACATTGCCGAACAGTTTAGCGACTTTTCTTTTCAAAAACTGTTGCTGCTCTTTCCCCAAATCCCTTTTAAGTGGCAGACATTACCGAATTCTCAACTGAAGCAAAAGCAGGAGTGTAGTAAGGTGGGAACGTGTGGGAACGGCGTTCCCATACCTTTTTTGGTGTGGGAACGCTTTTTGCACTAGTAACGTTACTTGAAGCGCCTGGAGCAGCATAAATGAATAAATGACAAGTTATCTCATGTATAGCACCGTTGCATGGTTGTGTAATTACTGTTTGCGACATCATTGATGTCACAAGCAGTGGAAATTATTGTAGGCGAATGCTCATTTTATTTCGAACTATTTGGTGGTCTTCCTTGTTAAGTGGTCCTTTTTTAGCATTACACTCTTGCAGCAAAAGACACATGTACATGTGTGGACCAAAGATGTAGTAGAAATTTTACAGGTGCCAGAGCTCTGCTGGGCATGTTCGCTTATATTTGTAGGCAATGGCCCATCATTCACTGATGAAGGTGGCGGAGCGGAGCTCTGAGAGCTTGACACCACTGGTGTGGACGCAGCCAAAATTCAATTGGAATTAATTGAATTCCAATGGAATGTAGCAGTGAAAGAAATATTTTTGATGGCATACCTGAAAGCTTCTTGTCAAAGGAAGGTATCCCCAAATTTTTTTCCACTCCTCGCAAATTTTCAGTGGAAATTCTCACTGTGTTTGGGTCTATCTGCTGCTGCCGGAGGGGGGAATTGTCTCCTCTTGCAAGCTACAGTAAATGTAAAACTCGGGCCCCCATTTAGCTTATACATCGGTTTTAGTATCCGTTTGGTTTTCAGTAGTTTTTTGGATTTTTTGGAGAATTTTTCGGTGATTTCGGGTTTTAGTTTAGCCATCTATATCCTGATTCACCATCATTTCTCAGGTTCTTTTCTGAGTGTTGCTGGTGACACCCCTGCAATGGCCAGTGGACTCTTTTCAGCTACGTTTTCCCTGTTGGCTCTAGCATCTAGTTGTAGTTACGCCACTGACTGCTGACAGTCCGAAGTTCACAAAGAACAAGTTTCGCATCTGTATGATGAATAATAACCTCCATCACTACCTTCTACTTGCTGTCACTAACTTGGAACAAAAATTTAAATAACGGCCAAGAATCACAAAATGCCATTACTCTCACCAGGAGAACAATAAATAAACGCTGACAACTTTTGTTAATGTCTGTATCCATTTACCGAATTTTGCATATCTATATAGAATCGTATTAAATTCTCATATTGTGTTTGTTTTTAGAGAAATCCAAGACATGTCACATTTGCATGAGTTTATGGGAGTTACCGGAGCTCGAAAAATTTTGACATTTGTAATTGGACCCTTTCTTAAAACAATTGAGCAGCCTCGCCCTAGCGTATACGGTTATCACTTACAGACGTGAATTAATTGCTCAAAAATTAGACGACAACGGGATCCACTTCTTATATACGTAAAATTTTTGCAGAAGACCTACTCCGGATGTCAATGCCTCAGAGCAAAGTTGCTGTTCGGCTTCGGTTAAACGTGCTGTGTTGGTGTACATCAGAAGCGTGTAAATACAGTATAAAAAGCGCAAGCGTAATGGCGGCCGCGATGAGTTCTTGCTCAAGTGCAATATTGGGCATTGAGAGGTTTACTAGCGCTTTTGCAAGAAAAGTTTATGAGCAAATGGTGGCATTGATCCAAAGTAGAAGCTTGAAACTTTACTATCAAAACTTTTAAAACTGGTGAATTAAATGAAAGTAGATTTTTTATTTGTCGGCTTAAATCTGAACACGATTGTTCAAGAGAAAACGCCGGAAACGTGCACGTTTCATGGATGATCCTTTATAAATAAGCAGCATTAAATATATTTAAATGTTGAAACTCGGTTGTTGTTTTCTCCAGCTCTAATAAAATTTATGGCTACGTGCCTGGTTGACCTTCTAGTGTTTACCAAAAGATCTTGTGCTTTGTTTTTGATTTGATCTATGTCAGGGGTTCCCAAACTGGGGTACATGTACCCCTAGTGGTACATTTGCCTGTCTGAAGGGGTACATTTAATGTTAGCAATAGAAGAGAAAATATGTTTGTTCATTTCAAATTATTCATACATATGCATTTGTACGAACCATTTCATGCTACTAATGGGGTTAAACCAGAGGAGTATTGAGTCCAGGGCCGGATTAAGGGGGGGGGCAACGGGGGCAAATATCCCGGGATCCCCGCTGCAAGGGGGCCCCCGTGATGAAATTTATTTGTTGCAAATAAATTACACGTTTGAAAAATTTTTGTGATTCAGAAGCGATACAACAATACAACTGTATATTATATTGCGTTAAGTATCAGGGGTCTCCAACAGCAACTGATTTCTCTACAAGTTTGACTGTCTGTCAGTTTTAGTAATCGCTACTGAATACCCTATGAGTATTTTTGGTTTTGTTCAATGCAAATATATTGATTTCGCTCGTAACTTTTTCTTAATAATCGTTCTTTTGGCATGGGCATAACTCTCTACTCGTGCATAACGCCTATTGCACAAATGTCACGAAAACGTTATTATTTGCGTGCTAAAGCTAATGGTTGCTGACTGCTGTTCAGTATCAGTCAATGTTGCCACTGGGGTCAGTCTCGTTAACATATTTTGCTGCCTTTTTCAACATCAGATAACATCAAATTTTTACGCTACAGTTTCATATAAGATAAATGCTTCTATTAACAAACCTAACAAAGCGCGATTACCGCCGTTGAATCCGAAACAGTGCGAAATATCCGCCATTAAATGGAGAAGTCGTTTATAATTTACGTAAAATGTTAGTCTCAAAGCAGCGAAGAGAGCTTCTTTGGTTTGAAACGATAACCAAACACACATTAGGGTGAGAAATTGATCAAAGGAACATAAAAATCATGAATCTAACCAGGCGCGGACACAGGGGGGATGCAGGGGATGTATCCCCCCCATCTG
>Ga0210059_1005760_pt1 | contig 19880 bp, 13 predicted proteins | sample Ectturendosymbi2_FD_188042 | JGI IMG/M metagenome (GOLD analysis project Ga0210059, IMG submission 188042) | Ecteinascidia turbinata endosymbiont from Florida, USA - Sample 2 (SPAdes) (version 2) | ecosystem: Host-associated > Tunicates > Ascidians > Unclassified | place: Key West, Florida... | reverse complement strand
TGGGTTCGTTGAACAGTGTTGTAGCTGTGTACAGTGGAGGAGTTACATTTGTGCTAAATTTTGGTAATCTGCAATTTTTGTAACCTTGAGGTTTGATCTTAGCAACAGTGCGTAATTTTTTCTTTTTCCTAGACCGTGAAAGATTGTTAACTGCTCCTGTCCGACATTTTAACGTGTGTGGTATACTGTAAGAAAGGTCATTATCTGGAAACAATGAGGGTTTAAAAGCTGCACTTGTGCGTACAGGCATGGTCAGGATTGCCAGTGTGGCTTTTTTGAAGACAGATTTTAAAATTCTGGCTTTTTTGAACACCATTGGATTTTTTGGAAATAAAAAAAAGCCAGACAAAATCTGGCTTTTTCTGTTTTTTTGTCATTCGGAAAGGCTTGGCTCTGGAAAAATATTGTCTGAGCTGCATATTCATGATAAATCTCTTCTGAAAAGAGTCTATAACCATGCAGGGTGCACAAAATATTGTAAATATTTATCAAATGATCGATGGTATTGATAAGAAACAAACGTACCACAATATAATTACGGGGAAAGAAAATGCTTCTAAAGAGTGGAATTGTATTGCATCGATGTTTCTGACGGGTTTTAATGTCTATTTTGTGTTTGGTTACGCATATTTTTTGTGTATTTGCCTTGAAACTGCTATCTCGCTTTTTCTGGCTTTTTTGGGGGGCATGGTCTGGCTTTTTCTGATGAAGACAGGTTAGCAACCATGGCCATGATTCGTGTTGCGCAGAAAGATAACTTGTTTGTCGCAATGTTGATTGCAACGTATTCAGAAACTGAGAGCGCAAAATTTAAAGTTGTAAGTTTTGTAGTAACATTGGTTGCAACGTGTTCAGAAACAGACAGCGCAAAATTCGCAAAATTTAAAGATGCAAGTTTATAATGTTAGGAAGTTACATTTTCATGCAAATCTCTGCAAAATATTTGCCAAAGACCAAAAACAGCATTGTTGTGTGGACTTAGTTTCAGGATTGGTAGTTTTGCCAAAGAGTGTCTTCAACCATTAGTAAAGAGGATTTCAATCCAAACGTTGGAGAAGTATTGAGGTACTTATTTTTTTAAACCTGTCAGAGAACCTGGATTTTTTCCATGTGTCTTAGGGGATGTCGATAATTGACAATTCCTACACTGTTCAAAAGTAAACACTGTTAGCATGGATGAGGAGAGCATCTGCTTCCTGTGTAGGCTGCCAGATGGGTTTAGTAAAAAAAACGGCCATTTACTAAACATTAGGCTGTGTTGTAATTCGTAAGTGCATATTAAATGGCACGGGATTCTCAAATAACATTTTGTAAAAATTGTTTTTTTTTCGTAAAAATACCGGCCATTTACTAAACATTAGGCTGTGTTGTAATTCGTAAGTGCATGTTAAATGGATCGGGATTCTCAAATAACATTTTGTAAAAAATGTTTTTTTGACAATGGATTTATTTTTCGTGCTAATTTAATAAATTCCCAAAATACTTGGATTGAAAAAATTTCAAACTGTGTATTAACGCATCTTCTGTGAGCAGTCTATAGCCCTCTGCAAAACATTAGCAAAATAGCCTACTTTAAATAAAAGACGCTAACTTCAGTGTGTTAAGTGAACGGAGGGTTTTCCTAAACTCTCAAAATATAATGGACTTTGTAAAACCTTTCTGACATGCTGCGTATCAATTTCTGAAGTGAATATCTTTCCGTACACCATTTCATGTTATGTGCTTTTTCTATGGCAGTATTTCTTGTATGAACACCGTAACACATCTAATAAGTTCTTATATGCAATATTCACTCAGTCTGCAAACAACATTTTCTAGCTCACATGAAACTCTTCAAACAGTTTCTCACTACCTTCTGGACCACTACGACTGCCTGAGGAATGACTCCCGGTGGATTCGCTGGCCTTTGAGCAAATCCGGTGACGAAATGACTGTCTGTTCAATGCCGCTAGAGTGTTTGTGAAAATAAAGCGATTGCTATTATTATTTTAAAGATTGCCATTCCCTGTTAGCACTGCAACAGACAAAAATATTATTATCATCGAAAACAAGGAATGAGGCGTACGCCAAATTGTTGTTGTTAGAACATTGCGTATTTAAACACAGCCATGGACGTCGGAAGGGGAGAAAGGGGACGTTGGTACCCCTGGGTTTAAAAAATTTGAACAAAAAAGGTTGTTTTCTTAGTTTCAAGTGGGAAAAAACAAATTTCACCACTTTTGGCCCCTCCGGGAAAAATCCGCTGATGACCTCTCCTGTAAAACTTTTTCCAACTACCACGAACACAGCCTTTGGCATTGGTTTTGGTCACAATAATTAAGCTAAACACTTTCTTCTAGGGATAATTCTTTGCACCTTTGATCACATTAACGATGGAAACTGCTTTAAACCAAATGAAATTTTAGAAAATACTTTTTACCAACGAAAATTGTTTCGCATATTTTCATCTCACACTATCACCCAATTTTTATAAAACACGCAAAAGCTGCAAACATTTGTGTGACAGGTGATGTTCGGTTAAAAATCTTTGCAGACGCCTTTAGTAAAAATTCCAACGAAAATTGTTTCGTATATTTTCATCTCACACTATCACCGAATTTTTATAAAACACACAAAAGCTGCAAACATTTGTGTGACAGGTGATGTTCGGTTAAAAATCTTTGCTGACGCCTTTAGTTTATGAGAAAACCGTTGTTGTTTAAGCGCTTGCGATATTCGAAAAAACTTGCCGAAAAGTGTAGCGCAGCTCTAACGTCGGTCATGTTTATGAATGATTTTGATGACTTTAATAAAAAGTGTAGAGGATGAAAACTGCTTTATTGGATAGCGGATGATATTAGCAAGTCATGTTCGTTTAAAAATCTTTGCTGACGCCTTTAGTTTATGAGAAAACCGTTGTTGTTTGAGCGCTTTCGATATTCAAAACTTGCAGAAATGTTTAGGGTAGATTAAAAGTCGTTTGAAATAATACGTTTGAGTTGTTTGTAATATTATTTTACCATAATATGTTTTTTTTGATTTTTTTAGCATATCTGATCGTTTTTGTTTTGGCGGTGTTTTCGCCAAGTCGTTGACGTTTGCGAAAGTGACGGCTGTGCGAAGTGACGGCTAGCTTTACTCTGGTAGTGTGCTAGCCTAGGAGGGTATGGATGGTGCTAAAAATAACTGCCACAACCTCTGACGTGCACGTTATTTACAGTCCAACTCAACTGGATGGATGTTTTAAGACATCATTGTATGTGAAATCAGCAATTGCCAATTTTATCACTTATCCATACACTTGTTAACTTACTAGCATAGCTTTAAGCTTATGCCTCGGATTCAACTTGAACTTTTACTGTATTATTCAGTACAGTGTGTGTTTTTTGCTGAGACGTTTTGGTAATTAGTTTCACAGTTGTTTTTAAACTTTCCGTAGCAGTATCCATCGGCCTATTTCAAACATTTTGTCTAAACTGACTTTAGTTTTTTTTCAGTCATCTCAAAAAAATCTTTCTTTGGTGTGTGACCTAAAAATGACTGACTAAAGAAATCGAGCTTCAGGATGCAACTAGTACTGTATGCTAGCCTACAGTATGAGTATGAGTATGAGTATCAATGCCACAGACAGATGTTATCACATTTTTTAGGTTTATGATCCAAGTGCGGATTGTAATCAAGGGTGGTTAATAATTACTTAGGCAGCGGCTACAGAACCATCGATTGATCTTTAAATTTGAAACCTTATTCGGCCATCTCTTGTAACATGATAGTAATGCATGAGGATTATGCAGTAAGCTTGGTAGAAACATACTAAACATCAATCCTAACTGTATTTGTATCCTAACATTAACGTAACCCTAACAAACCTATCAAACACTAAGCTAACACTTAAGGTGATGCTAACTAAGACTAACCTAATCTAATGCTAACCCCAAAACCTAACCGCTAAAGCAGAAGTTTAGAAAGTTTTGAAAAAAGTAAAGAAAAAGTGGTCCCATGAAATAAAACGTGCAAGCAGTCTCTATTACAAAAACGCTAAGTGCCAATGAGAGGTGAACCCAAAACCATTGACACGGCAGACTTGAAACCCTTCAATTAGGCTGCCAGGTCAACACCGATTCAGTAACAAACTGACCAGTTGATGCCAAACACGTCATGCGGGGTGGATGAATAGTTACTACCTAACAATTGAATAACTACAGTAGTAAATCATAATATCAGAATGTGGTTATGTTACCTGTTCTTTTTATGAACTATAAGTTTTTTATTTGAAAAAGTATTTCTTATCTTGCAACCAGCTAGCCTAGTAACTTTGACCAGGTTGTGTAGAAAACTTTGCCAGACTCAAGTGTAGGGTATATTCTAGTCCATACATCTGCTAAGCAATCATATAAGAGTTTTTATGAAGCAAAGCTTCTATTTCAATAACATTTTGCAATAACTTCAAGAAAAATAGCATGTAGCTTTAAATAAAAATGTCTCATGTAAATCAGTGCACACATTTGACATTAACATCACAGCAGTAGTATAGCCCTCATAATATGCTTTTAAAATACATCAGCAGCTATGAGCTTTTGATGCCCTGCTGTATCAATATCCTGGCAGTTGGCATCTGTTCTGCAAAAATGTAAAAAAAGCATTATCAACCGAGGGTTTAACTTTTGTAGTTGCTCACTGATTATTGTATAAATATACTTTGCATACTGATCCATACTGAACATTTGACAGCCACCACCAATTCAAGTGATTTTTCTTCCACTAATTTCTTGATTGTACTTGGCTTAAATAAGTTTATATTTGCCTTTTCTCAAACATTCTGATGAGATTCATGTTTGTGGTTACTCCCAAGAAGAATGTGCTTTCAAAAGCAAATTGCAACTAATTTGTTTCTGCCATATATTTCAAGCAGGAACAATTATGAATGCAATGCATGAAAAAGCGAAAAAATGAGTCTGCACCAGGGTGATTAAATATTTTTTCAAATGAAAAGCACTTTCATCCTGTGCAGGCCTCAATGAAGAGAAATGAAACGTTGTTTGGTCATTGTACGTTGTTGCAACCTCTCCAGTGGCATTAGGGTAATTGTGTGATTCACCACGAACGGGATGTGCATGAAGAAAAACAATATATATGGGTGGCGCGAACAAGCAATAAGAGAGTATTTTTTTTTGTAATAAAAATGCCTCAGAGGTTTCAAGTAGTCTCATCATATGCTATGCGATTGACAAGATACTTAACACTGCACAACTGAGGGAACAATGAAGTTTACAGAAAGAACAAGGATTCGGAAAGCAATAACTTGATAACTACATATTGATACAGGGGCAAGTGGTAGGCAATGATGATGGTCAGTACATTAAAAGCAACTAGAAACAGAACAGGTAAAATTAGATCAAACTTGCACACGGGCCAATATGTTGGTAGCGTTTCCCTTGACCACAGCCAGAGACAGATGCTGGTGCAGCCACTGGTGCTCCCTGGGGTCACCAGACGCATCAACAAGCTTCTTTGTAAGACCACTCAAGAAAGGGGCAGTGGACTTGCCATACACACCAGTGGTCTCAATTGCCACTGGTTGAAAGTGGTAATTGCTTTGGAGGTCATGATATTTTTGGCATTTTGTGGCCGCAAAACCAGCCTGTCTGGCAGAGTCTTTATAGTGGCCCTGAGCAAAAGTGTCCACAACTGAACTGTTGCGTCCCACACTAGGCTTAGGCCTTTGTACCAGGGGCCTAAAGTCAGGCCATCTAGCCTCCTTCCATCGTTAGACAGGCTGACAAGCTCCAAGGTAGAGGGGAGACCAATGCGGGTCAATGTCCTCTTGAGGATGGAGTTGATGGCTTAAGAGAGATTGCAACGCATGATCTCTACTGTTGCTTGCTGTCACAGTGTGAAGCTTTGCGTATATGCTTATGTAAGCTATGCGTGGTAAGCAAGAAATGTTGTGTCACACTATTATGTAAGCTATGCGTGGTAAAGCAAGATATGCTGTTTCGCAGTACTTGGTTTGTTAACTGCTCAATCCAATGTTTCTACTTTATGATGTTCTCAGGCCTGACTCTACTGTAGTTATCAATGTAATTAACAACATATTGTTGCGATCACAAATCCCGAGCGGCATATGCGCAAAGCTTCGCACTTTGGCAGCAAGCAACAATAGAGTTCACATGCCATGATCACTCTCCGCCTATGCTAGTCATCATGTTCAATCGTTCACACGTTAATATCGGCAGAGCTTGCACGCCTTGATCACTCTTTTATTGCTTGTTCGCGCCACATAAATGTATGGTGTTGTTCTTCACGCACATCCCTTCGTGGTGAATCACACAATCAACGCAACGCCACCGGAGAGGTTGCAACAATATTATTCCTAAATTTAAATAACCAATATTTTTTTTTAAGTATGGTGCATGAATACGCTTCTAAGTTAACCTCAACACCTAAGGCTGAATTATTGTGCAGTGGCAATTACAAAAAATTTATAGATCAAAATAAAGACAATTTATAAATTATTAAATCAAAATTTTAGGATTTTAGGTAAAAAAATTGGTTGCCCTACTTACAAATAGTTGGTCAAACATACAATATTTTATAGTATGTTAATGACTGATCCTTCTGTACATTTTCCTAGCAGGATGCACAAATACAGTGGTTCTTAACTTTTTGAATATCATTACCCCTGAGGAGACTGGTGGATTTTAATTACCTGTTTTCAAAAAAATAACAACTTACAGTTTGCAATCAATTTATAAAAAAACATACAAATTACCTATCAAATCCTTTAGATGTATCTAAGAAAGCTGAAAACACTGGGGTATCTTTGCTTACATAAGAAGACACAGCCTGTTTAAGTAAAAAAAATACACATGTTGGTGCCAAGTTTTGGCTTGAAGCCAAACTGATTGTCTGATGTGGCCTAAAGTGGTGAGATGCAGGACAAAATGTGTGCTGCAAGGGAAACAAGTCTGTAGTTCCCAGCATCACTTATGTCCCCATTCTTGTTTTTACAAACAGGTGCAATGACATTTTGCATGCATTTCCTGTGGAATTTTTCCATGCCATAAACACACATTGAATAGACTACTCAAATGGTTGCATACACTTGAATCAGCACAGAGAATGTGTTCAGCAACTTTGCCAGCTGCACAATCAAATGGTGGCTTGTATATTAGAGATTTAATCTTAAATCTGTTGCACATCAACTCATCAATCCCTTCAAAATTACCAAGTGAGAATATGTATTGTTTCATATTTACGTTATTCCAAGCTGCATTGACACTTTGACAAGATAGCCTTTGGGTTTTTTAGTGTCACAGCCCCACATTTATTTTTTGTTAATGTACCTCTGTATTTATGTTTTATATTGGCAATTAAACTGAATACAATATAAATGGATTTATAAAATAAGCTTTAAAGGCAACTGTTACTGTTGATCTTTCCATCAGGATCATACATATTGTACCAACATAAAACACAGTGTACCTGAGAAAAATTTTTAGAAACAAGTTATGAGGTTATTAACAGGAAAATAAACATCGCAGGAAAAGAAAAATGCTATACAATTAAACCATATTCCCAAAACATGCCACACAGTATTTTTTTTGAAGTGGAGTATTAGAAAACTTACATTGATTAGGTCACTGAACCTTTTTCAATTTCTTTGGATATAGCCTACGCTACATGTGTGAGTATGTTATATGCGAAATTTCAACTATACTAACTACTACAGGCCTATACTTCTACCAATGAATCCTGCCATAATCATTAATTGCAAAACATAAGTCAAAGATTAGGCTATTGTATAGTATGTCAAGAAACCATTTGAAGAACATGCATTGCAGTACAATAAGAAAGTTCGTTGCTTTTTTTGATATTCTGTTAATTTTACATTTTTCTATACACAGCAGAATTTTCTATTAGTACTAACAGTGTTCTCCAGGCAATACCGATGTACTTGACACAACTTTCACTTTCAACATGTTCTGCATGGCTATATTTAAATTTAACCTTCCTAGCTATTGATCCTACCTGTTGCTCTTTCTCCCTCAGCTCTCTTGCACAATGTGTCAACAGATGTTTTTTTATACCCGAGAGAGATTTCAGAGCAACTTTGCCTGCATTTAACACATGGGCGACGTATCACAATCCAAACAAGCAACTAACCTTAATAAGTACAGTAGCTCTTTTCGGCAAAATTATACAGGCTACCAAAGTAGCATTCACTATGAAAGATCTAGTGCGTAAAATCAAATGACGTGTAAGACTAAGTGAAATACTTTCAGTGTGCAGTCATTCCCAGACTTCCACTTACTACGGACTATCTGACGACTGCTTTAAACTTTTTATTTTCACAAAAAGACATGCAAGATTAGGTCAGAAATTTTGCAGAGGTCAGAAATTTTGTTTGACTAGTCGAGCGAAATTCCTGACTAGGTCAGATTTTTCGAGTCAGAAATTTCGCTTGACTAGTCGAGCAAAATTCCTGACCAGGTCAGAAATTTTGCAAAATTCGCTTGACACTGCTACCACCTCTCTCTGTCACACAGCAGGCATAAACAGACACTTAACACTTGACTACTTAGGTATGTCATACTGCCTTGCTGTTGCTACTTTGCAAGTATTGCAAAGTCAGTGTTATGTGAACAAAGCAGGATACGGTTCAAACAGCAAATGGTCCCAGCAAAGCTTTTGCCGTTGATGACGTAGACACTACCTATAAATGAAGGTCATGGTTGCTTTTTGTGTGGCTTTCCGTTTCATCGTTTCCATCACTGATTTTTCGACATGTGCATCATCATGACTCAGCTTATCAGTAAATTTCTCAATTCTTCATGCATTGCTTGCCTTCCATTATCTTTATGTGCATTACTGTTATCTTTCTGAGTTGATTTTTGGGGTCTGTTTTCTATATTTTTAATTTGTGAGCGTGTTTTGTTTGTAAAAACAACCTAATCTGTAGGTATTCTGTAAGCTTTTGAGAAATCAACTGATGTGACTGGGCTCTGCTGTTGTTTTTATGCGATGATTCAAACTAACTTGCACATGTTTTCATTTAAGTAAGTACAAACAAGTGATCGATCAGCAACTTTTTAAATAGGAAATGGTAGTTTATTTTCACAATCTTTTTTCCAGTTTTTAATTGTTGCACCATGTGCTCGTATTGAGTTTGTTTGTTTCCTCTGTTGTTATTTAAGCCTTTCAATTTTCACCTGTGAGCATTACATGAATATTTTTAGGACTGAGGATTCGTAGGTTTGCATGAAATCAATTTCCTATTCAAATTTGGCAGTTGCTACAGAACCACCTGTGGGCATACATATTTAATTCTTATTTGACTGCCACCTGCAATATGACAGTAACACACGACAAGAGTGCAGTAGGCTTGGTATAAATGTAGTAAATGAAAAAGGTAAACGGGTCATTCTATGTCAACAGTCCTAGCCAGTCAACCCACATCTCAGATTTTCCTCAAATGTAGTAGGCCTGAGCAGATACAACTTCTCATGCTGATTCTCAAAAACTAAATTTATTTGGCATTGGTTAAGATTTCGTAAAGTTATGGACCATACAAAATGACTATATTTTGTGGTCAATGAAGCGTAATGACTAGCAAGAAAATCATCAACTAATTTTAAAACAATCATTCTGACTGTAATAATTTAATTATTGCAAAAACTTGACAAAAGGTTGTCTCAACTATCTTTGCTTTCCTTGTGAAGAAAAATTTCAAAAAATCCATGTGCTTACTCCAAAACATAGAGAAAATGGGTGTTTGCACACCTTCAGTGTGGGATTGATCCTCGAACCTCGGGAAGGATGGGGATTGTGACGTCACCAATGTTAACTCTGCGCCAGACGAATCGGCTAAAGAGGGCTCTTACTTCCATGTGCATGGAAGTCACTTATAAATGTCACTTGCTTGGTTTTTCCGTTCTTGCTTTGGCCGACTTTGCTTACATGTAGCGGTCGTGCTAGCGTGACTGCTACATCACTTTCCTTCCTCAAAGTCATTGGATTGCCCACTCTCTTCTCTTTGAACTATCTTTCCAATTGATATCATGAGTCCAGCCAGGTCTGATGACGTGCGTGTCATGTTTGATTGGGCTTCGGTACGTTGAGCCTTTGCCTTCTTTTTATCTCTTATCCCTTTATCTCTTCTCTTCGTTATGTTGCTTTTTCCATGTGACGCACGTTATCCATCCCTGCTCCTCAAGGAGGTGTCCCTTATCGGCGCCATTGAAGCGTGTGCGACCCGGTTGTGTTCGCGCACCTTCAGTGTGGGATTGATCCTCAAACCTCGGGAAGGATGGGGATTGTTGATCTTTTCCTTCTCCTTGCTTTGGCTGACTGTGCTTACATGTAGCGGCCGCGCTAGCGTGACTGCTACAGAAGTCATCAAAATTGCTCATGCGTGACAAATTTTGAAAGGTAATAACTTGATTGAACACACATGCTGTTAGCATGTGCAATACATCATCTGAAAGCTCTCAATGAGAAGAGTTTGGTCTCAAAATACCCTCATTGCTTATTTCATAAATTGTTCCAAAGAGATTTCTGGGGATTTCCCTAATTTTTTGTCTTTGTTTGGCCATAACTTTTAAACCAGAAACGCTAGAAAGCCTATCAAACCCTCTAAAATCTTGTACTATAACCTGGTTTCCAACAACATTTGAGTCAAAAAATTGGCTCTTGTCGTTAGTGCCCAGGGCCTGATTACCTTATCCAAATATGCATAAACTTACTCCCACTATGATGTCACCACAAAAAAAAATTCAGAACTTTCCAATTTTTATTTTTAAATTGAAACTTCAAGAGTTTACGCATCTGTAGAGCGTTTGAACAGTCTCTTGCTCAACTGGCCGGTGAATTACAGCCTTCAGCCAATATGGCCATGGTTAACTTTTGCCAAACCCGTTTTTTTTTACCAAAATTTTGTTTTTTGAGTCATAATTTCAGATCCAGAAATGGTAAAAAGCTGATCAACCGCTCTCATGACATGAATTATAGCCTTGTTTCCAATAAAACTTTGAGTCAAAAAATTGGGTCATTGGTTTGATGCTCAGGGCCCAATGACCTCGGCCAAAATGCGTGAACCTACCCCCATTATGATGTCACCCACAAAAAAACAAAACCCTAACTTTTCCAATTTAAAAAAATATGTGAACTGCAAGACTAGAGATCAACCAATATGCCTTTTTTCCGCCGATGCTGATATATTGCCCATTCATGGACCAATATTTCCAAAATTTTTCAATCTTGTTTTCTGCTTCGTTATCAAAAATGTTATGTATTCTGTGCCCAACATTTTTTTCAAAAACTTTGAAAATCACGATTTATGAGTAAAAAATTTCAAATTGTAGCAATTTAAATATTTTGCTCTCATTTATAATTAATCTGATTGGTGATGATGTTTTCGTTTCAGCTACGATGGGTGAGGCGTGCTTCATGGTTCACCTTGTCTGCTTGTTAATGAAAACACACCTGCTAGCGTTGCTGCTAGATAATTGTCTTGACTTGGTTTGTTCTGTTTCCTTGCGCAAGTTGTCTGGATGTGTGAGGAATGTAACAGCGTTTTATTAACACCTACTGAGGCTGATAAAATTGGCCATTTTGGCCAATACCGATATATTGGCAAAACCCAAATATCGGCCATTTATATTGGCCAGGGCGATATATCGGTCTATCTCTATACAAGACTTCCTGCATCTTTAGAGGGTTTGGACAGCTAACTCAATCAGCTGGTGGGTTATGATTTTGCAAAATTCAGTTGAAAAGTGATGTGCGTGGGACTGAAATAGTTAAATCAGTTTTTTTTTTAAGGAAATTGTTAGGAACTTGGTTTGGATCTGCAGGGACCCGATTTCTCTGATTCTAGGGACCTGATTTTCTCTGATTTTAGTGACCCGATGATAATTTTCTCTGATTCTAGGGATCCAATTTGAACTTCTAGGGACCTGAATCGGGTCCCTAAAATGCCTTAAAAAATACCTGGTAAAATTGTAACTACATTGAAATCTTAGGCAAACATTTGTGGGATGTTTATTAAAAAAAAACAAAATAAGCAAGAGGGTATTTTAGGAATAAAATAACCTTAATGAGAGCTTTCAGACAATGCATTGCACATGCCATTAGTGTGAGTGCTTATTGAGTTATCACCATTCAAAATTTATGTCACGCATGAGTAATTCTTATCAAGTTTTTACAACAATCAAATAATTACAGTTAGAATGCCTTAGTTTTAAAATTAGTTGATGATTTTCTTGCTAGTTGTTATGTTTCATTAACCACAAAAAGCAGTAATATTGTATGGTCCATGACTTCACCAAAGCTTTACCAAAATCAAATAAATTTTTTTTTGGAATCAGCAGGAAAAGTTCTATCTGCTTTTTAAATATGAGGAAAATCAGAGATGGTTGGTTGAATTTTCCATTTTTTGATTCATTTGACATAGAATGACCCAAACCACAAACCTAAAGTTTGGAAATTTTTGAAAATAGTAAAGAAAAACTGGTCCCATGAATTAAAACGCGTTTCAAGCACTGCTAAAAACGGTTGCGAAGATGAGAGCCAAACTGAAAACCATTAGCACAGCCACTGGTGCATCTGGCTTGGCAAAAGAGGGTCTGTCATGGAATGATGGTTTTTGAGAATTTTTGAGAATAAAACCAGATTTTCTACAGGTATCCTAAAACCCAACCACACTTGGCGAGTAGATTAGCACAACTAGCTATTTTGACAAGGGTTGCCATATCTGAAGAGGCAAAATTCCTGACAGTCTCAATCTGGTTACTTTTTCTTTTGCAGCAACAAACAAGGGGTATATGGCATTTTTCAGTACGTTCTCACAACTACCAACCCACTGCAAAAAGCATCACCTTTACAGAAGGAAAATATAACAGAATAGTTACACAGTGACAGTAGGCTGGAGGCGATAAACTACAAAAGAGGCATGTTTTTTATGCCAATCATGACTATTTCATAGGATCTATTAGATGCATTGATACTGTCAAAATTCTGGACATAAGAGCATTTTCTGAAATTATTTCCAGACGCAACTTTTAACACCAGAATTCCAGACATGTTTGGGAAATTCCAGAATGTAGATAGAGGTATCAGTCTCATCATCGAAACGCACAGTGGAAAAATTTGGATGTAATCATGTGTTTTTGGTCACAGGGCATTTGTTACTTCACAATCGCTGTTTGTTCCTGCAAACATAGTCCTGAAAAGTTTCTATCGAATTATCAGCAAATGTCAGCAACAAGAACTCTGTTTGTCCAAACATACATACGCTTATAAAATTGATGTTGACAATCAGCTGCACAACTGCGTTCATGGAAGACTGTCTATCCACATTGAGATCGTTGAAAATACATACAAAATCACTGCGGAGATGAACGATTTAGTACAACTGCTCTAATGATCTTGCATCGTGATGCAACAGTGACATATGAGAAAGTAGTGTAAGACTTCTTGCACAGCAAACAATGTTGTCAGTAGTTCATTAATAAACAGATGGTGTGTGGCCCATCCACTGTAGAACTTTTCCAATGATATGGCAGCAGTTGCACAGGTACAGAGCAGAAATAAAAGCAACTAAAACAACATTAAGTAACACAATATGCGGTAATTAATGCAAAGGCTGTCTGTTTGTTGTTGTAAAGCATAAATATTTATGACTCAGTACATGAAAATGCATACATCAAGTCAGCTTCTACATTAAGCCTGCTCCTGAATGTCATGTTCATGGCAACAGGAGCCACCTGTCTGCCTCAAAATGCCTTCAGTAACTGCATTTTGTGGACAACGTGGTGGGATACGTGGAAGTATAAATGTGGCAATAATTTCTAACACATAATTACGAAAGAAACCAGCACAAAATGGTGAAAGAAATATGAAGAGAACGTGTCATGATGTTAGTAGTTGATTAGCAACCCATGTTTTCGATCAAAAGGTTCGTCTTGCATTGCTAATCGCACTCTATTTTGCAAAAACATTTGAAATGTTGATCAAAACAATTTGCATCAGGCTTCTCAACCTGTGGGCCACGAAAGAATTTTTGATGGGCCCTGGCCTGGTATTGTGGAAATTGAGTGCGTTTTGCAAGGTGAACCTTTGAACCAGTAATTGAATTAAGGCTGCCAGCCGTTTGTTTTCACTAAAGTTAAAACAACTTTCGGTGGTTGGTAGTTGCTAGTTTTATGTGTTCACTGTTTTGTGTGCTTTGTTTGCACACATCATCGACATGCTGGGAGTGACAGAAGAATCTCATGAAAATCATTAGGTGCCATGATGCAGGTGGAAGGTTTTGGTTGCTGCTGACAGGCAATGTGGAACAAAGAAGGCTGAAACAATGCACCAGCAACTACTGCATTTGGTCACTGTCATACAGTAGTATTGAATATATAGTGGGGAAAAATGAAGATATATAAAAAATATCAGACCTTAGAAGTAATTGGATGAAGAAGTAGGTAAAGATGCATATTGATTTATAATTCTTAGATTGACTGATTACATGACAATGTGTAATTGATTACATTCAGCTCCATAACCAATTGTAATTGGCCCAACTCTGGATTGGAGTCAAGTGCTTGACAAACTAGCTTATCACTTTTCCATACTCGTAAGAAAAAATAACTGGAGAAAGTTTATGCCTATATTCCAAATGATTGTATCACAATTGTTTTGTGGCACGTTCAGCGCTGGTCATAGCTTTTCACCTTAATTAGTTCAGAATCCAGTAATGTTTTTGACATGCAATGGGCATTTTCAGGAAAGGGAGCGGAAGTTTGTGCTGGGTCAGATTGCTTTCCTTCCTCTTTACTGCATTAATCATTGAAACCAGTTTGTATTATCAATGTGCAAATGTCAACCGAGATACTGACAAAGGGTAAGTCCCTAATTCTTGCAGAAAGGAACTCAGAAGTGTTCTTTCTACTTACCAGACTGCTCGTATTTGTGATCTGTAGTATAAAAGTGCGGTGCCGCAGGTACTGCATTCTTGTGTGGTGATAGCCTTTGATGTTTATATGCAAATTTTAATTTCAAGGTTGTTTCAGGTTCAATGTTGTTATTGCGTGAGTATATTCAATTATGTTGAATGTAGCAAAGCTTTTTGTGCTTTTTAACTTCGGATTCCATTTTGGATACTGTCATGTTTTGAACATGGAAAAGAACTCTGTGGATTGGAACAGATATAGTCTGACTATTGATCCTAATTCTGGAAATTTTGTTGTTGAGGAGATTGCAAAGAAAACTGCATTTGAATTTCATAAAATTCAAAATGCTATTGTTATTGCCAACTTCAAAAGTACCATTCATCAAAACGGGTAACGCGGAGAGAATTAATTCAGTTTAAACAAAAATGAACATTGTTTTGTATATAAATTTGCATCATTCATTATTGAAGTTTTTCATAACATGTGTATATATGATGAAAAGTACAATGTTCATGCAGAAATGCTTAAAAGCAACTGGTTAGTTTGAAATTCAGTGATGCTGATAAATCATGTTGTTCACTGCCAATAGTAACAGCTGATTGTATTGAAAGGACAGTTTAGTTAATATGGAGTAAAAAAAAACTTCATGAAAAAGCTGAAGCATGTTACATATTATATGAGGATCTTAAATTTAGGAAAACCAAAGGGCCAAATATGTATTGACCAGAAATCTGGAGGGCCAGTGTTAGAAATGAAATGTGCATCTACACAAGTTGAAAAACATTGTTTGAGATATAGAAAGAAAACTAGAGTAACTCCTTGTTTGTTTTATGGAAAGTTTCGGATATTTTATGTGACTTTTTTGTATTTGAATTGAAAAGATTGAAGTCAGTAGTTGGGTTGCAGTCATATGCATTTTGTAAGTATAAGAGTGGTAAACAGACTTACTACCTCAGAATTTTGCGTGCAGTGCTGGTTGCTTCATGTTCAGCTACTGAAAAAGTATTTGCTAAGGTAATCAGTTTTGTTTGTAAGGTAAAAGCATGTAGTTTAGGCATAGGTGTAAAGGGACCTTTGGCTTAGGATAAATTTTCGATTTGCCTGAATTTTTACACCACTAAAATACAACCTTTCACAGGGTGACGATTCTGCTTCAACAAATTGTCCAAATATATAAGACCGTTCTGCAAGCAAGAACTTCTGTGTTTTTTAAATTCTTGCTCGAATTTCGACATTTGGGCAAGATAAATTTTTGAGTCTTGCCTGAATCTGGGGGGCAATTGACCCTTTCTCCCTGCTTCGTATGCCTATGAGTTCGAGGGATCTTTCATAAGGAAAAACAACTTTCGGAATACTTGAAACCACCTGGTGCTAAATTAATTTGATGCACAAAGTAATTCCAACTCATTCCCAAGGGACATCAACTCCATTTGACAGTATAGTTTTAATACAAAAAGTCTATGGCGCAAAAACAGCTCGGAGATTATTTGTAGTGACGCAGTTGTTGGAACCAGAAATAACGATAGATTTTGAGCAACAGTAAGAACAATTTTCATTGTTCCAGAATTTAAACCACAGCATTTCAATGTGATACCAAAGAGAAAATCAATCTTGGCCTTACATTAGCGTAGTACAACCAAAAGGTTGTGAGCCTTGGCCCTTGTAGGAACAGAAGCACAACCTGGTGAATTCAAGAAAAATCATTACAAAATGTTTGTAGATCTAGATCTGGTTTCTTTCAAAAGGAATTTGGTAAGAGTTAGAAAATTGTCAGCAGGTTGCAAAATAGAGCTTTGAATGTTTGAGACGTCTGTAGTAGATGTGTATTGTAGAGCTCGACCCATACGACGTTTTTAAGCCGATACCATAGCTTTTTATTGCTGATAACTGATGTTAATAGTGATATTTTTGCATTGCTCAAACGAAACTTGAAAATATTATAATGCAGATTAAACTACTGGAAGTTACAAAAATGGAAAAAGCTCACAACGAAAGAATGCACGGCAATGTTTCCAATTTTTGAAAAGATGGTTTAATAATAAAAATAAAAAAATTATAAGTTACGGTTAAGCTTTCCAACATTGTCTCCTTACAATGAACATCATCTGCCCGTCATAAACAAGCCCAGCAGTGTATAAAACTTGTTTACTGGCTACAGAGGTCGGAGGTGCTTCAAGTATTGCCGATATATTTCGTTGGAATTTGAAATTTCGCCGATTTGGCACATCGGCATCATCGTTATGTCAGTAGGTCGATGTATCACGGAGCTGTAGATTGCATCATAGATTAGCTTTTGTTAGATCACTAAACTCGTATGTGATGGCACAATGCATTTATTCTCTTGTTACATAAGACTAGAATGCAGAAACGAAACAAACTGTTTTATGCTTAGGTTTAAAACAAACTACAAAAATTTGTTTATAATACACATTTTGTGAACAGTATTACACCTTTTTTTCGAATTGTAATTTTTTGATATAGGTGGGCGCAATTGGAGATTACCACAAGCCCAGCTTTTAACAACAGCATCCAAGCCTATGCTGCTGGTTACTTGGAAGGGACTCTAACCAAGGAGTTCATTTCAAATCACACTGACAACACTCTTGGAGGTAAATCGTTTGGTTTTGTGGGTAAAATTTTTGGACAACGTTTTGTTACCTTGGCTGATTTTCTTATTATAGTTGAATTAACTCAGCATGATTTAATATGAAGTATTTTACGAGCAAATAAACAGTGCTCTTTTCACTCAGTATTTCATTAAAGATGGTACATTGGCGAGAGATACATGTTAGTTTGAAGTTGTTTCCCCGATTACATCGCCATGTACGTTGGTCTGTGATTGATCACGCTAGCATAAAGATTTCATTTTCATTCTGCTTGTTGATTCTACTAAAAATTAAACATGATTAAGCTTAATTAAGATATACTGCTTTGGTTCTGCACGACCCGCTCATAAAATTAGAGATAGACCGACATATCGGGCCGATATTGGAGTTTCACCGATATATCGGTATCGGCCAAAACGGCCGATTTCATCGGCCTCAGTAGGTGTTGCCAAAACGCTGTTATATTCTTCACGCATCCAAACAACTTGCGCAAGAAAGCACAATGAACCAAGCCAAGACAGCTATCTTGCAGCAACGCTAGCAGGTGCGTTTTCATATACAAGCAGACAAGATGAACCATGAAGCACGCGTCTGCCGTCGCAGCCGAAACAAAGGCATCATCATTAATGAGATTAATCTAAAATCCTAGCAAAATATTGAAATTTCTGCAATTTGAAATACTTTAGCTCATAAATCCTGATTTTTAAAGTTTTTGAAAAAAAGGTAAGGCATATTTTTGATCATGAAGCAGAAAACAAGATTTCAAAACTTTGGAATTACCGGTATCGGCTATCGGTCCATGAACAGCCGACATATCGGTATTGGACCCAAAAAAGCCATATCGGTCGATCTCTACAAAAAATTACGTTAATTTCTTGTTCGTGACGCATTTCATGGCACTGATTTGTTGCTTTCACTGTCAAGAAAAAAATTGTGAGCTGTAAATCTCAATCCAAGTGTCGAAGTTACGAAAAAATAAACTTCGCTGGATAGCATTTTTGAAAAACACAACAACCTATGTATGGAAATATATTTTTATCCTTACGTGTTTATTTCAAGCTCCATGCTATAGAGGGCAACGTTTCTGAAACTTTCAGTTTGCAGCCTCCGTTTATTAGCAAGCTGTTGCGGAGGCCATTATAAGAAATTGCGGTGAAAAAACATAAATGCAAGTAACATACTTGTGAGAAAGAAATAAAACATTGACAAGACATGCAAGACAGTTCACTTTTAATGAGAAAGTTAGTGTGGCTTGACTAGAGATAAGTTTGCACGAAACGTAGTCTGCTTTGTGGCCTACCGGTTGCATTGCTCTGTCTCAGGGCTAGATCGCTGTACAGAAGAATACACAACACACGCAATAAACGAACAAAAACACTGAGTTATATAAGGGTCTTAACTAAAAATGTGCAGGAGGTAATAAGATACAGCAAACACTGGAGTGTTGCGAGTAGTCTGCGCCAAAATCCGCTTGCGCCGTGGGCCAAGCGGCTGCTTTCGCAGTGGATGCTGCACTGGTGGCGAGTCAATTGCATCACCGCGCGTGAACAGTTTCCCTGCACCAATCAACACGGAGCACAAGGCTGGACAGCCCGCAAGTACCGTTTATTAAGTCTTTGGTGTGACCTGACGGTTTTTCTTTTCAGCCAGTTCTTCTAACCCAGTAGTTCTCAAACTTTTCTGCACTTTGCCCCCCAATCAAAGTATACAATTTTCTGTAGACCCCGTGGCCTAGCCCAACAGTTACTAATATAAAGAAAGTATGTGTCAAAATAAATTTGAGTACTTTTTACTTGAATTGCATGATAAAATAATACACAATCCGAAAATATGCTTAGAACTTAAGGGCCATTCAGTGACCCCCATTCGATCCCGTGACTATTTATTGACCTCTTGGAATCGATATCAACCATTTTGACAACCCTTGTTCTAACCAGTGCTTGGCAGCACTAACTCTGGGGGCAGGTGTTGAGTAGCCATTCGATTATCTCATCGTCCAGAACCGTCAGGCCGTGTTCTTTTGCGCCACACTCACAGACCGCAGAGAAGGCCAAACCCCGTTTGTACAAACAGGGGCGGAAACGGCCGACACCGGTGCAGAGGCGGTTAAGCCGGACCCAGGCTCTTCCTGGGAGGATCGCCCCAGGGGGTGGGTGCCAGTGTCGGTGATGAAAATGCAGAGTCTTGTGGGGTTTTCCGCCCACTCAGCATTCCATTAGTGATCTGCCCAGTGGGCTGCACGTATGTTGTTGTCAGATGAGCTGATGAGTTGTTGTGCGGCGGGTACAAATGGGTGTCTCGATTGGAGCCATGCATTTGCACTCGATGGACAGATGAGCGCTGAGTGAAGCAG
>Ga0210059_1005759_pt1 | contig 19881 bp, 16 predicted proteins | sample Ectturendosymbi2_FD_188042 | JGI IMG/M metagenome (GOLD analysis project Ga0210059, IMG submission 188042) | Ecteinascidia turbinata endosymbiont from Florida, USA - Sample 2 (SPAdes) (version 2) | ecosystem: Host-associated > Tunicates > Ascidians > Unclassified | place: Key West, Florida... | reverse complement strand
ACTACAGACTAGGTTAGAGCGCTCAGTAGCAGCGTAAATTCCATAACTGTAAACTCAACCGTAAAATGCAGCCTACACGCCAGGTAGGCTAAAAATGAAGTGCGCTAGATTAGCTGTAGGCTATGCTGAAGATGACTGCAGATCAGACCTGCCAGAAAAAAAGTTTGGGCAAGCGTTTTGCTGAGCACGAAATCAGGCGATTTTTTTGACCCATATTCTGCTGTCTCTGCAAACATTTTTGAACTTACTGCACAGTATATCTAAAGTTGCATTATCGGGATGTGGTCACGTTTCGTACAAAAAAATGAATGGATATGCAGGAGAAGTTCGTCATTGACTAGTCGCAAACTTCACATTTCCCGCTGTGACGTGGAAAAACATTGTCTGATCATTTCCAATGCCCTTGTGGTGTAGCAAACACCTACCAGAGCAAAGTGCCAGCATTCATTGCTTCGAGTTTCCTGCAGTGTTGCCAGTTTGACTCTTTTGAGGCTGTGGTAAATGAGTTTCTGTTATGTGTTTCTGAATCGTTTCGATCTGACGGTGATTACTCGTAGCGCCAGGGACATTCATACTGATTACTACTGGTAGTCGTTGTTCGCGGCATTGGAGTCTCGACTCACTTGCATTTGAATGCTGATGTGATAGCGTCGATGTTCTGTTAGTCGTTATGTTGATTAAGCCGTTGTTCTCTTCGTTCAGGCGTACCAGCATTTTTGTTTGGTAATAGCCAATAAAGGGATCAACTCTCAAAACAATTTACTAAACAAACTGACGCTGCTCTGAGCTGTTCTTCACATCTGAGTGACAATGGATATATCTGCGTCGAGAAAACCATCTGAATTGGATTTAGATCGCCACTCACCTACCGCCGCTAAACACTGGAAACACTGGCTCAAGATCTTAGAGAATTACTTGGAAGATGCCAGAGAACGCATGCCAAGACCTGCTGATGCCGCTGAGCAACCACCACGAAACAAGCTGAGCTTATTAATCAGCTATGTTTTAGCAGAAATTTACGAGCTGATTGAAAACTGTACATCGTACGATGACGCTAATGTAAAACTCGAAGAGACCTTTAACAAAACGCCAAATGCGATATTCGCAAAGTAACAGCTCGCTACCCGAAAGCAAGAAGTGGGTGAAAGTTTGGAGGACTTTTTGTTAAATTTGCATCGGTTGAGCAAAAATTGTCAAATGCAAGACGTAACGAAAGAACAGTACCGGCAAGAACTCGTCAGAGATGCGTTCGTAAACAACTTGCGTTCATCCTCGATTCGTATGCGACTCTTGGAAAAGAATGAACTCTCACTAGGGGATTTACATCAGGCTTACACAGGTTACAACTCTGGAAAAGGCGCAGAGGAACGCCAAAGTCTACAATGCTGCTAGCTCGGTATCCTCTTAGAGATGTACATTCCTGCGCCTCAAACCAAGAGGTCCGCACTGAATCGTCTTTACACATCATATGAGATCAAGACCAGAGCAAAGAGGATCTGGCAACGGTGGCTTCAACCGATAAAAAGTGCTTCTACTTTAGGTACACGTATCACAAAAGGAAGGTCTGCCCCGCCCGCAATGTTCACTGCCTCAAGTGTGGTTTGAAATGGCATTTCCAAGCTGTGTGCCTATTGAAAAAGGACCAGTCTGTCAGTGCCTGCGCACAATCAACTCAGCCCTTCCTTTGTGGAATAACTTCCGAGTATCCACAATGTCTAGAAGCACCAGTAACGAAGGTAATTGTTCGAGACCACCAGCTACATGCTTTGATTTAATCGGGAAGCAAAGCGAATTTCATAAATGAGAGGATTGTTCAGGCGTTGGACCTTTCTGTGAGCAGAAGTGCCTGCAATGTGTCAACGGCTCAAACGGACTTAAAAAGTACGAGTTTCCGGCTCTTGTACAGCTGACGTGACCATTGGCAAACCTATGTACACAGACGTAGCCTTTGGCATAATGCCCGGTTTGTGCTGTGGCTTGCTGTTGGGCCAAATTTTCAGTAATTGCACAAGCGGGTAATAGCAGAGTATGGAGGCGAGTTTGGGGACTTCATTATTGTAAGGCCAAAGTGGCGTGTGCACTTCCTGCTGTTGACGATGGTCATGCATCACTTTTCCCAAGCTTGCCACAGTTTTGCAAGCCCATCGCCATCAAGTCTCGTCGTTTCAGTAACGAGGACAAAGAGTTTATTGCCAGCAAAACCAAAGAATGGCTGACAAACGACATCATTGAAGAATGTCGATCTCCGTGGAGAACACAACTCGTAGTGACCAAACCCAGCGATGATGGACACGTGCGAAAGAGACTATGCTTTGATTACCCTCAATCAACAAATACACCGAGGTAGATGCATGTCCCTTTCCGAGGATAGAAGATACGGTGCATCAGCTGGCTTCCTACTGTTATTTCTCAACGTTTGACTTGAAGTCAGCCTACCATCAGATTCTCGAGGGGCGCCCGACGAGATAACCTGTTTTACAGTTTTTTTTCGGTGTCCCAGCGCCTTAATTTTATTTTTGCATGAAATTGGTTAAATTTTTGTGCCAATAAACTCTCTCTCTCTCTCATCGTTCCGGTTGAGCGCAAATGTACGGCCTTTGAGGCAAATGGCCGTTTGTTTCAATTTAAGGGTATTCCGTTCGGTGTGACCAACGGGGGAGTTTGCTTTCAAAGAATGACGGACAAACTAATTCAGAAAGAACACTTAAATGACACTTTCTGCTACACAGAGAATCTCACGGTAGGGGGTCATTTACAGGAGCAACATGATGATAACGTCAAAAAAACTTATGGAGGCGCTAGGGCGCTACAGGTTCACGTTGAATGATTCGAAGGCAATCAGGTCAGTGAACAGCCTGATCCTGATCGATTACAAGCTTTCCAAACATTCCCTTGCCTGAAAATCCGAAAGAGCCAGAACATGTAATGGGAATGTTCGCCTATTATTCGAAATGGCTGCCGCGTATTTCTGATAAGCCCTACCACTGGGATCGTCGTCATTCCCGTTAGATGACTCTGCGCGAAAAGCATTCGAGAGCCTTACGAAACAGCTTGAGGCTCCAACACTACGGGCTATAGATGAATCACAGCCATTTGTAGTAGAATGCGACGCTTCGGAAGTCGCTCTTTCGGCCGCATTAAAACAAGCTAGAAGGCCGGCGGCCCTTATGTCTCGAAATTTTCAAGGGAGCGCACGACATTATGCTCTAGTAGAGAATGAGGCAACCGCGATCATAGAAGCTATTAGGAAGGGGAAACGTTTTTTCGTTCGTCAACTTTTCACTGTTGTAACTGATCAGCGATCCGTGGCGTTCATGATGAGTACGCGGCCAAGAACCAAAGTAAAGAATAGTAAGATTGAAAATTGGCGACTAGAAATGGCCTCACTGCGATACCACATGAAATATCGGCCTGGCAAATTAAATGTCGCAGCTGATTGCCTAAGCAGAAGTACTTGCGCATCAGTTCAGCAGTCGCCGTCTTTACAGGAGTTGCATGAAAGACTGTCATCCTGGAATCCGGCGTCTTCATCATTATGTGAGACAAAAGAACTTACCGTTTGCTTTGCAGGATGAAAAGCAGGTTTGCAATAATTGAAAGGTCTGGGCGGAAGTCAAGCCATGTTTCAGTAAACGCGCAGGTGATCTGATGATAAAAGCCTTCCACCCATTTGATCGAATTTCGATTGATTTCAAAGGCCCGCTACCGTCAGCAAGTGTTTGAGTCAAATATTTGCAGTATTTGGGCTGCCACGGTATGTTCACAGCGACCGTGCAGCTTCATTCATGTCTTGGGACTGAAGGCGTATTTGCATAACAAGCTCATTGCAACCAGCCATTCTTCATCAGACAATCCCACCGACAACTCTCAAGTGGAACGATTTAATGGCATCATATGGAGATTCGAGAAGCTTGCTCTGAAGACCCGCGGTTTGCCTGTCACACACTGGGAAAGCGTGTTAATGGACACTTTACCTTCAATCAGATGGTTATTGTGTACCGCAACGAACTGTACTCCACATGAACGCATGTCCTCGTTTCCAGGACGAGCTGGCTGCGGTCCCTCTCTGCCGTCGTGGTTGACGCCGGGAAAAGTATTCTTGCGGCGTTTCAATCGTTCCGACAAAAAATTCGCCATTAGTAGAAAAGGTGCAGCTGTTAGACGTGGATCCGACATATGCGAACGTCGGGTACGCGGATGATAGAGAAACGTCAATAGCTTTGAGACATTTAGCACTGTTCCCCGAGATGAAGCCGCTGGTCAAGAATTGTTTGAACACGCGGCTGATGACATTTCCAGCGAAGGTCCACTTTCGTCCTCAGAGGAAAGTGATTCTGACACCGGGGTCGGTGGTTCCCCGTCGCAGCAACGAACTGCACCTCCCCGCGATTGTGGCTCTCCACCTGAGTCTGTTAGACACTCGCCCGAGTCAGCGAGTGATGAACCGCCGCAGCCTCACAGATCTACACGCTCCACCTAGATGTCTAGCAAAATAATCTTTAAATCTCCCAAATCGGCACAAAAATCTCATTGGCCAAAAGAAGCCAAAATAAACCAAATTTGATTTGACCTTTTTTCAAAAATAAAAAAAGTTAAAGGTGTTGAAAAACATCCAAAAATTATACATTTGGCCTCTGTTATGAGAGTTGATCCCTTTATTGGCTATTACTAAACAAAAATGCTGGTACGCCTGAACGAAGAGAACAACGGCTTAATCAACATAACGACTAACAGAACATCGACGCTATCACATCAGCATTCAAATGCAAGTGAGTCGAGACTCCAATGCCACGAACAACGACTACCAGTAGTAATCAACATGAATGTCCCTGGCGCTACGAGCAATCAAAGTCAGATCGAAACGATGTAAGAGGTGCTATCTCTTACAATAAAGTATTTAACATTGTGCCTCTTGTAAAAATACAGATTTGCCTCAGCATATTAATGGGTTACAGTGAAAACCATCGCTTAGAACTGAATTAAAAGTCTATCACAGTATAATCACAAGCTGAAGTGATTTTACTAAAAGTTGATGATTAGCGATACGAAGCAGATAGCTGTGAAATATGTCAAACTCTGAATGTCAAATCACGTCTATCATTGGAGAAGCGCAGCTGCCATTGTTGGTCTTGTTCGGCCAGACACGCTTCGATGCCTACACTGAACGAAGCGCGACGGTCGAGGACACGATGGTGTTATTACGCCACAACTATAGGCCCCTTCCATACCCTGGGTGTTGAGTTACAAAACCAACAGGGACCACCAAAACCGAGAAACGTTTCGAGACCTCTTTTTCCGGAGATTCACCCATGAAAAAATGTGTGTTGCAGCTAGAAAGATGAAGATGATGTTATGTTTTAAATATACTGTGGGTCACGTGATCCTCAGCAGCAAATCATCTGACTGTTAATTTTACTTCCCAGGAAATTTTTGTCCGTACCCGCAAAACTTGCAAAACATGGAGAGCGTTAGCATCAAGCGAACACTCTTTGGGGCTTTCAACATCACAGTCACAAATCCACCTTATTTATACAACGATCGTGCCATCTACAAATGCAAGCCTGGATACGTAATATCAACGTCATCACTTCGCATGTGCCATGGGAGGAAAAACTGGACTAATCAGAACGCAACTTGCGCACGTGGGTTTTCGTGGTTTGTAGTTTTGTGCAAAAACGTCATTTCTAAAGCATGTTATGTTTCTCTGCGACACACAGCAAAAGACACATTTACGAAGTTTACCTGTATGATGCTTTAAAATTGGCAACTACAGAGGCCGACATAGTTTTTTAAGGTGCAGATCGGTAAGGTCGGAAGAAAAGCAAATTATACAATTTGTCGGTGAATTTTGACGCTGTTAAAAGAACGCTACCGATTTTTCACTAAACTTGTTTTGATGAATAAATTGCTGACATTGTAACTGTGATTTTGTAGCAACTTCACCTCAGTTGTTCTATCTGTAGCAGTGTCCAAACATTTCCAGATGCATGCCAGCCTGCAGATGTTGAGTCTATCAGACGATACAGCTTGAGGTGCGGAAAGGCGTGTTCAGCTGATACTGAATGCAGCAAAGGCGAACATTGCATCTGTGATGGAGCGTGTGGGAGGACGTGCGTGAGGCAAGGTAAATTTGCTTGGCTTCTGATGATCATTCGATGCTATGTCTGTGAAATTTCTGAATGACAGTTTTTTGTGGTTGGATGGCTTTACCATGGACCAGTAACAACGCTCATGGAAGACGGGTGCGTGTGTACTATGTAATAGATCAGGCCCTGGAAGGTGCATCACCGCAGGATCGACCAGATCTCTCTACTACAGCGTGGATTCCCTTTTTACTATTGCCTGAAAAGACTCATCTCGACCTTTTTTCATTACCACAAACTCTATCCAAAGTAACCTTGCTTTTAAATAAAAATAGAAATCAATGATTTTCCTCATTTTGTCGATGTACAGGTATTCATTGAGAAAGCACCTGATGGTTTTGTTACTCGTACCTACAAGAAATTCACACGCACAGGTCTTTATTCAACACGGTCAAGTTTTGCCCCTTTCCACAGAAAAAGAAATACGTCGCTGCTCTGTGCAGTTTTTATTTTTTTTGTTTAGTGAGACGCTGTTTTCAAAATTGGCATGTTGGCTGTGCACTGTCCAACACGGGCTTAGTCGCACTGGTAGACCGGGTTTGATTTTCGTTTGGGTCACATTCGTGAATTGAAAAATCCTGCTTGCCGTCTGCATCGTGTGTCTCTTTGGTGAATGAGTGATGTTGAAACGTCACACGCTGCTTGTGACATGCCACCATCGCAGCATTTATTACGAGAGTAGCCGCGTGAGAACACCCGGAAATGTAGCAGAGATGGGCGCTTACAGACCACTAATGGCACAGCAAGGTAGCGCAAAGGTCATACAGTCAACTTCTCTGCGTTTCCATGTTATCAGCAATCGTGATACTGCTCTTGTATCTAGGGTTTTCATGACCACTTGATTTTACAGGCGTTACCTGCGGTCACGCTCCAACAACTGTTCATGCTTCCATAAAATACACCGGTCAGGGGATTTCCCGCAAGGCCCATTACGTTTGCAACGAAGGCTATTATTTGCATTCCGGCTCCGATACGAGGAAATGCACGGGAGGCGGAACATACGATGGCATATTGCCACTTTGCAGACGTATGACATGAAACATGTTTGAATTGTTTCAATTTTCGATTTTGAATTTGAATTCAACATATCCAGTGCTTGTTTTGTGCTTAAATTATTTTGGCCGCACAGCATATTATTTTGAACTTTCTATGACTTGACGTTACTACTGCTTGTTTTCTGCAATGTCAAATAACTGTAGTTGAGATTTCAAGGTAATCCACTGCTCAGAGAGAAACTGAATGAGAATTGGACTTCTATATCATGCAGAAAAAAGCTTAGGAAGGATCAATGCGTTTTATTGCGATACAATGCAATTCAGAGCTAGCCAAAACCTTTTCCATACGAATCGAGTATACACGAATTTCTGATACTCTGGAAAAGTCAAACTGAGCGCCTCTGCTGTTTTGTTTTAAACATAATCAAAAAACCGGCACTGCTGTCCAAAGCAATGTTTTTTTGTGCGAAATGCCTTTCTGATTTTCTCTGCAATACTATTGTGACGGAGTTCACTCCGCAGAAAACAGACATGTGAATTCTCACAATATGATAAGAGCTTTGAATCCGTTAGCGAAAGATGAATTTTTACACCAATAACTTGCCCTCAATATATCAAGAAAAAGGGGAAAGAATCAAACATAGAATATTTTGCGTAAGTTGATTTACCGTCTGTTTACAAATTTTTTAGATGAGTTTAAAAGGAACTTTTGTATCGTAAAAATGTATAACGCGCATTCGAAGTAATAGCAAAAACTATTGTTTGTGACAAACCGATGTGCAAACCTACTTGGATCTTTTAAGTACAACGAGTGATTAATTTCCACAAAGTCCTATGGTGTTGCATAGGCAAGGTTGGTGTTATACTTACTTGTCGACAAGCCAACATCACTTCCACCTGTCGCTCCAGGGAAACGAGTCTATCTTGATACTGTACAACTGTTGAAGCAATTGTCAAGAACCTTTACAACGTTCTGTACGTAAAATTACGCAAGCCACAACCCCCCCCCCGGCGGTATTAGTCAGTTCATACCAGCGTGCTTCTTTACATGTTTTCCACTGGAAATAAATCGTTGGCGTGACTGACGATGCTCACACACCTTATCTGGTAAAGTTCAGTGGCAATGCTTAAGCGTTTCCAAAACTGAAATAAATGCTCAGTACAACAAGAAAACTACGAGAGGTACATGAAAATGACTTCAGTGATTGCGTTTCAACAAAAAGCAAATTGATTTGTCTTCAGGGGTTCAATGCGGCAATCCCCTTCCATCCATACGAGCTACGAACGGATCAGCAACCAATAGACAAAACCCACCTTTCTTCGTTGGACAGCACATCACTTTTCAGTGTTCTCCATCCCATCGATTGCTGGGATCTGTCAATAGAACTTGTTTAAGTGATGGGAGATGGAGCGGAATTGACAGTGTTTGCGATGTCGTTGGTAAGATGGCAACAATTTTTTATCAGTGTAAAAAGTGTAATTTTATGACTCTATTCATCTAATGCTTACTCTATTTGAACAAGGTTTGCTAAAATAGGTAGGTTTACTGTATTGTTACATTGTGAAAATATACCCGTATAAACTTATCTGTACTCCTGGCGCGTACTGTCAGTCAACGCAATTGATGTCCTCTATACATACACAATTTTTATAAATGAACGTCACAAGTAAAAAAATACATTTTTGGGGGGACCAAAAACACCTACAATGATAAATTTTCAGGACAATCAATGAGAAAAATACATATCCGTGAAAAAGATAACAGCTGTTTTATTGCAATTCAAATAGAAGATCTACTTTCATTTAATAGACAAAATTGACAAAACTTCGCTTCTGGTTAATGCATCAAACATATAGGTTAACATTATTAACAGTTAATTCCTGTAACAACGAAAGAAGCTAATGTAAACCATTAACCTGAAGTTTAAATAAATAGCAGGAGAGAAGTTACGCATTTATCCGTTTGAAATAACTTAAGCCTATTGCAAAACCATTCATTGTCCTGAAGAAAGTCCATCGTTACGCTGACCAAACACCGGCACGGTTCTTGTGTTTTACCCTCACCAGTTGCGTCAGAGAAACAAAGTAGCTGGTATAAGACAACTACCAATCGTTTTCATAAACATGATTGTAGTTTAAACTGGAACTTTACAAGACTCCGTTACACGTCATGACTAGTTTACTTACAAAATGCATGCATTGCTTTCACAAGCACAAAACAACAGAAATTAACACGTTTATGACATTACAACATAGTTTTAAAGGTGTCCTCTAATACAGTATTTTATTGTCGTGTTTTTTATGATCGCATGCAATGAGACAGATTTGTTTATTGGCGATTGGTGGCAGACCGATGTCTTATTAATGTTTTTTGTCGGGGTGGCTGAGGTGAACGCTCTTGCCCAAGGAACATTAAGGCGAGTCACTAGGTGTTTGTTGATCGAACACCAAACCTTCCAGTTGAGAGGCGGACACTCGACCACCACTGATTAATCGCCGCCGATCTTCATGTTTATATTTTACATGTGCAATGTCACCTGAACTTTTTCGTCAACAAGCAACAACTGTGGAAAAGAATTACATTGCGCTCTGTCCATGCATACACTTGCGGATAGGCCGGTTTCAGGTTTCATGCTATATAAATAACAAATGCACTCTCATTTCCCGCTCAGTGAAGCTAATATTGCGTTAATAAAAACACAGGAAAATAGCGAAAGGGTTACCGATAACCAACTTCACCAACTGATGTCATTAAACAAAGGTTCAACCAAATGCAAACTTTACAACCACTGTGAAAACCAACAATTTTTTCATCCACGATTAAAATCATGTTTTTGCATTTTTTAGATGAGCTTTTTTAATATTCTGGGGATACGTGTTCTCACCTTTTCCGATCTTGAAACGTAAACGTCACTTTCATTTTCCTTCTTTCATCTTGGCCTGGAATTCATTTGCCACCATCGTTCTGATTGACATGGTTATTGTTCTATCTTTGGATAACATTTGTTAACACAATCCAAACAAATTTCCTGTTTGTTTCAAGACACAATCAAACGTTGTCCTCATCCTGGAGTTCCAATCAATGGAAGATTGATATCAGCTTCGAACTTCAGTATCGGAGGAGCTGTGGAGTTCGAATGTGACTCAGGATATTTGATGATCGGAGACAAAAAACAAACATGTCTCTACGCTTTGCAATGGAGCGATGGAGGGGCGCCACAATGTTTGGGTAAATTGCTGATTGAAATGCTTGGAAAGAGAAAACTAACTGGATTTTGGTTACAGATTGAAATGTTTTTCTTCAATGACCTTCGCAATAGCACTATGCACTTATGAAAGAGCGTATATTTTGACTTAAATATCCAAGCCTAAGATCTGAGCCTTATCTGAATATTTGCCACCGACACAGATTTTTTAAAAAAGCCTTGAGACCCAAAAAATGATATCCAGGTCAAATTCCAGCTCCTTCCATCAAGTCCTAGCAAAAGAATACAGCTAAGTGTAGCGGCTGATCTTTAATTATTCGTGAACCAGTTGCATGGACAATTGGCGAACACACAGAATATTTTGCTCATGGCATTAAATGCCTTTATAGACGATTCCTAGTTGTTGCAGGAGCACTGGTCAGTCTCCCAACTATATAAATGACGTCTTGAAGATGCCAAACCAAAGCAAAGGAAAATATCACCCGAAAAACAGGGCATTTAGTAGCCCAAACCTCTCTAAGCACTCACTTTGCCAGCACTTTCAAGCATATCTATGTCAGTTAAGCAACTGCAGTTAACAGTAAATCAGCCACGTTGGTGACTGAAGTTGGTCAAGTTTGGCAAAAACCATGACGCTTTCAGAGTTTACAAATCCGTAGAAACTGCAGTTCAGTCATCACACGATTTTGTGCCAAGCAGCGAGTGCAATGCCTGTTCTATAGATTTCTGTTTGATTAACTGAGTAGTTGGAACTTGAACAGCAGTTGAAATTTGTGAACAAATTCGTGGAAGCGATTAATTTTTCCTCCCGCGTTCAGTCATGGTCGTGGTGCTGAATTAACGTGTTGTTCCCAGATCCTCGACAATCCTTCAGCCATTCGCGAATGATCAAAAGCAGAAATGACTCAATTCTTGTTAAATTTGAGCATCCGGATCAAAGCGGATTGTTTGGACGAAACTTGCCGTCGCAAACGCGCCACGAATATTACTTTCTCACTGATATTTCTCCGTCACTTCATGGGGATCTTTTCACCCGGGCCCAACAACTTCTTGCGAAGCTTATTCGACAGGTAGATGCTTTCATATATTTTCAAAATGAAAGAACAGTAGGCAAGATATGCAGAGCCAAAGTGCGAATGGCATTGCATTTCTGCAAAAGTTGGGAGCGTCTTTACTTCCGAAAATGTAACTCCAATAAGATGAAAAGTTGCCAAACTAATAACACAAGCACTTTTCTCAACTTTAAGACTCTTGATGTTATGGATTTTTGTATGCGTTTATACAAGGGTCACTTGTTTTTTGCCCTCTTACTGGGCCAATCAAAACTGCATTTTATGCTTACCATGTCAAGACATACCAGTGAACAATTTTAGTTTTTTCTTAATGTTCGGAAATTCGGAAATCGCTTATTGCTTTCAGAACTGCTGAATAGCTCTAAATGTGTGGTTGAAGGAACGGGTCTGTCCTAAGTGTCAATTTCACAGAAAATATCAAATTGTATCATCAACATCAGTGCGTGAGATTTTTTGTGTGTTAGATTCTGATTTCTAATCACACTGTGCGTACTAAAAACTAGAGCCTAGTCTGTGTATCTTTGTCTTAGTTATTCCTAAATTTCCCAACACTTTCGATGAACTGATAATAACATTTTGCAGAACGTTTCTACACAGGCATGCTGTTTTTCATCTAAACGCTTGAATGCTTCATTTTATTTATACTTCTATGATTTTTATGCGGATTAGGGAGCCACAATGTCAAACAACCTGGCCAAATAAGGTTAAAAAAAGTTCGTAAACCCGATCTGGCTCTTTGCGTTTCTATATTTTTACTCAATGATATTTCAAGTTTGGCCAGCTTTGCATTTGTTTATTTGTTAACTCCGGCCCAAAGCTGCTTAGTTCTGCAAATTGTACAGAACTACTTTGGTAGCAGTCATTTTTCTATACCTTTGACCACAGCAGGGTTCAGAAATACGAAAGAGCTCCAGTTGTGGATCGGGAAATGATTGTGGGAAGCAGGTGAATAATAGGAAACCATAATATGGAGAAAACAAAGTGATATGCGAATAAGTGATCGATTATTTTGCAAAAGAGACCTCACCTCACGAGGGATAGTGGTTGCTGAAGCGTAAGCAATTGCACTACATCCTCCACTGACTATATTAACACCATGTGTATGGTTGACTTGCCCCGAGAGCACTGGTCGCCAGCTCTTGACTTTCAACGCCAGAAACTTCCGAAACCAGCAGATCTTCAGGGATATCAGCAATTGCCAATTTAATGTGGAAACTGTTGAAAGCCATTCATCTTTTTCTGTGACACAAGTCTGTGCTATATTGTGAAAAAGCACACAGCAGCAATGTCTCTATTGTAACTTGAGGGAAGGTTAGTCATGCCGAAAAGAATCTGACGCTTCAAAGCACAGCATGTTTCACATGCAAAACATTTCCAAAATGGCAAGAGGCAAAGCTGGGCATTGTGGTGCAATAGAGCATGGTGGTGCAACATAGCACAATTGCGCATTGTGGTGCAATAGAGAGTGCATCCTACCAGTGATGCTATCGATGGACGACGCCACAAAAGACAAATGCAATCCACTGTGCAAACGCTTTGTGAAGAAACAATTCAAAAGGCAAAATACGAGTTTACCTGTTTTCAATAAGTACCATGATGTAAGATGTTGGAAATACTGTCATACTACCAATTAACATGTCAAATTTATGACCAGGCTGTCGGATTATGTTCGTGTGAATGTCACCATACACACTGAACTTCTAAACCCATTTGGCAATCGAGCGCTATGCTGACTGCAATCCACAAGCTTGCGTTCTCTGAATCGTCCGACATTCAACTTAGTTTTGTTTTCTTGTTTTTCCCTAAAGCAGCTCCTTATTCTCAGATTTATTCCACAAATCAAACACGCCATTACGTGGCCATCATTCTTTACGCTGACAAGGCTGAAACGCTCCTAACGATCCCAGCTACTCCTGATGGCAGCAGCCAGGAAGCGATCTTGAACCTGATCAACAAGACTGCCGTTGACAAAGGTCAGTTTACTGGCAGTGTGTTTGTAGGTTGTGAAAGCAATTGTTGTTACTGAAATCTTCAAATACATTCAGAAAATCTATCCGATGGAAGGACAGGAAATGCATACCAAGAAACTGCAAAACATCAAAATCAAAATAATGCAGATTGAACAAAAGTGTTAAGCAATAAAATCGAATTTGCTTAAAAATCTGTGATCATGTGAACACTATCATTCACGTTACATATATGTGATTCAGTGTGGTTTTCTGATGTTTTGTACGAAGGCAGAGTGCAAATGGAGAGCAATGCAAAAAAAACTGAAACACTTTAAACAAACGTTTGGTGTATATACTTCAATTAACGTGAGTATGGTCTCATTTGATGAGTATGATATTACAGCTGATCTGCAAACTTGGGTAAAAATAAACATGGAATTACACCAATCTTCAAAGGGGTACAAAATTGTAAAAGGTGTGTGACTGTTCTAGAAAATAACTTTATATGAATAAAGTGAAACTATGCAAATTGTTTAACCTTGGCAGTAATTACACATAGTTTTTCATTCTGCTCATTATGTTGTGACTTGTTCAAGTTTTGAAGCAAAATATTCGAACGGAAATACTTTAGCCTGTACGTGGAAATGAATTGCACAGGTTTATAAATGTCGGCAGTAAATGAAAGCACACTTCCCTGCAGCAAGTGTTCGAAAAAGCATTGAAATCAAAACAAAATACCGTCTTGAGTAAAATAAAAAACTTAATCGTTTCAGCCAGATGCATGATGGTTATGGCGATGTTCTAGAACAATCTTTCCCAAAGTATGGGTCGCGACCCAAACAGGGTCGTCGAAATCTCAAAAATTGGGTGGGACGGGCCAAGCGATCCAAAAACGAGTCGTACATTTTCCACGTTAGCATGTATGTCTGTAACGGAGATACTTGTGAAAAGAGTATATTCCTGACATTGAAAGGGAACTCAGTAATTTACTCCCAAAATTCATCCATGCAGTCATTACTTTTTCATATGCCGTGTAACACTTGGGTCGTGAAGTGGTCACCAAACTCAGAATTGGGTCGCGCTCAGAAAGGTATGGGAAATGCTGTAATTTAGAGCAAAAATCATAACTTAGCATTATCGTTTGCTTTAATCATAACTTCAAAATAGAATTCCTACGAACAAAGCGAAACCGCGAATCAGACGGGTTAGGCTGTAAACGTTTTGTTTCAATGTTGGAGCAATTAGTCAAAACATACACCAAACATTTCGTTGTGTGGTAGACTGGTAGGCCTATTCGTTGTTGCCAACCTACTCTAAATGGAATAAAAACCATGTTAACCCATTCACAAAATCAACATAAAAAGATGAGGAAATTCCCACCAGCCTTACTATTCTATTTGTTTATTATTCACAGAAAACATCAGAAATCGCTTGGGAAGAGGCAGGAATTTCCGCGATGCAATAAAATCTCTTGATGACATGCTTGGACGGAAAGCATCGAAAAATCGAACACGCAAACGACACATTTTTCTGACGATCAATGGTAAAAGATGAGTTTAAGCTAGAAAATTAAAGTTTTGCTCTAAACAGTAATTTAACTTTGGTTAGAAATAAACTGAACGGAAGTGAAGTTACACAAAGTTAAACGTACGACGTTTCACCTGAGAAGATGGTAGTTGTTGATAATGTAAAACGCTTAATTTTCTAAACTGTAATTTCTTGGCTTTACCAATTGCAACTTCAGAATAAAAAGTATGATTTTGCTTCTCTCCTCGATGTTTCACTCACGAAAATATGTTTGTAAGCAATAAAGACTGATCATTAAACATTTCACGACAAATTTCGTATTTCAGTTTATGCTTTCACTTTTAGTATTGCAAAAGAAATATGTGTTTGGAACATCAAAACATTTCAGGCCTAAGCAAAACCAAAGATCAATTATCTTCCTATGCCGAAGTGGACGAAGATGTCCGAACAATAAAGAAATACCACAAGTCAATACTTCCAGAGGTACAGTATGGAAGACAGCAGGGTATTGTACCGCATTTAACTATGCCCAGAAATGTTTTCATCAATTTAATTTCATCTTGAAACGTTGAGAGAAAATGTGACATTTTTTACCCTTTTAATAAATAACAGTAAACACTTGGTTGTAAATGCATAGTTATAACCTCATTTTGCATTACGAAATCAGTTAGTTGCACACTTTTGTATGTCATCTTAGTTTTTCTCCCTTTTGCTGTGTACGAACTGCAAAGAAGCCTTGAAGCAAAACAAGAAACTAGTCAATTCTTTTGCTTCATCTTCTGATCACATCTATCTCATTCGGGGCTCAGATTTTCCAAATATTCCATTTCAGCCACAATCACGAACTACCTCCAACGGTGAGCTTGAAATACAAATTATCTTAATATGAAGTTAACTGGAGTCCTTCAAAATGCTGCCAATGTGTTTTGATGCTATTTGCTAAGACTGTTTTAGATTAGATGCTATTTTGCCAAGAAATTTTGATTTCGCAATTCGCAGTGTGTGCTAAATGACTGGCAAATGACAGTTCCTAGTAGAGAGTTGTGCGATATGGAAAACGCATGATGCAAAACGCTTAATGGCAATTTTTATGTTCATTGCAATAGAAAAGTAAGGCAGGAACAGCAGGTTTTTGTCTCAGTGTAGACTCAATTACAGAATTGTGCTGCAGTCGTTTTTGCTTTTTCTATATGCTTTCTGTAATTTTCTTGTGTTGCGTTTTTGAAAGCTCGACGTGACACGACGGAATTGCATCAGTCAGGCTACCGCCTGTAGTAAGATTGCCCTTAAATAAATAAAATATCTTGAAACTCATTTGTTGAACCTGATAAACACAGAGGGGTTAGTTTGAATACGAGCATTTTGCACAAACGTGCAATGCTTGAAGCAGTCATATTCTGAGAGGGTGTTATGTTTATACCAGACGAGAACATTCCTTTGAACCTGCATCTATGCGTACCTACTTATTACTCACCAGAGAATTACTGCAGATAATGAATGCCGTGTTTAGCAAACACATTGATACTCGTCTCGGTTTCAAAACGTTGAAAATACTCTTGGCAGTGTAAGTGCAACTTAAGTCAACAGCAGATGAAATGAAGATAGAGTTTCATTTTTAATTTAAGCACAAGTGAATTGATTTCCAAATAAAAATTTTAAGCTTCGATTGCGGAATGTTCATCACAACTTATTTATGCGTTGTTGCTATCGAAATGAAGTTATTTCACACCTTAATCTGAAGTAAAGCCATTGGCTTTGCAAATAATTTTTTAATGTAATAGATGCATGTGGTCGCGCTGGAAACACAAGAAATTTCAAGCGTTCTTTTGGAAGAGTGGTTGGGGGCACAACTGCTGATGCTGGATCCTGGCCCTGGCAAGCTGCTATCACTGCAACTTTCAGCCATTACAGAGAGGTCAGTCAGTGATTGGCCGGTCATTGAAAGAAAAATAGCTTTTTCTTGTTATTTTTTTGAATAGCAACCTTGACTTGTTTCTTAGACGTCAAACATCAGTAACAAAATTTACAATTAATATGGCTTTCAAAAAATGTTTAGGAAAGTGTGTTTTCTCACGTTCGTAGAACATGTAGCTGCAACTAAAGGTATATGGATTTCAAATAAAGCTGACTAGGCAACTAGTGTAGAATGATTTCACGAAGTGGCAATGAAATATATAAATCTACAGGTGGGGAATCTTGATTGACGGCGTGATAAATAAAGCAAGTTCAATAAACTATTCAGAACTTTAACATTTTTGCAGAAAAGCACTTTCACCAACGAAACTCACTAAGATAGAGAAGTTAATCATCCTAAGTGTTTTCAAAATGTTTGTTAAATTGTTTGTTAACTTTAAAATAAGTTCAGTACCAGGTAGGAAATAGAAAACGTTGCATGTCATCTGGCTTCTCTCCTATTTGCCTTGTTCTGGAAAATGCCTTAATTTTGGCAATATTGTAAGTTGTGTGTTTTCTTTCCTAGAGGTATTTTTGATTTTATTAAGAGACAAATGAACGAACAAAAGTATTTGATCTCTGGATACTTCATATTCAATTGGTGGATAGACAAACAAGTGCATCTGTTTTTTATGCTTTAAACTGCAGCATTACATCTTCAGATGTTTCAAGCACTAAGAGGCGGGGGATCTCTCATCAATAACAAATGGATCCTGACAGCAAGTCACATTTTTGGAAATGATAGGAGAGTGGGACGCTGGCACGAGAAGTACTATGTAGTATTAGGTAAAATAATTGTTGCTAGAAATTGTTCGATTTAGTTTGTACGCTATTTTGCAATTTTTATTTATGAAACCATTGATTATCGCATAGTATGACTAAGATTTTTCTTGAACATTTTGACCACTAGTATGCGCTGTTACGCGAGAACGCACAAGTGAAACTGGTTCTTATTGGTGGAAGAGCAGAAAGGGTGGTTTCTTACTGTTGCGCAATAAGCAGTCCCACTGAAGCGACTGGCCTCGCGGCTGTAAACTCGCAATGCTTAGCAGGGGCGGATCCAAGGGCGATTGGGGCGATCGCCCTCCCTAAAACCTGCGAACGTTACTTTTTTCACCATGATTTTGTACAATTCCGAAAACAGCATTCGATATATAAGGCCATTTTTTCGTGCATTGTTTTGTCACAGCAGTGTTGTCAAGTATACTTCATCTCTCTCTCAGTAGTGAATCGGTAATGAGACTTGAGCGCCAAATATTACTGAAATCGCCCCCCTTAAACGTATTGCCTGGAACCGAACCTGAGTAGTTCTGTACTTTTTTGTCATGGAAGAACCGTTTTTCCGCTCTGAAGCAATTGTGGATTGTATCTTTTTGTTTGTCAGCCTCTTGGTGCTTAGCGTGGTCCGCCTCCTGGGAAAGGGTAGTTGCTCTGTGGTTTTAAGGATTTGCTGTGTGCATCACCAGACAGTAGTCACAGCGTTTGGAAACTTCGCGTTTAATGTATTCGACTGCGCTCTCAGTAACAAAAATAGTTTCATTCGATGCAAGGGAATTTGTGGTTGACGAGTCTAGTTTTGAGAAGCAGGCGAAGAGCGGTGTTGAAATTTATAAAGTGCTATAGTAAACTCTGCGAAAATCGCCCGGGTAAATCTACAGTATTCATAACCTGATTCATGTAACATCTCACCTGTTCGCTGAATGTCCTTTTCTCTTAAAGATTGAATATTTTTGCAGGAACACATCGACTTAGATTTGCCAAAGACGATGAACAAATGCAAACAAAGATATTCACGCCTGATGAGATAATTGTCCACGAAAACTATTCTTTCACAAGAATGAATCGAACTGATCACAACTTTGATTACGACGTCGCTTTGGTCAGTTCTATGTTTGGAATGGCGTTAAAACTCATAGGAAATGTGTAGATGAAAAATTGCAGGTACATTCGTTAATCTAGTATTATTTTACTTCACCCAAATGCTATGAGAAACTACAGATCGCATGGTAATATTTATTGAAAATTTCCTTGCTTTCTTTCTCAAACATTGTGACGATTTAAGTCAACATAACCACAAATTCATGTGTTGCACGCATTGCATGATTCAAATCCAAGATCACTAGAACACGTTGCTGTTTCAGTGAAGTAATGTGTCCAGCAGCTAAACTTCTGTCTAAACAGTAAAGTATTGGTACATCCATCACTATAAAGTGTTTTTTTATCCGAAATATCGCAAAAAAGTATATTATCTGCTATATTTTTAGTCCGTAGAAATATTTACACTCTTCTTCAAAGATGTTCTTCAATGTTCTTCAAAGATAAAACTTGGAAGAGCATATAGTTTCAAAAAAGAAATACTTGTTGCCACTGGTAGCAGTGATGGAGTGCAGTATTCTTCAAACATAAGACCAGTGTGTTTGCCTTGCACGAAGAATGGTTGCGGCACGAATTGGATCAAAAGAAGTTATAACAACGAAGGATTAACTCGGAAAAAAAATTGCGAAGATCAAGGTATGACATACATACACAAAAACAGTTGTTAATTTCACACACAGTGCTCCCCGATAAAGCCATGTATTTGAATGAAAGGACGGACCGTTTTCAACACCCCAACGCTTCAAATAAATTTTTTAAACCACTATGTGATTCGTGTCGTTTAATCTTATTTACATCACTTTGTAGTTCCATTGCCATATATGAGCATACCAGGACACACTTTTTGGTTCTATCCGAAGCTATTCCGGGACCTATTGTAATCTGTGTTTTATTGTATTGTATTGAGTAATGTCGTCACTCCCACACGCAAGTCGCTTGAATTTAAGCATGCATCGCAGTAACATGAAATACGCAAATACATGAAGGAAGATGAGGATACATACATCGCGGTAGTAGAGAGTATACGTTTGACGGCGCAAATACATTTACTTTGATGAAACACAAGCTTTTGAGATATACGTATGAATGAAGTCATCCTGCTTATTACAATGTAGTACTGCGATGACTTCCAAGTACATCGATTTATAAAAATGCTTGAG
>Ga0210059_1005758_pt1 | contig 19885 bp, 22 predicted proteins | sample Ectturendosymbi2_FD_188042 | JGI IMG/M metagenome (GOLD analysis project Ga0210059, IMG submission 188042) | Ecteinascidia turbinata endosymbiont from Florida, USA - Sample 2 (SPAdes) (version 2) | ecosystem: Host-associated > Tunicates > Ascidians > Unclassified | place: Key West, Florida... | reverse complement strand
CATCAATACCGGTATAAAAAATGAAATATTTAATGAAAGGACAATACTCAAACCATCAGTTTAGCAAATTCATTAACACTCATGGCATGTTAAAACCAGGGCTGCGGAGCCGTCGTAAAAATGACACAGCTCCAGCTCCGGTGATCTTCTTTTCATGAACATGGCTCCAGCTCCGGAGCTCTTGGTTTTCATGAGTGTGGCTCCGACTCCGGAGCTCTCTTTTTTCATGGTTACGGCTTTTGTTCCTTTCCACACATTAGTATTTTCATTTGTCTAGGTGTGCCTCAAGTTTGAATGGAAAATGAATTAAATCAAGCACACAAAACTAAGAGAATATGCAAATTTTTTTTTGAGTAATTTAATCTGGTAGTTTTTACGAGCAGCGCTCTTACCATGAGGAAATCAGCAAAAAACAACAATCACAGGTGCAGACGAGGAAACGACGTGACGTCACGAAATCAGACGCATGCGCTCAAAAAACGCATAGGACGCATACCGTGTGCATCCAGCTTAAACCAAAGAAACATCAAAGGCTGTAGATACACTGTTGCAGTCTGGTGTCGTAACAACAACGTTTAGTGTGCTATAAAGAATACTGTTTTAGGCGAAGTAAGTCTTTTGGCAAAACCGTTAGTATCTAGGAAGGAACCCGGAGCCGTGGCTACCTCTCAAATGACCATAGCTCCACCGGCTTCTGATTTTTAATTTGAGCTCCGGCTCCGCAGCCCTGGTTAAAGCCATATTGTATTTGCGGCCTGTACAAAATACAAGCTTTCCAGCTTTTTCGGTGCCAAGTCGATTGCGGATCTTTGAATAGACAAGTCCGTAAGTAGAAAATCCTCTCTATACATCAGTGTTTAATTGCTTTTAACTTTGTATCACCATAAGAGCTCTCTGCCTTCTATACTGATATAAGCGAAGACCTATTATAATGCTATTATATGTGTTATAGATATCACACAAACCTTTAAAACTGCATATGTTTTGCTTGATTTTTTTGGTTTTTATTGCCTGATTTAAATCAAACGATTCCAATCAATCAATCCTGCTTGTTTTTATAAACTTTCTTCTAATGACACAAATCACATAACATCACTAACAGTAACTCCTATGATATTTCTTATATAGCTAAACGAAATATAAAAGATTATGCCGTTCGAATACAATCACGGCTGATAAACTGAAGTCGATTTTGCTAGGAAACACGTAAACCAAGGGAGTTTCAAGAAAGCACGCTCATTTGTGATGCACAATCGATACCGATTTACGTTCTGCAACAGTTTCCTGCTCGTTGGCTCATGTTGATAAACGGCCGACAACAGCTGACACGCGTGCCACCAGCACACGCTGCAAAGCAACGTAACCGCCATCCACGAGATGTTTATGAACATGGCCTAAAAATCCCCTACTTGTTAACTATCGTTTCACTGGTTAATTTACAGCAGGGCTTTCCAAACATTTTTGTCAGATGGCAACATAAGCTACCACATAACAGTGCGTGGGCCGGGCATTTTACGCTGTTTTTTCTCGGTCATAGACGTAACTTTTTTTGAATGACCGAAAAAAAATAAAGTGCATTCAATTACAATGTCCAAAAATATGGATTAGTGAATAATGCTTTGGCGAGTTTTAATACAATTATGGAACAAATAACCGAAATATCTCAGCGTAAATAAACAGTACCTTACGCAACGTAAACGTTTCGGGATATGTTACATTCTACAAAATCAACAAATGTTTCGTAATAAGATATTTTTTTCATTATTGACAAAATGTGTTTGCGGGTGGATGAAATGGTTTCGCTGGCCGGATTTTGAGACCTCTGATTTACAGTGCTACGCAAAAACTTGCTCATTTTGTCGAGAATCGTAATGTAACTTTCACCAAGACCATTTTGTATTTGTGGCAGACATTCAAAACTTCCTGCCGATTTCATGAGATTCATTTTTTTGGCTATCAAAATAAGCTGATTGAGAAACCATAAATATGAAAGAAAAGAGTATTTTCAATCAAGCTATTACATACAGTCAAATTCATGGGACGCACTGACAAAACAAAAGCTTCAAAACATTCCAGTTCACCGTTTTCAAAAGTTTCGGCAAGTGGAAAAATCCAAATCATAAAACCAACATGAAAAGCTACTTTAAATATATTTCCTGACTTGGGATGCAGAACAGTAACTATTAATTTCAAATACGCCGTTGCTTACAACAAGAAGGTGAGCAGCAAGAGCTCAAACTACAAACCTTCAAACAAAATGCTTGCGGCAGTTCAGCAGCAACAGCATCAACTTTGGTCGCGCTCGCAACCATTGTGCCACTGTAGAAACAGCCAGCAAGTTCTCTTTTGAAGGAAGAAGGTGTCTTTTCGCTGAAGTACGAAGCAAGTTGGCAAAAGTCGTCAACATCATCGACTGTTAACACAGACGGTGCTTTAGCGATTGTCTCAATTATTTGATCTTTGTCAACAGCAGTGTCACTTGTTGTCATAACCTGCATGGATAAGCAATAAACGTGTTTACTTATAAACAAAGGCTTAAGGCGGCACTGCGTAAAATCATGACCTCTTGGAAGACTCGTGGCATGAGAGATGATTAGAGTTTCCAACAAATCACACAGGTATTGGTATGGGCTAATGGACAAAATATCCGTAGATGCTAAAATGAAAAAAATTAACATTTTTTGTTATATCCGGTGGTGCAGAGTGACTGTCATGCCTAGCGTGGTCAATTTTGTGGGTGAATAACAGCGTGGTGGAAGGGCAGTTGCTCCTTGGGGTTTTGGACTGCTAATAATGGTTACATTTTTTGCTGTAAGCACTACCCGACAGAGGCCATGCCGTTCGAAACGCGTTTACAGTGTAAATTTAAGCGACTACACTGTACATTACAAGACTTTAACTAGTTTTTCTTTTTTACTTTAATAAGCGTACAACATTTATATTTTTTGCAATAAGCCTTCACCTCTCACTTTATTTTAGCACATCCAAAATAAAGAAATACAGTATTTCATAATTGCAGGAAAAAGGTAGTCTTTTAGATTTTTAATTTTGAACATGTCAAGAAACTTTTCAAAGTATGTATGATCCTCGGTGATTAGTCGAGACCGTAACCTTCGAGACCGAGACCTGGTTAAAATTACGAGACGAGACCGAAACTTCATCAAAAACTCCGAGATCGAGACTCGAGTTTTCAAAATTTGTGCATTTTGCCGAAATTTAAAAAAATGTCGTGATCACTTCTGACTTGAATTTTTTCTCAAATTTTGGCATTTTCCGATGTGCTTTGATTGTTTCTTACCTGCAAATACAACAAACAAAAAATCGTTGAATCATAAAAATTTTAATAAACCATCTCTTTGCACTATTATCTCGAGACCTGAAACCTTCGAGACCGAGACTCGCAAAAATGGGTCTCGAGACTCCATCACTGATGATCCTCTATCTGTTTCCTTATAAAATCTATCACCGTGTTTGTCACCTACATAAAAACATGATTTATTATGGTAAAATGATCATACCGATGCAAATACTGATTATTGAACCTGCAAAACATTTAAATTTATGTGGTTAATGCAGCGTTTCTCAACTTGTCTGCCGCGAGAGTTTAAGCGTACCACCAATATTTTGGAATATGCAGAACACGTTTGTTGGAAACAACAATTGCTTTGAGGCCTACAATAAAGTTTAATTTGTGTTGTTTTACCGCCGCTGGCGGATTTGACACGGTATAGCCGTCACCAGTGTTTTCAAGGCGTTTTGAGGGGTCTAAATGGTCTCTTCAGACATAAAACATCAAGTTCGTCAACACTTCGATATAGAATATCATCAATTGTCTGTGCTATGGTATCTACAAATGGATGAATATATTGATCATGGGCGTCCGCAGAAATTTTTCCAGGGGGGCCAACATCGAAATTTTGCTTATCCTTTTCAGGCTGCTGACGATGCAAATGCAAACGGACGTTCACAAAACGCTTCGGCCTTTCAACCCCGTTAGACTGTGCTCGTTGAACCTCAATTCTCAATCTTATGTCTGAAATGTTTTCTACATTGCGGCTACCACAAATGCTTTTTTCCTTTCATAAGCTGCCTAATGTCCGTTTTTTCGAGCACTTTCTACTAACTAGTCATAATGTAAGAGTACTCAACGGCCAGAACAACATGAGGTGAAAAAACAAAAAAGTGAGTCACTCTCGTAAAACTGTTTCAAGCAGCGAGAAGTAGAACTGTATATTGACAAGACTATCGGCCAACTTATTAAAGTTAGAACACCAAGCAGCCTTTAAAAAACTAAGCAGATGAATTACGAAAACACGCCACAGCAAATATAGCTTTGCACTTAGTGCTAACTAAGAAGTCAGAACTAAAGTTTGGCGATAAGACGTATTCCCACAAGTCTGCACAGACGTATTCTAACAAGTCACGTATTTTTATACTTTGTGAAAAGAAACCTGCATAATAGTCGTTTGATTAAGCTATCCACTCGGTCGCGTTGATCACAGTCTCACGCAAATAATGGATTTTTCAAACTTGTGGAAGCACTGCTACAGATTTACTCATGCTTCTTTTCACTCAGCATAAAACTACAGTATACGTGGTTACCGCTATCAGCAGTTTCACGGTCTTGCTGCATTACCTGCCAAGATGTCTGCGTTCAACAGTCACATGCAGGACCTTCATTCAGTGATTTCAAATAAACCCAGATTGCACACCAAAAACCATATTCGTACAATAAAAACCCAGAAAGCTTGTGTTACGAATAAAAACGTATGAGTGTGCTTATTTGAATTGAAACGACAATCGAATACTGATTTAATTATAGTTCCTCTTCCATATTTTTTTCTGCAGGGCAAAAATCAACGCTTGGGCCGAAGTGGACGACCTTTCTGTTGCTCAAGACGTTTTCACAACGCTGGTAACATACTCCGTTGATGATATCTCTCACTAATTGTAAGAGTACATTTGTAATTAAACCAGGACACTTTGTGCGATCTTGAACTGTAGCTGGATCTAAATCCCGCAAAAGTATAATCCCACTGCTTTCCTCCGATTGAAATTTGTATGCATACCGAAACATCGAAATTTAAACAATCAGTCCTTAACCTTGTTTCACAGTTTCCTTTATAAATTTCATTTCATACCAGCCAGTACTTCAGTTGCAGTATTTTTAGAGACATACAGTTATTTAATGTTACATTACATCAAACTTCTAAATTTGGTTCTTTACGACCTGGATTGACTTTTCAAATTGAAAACCCACTGAGTTGCAGAAGAGTCTGAAAGGTTGATTTGTGAAATATATACAAAAACAAAATTTCACAAGATTTATGTAGTACAGTAACGGTTAACAAACATACTATCAAAGACCAAAAAAGTTACTGCTGTTTCGGAAATATTTTCATTTTTGGCAGTGGTTAATTGAATACAGTGTTGTACTAATTTTAATCTCCTTAACTTGATGCTCATTTCGTACTTCCTTTTCATTGTTCAGCATCTTCCAACTTTCAAGGACTGTGTTTGCTTTTTCGGGTTTAAACACTGTAGGCAGTTCTCTTACATTCAATGTTCTGTTCTTATTGCTTTGTTATTTTAACATTTTTTTATCCATGGCACTGTGTTTATTCATTGTAAACAGTGTATACTATGCTAACAAGTAAGGCTAATCAAATTGCGGCAATTTCAAAAATTTTAGCTTATCAATCCTGATTTTTTAGTTTTTGAAAAAGAGGTAAGGCATAAAATACATCATATTTTTGATAATGGAGCAGAAAACAAGATTTAAAAATTTTGGAAATATCGATATCGGCCGATGTATCGGCCCATAAATGGGCTGATATATCGGTATCAGTCTCAAAAAAGCCATATCGGTCGATCTCTACTTGAACATACTTGCACGTGCGTCCAGATTTTACACGGAAACTAATTTGCCTGCTTTGCACTCATATTGTACAGTGGAACGGCTAACATCCAAGTTCTGTTACCGAGCTCTGCATTGGATTTCCTTTATTGAGCTTTCCTACTTCATTAGAGACTATTTTGCTTGTTCGGGAAATGCCTAGAGGCCCTAGACCAGGGCTTCTCAACTGGGACCATCAAGCGGTTCTCCAGGGGCCACGAGAAGAGGCCTTTAGTAAATAGCTCTGCCATGATATTGCAAAAACCAAGTATAACAATATTAATTATTCACCAGTTAACTTTGTGGTTTCTATTATTGATGAGTAGGGGGCCACAAGTGTTGAGAGTCTTTGGAAGGGGGCCCCAAACCATGAAAGGTTAACAAACACGGCCCTAGACCTAGATCAACGCGGTATGTAGCACAACTGATCAAGAAGTGTTAAAAAAGAGTTTTGTAGAAAAATGTGAAGTTCTCAACTAGAAATGACCTTCGAAAAGTATTATCAGCTGCTACAACTGAAACAATAAAAAGAGATGAACTTACTTGATCTTTTGAATTAACAAGGATGACCAACGCCAAAAACAAAATGAAAAACGAATCCGATTTTTGCAAGTAGACATCCCAAATGGCAGAGGCTACCGCAGTGGTGCAGTGAGATGCAAACAATGTGGAAAACCACTTGCTGGCAAACGACCGAATGGTGATTTTGCATGTGTCCAGAAAACTGCATAACTCTGGATCATGGTATAACAGTAACAACCGCAGCATGTGGTAGGGTGCTGCCGACACGTGTCCAGACAAGTCCGCTCTTGGTATGTAGCGTGACTGTATCGCGTAAAAACAGTTATATAAATCTGCACGATTTAGCTGGAGCGTCAACAGCGGCTTGATAATTTCCGTCCACCCGTTTCCTCTACCGTACTTGACAGCTCTGCACTTGCTGTAGAAGGTCAGCACGGAAACGGCTCGATCCGTGATGTCTGATTGTTCAGTAACGTCCATACCAGAATCCTGTTGTTCTTGCACCAAACTTTCCACTAACTTGGAGCAGTCAGACAGCAGCTCTGGCTGGCTCTTGTTATCAAGTTTTCCATCCCAGGATGACATGGCATCACCACGAGATGCAACATTAAGGCATATCTTCCAAACACGGGCTCTAAAAGCAAAAAGTGAATCTAAACTCTTTCGATTTCACAATACTAGGAACACATAAACTACATTGATAAGTGTATGTTAAGAATTATTCTATTTGAAGAGTTGACGATCTTTTATTCTATTTGAAGAACTGATGATCTTCACACCTGGGACTACATAGTTGAAATCAGGGTTAGCTTCTAGCCTTATAGCATTTTCTGTCAAAAATAGGATTTGCTGCAAACATGTTCATAAAATGTTTGCAAAATCAGCAAAAGTGTTTAGTGTATTTTGAATTTTGGTGAAACCACTTTGTTGAAAAAAATGTAAAATTGATGTAAACTAGACACAATTAATAACGCTATAAAAAACACTAAAATGTAAAACAAGGTTATAACAAAAATAATTATATATATACCAAGAGTTGTACTACAAGCCACCTTATTACAAAGTGAGAAAATTCCAAAGATAATTTATGTCAAGTTTAGTTTGATTATTTTTTTGGATTTACATGGGGTACTATCAAGGGTAGAAGAACTCTGGGGGTGCATGGGCCTAGGCTCACCCACTTTCTTGCCCCCCTTTTAATTTTGATTTTACTTAAATAAATTTCAGCAACACAATTGGTAGTGGGTCCATTGTTAAAGTACATCGTTTAGCGAAAAAAATATGGCACAATTTTGGCAATATTATTTGTAATTTGGCAGAATTTCATAAGTGTTTGGCAGAAAAGACAACTTGTTACACTTATGTGTTCAAGTCAGTATAGTGAGATAGATATGGTGCAGTGTATATAGCAGGGGTGGGCGAACTGCGGCTCGCACGCTGCATGTGGCTCTTTGAGCTTTCTGAAAAATTATGTATTTGGTTTTCATTTCTATTGCAAAGTGCAGAAATTTTGCAAAATGGTACTGTGGTAGCTAGTGTGCCGTACAGCATTACTTTAGCAAGTTCTTCCAAAAATAATTATGATGTCACAGAAGCCCAAATAAATTCATGTTATTAGATTTTTATGTTGTGGCTCTTTGTAACTTGGGTTTTATGATATGCAGCTCATACCTAGAGCAGGTTTGGCCACCCCTGGTAAATAGAGTCATTGAGGGCTTATAAAACATTGCATAAATGTGCTTAAATATGCTGACAAAAGTCCCTTGAAGTTTTGCATGCGCCACGTTTGTTGCCAACTTTGCAACACCATAACTTGCCATCCGATTGAGTAAGAGAGCTGTTCAAGCCCTCCACGGATTTGGGAAGTCTTGTTGTTTATATTTTCAAAAAATTAAGTTTTGGGTTTGGGTTTTTTGTGTGTGAGTCATAATTGGGGTAGGTTTTTGCATTTTTGGACGAGCTTACAGGGCCCTGGGCATCAACGAGTCATTTTTTTAGCTCAAGTCTTTTTGGAAACTAAGGTATGATTTGCCCTCTCAGGACAAACATTGGTCAGCCATACATCAGTAGCAGATTGAGCTAGAGAACTGTTAAAACCCTCTAAAGACTTGGGAAGTCTGGTAGTTTAGAATAAAAATTATTTTAAGTTTTGGATTTCAGGTTTTTGGTCGATGATGCCATGATTGGGGTAGTTTCATCGGCTGACCTAATGAGCTGATTTTGTGGTGCAAAGGTTTATTGGAAATAGGCTACAATATGAGTCTTAAAGCCCTTGATCAACTTTCTAGCATTTCTGGTGCGAAAACTTTGGTCAAAATCTGCAAATTAATTGATTATTCCCTAGGGGGTTAATGGGGATTTCACTATTAACAGCTGGCATGTTATGGAGTTGCAAAGTGGCAGAACATTTTGCAAAAAAGACTGGCATGCAGACCTTGAAAGGTTGATGTCATATTTTAATCTTGTAACATCACAGTTACCAATTCAAACTACAAAAATTTTCCATAGTTTTTTTATGTGCACTTATGCTCTCCAGTTTGGAAAAGGTTTCTCCACTACAATAATATAACCTGTACTACAATAATATAACCTGCTGTGATAGCATCAATTTTCCACTGTTTGTGTTTTTGATGAGTTTGCATAAAGTGTTTTCACATACACTACCAAGTTTTGGTTTCACCATTTAAATACTAAATTTAAAGTTTCTAACAGATAACCAGAAGTGATGAACAAACAATTTCAATATTATTGTAACAGCATATTCTTAAAAGTAAGATGTATTGATATTTCATACTGCAGTGTTAGAATTTCCTGTTGATGAAAGCAATAAGGTGATTGTTGAATAGGCTCACCATGAACCATGCTTTTGCCATTCATAACTGTAAACATAAGTTTAAGAAAATGCAGGTATTTTAGTGATCCAAGCTAAGCTAATGGTCAGAATATTCTAATCAAGCTAAGGTAGTTAACTTCACTTGCAGATATCAAAAAGTCTGAACACACACATACACACAAAAAGGAAACTTAGGTATATATGGCTTAACACATGCATATCCATTAAGATACCTGTAAACTATCGGCAAACTGCGACACTGGCAAACTGATTTTATCATGGCTTGGTCAACAAAGTCTTCAGCCAAAGCTTTTTCAAGATCTTCATGCCATTCGCCATTATCATCTTCAACATCATCATCAGCATCCACCATAACCGGGCTATCAGTGTCATCTACATCACTCAAAACACCATCTGATATATCTTCCATTATAATTTTTGCACAGGCAGTGGTTAAAAAGTCATCAACAACGGTTTCTAAACAATGAAAATCAACCATATTATTAAGCACTACTTTCATAAACTGTATATTGAGCTTGTAAGAGAAGTGTCTTGCAAACATTATTCACACAACTCTAACACTGTGTTGCAACCTCTCTGTTGGCGTTGCATTCACCATGAACGGGATGTGCATGAAGAAGAACACCGCATATATGTGGTGCGCACAAGCAATAATAGAGTGATTGCGGCGCATGAACTCTATTGTTGCTTGCTGCCACAGTGCGAAGCTTTAAGCACATGCTACTCGGGCTTTTCCGATTGCAACAACTGCAATGTCCTGACTGGCATTACAATGTTAAGACTTAAAAGCATACATAAAACATATTTGCAAAAGAACAATCCATCAAAAGATCAAGATCAACAACTGAAATGTTCTGTTTACCTCAAAGTAACCAAAGCTTCTAGCAACATCAACATCACAAGGAGACTACACTGCACACCATGCTTTCATGACCGCCTAATTGGAAACCAACATGATGGTTGACAAAAATCAGCAAGTTATGATGAGAGCACCACTATTATTCTTCAAATTGCATTAATTCATTCTTACCAATGAGGTATGGCAAAAACATGGCTGCAACCTTACTAACTTTGGCTGTTATAAAGAAGGTTATTTTTGTAAGAGCAGCGTTTTAATGAAGTTCTATTAGTGGTAGGAGGGTTTTTGAAAGGTTCAGTTTTGGTGACCAACTGACCGCTAAGGAATTTTGAAAGACTATTGTCTAAATATGTAGAAATGACCACAGTTGCTTAAACAAATTAATTATTTTAGCACAGCAGATTTTACAATACAAATTTTGCATTTTCAACCTCATGTACAATGGAACTTGTTCACATTCATCAGTATAAGTTATTGTTGTTTGCTGAATATGATGATTCCACCAGCTTCAATGCTCACTCTGTCACTCACCATCAATTTTTTGACACTTCTCATCTGCCATGCATTGTGTCCTTATCAGTGAGATGCTCTGGTCCATTGATTGCAACTCATTTAGAGCAGTAGTCTTTAACCTTTTTTGTTCAATCGCCACACTATAGCAGCTTTGCTTAAAAATCACTCCTCCCCACTTATGATTTTAGTGTTGGCTAAAACATTATTTTTAATTTGAAAATATTTTAATGCTAATGAAATAAACAGGCAATCTAGTGTGCACAAAAAAAACAAACAAATGCAATTGCATTTGTAGAAAAAATGTTCTTCATTTCCAAACACAGTTGGTTGTAACTACTGCGAACCTTGCCCCTGGCATTTAGTCTATAAGTTTTTTTTACTGTAAAGCAGTTTGCAAGTTGGTCAACTTAACACTAGGTTTACCAACATTTTTCTACCCTGCGGTTTACCGAGGTTCTAAAAATGACACCAAAGCATTTACAGCCACGTAAAAGGCAAACAATGCCAAATTTACTAAATTTTAGAAATATCTATTCACACTAGCAATGTTTTTATCAAGGTTGATAAAAAATCATGAAAATTAAGAAAATCTGATTTTTTAATTAAAATCGGATTTTTTTATTTAAATCTTGATGTTATGATCTTTATGATTTAATGTGTAGAGGGTGGCCACCCAACAAGTAGTAATATTTAATTTCAAAAAGTTTGTTTAATTATAACTTTTTTGTGCTTTGTTTCTTCTAGTACAGCAACTAGAATTTAGCTGAACTTTCATTCAAACTTTCTATGTACTTATGTGTCACGCTTAAAGCAAATCAGTTCATAACACTAGTATCAGAGTACAAAACGAAATATTTATTAGAATGACAATACTCAAGCCATGAGTTCATCAACTTCATTAACACTTAAGAAGCTTGTACAAAAATACAAGCTGGACAGCCTTTTTGTGCCAAGTCTATTGTTAAAATTGATTATTGTAATGTAGCTTTCACTAGTCCAGCTTCTGCAAAAGTATAACTTACATGCATAAAATGGCAAAAACCTATAATATATGTGTTATTATTAAGGCAACCAATTTTTTGACCTAAAAACTTAAAATTTTGACTTCATAATTTAAAATTTGACTTTATTTTAACCTATAAATTTTCTGTGTTTGCAACTGCAAAATAGTTAAGCCCTAGGTGTTGAGGTTAGCCCAGAAGCATATTCCTGCAATCTATTCTTCAAAATTAAAAAAAAAAAATGGTTGTTGAACTTTGGGGATGATATCTTGATAAGTAGATTAAATAACTACAGTAAAGTCAAACCTGAGAACATCATAAAGTTGAAACACTATATGCATAATGGATTGAGCATTTACCAAACCAAGTACTGCAAGACCATGTTTCTTGCCTTGCCACGCCTATCCTCCATAATATTCAATTGCCCACTCATTATTATGTCCGAAATTGCAGCTAACCCATGGTAATTACAGAATTGCAACAAAACTTGCAAAAGCATATCAACATCTGTTGTTGTAGTTTCAATAAAATATCAATAAAGAGAAAAAACTGTGATACAAGAAAAGTTTGACCCAATGATAAATTTTGACCTGCTGATAAATTTTGACTTTTTTTGACCTAATAACTTGGGATTCCCTCATGGTATGAGGAGAGAATTTGCTTTGTGGTCATTTCATAAGATTTAAAAACGGCAGAAAAAAATAACTTTATTGACTTTTCGTTGCCCCAGTTATTATGAATCTGAATAAAAATATGTTTTAAAACTTCTATTTCCATGGTCAACAGTATACATATTTGCTGGAATTTAGATGTTACCTTTACTTTATGCAGCCATGGGGGCATTCAGAGGCAGTGTCCCTAAATGTTTTTGTGCCACCCAATTTTTTTGTGCCCATAAGTTTCTTTCAGACATATACTGTAATAAAAACAAAAATCTTGCCCTCCTAACAGTTTATTTTGCTTTCCAAACATCAAAACCTGGCTACAGGCCCGCTTTATTCCAGCTTACACTTTCAAACTTTTTGGCATTCTGCCAGTTCTGACTTGAGCCTGCAAATTTTTGATTTTGGTCCACATATCATTTTTACAGTTAGTTGGCATAGAATCTAGGATGTCACAGTTGCTGTGATTCATAAAATTTTAATTGCTTTTATAACTTGTGTTGTCATAAGAAGTCTCTCCCTCCTTTAATAATAAGTGAAACCGATTACAATACTGTACCAATTAAATGTGTCGCACAAATCACAGAAAGCTTAAAAGCTGCATATAATTTTTGCTTGATTTTATCACCTATTTAAATAAACCCTGACTAGAAATAGCTGAACTTTCATTCAAACTTTTTTGCACTTATGTAATATCCCTTAATGCAAATAAGTTGATAACACCAATACCAGTGTACAAAATAATATATTTGTTGAAATGCCAACACTGAAACTGCCAGTTTAGTAATTTCATTGACACTCATGGCATACATGCACAAAATGTTTAACAATAATATCTGTTTCATGAATCAAAAATATGTTATATAACTATGTTTACAGTCAACAGCCATCATAGTTGATGGAATTTAAATGCAACTTTCACTTTATGCCAGCCTACACTTTCAAACTTGTGGCATTGTAACAGTTATGACTTCTGAATCTGCAAGGGTTTGAAATTTTACTCCACATGTCATGTTTGCAGTTAAACGACATAGAATCTGTGACCTCACAGTTGCTATGGTTGATAAAACTTCAACTGGTTTTAACTTGTGTCATCATAAAAACCTTATGCCTTCTACACTAATACTGCATAGGCTATGTGGAAACCTATATTAGAATGCTAATTAAATGTGTCATAGACATGACAAAAAGCTCTAAAATAACATTATTTTTTTGATTTTTATTGCTTGACTTAAATCATGATTTTTATTGCTTGATTTAAATCACTGAATTAAACCAAATGATTTAAATCAATAAATCCAGGTTTTTATGTTTACTGAGTTGACACAAAATGCGTTGTGTTGCAACGTTTCATATGGTCGAACATGTGCCTATCTCCGACAGCTGATCAACTAGTTGAATATAGCCAGCTGTGAGACAGAAGCAACTATTTACACAATTGTAATGTACGCTAATAGTGAAAATACTCTTGGCACAATATATAATATGAATAACAGAGATGCCATCAACATGAAGCATATACTGAAATTTGGAAAACAAAACTGCCAACCTTTTTTTGTTTTCCAAAGGGAGATTGATCACCCTTTGCATTTTATGTACGCTATATTTGAAATACCAGCAGAACATGGACCACAAGGTGGTTTCTTGCAAGTAATGCACATATACCTTGCTGCATCTTGTTCGATGACATTTTCTGTGTTTTCAAGGGAGATTTCCGTTGACGGAAGAAGGATTGGCCTCAACATTTTAAGTACAATTTTTTCATGTACACGTCATGCATCAGGTGAAGAATGGATTTGTGTCTACTCAATAATTTTCCAGTCAACTTTTGAAACAACTTTTTTACTTGATGCCATATTTGTCAGATTTCTTTAGCACAAATGTAGTGAAAGAACAATGTTACTTTAGAAGCCTCAATTGCTTGTCCACTGTCAATGAAAAATTTCACCTATATTTTCACTCATACATGGATACTAATGTCTGCAAAACACACATTGCTGTGAATCGGTCCACTCCTGGCTCAGATAACCAAATATTTCAGGATAACGATAAATCTAACTATGTGACATGTTTTCTGAAAATATTAGAATACCGCAAGTTTTATTGTAATGAAAATGAATGTGATTTTTATCGTATAGTCCTATGACATACTGGAGAGCAATAAACAACTCTAGCTCACACATGCTCAAGTCTAAGTCATTCTGTAAGCTTCTTCGTTGGTGTATTTGACAACTGAATGAAGAATTACTTTTGGCATGAAGTGCTTCCATGCATTGTAAGCACTGTAGTCAACTACCTATATTTTTAGCAATTTGTGTAGATACAGTGGTAGCAGCAGTAAAACTGTTGTGTCCCAAGGTTCTTCCTAGCAATAATGATCTGTCATTTAACCAATACAGCTTGCAGCCAAGAAACCATGAGACATTCTTGTAAATGCATCAACTTCTTCGTTACTGATGTTCTCTTCATCTGAACTGCCGTTCAGCTGGGGTGGACTGACAATAGCAGGTACGACTCCATCTTCACCTGATCTATGTTTCTGTTCCTCTTCATATGATATGTCATCATCCACATACCAGTCAAGGACCACATCAGTGGTATCCTTAGCTGTCATTCAATTGTATGACATGACAGTAAAACATCTAAACAAGTTCAGCAAAATGAAGTAACTTCATGAAATGCACTGTGTAAACAACCACAACCTGCATTACTCTACAACAGTATCTCCATATACACAGTAAAACCCGACACACAACATTGAATTCCAAACAAAACAGGGTGTTCGCCACCAGATTGCAAACATCTCAGTTGGTACATGAAACAATCATCCTAGGTGTGAAAAAAAGTACCACGAGAAACAAGTAATTAGTTAATTTAAAAAAAGCACCACGAGAAACAAGTGATTAGTTAAATCGTTTATTTTTAAAAAAGCACCACGAGAAACAAGTAATTAGTTAAATACACCATGAGAAACAAGTAATTAGTTAATCTCCAAGCATTGGGTGTCGCAACTGATGCCTTGGTAAACAGCGGGATCCAAAAATTAAAGTGATCAAACAACTGTCACAAAAACGAAACAGAATCGCACGAACCTTATTTTTGAGAAGTAGTAGGTTTTTTAGGAAAAGTCAATAAATCTCAAACTCACAGGAAGTGCAGATTTTGCAAAGATTGAATTTAAAAATCACTTGGTGTCGTAAATGATACCTTGTCAAATCTAGTGTTAAATCGCATGGCGTTTCCACCAATCTTGTCCATGTCAAGACAATCGCATTATTTTTTGCGTATGTGCAGTACTCAGTGGCATAACTAACTGGGGGCAGGAGGACAGGCTGCCTCCCTGGCAAGCTGAATGCAAAAACTGAGTCCCCCTTAGCTGACATTTAGTATTCGTTTGGTTTTCAGTGGGTTGTTGTTTTTGTTGTGTTTTTCAGGATGTTTTCATTTTCTAGCTAGCATAGACATCCCCAATTTTTTCTGAGTGTTGGCTAGTGACCTCCCAACAGTGGCCAGTGGGCCCTCTTCAGGTAGATTTTGTCCCTCCTGGCTCAAACCTCTAGTTACACCAGTACGCCACTAGCAATACTTGGTTGAAACCCTATTCAGCAACACACATCACAGGAAACTCCAGTAGTAACAACAGCTTAACTTTTCTCCAAACCTCCACAAACACTCACTGCACTTGATCCAAAAGTCTGACCATCCATAATAAAATGGTAGTGACGACAGATACGCCTTGCATGACCTGGTTCGAATAAAATGCTGAGTTTGTCATTAAACTGCCACCAACGTTGTAGCATAGTGGATATGTTTAAGGTCTGCTGTGTCAATGGTTTTTGGTTCAGCTCTCACCTTGGTGACTTTCATTTTGGCAGTGGTGGTTGCACAAGTTTCCAAATGTTTTCTCTTCAGATTTACAGTTAGGTTTATGGTTTACGTTTGGACTTTGGCTTTAGGGGTTAGGTTCAGGATTTAGATTTAGGGATTACATTTATGGTTTAGAGTTTAGGGGTTAGGTTTAACACTTTAGCTTTAGGGTCTAGATTTAGGGGTTACGTTCAGGTTTAGGAGTTGTGTTTATTAGGTTAGGTTGAAAACTTTAGGTTAAGGGCTTAGGGTTTACGTTTAGTAGGTCTCTGTCAGGACTACTGCATTCTCCTTGAGCGTTACTGTCATGTTACAGGTGGCGGATGAATAAGGTTTCAAATATGGCACCAGCTTCATCATAGCTTAAAAAGTTCCTGGATCGGATGTTGAATCGTATTCATGTTAGTGGTGAATGAGTAAATTGTTATTTCTTCACAATTTATATGTGTAAACATTGTTTTCTGAACTTGCTACTTGTTTCTGTAATGAAATGTTATGTTTCTAAACTAATTGCATTGCTCTCTGCCTCACGATCTTATTGTTGTTCACTTCCTTCACCTATGTCGTAGATTCCCAAACCAGGGTCGGTGAACCTAAGTGGGGTCGCAGTGGCTTTCATTTAGGGTCGCAAGAGCTTTCAAGGGTCGCCAAGGTCACGAAGTTTTCGTCTTTGCCATGACTTTCTTCTTGAATCAAATTTTCCAAAGCAGTCCGAACTGCACTCTTCTTCCTGTAATCTAGACTGATTATGTCGTCATAAGCTGTTTCACGAAAGTACATTGCTCCTGCTGTAGAGCCTGGTTGCAGTGATTGAGGATAGGAATCCTCTGTCACCTTATGTGGCTCACCTGACAGCGTAGTTCAGTGCAGCAGCAGAGTGCAACAACTTTAGATTTGATTTTCACTCAGTTTCTTTGTTACTCAAACAAGCAGTCCATACAGCATCTTTAACAATAGCCTACTTCAGCTTTTTCATTGAATCGTTGTTTGAAAACGTTGTGTAAATCAGCTGCGGGTGATATTAAAAAGCAGGTAATTCCGCATGTTTTGACATGAAAGAAGGCAGTTATGCACTTTTCTGAGATGCATGAGCTTCTGTAAAGTTTGTCTGTGGTCTTCGCTTATTTTTGGAAGACATTCAGCCTTAAGCTTTTTTGTACCAGGTGCACAGCCTGTACTGTACAATTATAGAAAATTTGCTTTGTTGTTTTGCATTATGGATAGTTCTATTCAAGCGGGACAGAGTAGTAGGCCAAAGAAACAGTCATGTACGAAGCAGAAACGATCAGTGGATGGGTCCTTTTTGGGGAGATTTGGAGTTGCGGACATATTTTGAAAGGCAATATGTATAATGTGCTCAAAAGAAATCGCTGAAGAATCACTGAAACCCAACAAATTGATGAGACACATGAATACTCACAAAGATGTGGCTTCTCTAACAGATGAGGGAAGTGTGTTTTTCGGCAGCGCTTTGAACAATTAACAAAGTGCCAAGCGTTCTTGAGACAATCTCTCACAAAGAAGCAATGACTTGAATTATTTTCATACAAGGCAGTTTATATTGCTGCTAGAAAAAAGCGACCATACGTGGAGGGTGAGGTCGTAATAAAGCCTGTGCTTGAGAGTCACATTGAGATATTTGAAGGTGAGATCTTTCAAAAGACAGTCAGAGATGCCATTACTGGAGTTGCTCTTAGTAACAATACGATAACTCGCAGAATCAAAAGTAGGGGGAAGGATTTAAGAGAACAGATATACGAAGATTTTTGTTCTTCGCCTTACACAGCATTGGCCATCGACAAGTCCACTGATATTATGTCAGAAGCACAGTTGTTAGTGTATGGCAAATTTGCATGTGGATGTCATTTGGTAGAGGAGTTCAGTTCAGTTTATTTATGCATCCTGACCAAGCACAAAATACTTTATCAGGAATACAGGGACAGGAAGCGACCGCCGCAGCTGTCATTTACGTCACTACCCACACAAGTTCACGCAAAACAACAAAATACAAATGAAACACCATAGCGAAAATACAACAAAAAACATGCATAATAAAGACATTTATTCGTCTGTCAACAGTCCTCACATAAACATATTTTGGAAACACTTTCACTCCTAAAAGTCCATTCCAAATTGTGTTTGGAAACACTGCTTCCACACACGCAAGCTTTGCAAGGCCTTGACAACATGAGATGACACAGTTTCACCTGGCCAACCCATTTCAGTAACCCAAAGTCAACAATCAAACAAACAAATAAACAACTGAAAAATGAGACACATGTCCAACCAGCTTCAAGTGTACATAAAACCTAGACTGGACGTTATCATTCAGACATAAATAAAACAAAATGTAAATATCGAAGGCAAAGCAATCAGACAATAATTACTATTATTAGTTAATTGCCTGCTTCAAAACCTATCCAGCACATATACACAGCATTTGTTTTCAATCAGTTTCCTAAGCCAATGTCATTGCATGTGTGAGAATAAAACTAAGTATAATTTTCTAATAGGTAATCATAGTAAAGCTTTTGAAATTGGGCAAATGTTTTGTTTTTAATAGTTATTGGTATGGAGTTCCAAACTTTAGGCCCTAAGTACATGAAACTATTTTGATCTTGTTTTCGGTGTCTTAAAGGAATTACATAATCATCTTTTGCTGAGTGCCTTGTGTTATAATTATGCCTATCACGAACAAGTTGGTAATTTCCAATCAGTAAAAGAGGAGCTTCATTGTTGTGCAACTTAATCATATGCTTTCGAGAAGCTTGTTTGTTATTTGACATTGCATTCGACAACAACAGGGCACAATATTTTTAGTGCTGTGGATAATTTTTTTATGGAGAATTAGTTTGATTGGGGTCATGTGGTAGAGTGTTGCATTGACGGTGCTCCATCGATGAGGGGAAGAAATATTGGATTTCGAGGTATCCTTCAAACAAAATTTCCTCACATCCACATCAAACACTGCATCTTTCACTGGCAAGCTTTGGCTTCCAAAGAGCTTTCGTCTGTGTTCAATGAAGTGATGTAGGTAGTAATCAAAGTGGTTAATTCTATGAAGTCCGAAGGTTTGAACTGCTGACTCTGCAAGAATCTTTGCTCCACTGAAAATGCAGAGCACAGCACTTTATTACTTTACACAGCTGTGAAGTGGCTTTCATGCGGTGGTACACTGAAGAGAGTTTTTATCCTCAGGAATGAAGTAAAAGATTTCCTGCACAACCGGACAAATGAAAATGCAACTTTTTTCAGATGATCTGTTCACTGCTCGCCTTGCGCTCTTTACTGACATTTTTGAGAAAGTGAATGATCTGAATATTTCACTGCACGGTCGACGCAAATGGGTGTTTGAACTGCAAACTTCCATTCATGCTTTTGTTAACAAGCTAGCTATTTTCATCACACGAACAAATACTGGTTATTTTGTTTTGTTTCTGCATTACAAGGAATTTCTTGCAACAACGGATACTGAGATGTCATTTCCAAGTGTAAAGAAAGACCTTGTTTAATACTTGACAAATTTGCATGCAAATTTCAAAGAAGGCTTCCCTGAACTAGAAGAGGTGTCGTATTGACATATTCAGTTTCCATTTCAAGTTGATGCTGAGGCTTGTGGTGACTTGGCGTTAGTGGTGGCAGAGTTGCAGGCAGATGAAAACCAAAAAATTCAGTCTGAGGATTCCGATTTAGCTAGTTTTTGGTTAAATG
>Ga0210059_1005757_pt1 | contig 19886 bp, 9 predicted proteins | sample Ectturendosymbi2_FD_188042 | JGI IMG/M metagenome (GOLD analysis project Ga0210059, IMG submission 188042) | Ecteinascidia turbinata endosymbiont from Florida, USA - Sample 2 (SPAdes) (version 2) | ecosystem: Host-associated > Tunicates > Ascidians > Unclassified | place: Key West, Florida... | reverse complement strand
ATGATACCTTGCTCAGGAAATAAGATGTAAAAGCTGTTTCTAGTAAAGTTCAAGTACCGCCATTGTTGCGTCAGCGTCATAATACCAACCTACTAGAAATTCTAACCGGAACGCCGTACCGGCAATATTTCTTTTACCGGAGCGGCGTTCCGGGCCGTTCCGACTTACTTTCACCTCTGAGTAAAACTACAATCAAAAGCTGCTGGTTTGCTGCAAGCTTTCGAGGAATCTGCCGATCGACTGGATTCCGCTTTCATGACTTTGCGAAGATTCGGATTTGCACATACATAGCCGTGTTTAAGTAATTAGTTTTCGCAAAAGCAACACATTCAAATGTATCAGCAAATTTTTTTTAATGATTTGACTGCGTCGCATTTGTAGAGGCTAGTCACTTGAATATACAGTAAAACTGTTATGATAGTATGATCTAGCTAGACTGCATCGACAAGGTAAGCAATAAAACTTCGTTCGTTTCAAATTTACTGAAGACTTTCTTAACAGAAAACTATGCTTGGAAAGAAACTAGCTGCGACGAGTTTCCTCCATCACGACCGTCCGTAGTGCCTTTCACAGCAAATGACGCGCTCCCAGTCCCAGCAGGAAAAGGCATCCGGAATTTAAATCCTTGCCGCGAAGTCTCATTTGCTCGGCGCGATCATGTAACAGCACGGGCTCTATGCGAAAATGCAGATGGACTAATAGCCCTCGGTGTTGTTTAATTACGACCAATTAACATAACTAACGACGTTCGGTAACTGACAATCACGAAAAACTCACTACCGAAATAAGGCGTTATCTAATAGTGATAAATATGAAACATAGCATGCAGGAACGGAATCAAAGAGCGAACCATTCCGTAACATTGCTTCCAAGATTCTTTGCAAGCAATTCTGACGCACACGTGTAATTAAACTTTCAGGTGAACTTTCTTTTGATGTTTCTTTTAAAAGGAGCGGGTTATGCCCCTTAACCGATAAACGCCTGACCAGTAGGCTACATTGAAAGTTCGCCTATTAATCCCAGCACCCACTGTTTTGCTTTAGAGAACACCGGTTTTGCTGGAAAACTGCAGCGCTCATGCAAAAATATTTAAGATTTGGCTTTTGAAAGCGCTTGCCTTTTTCAATGAGCCGTGGTAGAAAAAGTAACTGCCTACTGCCAACCTCTTGAATAGCATAAAAAACACTCTCGCTCAAGGTCTAAACTGTTAAAACACCTTCTGAACTTTACCAAGAAGTTTCATACACATTGTACAGTATTGGCTGTTTACTTTGGTTAAATTTTTCTGGCACTTTAAGGATGCTTATTCAAAGGCAACGACTGTCAATTTGCAGCAACTGAGCCACAGACTGTTCTTATTCGGCTTGCAAGCTCAATATTTACTTGGTTGGGAGATCGTGACGATCGCATTCTGGTGAAGTGCCTACAACTGGGTTATTTTGAGCTCAGTGAACACACCACAATATTTTGACCTAACCTTCTACCAAATATGATCAGATAGTTTCGCCCCACCAATTTCGCCCAGGTCGGGAGTTCAAAAACAGAATATATTTCAAGGGAAACTAATGATAGGATTTAGACATCTGACTATGCCCTTATACTGGTTACGAAGCACTTACACTGAAGCTTATAATTCTAGTTTAAACGTAGCCTATATTGGAAATACGCACTGCCATAAAGCAAGTGCAGCATAAGGTTTTCCAGAGAATGTATTTCCATATGTTTGAGTAAAATTTGATCACAAGCTATTTTAGTGCCGAATGGTCACAAGCTTCAAACTAAGGCTGGCCCAAGGTAAAACCGTCCAGCGGCTGTTTGCATGTTCCTTCACTAAAATTTAGTAATTTTGAGACTACTCAAAGTAAAACGGGTAATGCAAAATTTTAACAATCCATCCATTCCAGTTCCAGATTTTGCACTTAGTGGTTTCGGGCCTGTAATGGCTAGAAGAAGTGCAGCACATCGAATATTTAAATAATATTATTTTTACAAATAAAATCATGCTTTTATGATTCTCAATGCCCACAATCATAAACGGTCATCTACTGCGGAGGAATATTTCGTAACTGCTGCGCACAAAGCCGGTGATCTGTTTTTATTCGTCATTTCGCAAAAAGCACCTGAGAGACTCTTCCACGTTTTTGATAACACGGCGTCCAGGTTTGCACGTTTTTTGAACAAATTGACCTTTTTATCGAAGTTATAATGATTGGGATGTGAACCACGTTTCTTGCGTACTAAATAAGTTAAAATCGCGCTCCTTAAAACACCCAAAGAACGAGTACAAGCAACTTGTTATCATTTCGTCAGCAGATTTTTCACGTAAAGATAAAATTTTAGCTTCTCTTTTTTTCAAGATTCCTTGGCAAGCAAGACGCACGTATTGATAGGTTTGCTCTTGTTCAGAATAAAAGTAACCAGTAGAACAAAGCGATACTTTCGCAACTTCAGTTAAACTTCTCGACAGGTCTGTCCTTAAAAAACGTGCTAAATACTGGTCTACGCATGTTTGTTTTGGAGAGCACAGCTACTTTCCAATGTTTTCTTGCAACTAACGCTTACAGTCCGTGCATAAGCCGCGACTGCATCAAGGGTACAGTACAGCCACGTAAGCAAAAGCACATCAAGGACGCGTTATGGCCAGGTTTTAATTCATATGCACAACAAACAAGTTTGCACCAACAACTCAAAACGGCTTCATGTTCAGACGGAGCCAAAGAGTAAATACCTTTCCCAGTCAATTAGTGACTCGTAGAAAAGCTGAAAAGCATGTAACATTTTCATATCAATAAATCAATCACCACAACCGGTGAGAAACCAATGTGGTCGAGCGGAGGGAATTAACTTCATAGAAAGCTGATTGAGCAATTTTATAATGATTTACATGAAGTAATTGACGTCTTACCTATTTTGCCTTAAACCCACAGAAAGAACGAACAGCTGATAAAAAATCTATCAAACTTAATAAAATAGCTTGAACTTAACGAACGGTCGAGAACGATTTTTCATGAAATCCCCGCAAAAATGAAACGGTTGCGTCAGGTATAAACACATATTCTTATCTAGAATAAAGTAGTTTTGTTCTTCTAAAACAGGGGGCTCCAAACGTTTTTTTCAGAGGATCACATAAGCTATTACACACCAGTTCGAGGGCCGGACATTATTTCAGGATACGTTAAATTCTACCAAATTTTTTTTTACGCAACGAGATTATTTCAGGATATGTTAAATTCTACCAAATGAACAAACGTTCCGTAAAAACATTATTTTTTCATTATTGACAAAATGCCTTTGCGGTCGGATAAAATGGCTTCGCGGGCCAGATGAAATGGCTTCGCGGGCCGGACTTGGCTCGCGAGACGTAGTTTGAAGACCCCTGTTTTAAAACATCACAGTTTTTCACTGCATTGCTAACGTTGGAGCGTTTTTGACAAGTTGCAGAAATCGCACTCGAAGCAGAATTAGCAACTTTTTCAAGCAGCATTCTTGAATCTGTTTTTAAAACCTCTCCAACTGGATTAAAAACAAAAATCCAGGGAATTGCTCTGCAATATGTCGCACATCAACTGAAAACTGAGTTTGCACAAATTCACGACATAATCCATGCCAAATTCAACGTCAAAACTGCGTACAGAAGAGACTTACTGACAATGCAATAGACCCTCATCCATGGAAACACCTCTAGAAACTGACCAGCCGTGACGATGCCGCGGCGAAAGACGCTTGTCCGAATGACAACACAAAACAGACCCTAACCATCATCAGACACACACTACAACACCGTGTTTGCGACATGCCAGCATGGCAGATTCTGTTGAACAGCATTCCTCTCAACAACCTTGCCCGAAACACGAACAAGTGTAAGCTTACTCAACGTTATCTCAATGCTTAAACGGTGTCCTGTGAAAATCAGACCATCTCTTTGGAATAGAATTGACAAGCTGGGTTCAGTTCTGTACTTGTTTGCGTCCTTCAACAACAGCTTGCTTTGGCCTGCATCCTCAACCGTACACATATGGAAGCAAGAAAAACAAAATCGACAACTGCTTACCTCGTTTCGCACCTTGTTTGTGCAAGTCACTACAGACAGGATGACTTGAGAGAAATTTTATCAGCGGGTACGAAGACCGATACCCGGCCCTCCTGGTTTCTGGGGTCGTCGTCGAAACTTGCATGGCTTGTTTGTATACAGAGTTAATCAGAATATAGATGAAGCAGTTACCATGGTAAGATTTATAAATTGATTAATTGTCATTCTGGCAACTGGCATACACTAGTAATTTTGGACTTGATTACACAAAAACCTAGCGTGCATACTTTTATCCTCCCGGGCTCCAGTACCTACCGGGTCCGGGTACGATGTACCTCTTGTACCTCTCTCTCGTAGACCCTGACTACAGACCATTCAGACACCATACTAATTTCCTTGGGTTTCTGTCTTTTCAGCAACAATTTTTTGCATCGAGCCGGCTACTCAGCAACTATTTTTTCAGCGTTTAATGCAACAGACATCTAAAAATTTGTTTGATAAATCCAACAGGCAAACTTTTTGGCAAGCCCAAAGTGTAATCTGGACTTACAATCTAAACAATGTTTGTCCATAAGAGCAGAGATCAACTTGAATAAACTTCCGCCAACGAACGTATTGCTCACAGCCACCTACATTTTGAAAGATCGAATTTCTCTTCCTTCCCAACAAAGAGACGACGTGGCAACTTTTGTCCACTTGCTTTTGTTTCATTTTATACCAAACCACTTGCAAAGTGTTGCAGAAGACTTGCAGTTTGCAACTTGTTGTAGAATGTTTGCCAACACCCATACGAAACAAATCAACGCTGCTTAAGTGCATCAGTCGCACAACATCCCAGGGAAGGCCAATATTTTGCAGTAGCAAAGATTTCTGAATTTAAACTTTCTTCAAATATACAGATGGTATGGATACAAGTTTTTGACCAGCAAAAAACACGAAGATTTTGGAAAATGCACTTTTTGTACCTAAACTCTTGTAACAGCACACCAAAAATTTTGAATATTCTTGAATATTCTATGACCATCACAAACTACAAAGGCTTCAGAAAAAGAGCCCTTGTGTTGAGATTTTCCACACCTCATTTTAGAATTTCTCCCATCGACAATCCCGAATTGATTACGAAAAATCACTTTCCCTGTAAAGTATACCCCATTCAAACTTCGGTTCCTCATTCCAGAAGACGCATTGAGAAGCAACTTTCAGGTGGTTACGTCACAGGCGCTGACAAACAGAAGAAATATGCGCTGCTAACGCTACAGCGCTCGCGCCAGTAGGAAGCACACGATAACAATAATTACGTGTACAGGTGCTGTACAAACAAACGACTACGTAGCGGTGTCACTGTTGGCTGGTCCGGATGACTGTGAGCGGTTCGCGCAGCGTAATCACCGCTTATAGCAAAAGCATTAGGGCAGTCTTAACTGACAGGCGACACCAGGTTAGCAGAATCACACTTCTAAAAACCGACTTTTGCTCTTCCACATCGCATCGGTCAGAGTTTATCTTACACATTTTGAGAAAATTGGCAGTCTGCAGCGACCGCATTGCACGATGGTAAATGCTCCACATTCTAATCTTACAGGCTTGCGTTCTTCACATTTTAAAAGGTTCGAACAAATAAGGTCTAAAATCGGTCTAAAAACAAGGTTTCCGATTTCATCAAATTTCTATGCAAGCAACAGGGTGAAACGTAGGAACAACTAATATTTGACATGACCTCGCTACAACTTTACTCGCTCCATCCTGTAGCCTATTGTGCTGTTATGTTTGTTTGTACGTCACTGTACACTTGATAATTTATCAGTTTATTTTGCTTATTTCTTCCTACTCGGGCCTTTTTCTTTCCTTTGTAAATTGGGGAGCTGGGGTTGCAATCTTTTCAATTATATTCTCTCAGTTGGCAGATTTACTGTTTATTGGTTTTATTTACTTTTATACTTCATGCACCTCGCAGAGCTGATAACGCCTATCTAGTAGACGAAATATATATTTTCTGGTTAAGATCTTAGTGTCTGATTCTTAGAGCTCCTTGAAACGATTCCTTTCGATAGACAGTGGTGTGAGACCTATGTTTGTGATCCTATCGTACTCACGTAACTTTGAATATCTCTCTAAAAAGATCCATGGAGATAAAACGCAGGTTCCTAGGTCTGCTGTTCAAAAAAGTTTGACATGTGCATAAGAAATAGAAAAAGACATCAGATGCTAAAGTGAAATTGCTGCTGTACAATTACAGAGCGATCAAAATGTTTGGCGGTCACACAATGGCTGAGGTACTAAAGAAACAAAAACACAACCAAATATCAATTTTGTGTCTTGCATGCTACGAATGAAGGGTATAGTAGCAGTTTAGTTGATTTATTCCGCCATCGTATGAAAGCCTATTTATAATCTTGCTTAACCTTTACAAATCATAAATCCTCAGAATGTCCATAATCAATGTTGCATATTCTGTCATACGGTTTTCTGTGCTTTGAACATTCTTTAGCAACTCCTGCCAAGTGACCGGAATAGAACTTCGTCGTAGTACTGTAGTATGAAAAAAAGGAACAAGGTAAAATTCAGCTTGTCATTCAACGTGACACAGCAAAGCAGGGGTGGGAACGCGTGGGAACGGCGTCCCCACACCTTTTTCACGTTTTGCTTTACAATGAGTTTGAAGCTGTTTTAAAATGGCTAATTTTTTGGGTGCGTTCCCACACCTTTTTTGTTAACACTACATCCCTGCAGCAAAGTAACATCAACAACAAAAGTTCTTGAAACAAAAATGGGTCCCAACTTGCAGTTGTTGTTTTGGAGTTAAAAGTGAAAACGATGGCATTTACCACACAAAAATTCCGTGAGTCAAAATGAGCATGTTAAAATGCACAGAGCGTTTTTGTTCCTTTATCTCTTTTAAAGGAACCGAATCTTGATCCACAGTTTGTTCTACTCAAAAGGTTTCTTTTCTAGAATTATTACATATGCTTAACTACGTAATTGCCAAATGTATTTTGCTTCATCACACAAAGGCTGTTAAATCTGGTTTTGGGATTGGCCTACAGTGCGTTCCGTTGTTTTGTCCCAACTTCTCACTAGCTTCAAGTACAAAACATCTGATTCACGTTAGTCAACAAAAACAAGGTACATTACGCAATCTAAACTTGCTTTTTCCCTCCCAGCGTAAGTCATTAATGTATACCTCCAATTGCTGGAAATCGAATCCTTCCATATATTATAGCAATTTAATTTCAGTGTAGAACAGGGAGTGGAAGTAACGGCGGTTAACCAGTACAGAAGATGATAAACAAAGCATAAACAACCAAGTTTAATATTAAGCTACTAACTCTTGGTTGGTAACGATCACAAACCAAAAAATTCACAAAAAACTGAAATTGTTGAGTTTGTCGCTAGCGTCTGCCGATATTCGGCTTGCCTTGACTTTGGCTAACCGCACCACAAATGCAGTAACAAAACAACTGATTTAACACAATTTTACCTACTGAATCACCAATTTAAATTTTACAGTGAATCCACAAAAACCTGAAGTTACACAGAATAGGAGCTAGGGCTTACAATGGTGTCTTTGTTATAAAACAACTTACAAAAGCCAAGATCTCGCTGACTTTCTCGATGCACTATTAGTTACCAGTGTTGCCACTGCTAGGGTTTTTTTCACTAGATCTGGGGGTTTTCTGTTTAATCTGGGGTTTTTATTGAAAATCTGGGGTTTTTTGACGAAGGGCAAATTTTAGAAATGTGTGTTGTATTACTCAACTGTATTTTCCAATGAAGAATACAGTTTCACAGGCGCAATGTGCAGAGTCAGTAGCCAGTATTAGTTGAGTAGGGTTAGGCTTAACCAAACCATTTGAAATCTAATGTTTTACAGATTTAGCACTGACTAGGCCTAGGTCAGCACTCTAATCAATCACTGATATGTCAAGGGCGGCTTGTGCATGATTTTATGATACTTTTTTTGGTTTTGAAGATGCTGTGGTTGAGAATCTGTTCATTGTTTTACAGGCGCTATCATTGTGATAGGTACGAATGTAAAATTTTGAACGTTAAATTAATAGTAAAATATTGCAATGAATGCAGTGGTTAAGGGTGAATAGAATACTGTAAGACCTTGAATGTATCTTGTACATATTTCAATTTGTGCATTTAAGTGAAAGTAAAAGAAAACATATTTAAAAACGTTTTTTAGAAAAGATGTAACTAGCTTTTTCATGTTACTTCATACATTTGATTTGCTGCTAGCCTACTTGCAAATTGTCTGTATCATGTTTGAAAATAGACTTGAACTTGTTAAAAATATGATGCAAATAATGCATATTACCTTAATTCGTATGTTCAAGTACCGGGAGCGTACATTTCAAGTTTGGTTTAGACTTTTTTCAACATTTTGTATCTCTGGGTTTTTTTCAAGGTAAATTCTGGGGTTTTTGGCAACACTGTTAGTTACGCAAGACCAGGCAGCAGAAGGTGCTATTGGCTGGTTCGCGTTCAGCTATAACTCCACGATGCTGACGTTTTGCAACAAAAACGCCCTTTTGGTAAATACCACAAGGCTGTTGTTTATAGCGGCAATGCTGTAAATTGAAACTTTATCACCTCCGCGTAGCGCAGCGCCTGAGATCGCAATGCACTTTGCGGCATTGCTGGAAACGTGACTAAATGAACGCCCTGTTTGAACAAGAACCATCTAAAATGTGCAAGTTTTTGGCAGTCCTGTTGTGATAGCCTTTGTTCTGCGGTTGTTGGCGCCACTGTACGGGGAGAAACCTGTGGCTTTGCATTGTCGCTATCATCTTTCCATACCTCCATGCCCAGTCATAGATTTACTGAATTTCCTTTTTCTACAAAAGCTTATCCCATTACGAAGCGCGTGTGCTGATTGACGGCAGCTGCAATATAAGCTATCGCGAAAACAAGCAGTTCAACCAAACATGCCACTCTCGAAAACCTGCGTGTAAAGACCGCGGGACAGCCGGCTGCATTCTACTGCATTCACGCCGACCATCCTATCATCAGAAATCACGCGGCTTTAGAAGGCTGTTTTTGCGGCACGCAGCTTGGTGCGTTTGTGTCATCACGAAGCGATAACTGCTGATTAAAACACACCCTGCCTTCTTGTAGACGCGCTCCTGAGCCCGACACGATCCTCTGCCGTGTATTTACGCGCCAGCCCAACGCCCTTGCTTTAACCACCAGCAATCAAGGGCCTCTCCAGTTTGGAATGGCGCTGACGAACAAAGCAACGAGCGGTATTTTAAGAAGCTCTCGGAACATGTTGGTGTCTTTTTATGTTTTGCGTAACGTTTGATGGATATGGTGGAAACTCGTATACGGTAATAACTTAGGGCCCCAATGTGTCATCCCCAATTTTACTGATGAGACAAGAAAGTAAGCTATCTTGGCCAGGTGAAGTATATAATTTGCCTGACTGTTTTATCACATTCAGGCAAATGCTCGCTACTGAAGATAAACAATAGAAACAGTCAACATATTTGTACATCCAAGCGTGAGAAGTACGTTGAATTGCTGTAGGACTTCACCGTTACGTAGTTGTTGGTATCGCACAACGTAACAGGCATAAATTGGTATTCATTGGCATCTACTGTATAACATTTAACTAATTTGCTAAAACTATTTCGGGCAAGCAAAAGACGAAGGCCAGAAGATTTTAAAATAAAACACACGTCACAAAGCAAAAAAATTCAAAAGATGCCGAAACCAAGTTTAATTAATATAAGAACTGTAGCACAGCCCGCCGAAAATTTTGGGAGGGGCCAAATAGTTTCAATTTGAGCGAGCAATAGTATTCGGTTTGGGGCGCCGCCTCTCGAAGCACAGAACGACAAGATATGCTAGAAATTTGAGGAGGCATGGCCCCTTTGCCGACCTGCGCGGAATTCGCCGATAACAGAAATAAAATCTGTTTTTGAAATACTTTCTGTCACTTCTACTTATTACAGCCTCTTTGCATTTTGACAAACAACACACAAAGCTTATAAGAGTGACGAAACGGATACTTGATTACCTGTTACAACCGGCTATGAAGAAGCAACCCAAGTTTTACGAGAAAGTATGAGAATGGTGCTTCAGTTTCGTTGGAAAATTTACTTCTATTTTTAGAGTTTGCAAAAGACATCACATATTTTGCCAAGTAGGCCTACCATAAAAAAGCTGCCCACGAACATCTGACTGTTCGCACATTGCTAACACGGTAATTTGGTCCTTGCATCTGATACAGCAGCTTTTTGTCGTCATTGTTGCTCATGCCGCTTCTGGTTTGCATTTTGCATGCGCTGCAATTTATTAAAAAACTTGTATGTGGTAAAGGTCTGCATGAGCCATTTTTTCGGGCGAGCCCAGCCGGTACAACAGAAACTGGTCTCTTAATTAAGGAACTTGCGGTCGCACGTAAGCTTGACTTCTAGGCATAGGTGTTATTGATTAAACCAGCTATGTCCAACCCACGGCCCAGGCGAAGATTTTGTGCGACCCAGTTTAGGTTTTCGCTGAAGTAACAGCATCCTACATACTGACAACCTTTCCTTATTTTGATAACCTTGAATTTGACACTTTGGTGCAAGTGGTCTCCTCAGTGCCACTTTATCACGTCTGTTAACATTGCAATTAGGTTCCGAACGCTTTCAGTGTATTAGCTTCAGCTAAATTTGGTTTGCTCAGATCTAAGTAAGTCATTCAATGTGCGGCCCTCATTAATATGTCATAAAATGTGCGGCCCTGGTTAAGATAGCAACATGATTTTTGGCCCAGTAAGCCATTTGGGTTGGACATAGCTGGATTAAACAGAAGTGTCTACAGATAAGTCATAAAACCATTGTTAGAGTTATTCATGGGCCGACATTTTTACAGCCGGAGCCAGTACAACCCGTGGTGTTTTTGGCCCGGCCCAACTTGCCCCGTAACGAATTCTCCCTGGACTGCCCGAAATTTAAAAAATAACCGGTCTCTGCAGACCTTTAGCTTTGAGGGCACCTGAAGCTTAGGGGAGTGCAAATCGTTTAGCAACTGCAGGTAGCTTCGCAAATTTTAAGATTTACTTTAAAAATACAGTACAAAGGTGTTGGTCAATTTGTTGCCACATAGCAGCCAACTCTTTCGAGCTGTCCACAATGTAACGCTTTTGGTGTTTCCTGGAATCTAGTTCCGCTCACACTTGGCAAATGATAATTAGTAGTTTTGTATTCAACATCGCATGAAGGAATAATGAACAAACTGCAACACTTGAAAAGCTTCGCAGTCATTAGAAAACGTTTATATTTTTTGAATCGTGTTTCTTAAAAATTGACGTAAGAACGACGCTTGGACAGAGTTTCCTAAAAATTTACTTAAAACAAAATAAGCCTTTAAAATTTTTGCTAAACCGAAATAAATGTCTATTGTTTTGTGCTGGCCCTAAAACAAGCGTTAATTCTCGACGTTAAAGTCAGACGTGCGAAGCATCGAAACTAGTCAACCAAGAAGTAACGCGATATCTTGCAAATTTAATGTTAAGGCTGGATTTAAAACACGTTAGCCTGGAAATTTGAATAAGCTCTTGCGCTCACTGATGACGACAGAAGCAGCAAATCACATTCGCACTTCTTTCGCAAATCCTTAAAAACTTGTATCCCCGATTTGCCGTCAACGACTTTTGATAATAACTCGCGTTTGGTGGAGTATGTTGATGTTCAACTTTATTCGCCGGCTGCTGTCAACCAAGCGTAGCTCTCTACCAATCGATTCAGTCTTCGGAGTTACGGATTGGTGAATGCTGCTTTTCGAAAATTGAATGCCAGACAAAATTTCCCGTGACCCAGACCACTCAACAGTTTGTTTGCTCGCAGTTATCCTCTTCAAGTAGCAGGAAACAAAGCAGATGAAGTCATCTCTTTGGCTGCATGTTTTGAAAACTGTTTATCTCAGCACGATGTCAAGTCAAGAGCGCGGACACAAAAAATAATAAATAGATGCGATAAACACCTGTCGTGCAATCAATTTCTCATTGGTTATGTGCGATCTCAAATAGTTCGTCTAATTCTAAAAGAAGGCACAGTGAATGCTAGTTGGTGGGTATGCTTACAACAACTTTGTTTTTGCGCAGAATGCGCAACAAACACGTCGAATATTATTGTCATCGCAAGCTGCTCGTAACTAATGCGCCCCTGCTTTTGTCAAAAAGCAATTGGCTCCACGTTCATCGCTTGTCTAAATCTTTTCACAACGAACCCACCGCTTCTCCGAACGTCGCACCAGAACTTGCACCCTGTGGTGTCCACGACGCCAGCATGTAACTCAACGCTTCTCTATCTTGGCGACATCACACATCCTGTAGCTAAGCCAACAGCTCCCGACAAGCTTTCAACAACATATGGTTCACCTGGTTGCGGCGTCATCGCACGACAACAATAACAATCCGCTTGTCACATGCCCAGCCGCATACCTAGTCCTACGGCAGGGTTTTCTTAAGCCCAGGGTCGGCTACACAGTCATGACCGAGGTGGCGAGGTCGTCGTCGTCGGGTATTTTTTCAAGTGTCAGACTTAGGGCTTAGAAGTGCTCTGGATGCTTCCGGTTTCAAACGTTGCCGAGACCACAACGTAAAATTTAGCATTGGCCAGATTTCCGGCGTCTGTTCAACGGTGACCGAGTAACAGGTGAGGCCGAAAAAAGAGATTCGCTGGTGAAACTGAAAAAAGGATACACTTAAAAGCACTAGTGTTTCTGTATGCTTTCGAGGAATCAGTCGACTGCCATCTGCTTTCGTCTTTTTGCGATGATTCAAACTTGCACATATCTCTATTCAAGTATGTACTTTCCACGGTGGGTGTAAGCAAGGAAGCGATCAGCAAATTTTTAATAGGAAATCGATTTCACGTAAAATTACGCATCCTCAGTCCTTATTCAAATAGAATCATTCTCAGACCTTATTCAAACAGAATCTATTTGAATAAAGGCTGAGGATGCGTAATTTTACGTGAAATCGATTTCCTATTAAAAATTTGCTGATCGATTCCTTGCTTACACCCATCGTGGAAAGTACATACTTGAAAAAAGGATATTTAGTAAGAACTTTTCTCCTAACATCTCGCGAAGCACAGAAGGCAAATTTTTCAATCGTCATTGACCAAGTAACCACAACAGGAAAGAATTGTTCCGTAGAATGCGAAACAAGTTAGTAAAGTGGGTAAAACGTTGAAGCAGGTACTTCGTCCAGAGCCTCCTGCTCAAAGGTAATCAAAGAAATTGCCGACAAGGCCTGAAATGACCCAGAGAGTGTAGAAATTGCAAAATTGGAGGTTGGGCAGTTGCTATGTTCAGGTTTTGCGAGAGTCGTAATCCAACAAAATCAACAATCGTCTGATCCAAGTCGTACAACGCCTGACAACTGTTCAAAGAAAACAAGAAAGCAATCAAGATATTTCTCATTGGTTGCAAAACACACATATCGCTTTTGCTTTGAGTTTCTGATTGTTTAAAATATGTCAAAAGCAATGCCCAATGTTCCTACCGCCCTCTTTATGTAGGTATACAAAGGTTTTCATTTCACTTTTCTGAAATTTTTTTGGTTTTTGTAAATGTGAAACTTTTTTATTCAGGCAGCTGTAATGTAACACTTTCTTTATATTTATTTGCAGTTGTTTTCAAATAGTTCGCTCGTAAATTCCACCATTTACGCGAATCATTTTGCTTACGTTTTTGTTTTCTTTTCCAATGATCAATACCGTGGTGAAATTCCACAGAAGGCTGAAAGTTTTGCAAATGAGTAATCGTTACGATACTCAAAGTAATGTTTAGAATTTTCTTTAACTCAAGCACACTGGGTAGCATGAAGACAAAGAAAATCACTCCATGTTCATAAACTTGGTGCTGATTTGTTTTTGACGTAAAACTTATTTGAGAGGGTATGGAAACAGGCGTATTAATTGATTGAGTATTGTTGTGAAGTAACAAAGAACTTTTGATGATAAGGAACAGCCAAAATCCGAACTGCAAAAAATTACAAAGCCAAATACAAATTGCAAAAGATTGTGCAATTTTTCACTTACTTGAAACACAGCTAAAGAATTCTCTGCCACTTTGTCGCCTCAGCGATTTTTCTTTATGAATTGTTTTTTACACGAAAATTCTTTACAAATTTTCTCGCAATCGAAAAACAACTTTGCAAAATTTCAGGCCGCGATTTTAAAGAATTTAATCAAGGTTTTTCCCTTATAATGCAAAAACTTTTTTTGTACGTATCTTCTTCCGTGAAAATATCTTCTGCGGGAAAACCCGCTTTTTTCAAATTTATATACAATCTCTAATACCATTACAATGAGACGCGCTACGCCAATTTACGGTACACAGGGTTTCAGACCATACAGTGAGAGGAGCAGGCATCAGCCGCATACTGTTTCTAAAACGTAACCACTCCGAAAATAGAATTGTATGAAAGCTTCGCACGATTGGAAGTTTGTATGCTTTATTGCCCATCGGTGAAATATAAATGTGATGTCATTATGGTCGCGCTTGTGACGCAATTCATTGTGATCTCTCTTTGTGTCAGGAGATCTGTAGAACGACACCGCAAATATTGACAAAATGACGATATGTAAGATCAACAGTTTCTTTTAAATCAATCATTGACTTTATCACATGCTGCACCACCGGCTCTGCTGACCATCGTAAGAGAATGTTCCTGTTTACAGGTTTGGCGTTTTTACATTTTTCTGCTGTCCTGACTCCCTTTAGATACTGTTATGGACGTCGGAAGGATTTTTTCCAGGGGGGTCATTAGCGGATTTTTCCAGAGGTGGACAAAAGTTTTTTTTCCAGGGGGGACAAACAGTGTTAAAGTTTGATTTTACTAAACTCGGAAACTAAAAGAGAAACCCTTTTTCTACTAAAACGTAATAGCAAAACATCAAATTTCAAAATATAGGGGCTGAAAGACCCCCGCTCTGACCCCTCTTCCGACGCCCATGTATACTGTGTCAGCTTCAAACCACCGCTTTGATTGAGTACTTTCCACTGTATGTTCGCTGCGCACGAATAGCAACTGCTGCTGGATGCGATAAATTAGATGTGGAGCGTACGTGACAACAACATGTGAGCTGCGGTGCCTGGCTGCACTTGATTGCTTGTCGTGAAGAAGTCATCACGCTTCCAGTAAATTACTGAAGTTCACATTTGTTCTCTACGCAGAATATCAAGATGAAAAACAAGGCCGAAAATGACATCAAACTAGAAATAAGAAAATAAATTAAATCAAGATATATGCGTATGACAAAAGCAAAAGCTGTGAAAACACATGAATCCAATTGTGTTTTGGTTGTAACAGCGCAGGTGACTTTGGTTCACTTTTTAGGGACTACATGCCTTTAAACCAGGGTTCTCCAAACTACGGCCCGCAGGCCAGATGCGACCGCGAAGCCATTTCATCCGGCCCGCGAAGCCATTTTGCCAATGAAAAAATAACATACAGTACTTACGAAAATTTTGTTGATTTGGTAGAATATAACATATCCCACAACAATCACTTTGCGTAGGGCGTCCGGCCCTCGGCATGTTCTGTATTGCCTCATGTGGCCCTCGGACAAAAAAGTTTGGAGACCCTGCTTTAAACAATCGAGTCTCATTATCGGTCCTATACCTGGAGCAATCCAGATCACCCAATTCTTTACCTGATTGGTGTTACTGTTTTGTCTGAGCCATTCATGTGTTCGAGTCTGCCAATTGGGCCATATTGATTTTTTCAGTAAATCTTATGATTTGCGAATAAGTCCATTTTTCTCTCTTAAGTATTATCCAAATTCCAAATTCAACCACATTCGTACAAACATGCAAGCAGCATATCGTCTAAGCTCTCATCTATGTTCCTTACCGGAGAAAAACACTTCGTCTCACTTGAAATTTCACACTTACCTTTCAGCTGCTGATCATGTTGAATTCAAAGTCAGGTGAAACTTAAATTTTATATTTGGCGCCGGTTAATAAGTTATTACTTTATCGCCGGAATCGATTGCGCGAAAATCTCAGCCTGGCTCCACATTTGATCTCAATTGTTCTGACTGTTTATCTTCTCGGCTGATTCTTTCATACATTTAGCTGCGAAGTAAAACGTTTGCATGGACAGCCAAGCAAGTGAAAGTGCCATTATCTCTTATTTTGTTAAATACAGCTTTCACAGTCTTGGCGGAAGCGTCCTTTCGTCAGGTTTACAAAATGCTGCAAAACCTCTTGGTTAATCAGTAAAGTTGTTTGAAAAGAGAAAGTGATTCTCGTCAACATTTTTCCACTTTACAGTTGTGATGCTGTGTTGTTTCTGGACATTTAAAGCTGACCTGCACGGAATAGAAACTCGTGAAAAGCTGTTTATTGAGCAACCAACGCAGCAGATGAACAAAACGCTCACCACCAATGCGTCCCATTCTTCTGGAAATTGCGTGAACTGCACTTTTGTATATGCGACATGCGCACGAAAGTTTTTTGTGTGCTCGAACACCGGCAACGAACTAGTCTGGAATTTGAATGACTTACAGTCACACGATTTTAATTGCTGGTCGTCTCTTGCGATCGAAACCACAGCATTTGAGGATGTGACTTGGTATTGTACGAACCAACGTTTAATTATACGCAGTGTTGGCAAACAAGCACGGCTATATCTTGAAATTCGTTCCTATCCTGGCATTTCGATATTGCGCAGAATTGCAACGATCACTTATTAATTTTCATCATTTTATTCGTATGCGGTAAGAACGAAAGGTTGTTCTTAAGTTACTTTCCCACAGTTACGATTGCGTGCTTGTAACTGACTTTTTCAGCTTTAGCAACCTTGTATGAAGACTATGACCAAAACAACTATTGAAATTCAAATTGTATATTTTTCATCTGTGGTGTAGGAGGCGGGGTGCAGGGGGTGCAAGCGCACCCCCAAAAGTTTTGATTTGTTGGAAATTTGGGCAAAATCCCTAAACATTTGGGCAAAATCCTTGAAATTCTGGGCAAAATCCCTGAAAATACGGACAAAACCCCTAAATATCTAGGCAAAATCTCTGAAAATCTGGGCAAAAATGGCGCCCAACATTTGCAGAAAAACAAGTGAAGACCACTTTTTGGAGGTCACACCAAAAAACGGTCCGCAAATGTTGGAAGACAACTTTTTGGGCAAATTTGGGGAAATTTGGGCAAAAATCCTTTGCACCCACAAAAATTGCCTGCTCCTACACCTATGTTTTTCATACATAAGACATGGCCTACATTGTTTTTCTAGATCAGCAATATCATAATAAAATATCATGATAGTAATACCTAATTTAAAGTCACAGCACGCTTTTTTGCAGTACATACATTGAAAACTTGTAGTGTACTCAACACTAAACTCCAAGCCCTTACTTCAACGTTTCAGAAGAAAACCTTAACCACTCACGGCTTACTGAAAGCAAATCCGCAGAGGTGGTGTGTGATGAGAACAAGTGAACACTACCAAGTGATGTTTTGAAATGTTAAACCTTTGCAGCATTTTCCCACAATCAATCTCAGACAGTCATCGTTTCTCCCTTTGTGGGCTCATCATCGATAATGCAAACTGATTTAAGTTAAATGCACTGCCGCGCAATAAAAACAACAAAGCATTTGAAGCAAAATAAAATAAGGTTCTGTTTTACGAGAAAATCTCACTTTTAGTGTTACTCAAAAGAAAAGTTAGAAATGCACCTTCGTTACACTGTTTGCAATGTAGACACAATCAAGCGGCAAAGCAGATGAGCAAAATCACATCTGTCGCTGACAGTTATGCCGCAGTCTCAGCGCAAAACATCATCTCGAAACGGCACCTTCGCGTTGACCCCAGAAGCGTGCATTTCTTGGCGCAACAACCAACCCCGAGCAAATCTCCCGCGATTTATGTAGGTTCGACTGGTATAGCTGCAAACTACTTTGACCTGTAGAAACGATTTACAAACCTTTTCAATTTTCGACTGTTTGACACACGGCTTTGTTACATCACAATTTTTCTATTTCTCTTTGCAGTCACTTTCACAAGACATAAAACATGGACTAAGTTGGCAAAGTTTACACACGATTTTCCTTTCAAAAAAATTTTGACGGCGATTCGATTGACGATTAGGAGTAGATATTGTTCATTATATTTCAACAAGAAGAATGTTCATCTATACGCACATCTTAACACGTACATTATAACAGCGTATACATTGCTTAGGGGAAAATTAATCAAAGCCAATTTTCTTCATTTGGGAAATTCTTGGTATGCACCTCAGCGCTCTGCAACAAATGACCCTAGTAGTTTGCCGTTAAAAGGTTTTTGTTAGTAGAGGTATAACGTTTGCATATGTAGTGGATGTGCTCTAATTTGCTGTACGGAATGTACATAAATGGTTTCATTTCAAAGAAATCAGCAAAGTTAACACCTTCAACGGTCATTTGGCGGGTCCTTACAACTTGTGTGAAGCTACAAAGGTATATTTAGTCTAAGTTTGTTGGCAATCGTAACAAGATAGATAGGGCATAACAGATGCACATCCTTAAAAGCTGTAATGTCTAAACTTTTTTTTTCACAAAACCACATGTTTCCTCTTGTGTCAAAATTGGCTTTGGTCGACATTGGCTGATGTCTTAACTGTGTGGGTAGTTGTACCTGAAGTGTGTTTAGGTCAGTATAGAGGCCCACACGGACCGAGATTTTCGGGCCGACCTAGACCGTCGTTTTTCAGGCCCAGCCCGATTCACGCCCTCTCTGTTTGAAGTTTTTAATCCCAGACCTGTCTTGGCAACAACGCATCTCGTAAAAAAGCTGCTCTGTTCGTAGTTACACATAAGCTTAACTTCTCTACAAAGATATCTATACATGAAGTAAAATGAACCATCCGCGGCAGTGGTGTAGGAGGTGGGGTACAGGGGTGCAGGCGCACCCCCAAAAGTTTTGGTTTGTCGAAAATTTGGGCAAAATCCCTGAAAATCCGGTGTCAAGCGAAATATCTGACTTGCGAAATTTCTGACTTCACGCCATGGGCGCATGCACGGAGTAATATTCTACATATCAAATAATCTGAGAAAACTGATGGTTAGCGCTTAAGATTTAGTGTTTGGTGAGTGTGTCGGCTTGGGGTTTAGGTTATGGTTAGAAAACAAAAATAACTGAGGTCCAAGACTAAGTCCAATATTTTTCAGTGTTTATATGCCCGTGCTGTAGTTTGTTGTGGGTATCTGACGTCTAACCAGAAAGTTTCAATTCACACAACACACATCAAAAAAGAAATTGCCAAACTTAATTTCTTTACTCTGAGAAGCAAAATAACTGACAAACAATAATAGGTTAGAACTTTCGAAGAGGTCAGAAATTTTGCTTGACACTGGGCAAATCCCTGAGAATCCGGGCAAAAGTGGCACCCAACGTTGTTTAATGTCAAAACATGGCGCCTAACGTTTGCAGAAAAACACCTGAAGACCTTTTTTTGGAGGTCATGCCAGAAAAGGTCTTCATGATCTTCATGAGAGAATATTTGCAGGCAAAGTCGTACAAAAACTTTTCGGGCAAGTTTGGGAAAATTTGGGCAAAAATTCTTCGCACCCCCAAAAATTTGCCATCTTCTGTACCCATGATCCGCGGGCACATGATTCATGGTTCAACGTTGTCACAGCACGGCCGATGGTGAATTCAGCCATTTCTGTGGCATGGAATTACAAACATTTTCTCTCTCAGAAACTTATTAATATGTCAGGCGACAACAGGAAGCCAGTGGCGTAGCCAGCCCAAAAATTTTGGGGGGGCCAAAATGTTTGATTTTAGGCGAATAACACTATTTTGCTTAGAAAAACGCCTCTCAAAGCACAAAATGACTATATTTTCTAAAAATTGGGG
>Ga0210059_1005756_pt1 | contig 19886 bp, 7 predicted proteins | sample Ectturendosymbi2_FD_188042 | JGI IMG/M metagenome (GOLD analysis project Ga0210059, IMG submission 188042) | Ecteinascidia turbinata endosymbiont from Florida, USA - Sample 2 (SPAdes) (version 2) | ecosystem: Host-associated > Tunicates > Ascidians > Unclassified | place: Key West, Florida... | reverse complement strand
CATGTCGCACCGCTGCGCACCACTGCTTCCACCAATCACAGTGCGCCATGATGAGAGTGCCGTACGGCTAGCCCCCAGAAGCTAGCCATACGGCGCCGTACGGCTAGACACTTCCTTCAATAATATTGATTAGTTTTAACTATTGTGGTATATTTTTGAGAGTGGAGTTCTATTATAAATTTTATAGAAGGAAAACAGGCTTCTTTACTCACTCACTGTACTTGGAATTAGAGATTTTTTCAATAATGCAACTCAAAAACTAAAGTTGTGAGAATTTTGCATTAGGCCAATGTATATGTGCTACAAGGTTTTTGGGTGTCTAGTGGATTTATTATAAATGATAAACATCATGCACATCATCCAATTTATTTATTTGTTCATTTTTTATCATTTAAATCTCAGATGTTCCAAGCAAAGTAGAACAAATCACAGCATTGTTCAACTTGTTCTTTCATTAAGGCTATGTAGTAGTCAAGACAGTTAAAATTTCAGTGAAATAATGCCGTGCAAGGAGATAACAAAACTTACAGAAAACACGAACATTTGGAAAGCAAAAGCTATGCATTGAAACAAAGGCAATTGGCAGGCAGTAATATTGGTTAATATATTAGGTGGTGCTAAAATCAGATCAAACTTGCAATTCGTTTCTTTGTAATCTGTCAGAAATACTGCTCCTTGATTCCCAATGAGATTAAAGTAATTTTTTAAGGCAATGTAATTTGTTGCTATACATTAGATTCGATGGCTTGCGAATAGTTTGCTGCTGCTGTGGAATTCCCATGAAAATCATTTCAAAAATCTATAAGGCAGTGTCTAAACCAGGGCTTCTCAAACTGTTTTGTTTTGTGACCCTGTTTTAAAAATGTTTTTTTGTGCAACCCTTTTCATGGATAGCCTAGATGTTAATGATACATGTCAGTATCCCATTACAAATTTCAGGAGGCATTTTTGTCCATGGAGAATTCATACAAATGCACACAATAAATGAAAGTAACTATACAGTGATAAAACAACCACATAATGGAAACAAAGGGGCAAAACAAATTGGCAAAAAACAGTTTAGTTTATAGAAGTCAGCAAGCACAACTACTGGGATGGATGCACTTGATTTTTACACAGATCATCCACTCTGTAGATTGATATAATTAGCCAATGCAGCAAGAAGGGCATTCTCAACATTTTTGAAAAAGCATCATTTTTTTAAAGTTGATGATGATCAATTTTTAGAATGCCACATCACATAGATTTATTATGCAAACAGTTATAAATAGGGGAACCAAATGTCACTAAAGTCAAAATTTTTCTGCCTTTTCAAAGTTTATGAAACATCCACAAATTAAATTACACACTGATACCACGAGTGACTCAAAAGTTATCAGGTCAAAAAAAGTCAAAATTTGTCGTTACATCACAATTTTCTTGCAGCACAGTTTTTTCTCTTCATCGATATTTTATTAAAGCTGCAACAACAGATATTGATATGTTTTTGTAAGTTTAGTTGTAATTTTGATGTACTAATGAATTTGTTGTGACTTTTTGACATAACAATGTTGTTTTGCCTACTACTACTACTGGATGATTGAATATTAAGTAGGTAGGTGTGGTAAGGTAAGAAACGAGGTCCTACAGTAGGCTACTTGGTTTGGTAAATGCACAATCCATTGTGCATATAGAAACTTTTAAGGCAATAGTGTGAAGTAGTACTTGATATTGAAGTATAACAATGCAAACATTCTTAGTGACTTCAGGATAGTGATTGACATTAGATATTTCTCTTGTGCATTTGGATTTATTTTTTTCTACAGTTATTACCTCTGGTTTCGTTGAGTCTTTCCCACTTTTGATTTTTTAATAAAGATTTTTGACCTATCAGTTAGATTCCTAATATATGCTTTGTGTTTTGCATTTCAGTTGCAAACGCAGAAAATTGATAGGTAAAAACAAAGTCAAAATCTGTAAATTATTTAGTCAAAATTTTAAGTTTTTAGGTCACAAAATCGGTTGCCCTAGTTATGCATTTATGAATGACTACATAAGAAATGAGTGGGTATTAATTTCTTGTTCTTATCAAAAAATCACATAAACTATGTTTTGAAAAGTCCGGTTTCAAACTGTTGTCGTTTAATAACTCCGCAAATTCAGCTTGGGCTTATAATGGCAGGTGTGTGGCCTCTTGAAATTTTAATTGTATGAGGTTTGCGGATCCAACTTTTCCTGAATCTAACTCCAAAGTAGGCTACTTCTGAAACTGTGTATAAAAGCTTTTAACTTTAGTCAAAAACTACCCAGTGTGATCTCAAATCAGTCAGCCCAGCCTAGACCTAGAGTTCTAAACACAAGCATGCCTTCATGTTGGAATGAATGCAACGAGTTCAATATTGTTCAGTACCTTAAAATAATCATGACCTAACAAAGCATGACTTGTTGTTCTTGGTTGATTATTATCATTTGGTATCTCTGGCACATCCTAGTAAACAACTGACAGCATGAAATGCAGAACTGCCTCTAAAATGCAGTAGAAATAGATTTACTGCAGACCAACTCTTGATTTTTTGCAGAGTTTACAAAAAGTTTTATATCTGATTTATTAAGCCAATTTGTTTCACGACCCCAAAATTACACTTCGCAACCCCATTTGGGTTCACGACCCATATTTTGAGAAGCCCTGGTCTAAACGACCATATCCAGTTTTTGCTTGTAAAGGACTAAAAAAATGTACCCAGCTCTGACCATCTGTCGGATTAATTTATTTATTTATTTTTTATTTTAAGGTTTTGAAACAGACACAAAGTCCTTAGAGTACAAACACATACAGCATGCACAACATTGATTGATGAAAACAGACATAACATAACATTTTATAGTGGGATTGGAGGTAGAACAACAGGGTTACAGACACTTTCTTAACACTGTTATTTGCTAACCTGTAACACTTTGTACAACACTACATCCAGAGTAGGACACTGAGTCCAACCCTGATCAAGGCTAGGTAAAGTACAAAAGTATTGTTGCATGCACATGCCCTCAAACAAACACTGTAACATCCGAGCACTCAGTCACAAAGTAAAATGTGGTTCTGGTGTTCAAAGAATAAGGATGAATATAAACAGTCTGACTGCATCAAAGCCCGCAACCATATGTTGTTAGACTTTCTGCATCATTCAAGAAAGAGGTACGTATTTTTTCGCAATAAGGCCTCAAAGGTAGGAATGTTGTATTGAACCTGATGACTACTAACACTCACTTGCCATGGCAGGTTGTATAGCGCCTTGCACCTACACTCAAAATTACAGACCACATGCAGTCTCTGCATGCATGCCTTCCTGAAATTACACCATGAATTGTGATGCATACATGGACATGCAGAAGGAATGAAAAAGTGTTTTACTGTGTTTGAACATCATGAAATCTAAGCTCGCAGCTTGTTTGCTGCACAATATTAATATCGCAGTTGTCTCTGAATGTCTTTATCATCAAAGAGCTCAGTAGCTAGTACAATCACCAAATATTTATAGCGACCTGCTTTTTGCATGGTCATCCCTAAAAAAAACACAAGTGCATTAGTGCGAATTGTAGCCAATTGCCCGAATTGCAACCAATCATGATGCAATGATTGTGGCAAGGTGATTTCACCACACATAAATCTGAGTTTGTTGCACTGATAGCAGAGTGAACCTGGTCAAGTGGGAAATCTGTATCACTGCTATGCAGAAGGTTGTCAGTTTGGGTCTTGATGTTTTCAGATTATTTTTTTGGATGTGCTTTTGATTTAGATTGTTCAAAACTTCTGAAAAGAAGGCATGCTTGTGAAAGCAAATGTTAAGCTCAAATATGCTGAGAACTCACAACTAGTGGTTAAAGTTTAGGTTAACGCTTGGTTGTATATAATCTAACATATATTGTGATTTAACTTTAACATTGCTACTTGTTTTAGACTAGCTTTTTACCTTTTTTGTTTTTTATATTTCTAGTTATTGCCTCATATTAATTGAAATTTTAGACTAAACTGCATTCTAAACTTAGCCAAACAATTTTTTGAAAGTTGATTAATGAAAGTTTATAACAAGATATATGACCATGCAGGCCTTACTGCGGTTAATGAAAAACTAAAAATTTAATCTTTTACAGTATTTGTTGAAACTTTAAGTGGCTTTTTTATTTTACCACACTGCAAATTTTTATCATCTTAACAAAAAGCAATATATCTCACTTTTTATGTATCAAAACTTTGAATTGAAAATTATTTTTAATACGTTTGTTACCAGTTGGTCAGACCAGAAGAAAATCTGCCGATTACTGGGTGGTTGGATGTAGTTGTCTCTAATTGTTGTAGAATATATGACCACATTGAAGGTGATCACCACAATATCTCCCTTGTGGCCATGGCCAAGGTGCAAAGTCATTGGTAACATCAAAGACACCTACCAATCATTGTGAGCACATCAAAGGCAGCTGAAGTCACTACTATAATATTAATCAATATTGCAGTCATCACAATTGAAATGTAGATCCACATGATCTGTTTTTTAGTTGCTCTCATCAAACATGTAGATCTGTGTGGCACACATATCTACGTGTTTCTAAAGACTTCAAGTTTAGTAGTTTTTTCAAATTATTTTTTTATCTTTTTTTACAAATGTCTTAATTTATTGCTTTTATAATAGCCTGCTCCCAGCTATATTACCATAGAAAAGTACAAAGCACCATATGCAAAAAATGAAAATAATGTATGTTTTGTGTGAAACCTTGCCAACGTTAAACTCCAAAAGTATTGGTCAATGCTTTTGGCAGACTCGATTATAGTCCTTCTGTTCTGACAACAGTGTGCTGTGTGCTAAAAAGATGGTTTAATCATATTGCATGAGCCAAAATATGCCTGCAATCATAATGTTTAAAATGGTATGAATTTTTATGAAAGTTGATTTCACTAAGTTACATGCGTTTTTAATCAAGACTAACGTGATGATAGCAAAATTGTCATCGTTTAGTCAGTGGCAACTGGTTTGTTTATGTTTTGTTTTTACAATACATAAAAACACAATTGGCCCTTAGAACGCTTGTGAAAAGTTTTGTCTGCATATCTTAGTATTGTTTAGCTTGGTAGCTTCTATTTATCTTCAAATTTTACTTTGCAAAGCGCTGTACTTAATAGATAAGAATTTAGTTAATTAGCGTTTTGCTTGCTTCAATGCATTCAGATTAAAATATTTGCTTGCTATGTCTTTCATCATCAGAAGTATGATAAAATATAACAAATAAAACTACTGTTTTATCAACTAGCTTATCATCAAATATTTCGTTGTTTTTTTAATATTTTACATAATGATTATAATAATGTTTTTAAAATGGATTCTGTGTTGATCTGGCATTAAATGTAATTTTCTTGATCAGAATTATTGGAGCTTCCACAAATTTAAAATGTGTTTCTTAAATAAAAATCAAACAAAAAACTTGATTTAAAACAAAGTATAGATAGAACAAAAGCAACAGAATATTGAAGCCAAGTACAAAGGAGATATTTTCATGCCGAAGATGAAGTTTTGATTTTGGCAAAAGGGAAAACTAAAATAAAAACAAAGTTTTAAGCATACATTGTCCTATTTCTAATAATTGTTATAACTTGATCCCAAGAGAATAATGTTATGTACTTTTGTGTTAAGCTGGTATCTTTTATTTAATATAGACAACTGGTCCTGGTTCCTTGATTGAAACAAGTATATTAATTCAAGTATGGCTACCACCAGAGCAGAGGGCCTTCCTTTCCTGCCTGGAAATGAATTTAAAGACCCTACAGTAAGCCTTGTTATGTTGCTTCTTGTAGTTGTAAGAAATGGTTGTTACTGATGATTTACAATTTTGAAACATCTTTTTCATTGAAGGCTGCCTGCAACAATGCTTGTTGAATTTTTCATAACATCCATAGGAATATGTGCTTGTCCACATGAAGTCACCTAATTCCTTAGGACATTTGATGTTTTCATTAGAAACCACATACATTCTTTTGTTAAATGATGAACATTTTCACCTAACTTGTTTGCTCACTGTTATGGCAGCTGGCCTCAATTGCGAGCTGTGTGGGAGCTAGTCTGCAGAACTTTGAGAAACGCACCCTGACAATCTTTTGCTTGGACTGGACTGACACCTAAAATCCGTGCATCAACCGGGTTGCAGACTTTCTATTTCCCTTTGGTCTATTCACGAAAGAGCTGAAAAGTTACAAACTCAAAAATTAGACTGGGCTGTGGTTTTACTGCAGGTTATGCGAGACAAATAGAAAAACAGGTAATCTCAGTACGAGATTACGCAAGTCGCCAAAGGCCCATCAGGACATTACTGACCTACTTAGGTAACTACAAGAACAGTATACTAGGAAACAGAAACGGGTCAACTCAGTGCAGAATCTCAGTACAGCATTGCGCAAACAGTCAAGAACCCTGCTGGCCTACACTAGGGAGCCATGGGAACCATAGCTGGCAGGAAATACCACACTATCTGTCAGATGCTGTCAACTAATGTTAGCTTTTAGGCAGCATCAAGTAAATCAAGCTCCCTTTGAACCTAGAGAGCTGCACACATTAGATAATTGGTCACTGGATAATCAATTTGAAGCTATTAACAAATTATGTTGACAGGTCGCTGGTCGCCAATACACTCACTTCAGTTGTTTGATGCATTTTAAAAATCTCCATTTTTCTCTCATTATCTAACATTTCGGTATGGTGATGACCAAATGCAGGAGTTGCTGATGTTTTGTTTCAGTGTTTGTTCCTCTTCAATATCGATTGTGTGTGTGTGGTACCAAATAACACCTATCCTATGATGTATGGTATATAAACATATCTGTACCTTCGTGTTCTTCTTACTAGTGTGATATGAGCCTTGTCTCTGAGCCAAACACGTCCATAATAAAAACTAGTTTACAGGTGGAACATTTTTTTCTACTTGAAAAAGTAGTTCAAACATTTTTGATCATGCTCATAATCCAAATTATCTCAACACTTCCTTAAGTGTTATGTTAGTTTTTCTTTCAAGTATCAATGTCAGTAAATTTGACACATGATACATATAGCAGGAATGATACAGTTAGACCAGGTTCTTGCAAGATCTTTAGCTGTGCCATTGCTAAGAAAATGGCCAATTCTCAACTGTTTTACGTGTTTTGAATATTAATTTTGTTTGGCCGTGAAATTGTCATATAGTTATGAAACAATACAATACCATTAAAATTCAACATATTCTTTCAAAATTGATTAACAGAAAAGATGTTAGGTATGAATAAAGCAGTGGCCACCAAAATTTTTGTGTTTTGGTGCATTTCATAAAATGTGAAGTAGTCTGGTGCAGTTCATGTTGGAAGTCCCAAGCAACACTTCAAGGTGGTTTGACAAGCTAGAAAGAATGGCCCTAAAATTATTTACTAATACAGCTATCAATAATACAGTAATTTTTTATTACTGTTTTTATTTCATCAGTGGAAATGTGTGCTTGATATTTTCTGTCAACATTTTCATTGTGGAGCCTTGCTTGCAAAATATTTCTTTTTGACTCAAACAAATTTTGGTGTTTTCTGATTTGATATCTAGAGGTGAGAAAACAAATTCAAAACATTGGATACAAAAAAACAAAACTCAGTTATCATGTCCTGATATTGCTTTGTACTGTAATCATATTCAAGTTATCACTGAATACAGATAACTTGATCCAGATGTCTCTTCTTAATTTTATTTTGAACCAACTTCGGTGGAATTTTATTAAGAAGGTTGGGAATCCAACAACTAAAAATGAGTCTAAAGGTTTCTCTAGTTGTGGTGCATCTACCAACTTTCATCCAAAGATATTAAGGAAACTAGCTATTTAATTTCCTTGACTGAGAGTTGTCATATGTACCACAACCAGAGAAGCCTTTAGACTTAAAACAGCTTTTACACGTTTATGAAAACATTATGGAGCTGTCTACTTTAATTACAATTTTCTACATGAAACACCCACAACAAAATTTCTTCCAGTACAGTGACAACTAAGTGTGATTTGGAGTGGAAACTGAGGTTTGTCTTCCATTGTGCGCTGTTTGCAATAAATGACTGTTAAAGGATCAAACAATCTTTGGAACTTGGTTTCATTTCTTATCATCACAATATGAGCACTACAAAATAATCTTTTTATGTACAAGTCCCCATATTGTTACTTGTTAGGCATCATATGTAATAGAACTTTTAGTGTGCTAGCACTCATTTTGTTGAGCAATGCACAACTTCATGGGCCACACACAAACATTAGTTATTTTTTCACTGTGAGAAAAAAGCGATGAAAGTGATCCATGTTCTGTTTCAGTGATAATGTTATGCAAGCATCAAATTGCTCTTGCAGTGTTAATAAATCATATTGTATCTTGTAGTAAACCTTGCCCTATCTTCCCTTTATAATTAAGTTTATTTTAGCAGTGATGTAACCAACATACAGTTACCTAAACTCTAAACAAAGTGAATAACCTACTAATCTTTGTGTTTGGAAAAAACATTAAATGAACGTAAGGAAAATACTATACACACTGAACACAACACAAGCAAGACACAATTGTTAATACCTGATTATTTACAGTGCTCATCAAAAAGACTCATGTTTATACAGCTCACAATGTGTATTGGTTAGAGGCCTAATATATATATATATAATTAAGGCAAGCTGTGCCAAATTGTTAGCATATGTTATGTTCTGCACATATGGCCGCATAATCATCTTGCCAGCCTTGGAAGTAAAAATTGTAAGTTCGTTTAAGTAGTTTCTGCAAAAAAAGTCTCACAGAAAAATCTTCACCTAGATGTTAGTTGCTGTCAATTGCATGCCACTGCAGTATCTGTATTAATATAAAGTTGATTTTCAGAAAACACAATACCATGTGTCAAACACTTTGAAGTTTAAGAATGGATATGCACAGCAACTCCCTCCGACAGTTGGTTTGGGAGGAGAGCGCCTCATGTTCAACCAACTTTCAGAGGCTGAACTTGATGAATTGGCAAATAAGATGCCAACTCTTACATATGGCCAAGCAAAGCAAGCACCACCAGAGACATTTGTGCCAGCCCATCTTGCTTTTGACAAAAAGGTAAAGTTTATGTTCATCAAGCTCACAAAAACAATGCTGTCATTGTTCATGAAAATTTCTGTCTGTAAAGTTGGGCAGTTGGTTACAAGATACCTGATCTCTTTAAATTAAAATTCCCGAAGTTCAAAAACTCTCTTTTTGCATAGAGAAACCTTTAACAGTGGTTTTAGTTATAGAAAAGCTATGTACATTTGGACAGCAAAATGTAACACTTGCATCAGATTATTGTGGTTGTCAAGTTTTTTATGAGGATATTAGGCTTGCTTTACTGTTTTGCTTGCTTTACTATATTAAGTTAAACAAAGGGTGAAGTATAAAGAATAACTTTGTTTTTTTGTAGTGAAATCTCTCTTGGATGTATTTGATATTCTTATAAGTTTCCAATTCTGATTTACTCCGCAATTTTTTTGGAATGTACAAAAAACTAATAGCCCCATTGAATCCCCAAAAGAAATTCAAACCTTAATGCAATGCCAGTTGGCAATGCCTTTTCATTATGAACAATTTGTGTATGCTTTAATTAAGCTGTGTTGTGGATATCATTAATTTGAGGTCACATGCTCAAGAAATTTCTAACGTACAAACGTACAGTTTTTACAATTGGTGCCTTGATGTTTTAGAATCTGAATCTTGCTTTTTATTTTTATCCTCTGTGATTAGTTTTAAGACAGATTTCTATGGAAAAAGCACTGTTACATCATTCAACTCAAAGTTTTCAGTCTTCTCCCATGTACAACTTTATCAGGGCAACCCTATAGCAACACAGCAGAATGTGAATAGAATTACAGAAAGTGCAAACTGTGCCACTTAATTTTTGAAAAATATTGCTATGGCTCTCTCAAAAATATATTTGTACTCATTTTGTGAATTGATCTTGGTAAGCATTTTTTGAATTGGCTCGGTAAGTTTAAAAAACACAAGGAAATTGTGGTCTAAAACCTGTAAAATTTCGTTGCAGTGGCATTTTGGGAATATATTATGAAATACTGTGCTTGCAATGCTTGCCTAGTTTGCTATTTTTTTCCGATGAAGTAATTTCGTCCCACATAAAGCTATTTCGTCTCTACAGTGAAAAAAATTTTACAATGAAGCTATTTCACCAAGTACAATAATATTATTTTGCCACTACAATGAAAAAAATTTACAATGAAGTTAGTTCACACCTACAATCAAGTTATTTTCGCCCCTACAATAAAGATATTTCGTCCCACGGAATTTTTACTATGAAGTTATTTCGTCCCTCATTCTTGTGCAGGTGCTGAAGTTTACAGCATATTTTAAAGAAACAGTGCATGAATCTCCTCAAGAGTATTATCGTGTGCGACCTGTTGAAATATTTTACTACCTTGAAGACGACAGTATTTCTGTAGTAGAACCACACGTGGAAAATTCCGGAATTCCTCAGGTAACGGTTGTTTTTTGCTTAATGAAATATTTCTGCTCAGCGTTGTGCTGTGTCAAACTATGTCTTTGAGCAAGTAACAAGTACATCCAAAGCAATTCTGATGAGTTCGCCAGATATTACATATATACGTTATACAACTCTGATCTTTCAGTAAACTTTGCATGTTTCAGTGGAGAGAGGGATGCGGTTAGTAGTCATACCCAACTCACGGTTCAACTACACGTTATGAGTTTTGAAAGTTTGCTGACACTTTAGCAATAGCCACGTTGTCGTTTGATTTCTCCACGAACTTATCAGATGCGTTTAAATAAGCTATGCGCGAATCCGCGCCTAATGAGTTCGATCAGAGCGTCAATATTTGTTGTTTCTACTTTTTATCTATTTTGTTTTATTGGTACTCGTGGTCAGTTTAAAACTACACTAATGTTTGCAAGCATTCATCACAGTTTGACCAACACGAACCATTGTTTTGATTAGCGTCTCTATTCAGAAGTCAACAGTTGCTATTCGGAGACGTAGGCGTTTTCTCACAGTTTGTCTCAAATGCTTGGTACAGAAATTCACTCTTGATTTCAGGGTAAACTTATTAAAAGACAGCGCCTGCCGAAAGATGACCAGGGCAATCACTGGCACTGGAAGGACTTGAACCTCTCAATGAATGTTGTTCTTTACGGAAAGACGTTTAGGATCACAAACTGCGACAAGTTTACTTCAGTGAGTGGTCGAGCTTGCTCCAGGTTTCTGCTTAAATCACAAATGTATGTTTTATTGTTTTGATTTGACCGATGCACCGGGTTGAGTTGGTGTCTACTTTTCGATACTTGGCACTGACGACCTTTCTGTAAATGCTCAATTGTTTCGACACAATTGTTATGTCACAACGCCAATGTTCGGTGAAAACAGCTTCATAGTCAGTAGCGTATTTCCAGATTGTGAAAAGCAACGACAATTGCAGCAGTCATCATTTGGTGTGTAGTTCGTCGAGTGCTACCACCCACTAACTTTCGGTAGGCTACAAGCTTAGCATTAGTTCCATGCAGTTCTTTACGTTAATCACTTTTCGCGCGTCTCATTATTGCCACGTCGCCCTGCGCATATCTTGAGATCTGGCACAGAGCGAAGTTACCCTCTATGGAAATGCTTTGCTCACTGACTTTTCGATTATGTTTGAAGGTAGACGTTGAGCAGGTTTACTTCTTGGAAGAAACTTGTATAAATACTAACATCGCGTAATGCTACGACGCCGTGGCTCGCAAGCGTGGTGGCATTATACAGAACATTGAGAGATAGTCAAAGTGTGGCTGTATTTTATCCTGAATAACTTTCCAGGGCTTCCTGGAAAGCGAAGGTATCATCGTGAACGAACCTGAGTCTGTTCCCCAAGATCCCTACACGCGGGGAAGAAAGCAACCACTCCGTACTTTCACAACCCGGTCTGATTTCGACAAACTAAAGAAGTTTCTCCAGCTGGACAGGAAAGTACGTGATCACTTGCGCCGCGGGCTGCCGCAGCATTCTGGTTTGGCCGAATTTTCAACAAGATTGATTTATAAAAACCTGTGTCTCCTGCTTCTTGGTGCATCCCTAGATTTTGATTTGCAAGGCTTTCAAACTTTTCTATAATTTTTCAATTTTTAAAACTGTTTTAAAATCTGAACGCAGCTATTCACTGTCTGTAAGTTACAAACTTTGCGTTCTAGTCGGAAGGTTGTGTTGATGATTGCGCGTTTTGCTGTGATCAAGATTTCTGTTCCTTCACCATAGTTTTGATAATTTGGCTGATGGTCAATATTTTCTTGAAACTCACTGGTGTTGCAATTGTCTAGCTCAACTGCATCGCTGCAACAGCCTGTTACAGTCACTGCGCGTGCAACTAGAAAACGCCTTTTCATTGCAGTGTATATCTGAACTGAAAAGTCAATACTTTTCGAAAAAACGTTAGGTGGGAACAATTAGGTAGTTTAAAATAATCTACGTAAACACTGATCTGGGTGGCAATTCGGATTTACAAATTTTGAAAAATGCGTTTTTACCTCAATCTGTTCACGGACGCATTTCACGAATTAATCGCTTCCAAGGGATATATTCTAAGATCTTTCCTGGCATACCTGCTGCCGTGTTAAATTTAATGATCGCATTTCTTGTCGGATCGTTCGCTCAGGTCCTGCGTTTCTTCTGCGTGTGGGACGATCGCGATTCGATGTTCGGTGAGATGCGCCCTTACGTGTTGCATTACTTCCTCGTCGACGACACCGTGGAAATCCGCGAGGTGCATCGGCCGAACGACGGACGGGATCCGTTTCCGGTGCTGTTGCGCCGCCAGAGGCTGCCGAAAAATCGCAACGACGTTGACCGTGAGTGCGGGAACATGCAGCTCGAATCCGTTTCTTTATTGGAATCCTCTTTAGAGGACAGTCGTTGTATCACGTTTTTCAAGCTGGTGTTGCGATTAGGAATATTTTAAAGAGGTCTACACGAAGAAACGAAAAATATGACCGAAAAACTACATTCGCGTACATTTCGCGAACACTTCCCGTTGCAGAATTTTAGGTCGCATGTAACTTTTCGCATGTTTGCAAATTTAATCCTACCAGTCGGATTCACTTTTATTAAACCACGTTTTACCCTACAAATCCTCCAAGAGACGTAGTTTGCGAGCATTCGAATGGTGCAAGACCGCCGTGCACTGACGCCGCATTGTACTTTACTCTTTTCTTCCGGTCTCCTCAGCATCTTTTCCGCTGATCGTGATGGAACTGAGCGACCACGAAGTGAAGGATTGGTTCACACCGGCCGACTTCGCCATCGGTCGAACGCTGTTCATCAACGGTCGCCGAGTTCTAATTTACGACTGCGACGAATTCACAAAAAAGTACGCAGCGTTTCGTTGCCTTGCTGTGCTCCTAGTCTAGGGCTGGTCTCTCTGGTTCTTATTTTCAATCCTTTTATGGCCTCAACGCATTTGTCAGCGTTTTTAAAAGTTTCTGTTTATTTATTAAAAGCGCAACAGCTTGTAGAGAAACACACTCTTTGTTGCTGTTTTGCAGTTACTATCGGACCATCTTCAGCGCTTCGGACTTCACACCCGTTCCAGTCAGCGAAGAAGCGCAGGCTCTTCCGAAAATGGTTAGTTCTAAAGTTTTTTCCTGTTCTTTGTTGTTTTGCCTTGTATTTTGAGTTCCTGGTTATTTAGAAAGGTGTATGTCTCTGTTTCAGTGAAGCTTGTTTAATTGAGAACTGACGTTTGACAATAAATATCCTTGTATCCTTTTATAAAAAAATACCCGAAGGATTCAAGCATAACATCTAGAAAGGAGAAAGAGAAAGAATCCAACGCGTCAAACTGCTCGTTTTTTTATTCCACCTTGCACAGGAGTTGCCGCCTTACAACGGCTTTGGATCTTTGGAGGATTCGGTGCAGAATTGTCTTAGCTTGATACCGCAACCACCGAAGAAAGATTTCATTAAAATGCTCGAAAATGACCACAAGATTCTTCGTTATGAAGCTGCGTTGGTGAGCCTCCTTTCAAAGAGTAACTTTTCAACAACTTAAAATAAATAATTTTTCGCCTGAACTATTTCGAGATTTGACACAAACGCGAGTTACTGTGATTTATGAAACTGTATGTACCAACTGTTGTCGGATGTCGTTTCTCGTGCGATATCAGAGCTGAAAAAAATATTTTATACTTGCCCATACTCCATTTTCTGTTAATTGTGGAACTGCACGATATACGTCATTCGGAACTGATCCGGTAGTTCCTTGCTAACCACGGGTACAGTTATCCCAGTTTGCCAAACCTTCGGTGCCCTTCCTGATCGCCAAATCACTTGACACTCACACTTTAGCCAGATAATTTCTCATTTTAAAGATTAAGCGTCTCTGGTCAGATTTCATCACAACCTGCAGTCTCCCCAGCTTTCAGTAACTTAACAGCAAGGGTAACATCGGCCCAGTGATAATTTCGGCCCCCCCTAGAGGCACCTTTGCTGTGTCTGAGGGTGTGATAGTGACTGGGTTTTAAGAAATCTTTATGACACTCCCACCGCCTACCTTCTACCAAGGACGCTTTTCTCATTGCTGAAGAAGACACCGTTCTTGTTTTGAAGACAGTACAGACCAGACCCTTTTTTCCCGGAGACGCTTCCAGAGCACTTTACTGATTTACCAGCAATCGAATTCTAGTTTTTGTTCGAAATGCTCCGAAAATTTCCCGTCACTCTTTACTATAATTCGCGCCACTACGGATCGCGGATTACAAAAACGTGTTGCTTTGTTCTTATACCAAGTTTTGTAGGCTATTTTGTTTACTGGAGTAATATCTTTCACCTCCTGGTTTCACTAGAGTGTTACTTCTCTGCCGTCTGTTGCACGCCATGTCGTTTCTGTTCACTTAGCCAAGCATAGATAAAGTGACAGCTGCTTTCAACAACTGCCACTCATCCATTGGAATGTTCGCTGTTTATGAAATAAACTCACCCAGCAAAGCTTTGCAAGATTAATAGAGATACTTTTTGTAAGCCGATTCTTGAGCTTTGGAAATCAACCTGAAACTTTCGTTCAATTTACGCTGCTCACAGCTAACTGTATTTGTGTAAAATAACGGCCAACTTGAAAAACAAGCATCTGCATGGCACTTTCTTTTTTGCAGCAATCCGTTCGACCGGAAGACCGAAACAGACGTTTCATAATCTCGTACCGTCTGGCCGACGACATGATCAGCATCTTCGAACCTCCGCAACGAAACTCGGGCATCATCGGCGGAAGATTTCTTGAGGCGACCCGGATATCGAAGCCAAACTCAGACCTCGAAAATCCTGAGTTTTACGGACCGGGCGACTTCGCAATTGGCGCTACAATCCACGGTGAGTCGAGACGGCCGGTTTGTTGAATGGACATGTCAATTTTTTCACAAGTTCCTGTTTTTCTGCTTTGTTTCGTCTGAGCTTGGCTGTTTTTCTGCGAAGAAAAGCAAACAACGATTTTGTGAGATGATCGGTTTCGTTTAGGTTGAATTTACAAAAATCTTGCCAACACATTGCATGGTTCAGCGCTGGTCTAGCGAACCCTGCATGGCACGCTCAATGCAACAAAATACGATGTTGCGCTGTGCTGTTTTATATACGTTGCATGATGAAGTGTAAACTGTTGCTTCATTGGACTGACTTTATCAGACGTTTTAGGCAAAAGTACATTGTGACAAGTCGTTCATCGGGAAGTTGTACATCCCATCCGTTCTCACGCGATGACAGCTTTACCGCAGCAAAATCATATCGCGCGTAACTTAATAATACCATTGCGTTCTGCCCAGGCTGCAGCAAAATCGAAAGCCGAATGATCGCTCCGCTGCCGTCAGGAATTTTGGTCGAAAATTTCTGACGTTCGTCGTTCGTGAACCCCAAATCATTCTCATCGATTTTCAATATTAAAAGCTCTCAGTTTGCTGCAAGCTTTCGAGGAATCAGCCGAACTTGCACATACCTGTATTCAAGTAACTACAGTCGTCACACAGTTGAAGAGTTTGAACCAATCAGCAAAGTTTTAGTGGGAAATCCACAGTTCATCAATTTTCAGTAATATTGCCTGACAGTGTTTCCACGGATCACGCTGCTGTAGGTTGTACATGACGATGTTCATTGCTCGTCTTGCTTGCGCGGTGCAGGACTGACGTAATGTTCAACAAACTGTTTCCTCATTTCCTTCAACAGAACTTAAAACACGGCGGTTTGTTCAATAAACCTACACTCAGGCCCGTAACCAGGGGAGGCGAAGACCCCTAGAAAAATTTTCGCCCCTCTTGGAAAAATGTGTTGGACATTGTTTAAAAATATTGGGCATGGTGCAAAAAAATTTGGGCCCCTCTCGGAAAACTCTTCTCCCCTCCTGGTGTCGTAAGCTGGTTACGGGCCTGCCTACACCTCAGGCAGTTTGCAAACACACTCCCCTGCAAATACGATCTGGACAAAAAAAGTGTTGAACTCCCGGTAATTTCTCTTGTGTGGACAAATTTTGAAGTGACGCTGTTGATTTTTACTATTTCTCTTCTGATCCCGCCCCTTGTTTATATGCGCAGTGTTCAAACACCGCTTCACGATCACGAACTGCGACGAGTACGTGCTGAAGATGCTTGAGAAGAACGCCGACCAATACCCAGTCGCGACCATCGACAGCTTGCGGGCGATCCATCGGAAGGTCGCGCAGGAACAGAAACGCGCTTAAATCAACCGCCGAGATGTCAATTTCTTTTTTTTGAGTAGGGAAACTTGTTTCGTCCACACGCAGTCGTTTGTGCCGTGGTGAAGGCTTATCTTTTTCGAAAAGAAAAACGTTCGCTTCATTGACGATAAAAATAATAATCTTCAAACGACGTAATGTGAGATTTAATGCCCGGAAAAGAAATTCCAGACCAGCAAATTCGCTGCATTACAACCGCCTTTTTCTAATTCCTGCCGAGATATTGGAACTGCTGTTGGCGGCAAGCGGCGATTTTTACACGTTTCTTCGCGCGATGGTATGGATCTCAGTCGTCTCTTCTGGTGCTGTTGCTCACTTTTCATACACTTTCTATTTGCAAAGCGCGTTCTCGTCCTCGCCTGCACACGATATGAACATGTTGGTGTAATTTAGTGTGTGTGTCGTGTTTCTGCATTATTTTGCGTGTCAAAGCAGCTGACGATTTCAAAGACGCAATGACAGTACAGCAGAAATACCAGCATTTTGTACAGTTCCCTTGTTTTTCTGTCGTGAAAAGAACTTATCTAGAATAACTATGCTTGTTTTGTAACGCAAAAGTTTATTTTTGGAAAAAATTAACTTTGGTTAAAAAGTTGAAAAGTTCAAGAAATTGAACTTATTCAAAAATTTCGGTAAACACGAAACACAACAGGAAAATTTTTTCACCCGGCTCTATACTCCCATATTTAGACGTGATGGCTGAACGTCAGCCCTGAGGTGTGAGTGCACTGGCGAAGTGCAACGTTTCAAACATTTTGAGCGTCGACAGAAACTGCAAGACTGAAGCAGTTAGTCGATGAAATGTAACATTTTTCATTCGTGACCATAACTTTATTAATAAATACCCTGCTACCAATCGAACGAAATTGTGCAATCATTTTCATACTAACAGCTTTTTTGACTTGGCGTTGCTGAAAGAATTTGTTCTGCCTCAGAAGCAGCGTTGATATAACAAGTGCACGCTATTAGACCAGGCATAGCCAAGTCTGACCGTAGCAGAACGTATTTTATGCTGCTGACCATCTTTCAGGTCTCAATTAAATGTAAGAAGCAGTAAGGTAAAAAAACTCACACACTTGAAAATAAAGTAAGGAAACAAAAAAGAAGCAGAGTCGGAGACGCATCCAGTGGCGTACTGCTGGATCGACATTTTCAAACTTGTTGAAGCAATTTTTGAAAAGTAAGAGAACATTCTAACTGTCGCTGCGCTTCGTTCGTAGTAGGTAGGGAGCCCGGTGTCCTACGCTATTTCAAAGACAAAATATACTAGATTACGAAAACTATAGGCAAGTTTCAGCAAATTGTTTTATAAAGCTGTCAACTTTAGCCTGTGACTGACGACTTTATTAACATTTCCACATCGTTGGTATAAAAAGTGTAAAATAAGACTTTCGTTCGAAAGTGGACTGGCATAAATGCAACGAACGTGAAACTTGTCAGTGGTATGCATACAAGTGCCAGACAGGACTCCAATCTATGCATCCCCCAATCAGAAATCCTGGTTACCCCAATGACCAGAAAAAGCTGTCTATCTCCCACTGCCAGTCCCGTCGCCACGGGGGGGGGGCTTTGGTGGACTTAGCCCCCCCCAAACAAAGCTTTCATACACATTTATGCTGCTGCTCCCCCAAATTGAAACATGAAACAGTATGAATCAGTGCAGTTTTTGTCAATTTTTGAATGTCAAGCCCCCCTATTGAAAACTTTCTGGTGACGGTTCTGCGTCAGTGGCGTAGCCAACCACTGGCTTTCATACACATTTATGCTGCTGTGTCTAAAAGTTTTTAAACAGGAATTTTTTCAAACTTGTCTGAACCCAGGCACGAAGCCAAGGTGGGAAATTGCCACCCAATTCCGAACGTTACATCAAAATTTTCAGGTTAATAAAGCTTTTGATGTGTAAGCTAAAAAATACTTCAGTGCAAATCAACGCAACTGCTAGGAACCTGTACTACTTCAGCTTTTAGTGGAACATGGTCAAAGCAGTGTGGTTTAACAAATGTCCATGATTAATCAAATGTTATGCATTGTGTAAATGCTAGAGAATTCATATCCTGGCTGACATTTACCTGAGGTTTAAGCTCCGTGTGGAAGTTGGCGATAATAAAAGCGAAACTTCTATCTAAGCGCTTGTAATCAACCGAAACTCTATTTGATTTTAACAGCCAAGTCATGCCACTGTTAATTCTTTTTTTTATTTGAAAGACCCTCCATTTATTCCATAGAAGAATACAAACAATTGGAAATGCTTTCAAGCAGAAGCAGGCCTGAGCCATTTATCTTCCATCAAGCGTCAGACAAATACTCCGTGGTATTTCCTTCCCGCATGGGATTTAGTATTGTATTTTTAAGATACTTTGCAATGTATTTTTCGGATGTGCTTTTTTTCACATAACATGGGTCACTGTTTTATCACTACTTCAGGCGATCTTTTTAGAAATTCGTGGTACTATCTTAATTTATACTTCAACTGTTCTTTCGTTTTCAAATTTTTTATAATTTTTAATTTTTCATGATGCCACGTTTGTTAGAAGCTGGTTTTTAGACTAAAGCAATGACCGTATGGACTTTTTTCACGTAAATGGAAGCTCGCTTTAGTAATAAATTTTTATGTCCCAAGGGTGCACCACGACTTTGGAGATGATTAAGTAGGCCATGACCAGAAAAATTTGTGATACACTTAGTGGCTCATCCGTACCTTTAAACGGTAGCTGGCACCTCAGAAATAAGAGCGTGTTTAAGTTTTAGTTCTAAGAACTGTGTTTGATTGACAGATCATGCTGTTTACTAAGCTTTCTGTTCCCTGACTGCAACAGTTCATTTAATGTTTATGTCTGGCCTTGGGACAGTCGTGCGTTGCCTGCATCATAACCATGCAAAGAAGTAGTGTGATAATTGCATAAGAAGTTGCTTTGAGATAGCTAGGCAACGGTACAAGCGCACGTTTGGATTGATATCCTTGCCTCACTTGAGTGCAATGAGACCCACTAGATTTTGAGCAATTGTAGGGTTTTCCTTTTGGTGTAGGAACCCAATGTTGAGGTTTGGGGTGTTGCCCAGCGTAGACGTTGCTTGCGAGGAATGCTGTCGTTGCATGCAGAGATGCTGGTTTCCCCAAACGCTACCAACGAGGCAGTCTAGTC
>Ga0210059_1005755_pt1 | contig 19890 bp, 14 predicted proteins | sample Ectturendosymbi2_FD_188042 | JGI IMG/M metagenome (GOLD analysis project Ga0210059, IMG submission 188042) | Ecteinascidia turbinata endosymbiont from Florida, USA - Sample 2 (SPAdes) (version 2) | ecosystem: Host-associated > Tunicates > Ascidians > Unclassified | place: Key West, Florida... | reverse complement strand
GGAAAATTTGAACGGATCGCTTTTTCTTTGAGTCTGTTTAAGCTGCTGAGGTAATCATCTTTTCTTTGATTGAGGCGCCTCAATCTAATAGCTTCTCCAAACAGGATTGACTTGAATGTCGTTTGCTTGAATTCATATCGTATGTTGTGTGAAAGTATAGGTTACTTACGCGACACCGTGCAAATGGGTTGTTTTCTTTCTGAGAATGTTTCCAGGCAAATGTAATCGCGACTGTAATCGTGTTTACTTTCAACGTAATCGTAATCGATTGCATTGTTATTTTGTGTAATCGTAATCGAGCATGTGGCAAGTAATCGATTACATTTGTGATGCAATCGCCCTATGTCTGGATGCAGCTGTGAGTCACGCAAAAATTATAGCGTGAAACTCATTTTTTCGCTTCTAACTCCACTTCAACACAGACTATTACATCTGTCCTTCATGAGCACTTACGCTGATATTGCTAAATAGAGATGTTCCTGTGGTTAGAGTCAGTCCCGTCTAAACAACAGTAATGCGATTTTTGGCATTACTCGACTACAGCCAATAAACACCGAAACCTTTTGACGATGCAAAAAATAAAGAATCAACTGTTACCTTGTATATCATACGAGACAACGGTTCTATGTATTTCTGCAAATGCTTTAGCTTCTCCATGTATTCTTTATCGTCCTCTTGCTGGGGTTGTTGAGTGGTTGTGGATGGGCTGGGCACAGCAAGCATTCCTAGAACACAATATGCAGCATGACATGCTCCAGCAACAACTCAACCATATGTTACTATTATCTTAGTCACTTCAGTAAAAAAAGCAAGTTGCCATGTATGAGAAACCGTTGTGGCGTTCAGCGTCCGGATCTCAGACTTGCGAAGCTTTCTGAACTAAACACGGAAGATAGAACACGTGGGCGACTTGCGGTCATGCACTATTTCGAACTAATAGCGTTTAAGACTAATACCTGGCATTTACCTTCCACGGTGTAACACTAGACGTTGTAGTAACTACAGTAATGTGGCCGTAACTTTCATCAGAGCTTTGCGCGTACTGCAACATTAAGAACTGACAGGACAACAGTTTGTGTCCATATCACACTGTCTACTTTTCCGTTGCGAAAACAACGGAAGCGATCTACGAACGCTGCCAGCGATCTCCTACATTGGAGTTGGTGGGCCGATTTCAACAAAAACACAATGCAGGACGGCGCCCAGTGATGCACGACGAGAAAAACATGACCTATTCTTTGAAAATTGCGAATATCATAAGCATAGTCTCAATTTTTGAAAAATATTCTCAACGTTTTATTTTCATTTAGAAGCATGTTGACCCCAGCAGGTAAGAAGTGCAGCATATTATAATCCTGACAATTGCACGGCAAGTTCTCCAGATCAATACATGGTTACAATAACATACAGTTGCGTAGATTGTCGACGAACAGACGCACATCACAAGAATTCTGTGTTTGCATTCCTAAATTGTCTGTTCCTAACCAACTAACACTGGTCTGGAACTGAAATGAGGTAACAACCTTTTATAATGAAAGAATTGTAAGCTGGAGGCAAAATAATCCCTTTTCGCCCCTAATCGTTGAGCAGTTTACGTCCTTTGGTAATGGAAATCGATCTTGCCAACTGCCTATATGAACCATTACACTCATTGTGCGTGATAATAATGCACGCAAAATCTAAAAAAAATGTTGAAACATCATGTGCGGTTTTCTTCTTTATTTTAACTTTACTTAAATTTTGGATGCTGTTGTTCAACAACTGTGGCTCGTGCAGCAATAGCAGTAAACTTGTTTAAGGCTGGACAATGCTTCATTTCCAATAAGTTTTCGCAAATCCGCAGGTGACTTACGGAAGATGCACTTCATAGGGCGGACCGATAAGCTTTTGAACATACGTAGAAACGAACTACAATCTTGCTGGATCTCGAGATTGTCCGACAAAATTCCTGTTGTCAACAGTCTGAACTAATTCAACGGCCAATTAATGGTTCAACCAGGATATACTGTTTGTGCATTGTGTTAGCTGTAGGTTTCGCCTGGCTTCCCTTCACACACCATCTTCCATCACATCACTGGCTTTTCAGGTAGCGACGCAACCATGGGAAGAGGTGCAAGGTGACAGTACTGTACTACTGCACATAAATGAGCTAATGTTGAGCTTTTCTTAATAGCAGGCAACAAGGGCGTACGCAAGGGGGGGTTGGGGTTTAAAAAAGCCCTTGAGCTTGATACTTCACCGAAATTTTATTACCTGCACGAAGGAGATTAATTGATTTCGCATACTTTTACCTTGTTAATTTGTCGATACAATGCAAACACCACGGACAACATTGTAAATGGGCTAAAAAGTAATAATTAGGTTTTGGTGGGAAGCTTGGTTATCGTCTGCGTCCAGAAACCATCTCACCACTTTTTGCAGACCCTCCGTCCACTACGCATGTTTAGGATCGTGTTCCGCGATAGTTCACTTTATCCGAAATAATTGTCTTTATTTGGTCTGCTAAGGCTGATCAGCGCAAGCGTTGCCGGCATTGGCTAGATTACCAGTTTCTGTAGCATGATGGAACTGTTGCACGAGCTCAAAAAGAGCAGTTTTCAACATAGAAGCATTCAGGCGTTTAGTAATGTCTCAGCAGGGAAAAAGGAAAACTAAAAGTTTGCTGGATTTCTATATGTAACAATAAAATGAATGTTTTCTTGCGTACTTATTCGCAGTCTCCATTCTTGTGTGGTTTGGCAAGATCCGATCTTGCTAACCGGGGTGTGCGCCAGCCAGTCCAGCCGCACACTTTCTATGCTCGACTGCTCGTATTCGACAACACAGCGCAGCCTCATTTTGCAGTTGAAAATTCCTCTGATATAGTGATGAGTGTGTTTTACTCCCCTGTTTTAACGCGCTGACTGATATTTTTGTATTTACGAACTGCTGTGTCGTAGCGTTGAGTTTATTTTCCACTGATACCCGAGCTTGGAACGCTGATAGTTTATATAAAGGAGTGCGTGAGAAGTATATGCACATTATGTCAACAAACTTCGCCAAAACGTTGGTTTGGAAACGTAAATATGACATCAAATTGTGACGTCATAAACAGCGCACACCAAATACAAAAGACCACCATATGCCACTGAATGAAACCCCCATGAACATTTTCTGCGTACGCCACTGGCAGGCAAAAACGGAATCGCACAGGACATGCATTCTGCTTTATCAAGGCTACGGTACTTAGGAATTTAAGGCATTCTGTACTGCACAAGCACTTCGTTTCCAATCTTCTTTTCAATATCTGAAAAGGATTATACCGATTATATCGCCGTCCAATGTTAAATAACAACTTTTATCTCAAATTTCCAAAGCTTTAGTTCAACTGATGTCGAACATATAAGTCTTTTTTTAATAACTGCTAAAATAGACTCCATTGCTTTACTGTCAGAGTCGGAATTAGTTTGCGAAACAGACAAGTTTTTCAAACGTAAAAATAGCGGACAGTTGTAAAATCAGTATTGCTGCTACCTAAAAATGCTATTAGAACAAAATTTGAAAATAACTTGGCATGATTTTGCCGTAATTGTAACAGCAACTCAAAACCGTGCTTGTATTGTACGCAAGACCGTTTGCAGTTTCGTCCTTGAACGAATGACACATTGCATAAAAAGCAAACAAACCACAGAACTAACCAGGTGAGTGGACAGTTTGTATACTTCCAGGTGTTCGGAGACTTGGTGACGTGGTGGGCACTTGGGGTGACTGATGAGCAGGGGACAAGCTTGGGATTAAACTGAAATACAACTCTCCATGGTTATAACATAGACGAGAAAGAAAAAAACTCTTGCAAACATTCAAAAGCTGAAAATATAACCAGGATCTTTAAAGCAAAAAACACAAGTTTGTAAACTTACGACCGGATCAAACATAAATAAGTTTGAGTCTTTTACTGAAACAGTTATACAATAAGGAAGCATTTTGAATTTTTCAAGTAGGCATTTATAGATTCCACTGCGAGAGGAAAAACATGCTTAGATTCGCTTATCTTTGTACTCGCAACACTAAAATAACGGTGTGTCTACTGGATGACACCAAACTGGTCATGCATCTGTTCTACAAGGAATATAGTAAACTTAAGGCAAACTTAGAAGCAACTGGGTGGGGGAGCAGAAAGAGAATCCGCACGAATAGTTACATGTCGATCATCACAAATGTGGCAATTCGCATCATGTCAATAATAGCATGTGCAATCTCAGTTTTTACGTTACTTGCTCAGCAAGCGTGGATTAATCTTTCGATTTTAATTTACGAAACATCAACAGTCATTAAAGGATTGCAGGACTGGGGTCAACAAACATTGAAAATTTTGCCCGTTGCCGCGTTTAAGAACTTTGACGATTTTGCACGAAGTTGCTTCCTTTGAAATCAACCAGTTGTTACAGTACGTCCTTTTTCGTGTTGCGCGTTATAGAACACATCAGCAGCAGCTAGCATGCACCCCACGGAAGCCCTTCTATCACTCAGCAATACATTCATTCATTTATTCGGGAAACACATAAACACACAAAAAACATAAATAAACAAGCAAACTCATAGGATAAAAATTTTATCAAAATTATATTTGCATGTTCGCGGGGTACCTAATATAACTAGGTGGTTTTCTAGTTAGGTCCCCCACTAGCCTAATGTTAAGACAGTGTTATATTAATGAGGTTTAAGGTTTGTACCATGAGAAAGGTTTATTATGATAATGAGGAACACTAAACGTATTTTATAATTGACACAGGTTAATATTGGTTTAGGAAGTGTAACTTACATTTCTTTTTGAAAACATAGTGAGGTTGTACTTTTAAATTTTTATCCAAAGATTCTTAAATCTTAACTCCGATGTAAGCAAGAGATTTTTGTCCAGTCGCCAATCTTTTTCTGGGAAATACATATTCTTCAGATGTCTTTTGTGTAGTATTATATGAATGTATATTGTACACCTTTGTGAACAAATTGTTAAAAACAGATGGGAAACAGCCATGCTTAAATTGATGCATCAGTTTTGCTATTTGTAACTTATGTCATTACGATTTAAAATTTTGAGCTGTGCATACAGTTTTGCAGCAATTGATCTCAGTTTTATAATTTTACTTTGTATTGTTTTTATTGTTTTAAGTAAGTAGGTTGATGCTGACCCCCAACTACTTATTGCATGCTGAAGATTAGAATAGACTAAACTATAGTATACCGTTATTGAGGAATTGATGGTAAGGTCATGTCTAAGCCTTGAAAGAGCTCCACAGGCTTTGGATATTTGGTTTTTCACTTGAGCTATGTGCGAGTTCCAGGATAGCTTGTCATCTAATACTACTCCCAAGTATTTAACATTCTCAACTTTGGATATAATATGATTATTAATGATTATTGTAATGATTATTAATGTTAATGTTCATGTCAAAGGCCAGAGGTATTTTTGTTTTGTAATAAGCACGTAATGAGTTTTACTGTAATTTAGGGATAGTTTATTATATTTCAACCAGTTGTCAATATTGTTTAGTTCCTTGTTAACCTTTTTTGAGATCAATGACGGATTTTGCCGAAAAAGAAAGAATTGTGTCATCTGCAAATAAAGTTGTTTAAAATTTTGAGACATGTGAAATACCATTTACATAGAGTAAGAAAAGTAAAGGACCTAGATTTGAGCCTTGTGGAACACCACGTATTATACTAGCTTTTTGTGATGGAATATCCTTAAAAGTAGTTTTCAAAGAATTCCAAAGACAATCCTCTAATACCATATTGTTTTTCTAGCTTTTCTAAACGTTTTGATGGTTCAGTGTCAAATGCTTTCGAAAGATCTAGAAATATTGAACAAGTTACTAATCCCTGATCTAAATTATGGACATAACAGGTATATATTTCATTAATAGGTAATTCTGCAGATGTCCCTTCTCGAAATCCATACCGTCTTGGGGGTAATAGCTCATTTGTCTCAATACAAGAATACAATCTTGAATGGAGAAGTTTTTCGAACACTTTTGATTGCAGGTAATACATTATAGATATCGGTCGATAATTTGAGCAGCATTCTTTTGATCCTAATTTGTGACTGGCGATAATTTGTGCAATCTTTAAATCATCAGGGTACTCACAAGGATACATGTATTAAAAAGATCTGATAAGAACTTGGAAATAGTTGTGCCAGCCAGCTTAAGGTATTGTATTGGTACGTCATTAATAGGTACTGCTTTTTTGCATCCAAACTACTTAATGCTTTTTGTATTTCTTCTGGGCAGGTAGGAGATAAAGAAAAAGGATGTCTGAAGGTTTGATGATTGAGAAGTCTTTGGTGGAGCCAGAATTGGTTTTCCTATTTGGTTAGCTAATTTTTCCCCCAATGGATGAAAAATATTTGCTTAAGGTATTAGCAATACCAAAGTCACTAATAGGTGGTAGGTGATGAGCCTAGTTCGGTTTGCACCTTGTTAATAACGTTTGTTTGTTTCCTTTGTTGAGTATTTCATTTATAGTAGACCATAATTTTCTTGAGTTATTACCTTTTTGTGCTATCTGATTTTTAAAATAAACCATCTTAACATTTTCAATCATGTGGTTCAACTTGTTTCTGTATTTTTATAATTGTTCCATTTATTGCTGTCAGCTTTACCTATGTTTTGAGTCTTAGAAAAGTTTGCTTTTTGTTTTTATTGATTTTAATATACCTCTGGAAATCCATGGCTTGCGGTGCATTCGTTGTTGCTTCCTTGACAGTATTTTTAGGGGTGCATGTTTGTTTAAAGTGGTTTCAAATAAAAGTGTAAATTTAGAAAAAGTTGTGTTAACATCTTGCATTTGCAATGTTTCCATATTGCTTTGAAGTTTATCTAGAAAGGCTTCATTCTTAAATAGTGTAGTATCTCTAACATACAGCTTTTCACATTTATGATATGACTTGGGTGAAGGTATGATCCAGCATATTGGGTAATGGTCACTGACATCCCAGATGCAGATTCCTGAGTGTGTGGTACTTCTAGTTTCATCAGTGTATAGAAGATCTAATAAAGTTGAGCTTTGATCGGTAACTCTTGACCATAGCAGTTCGTGAAAATATTACCACAACAACCGTTCGTCTATTACCCTACACCAGTGTTTGTCAACCTTTTTGCTGCAAAGGAACAAAAGTTTGCGTTGCTCATGGAACACTAACCATTGCTATAACCGCATGGAACTGTGGTTGCGCATTTTGCCCAGGAGGCGAATGCGGTCTGGTTCGGTGGAACCCCTGGCATCCATCCATTCGCGGAACCCCGGTTGAAAAACACTGCCCTACACAGTCGAAACTAATGGTAAAATCTAGAACAGCAGCAACAAGAACATTGTCAAATTCCAAACGACCCACAGTTAACGATTTTATGCCGACAATTTTACTTTTGTGAAGAGGTCCTTGAAAAAATTTTTGAAATTGCGTTTGCACGGAGTATATTGTGCAAAATTGTGTCTAAAGGTCGGATTGAGATCAAAAATAATTATGTAGTTTAATCAATTTTTTTCAAATAATCTATTATTTCAGCAACTGGCGTCATTTGCTTGCGACCAATGAACAGTGGGACACTTCTAGCCAACAGCCGCTACTTGATCGAGTGTGCTCGTACCATGCGTTCTGATGTAAGCAGCCTTTCATGCAATTTTGCTGAATAAAGCATGAAGTGCGAGTAATTGAAACGCTTCCTTGATGCACATAAACTATGATTCCTAGTTTTCTATAGATTTAAGGTTCATATTCATCTATATTCAAAAAATAAAAACTCAAACCCGGAAAACATCGCAACACAACAGCATTGCGAGACTAATATCTACGTCGCGACTCAATTTACTTATCAATCCATTCCAAGCTCTCACCTAAAACTTCCAACGCATGTCAAATAAAACCATCATCTTTAATGTTTAAGTTATAGTCTTAGAATTCTTAAGTGAAGGGACAAAGCTCTTCACTGCATAAAATGCTATGGGTTTCACCCATTTCATTCGGCTTCCAACGTTTATCATGTCCAATAGTTTGTAGGGCAGTGGTTTGGGTGCGCTGCAGTAAACTATTTTCAACTTTGTAGAATGTACGGTAGAGTTCCGTGTGCGTTCATGTTGTTTCGTTTCGCTTATAACAAGGTGCCTTCTGTGACAGAGTTGTAAACGGGCACCATTTTGAAGCCCGAACCCGGTCTGAGACCTACATACATTTCTGAAGCCCGATTTAGGTCCGAAAGCCAAATATGCTGAGTCAAGGTAGGCGCAACTGCGGGATATTGGTGGCGTAGCAAACTAATTATGACTAAATCAGGTTTTTTGAGGTGTTTTAGGGACCCGATTCGGGTCCCAAGAATTGAAAATCGGGTCCCTAGAATCAGCCAAAATTATCATCGGGTCCCTAAAACCAGAGAAAATCGGGTCCTTAGAATCAGAGAAATCGGGTCCCTACAGGTCCATACCGGGTACCTAACATTTTCCTTAAAAAAACTGACTAAATAATTCACAATTAATCATTTTTTATTGAAGATTTAATCAACTCGATTGCTTCAACAGTGACTTGTGGCTAAAGTGTTCGTCGTTGCGAAAAAAGTTTATATGCAGGCCCGAAACATTTTGGCAAACTTAAGCCCGAACCCGGCCTGACTTTCAACTCTGTTCTGTGAGGTCATTGTACCGGGCTCTCTTATGTATTGTAGACCGTAGTCTAGTGACTAGTGGTCGCTAGCAGTGTAGGCTGTAGTGTATGCTAAACGCTCGTAGATGCATCCAAAGAATCTTTTCTTAAGTTTGTTTTTACAAATGCTAATTATCAGGTTTGAACGCTTTATACCAGCTTTCCCATTGATAATATTTTTAATGGACATTTGAATGCAAGTTATTACGTGAGTTTCGAATTGTTTTATTGTTAATTAATTGCAAGCTGTAATTTGTTACTTTTTGAAAAGGAGCTAAGTGAAATTCATCACGTTCTTCTCAAGGACAATGTAATTAAAAAGGGTAAGAACAACTGATGTAGGGGTACAATCCAAGTTACGTCCAAAACGTAAAGTTATTGGTCAACACTCTTGCGTTAGAGTGGAGGGTTTACTCTCAATTGAACTGAACGACAATGACTGCACTTCAACAGAATTCACCTGAAATTTTAAACTTACAAAATGGCGTCATTCGTAAACGGTGACAGTGCATTCAAGCCTTCAGTAGTGTGCAACTCGCAATCATTCCTCATTCTTCAATAACACTAACACATCCCAAACAAAAGACGCACCTCGGCTGTGGTGTCCCTGTGCTGTCAGGCATCGTCAAGGCAGGCTGTTGCTGAAAAAATATGCATTGAAGCAGGTGACGAATCATATCAAGGGATTTGGGTAATAAATGAAATACTCTTCACCAAAAACTGCATTTAAATCTACAACCAAAGTAGGCTTAGCACAAACACGAAAAGCTTAGCAATACGAAGTGAACATAAAATGCAACACAAATGCAACATAAAAAACATTAAATGCAAAAAGTAAACAATGAAATTGCAGTTGGAACCTGAGTGTTCGGTTGTACCGCTGGCCTCCTTGCATAAGTGTTAACGCCATATTGGATTCCAGGAGACGGTTGTGACCACTGCTGGCGGGTGTATTTGCTCAACCCCGCCTGCGGGCTGGGAACTGTATTTCCAGGAATCCCTCTTGACATAGGGCTACCGATGGGAGTAAGGGAACTGCGAGCTTGCATACCTGCGCACAGAAATTACCAATATCATAATATGCACAACTCAACGAAACAAACTAAGTGATGGAATCTCGAGACCAATTTTGCGAGTCTCGGTCTCGAAGGTTTCAGGTTTCGGTCACAAGTCTATTGCTTTGAGACTTGGAATACTGTAACGATATGGCTTAGCAAAACTTCTGTAATTCAACGTTTTTTATCTGTTGTATCTGAAGGTAAGAAACAACCGAAGCAGTTAAGAAAAACGCCAGAAATTCGAAAAAAATTTCAACTTCGAAGTGGTGATGACATTTTTTTTAAATTTTCGGCGTATTCCACAATTTTCAAGTGTCGATTCTCGGTCTCGGTTTGTTTGATAAAGTCGCGGTCCCGAAGTTTTAACCAGGTCTTGGTCTCGAAATTTAGGTCTCGACCACATCTTTGCAAACGAATGAGACGACACAAATTTAGTGGATCAATCTACCTGTGCACAAAACCACAAAACCTTAACCTTGAGAGTTTGTTTTCAACTTGCACGTTTGCGAATATAGACTGGGCTGATTGTTTGTTTTTAGTAAATGGCCAAAACCTTTCTCTTTGCCGATTGTGATACTAACACAACGACACATGAATCCGGCTGACAATTTTCACTTACCAGTTCACCACCAACTGCGCTCACCGCTTACAAGAAATAATCTTCGTACAAAACAGATTAACAAAAATGGTTATTTGGCATCAAATTTAAGTGTTTTCCAGACAATAAGCTTTGCACTATGTTTATTTTTTGACCCAAATGGACCTGATGCTTTTTTTTACATATTTTACAGATGGGACAGTTCCTTTATATTGTCTTCAACGTGGGCGAAATCGACCGCTGGAGGGGGAGGCGATTTCTGCAGGTTATAATATAATAAGCAGTTACAGCTACACTTAAGTTGCTATAAAACGCGCTTATCGTGTTTTTCAGTCAGTTTGAGTGTTTTACTGTGCTTGTGGATATCGCTGGTTCATCAGGCTTATGACAAAGTGTACCAGAGCAGTAGCCTAGGAAAAGGGGTAACTTAGACTGGCGAATAAGCCTAGCCATCACCCATCTTGACATACTAAGGTGTCCAAAAATGTTTTTTCCCGCCCCGCCCCCTGTTGTTTGAGGTTTGCTAAGAAGTCATCCTGCTGTGGAGATCACGCCAAAGTTGGAGTCCGTCGTAATTGACTGAGTGAAATCCCTTTTTGCCAGCTGACTAGCATAAGAGAATGCGATTCCACATGAAGGTACTACGTCTAATCGACATTCAAAGTGACGGTGAAGCCCGTGCTATATTTCATACACACAGATGGTCAGACTGAAGTACAAATTTAGTTTGCCGGAATAAGCTTGAAATGTCCACGAAAATGCCTACAAATCTTGGTTTTGCAACATCATTACTTCCTGCATGCACCAATTCACAAATTCCAAAGATTTGGAGGAGAGCACTGATAGTTGCGATCCCCAAACCCGGAAGAGCCACTGGGAGACCCAAAGAGCTGCCGCCCTGTATCTCTGCTGTGTGTTCCCTTTGATCCTCGAGAGACTCATTTACGCTCGTGTAAACCAATCATCGACCCAATGCTCCAAAAGGAGCAAGCGGGTTTTCGACACGGGCAGGGGCGTAACGAGGTTAGAGGGCACGTGGCTCAAGCAGCAAGTTTGGCGGCCCCATATTCGAACCTGAGGCCTTTCGGAAGCAAATGTACTGTTTTGAAGAGAGTACTTCTGAGATTGTTAGAACTTTTCGGTGCCTGCTGCAGTCACTCAGCGCCCCCTGAAGTGATTAGGCGCGTGGGGAATTGTGCCCTCCTTTGATACGCCCCCGACACAGCAGGTCGACCGTAGACCAGGTCACCCTGCTGACACAGGACATCGAGGACAGCTATTTGGCTAAGAAAAACCCCGAAGCTGTGCTTGTCAATCTCAAAGCCGACGACACTGTTTGGCATCGTGGCCCCACCTGCAAGCTGCTGCAATTGCTTCCTGATACACACATGGTCCACATGACCATGGAAATGGTTGGTAATCGCAGTTTCACCCATACCAACGGAAATGGCGAGCGGACCTGGTCACAACGCCCCCCTTCTCTTCAACATCTTCATCTCTGACCTGCCAACAACCGTCTCAAGAAAGTGTGCATATGTTGACGATCTAGTAATCATGTATGCTGATTCAGACTGACAGGCAGTGAAACGGGTGCTGAGCAGGGATATGGCAACCATAGGTGAATAACTCTAGACCTCGAAGCTAAAGCTCACCACGAGAGAAACGGTGTTGGCAGCCTTACATTTTAACAACAAGGAAGCTAAATGTGACATGAAAGTCAACTTCAACAACGAGATCCTGCCCTTCTGCCCCGAAACCAAATACCTCGGAGTAACGTTTGACAGGTCGCTCACGTATTACCGACATCTTAAGTTACTTCGCAAGAAGCTGACATCACGCATTGCGCTCTTGAGGGGACTTGCTGGCTCCGGCTGGGGTACGGGAGCAACAACGTTGTGCACAGCCACCTTAGCCCTGGTGCATTCAACTGCAGAGTACTGTGCTCCTATCAGGTGCCGCAGCGTTCACATCCGCCTCATTGACGACGCCTTGCGAATTGTGACTGGATGTCTGCGTATTACACCAGTGCACAACCTTACCATCCCCGCAAGCATCCAACCTGCTGAGCGTCGTCGCAATAGAGCCATGCTCTACCACACCATGCCATGGAGCCTGGACACCTGCTCCACCGAGTGCAAATGCACAGCATCTCAAATCGAGACACCCATTTGTACCCACAGCACAACAACTCATCAGTTCATCTGACAACAACGTACGTGCGGCACACTGGAATGCAGAGTAGACGGACAACGCTACAAGGATCCGGAGCTTCATCCAAGACGCTGGCACCCACCCACCTGGAATAACCCTCCCAAGAACAGCGTGGGTCCGGCTTAACTCCTTTCGCACCGGTGTTGGACGCTTCTGCTCCTGCTTGTGCAGATGGGGTATCGCCTCCTCTGCGCCTTGTGAGTGTGGCGCAGAAAACAAACCGTCGACCATTTTGTCATCCAATGTCAAATTCATCGACCTCCTCATGGATTGCACGGCTTGACGGTTCTGGACGATGACACAATTGAATGGCTGCTCAACACATGCCACGAAATCTGGTGCGGCGAAGCAGTGGTTTGAAGAACTGGTTCAAAAGAAGAACTACATTATGAACCGTGTTTTGCTTTTCTAACTCAACTTTTCAAAATCAGATTTAAATGCAGTTTGACAGGGAGCTATGCAGTCTGATGTCCTGAAATCGCGAAAGATTACAGCAACTAAAATTGTACATTAACTTCTAAACATTTTGTTTGGGTCACGTTTTTCTCAGCTTCTCTAGTAACACCTGACAACAATCTTTAGGCCTGAAATGACAGCACAGATTATTTTATTCTAAAGAGTGGTTCCCAAACTATGGGTTGCGGAAGATTTACAATTGGATCGCGCTGAGGGGATCCAAACCTGAGTTGTACATTTTCAACATTACCACTGCTTGTCTGTGTCTGTCAGTAGCATAGGTACTTGAGAGAAAATAATAGATTACTAATATTGAAAGCGAACTTTACAATTTATTGCCGAAAATCATCAATACAATCATTATTTTTACATACGTTGTTTGAGGCTTGGTTCGTGAGGTGTTCACCAAAATCAGATTTGGGTCGCGCTCAAAAGCGTTTGGGAACCGCTGTTCTCAGAGACAGTTGCATTCTTTGTGGTCAGGGTAAAGAATGTACGCTGCAGGGTACAGTACAGGGAAGTCTAAAAAGATGTATCAATTTTGATAGGAAAGCAGCATTTTGTATTGAAAGGAATACTTTGCATTTGCATTTTTTTCATAGGCCTGTCTTGCAGGCATGTAAGTTTTGTGCGGTGCAAGCTTTTTCCACATACAATTTTGAGGGCACAGCCATGGGCGTCCGCAGAAATTTTTCCAAGGGGGGGGCAAAGTCGACAGCTTGCTTATCCTTTTCAGGTTGTTGATGATACAACGCATATGGACGCACACAAAGCGCTTCACCCTTCCTACACCACAAAGAAAATGCCCAATGTTGCGGCAACAGCAGTTACATACAGTGTTTTCCCTCTAAGAAAATTTAAAACGAGGCAAATATTTGTTCTAGTGAGCATGGATATTTAAAGACTGAGTTAGCAGAGTTCTAAATAAATTACACAGTTTGTGAATTATTACAATTATGAAAATACGAACAAAATGCATATTTATTTCAAATAGCGTCCCTTGTTTCATTGTTTTTACAATGTTTTGGAATGTTGTGAGTGCGCGGTATGAGATTTCACTGCACAAATGGGTCTGGTGTTACTGCGCAGTTGCGCACTTTAGAAGGAGCATTAATTGCAAAGAAATGCGATTTTTTGGCAGCAGTGCTTCATTTTCATTCATGTTTCTTTACATATTGTATAAACCAGGAGTGGGCAAACTTGTTCGATGCAGGAGTCATTTGCAGAAAACCAAAAACACCAGCGAGCCGCAAAACCGGTTTCTCGTGTTTACACAAACATGGCAAAGAATGCAAGTTTTACATGAAATGATGTACAGTAATTGCCACTTGATTTTGAATTCCACGAAAATCTGAACATACGTTGTTATAGTTGTGCCAATTAATTCTCCCAAGGGTTCATTTTTCGGGGTTGCACGATGGTTTGATTTTACGAACTTCATTACAGAGAAACAAAGTCACAGCAATATGTAGTGCTGTATACAGAAATGAGTTGTACACAAGTCTTTCAAATTGTGGGTATTTTCTGCAACCTGTGGCCATAAATTAACTGTAGAGTGGCATTGACTAAAGTTTTTTTAGAGCCAGTCAGTCAGTTTCGTTTCTACAGCAGACAAGTTTGTGACAAACGGTTAGCGAACTGGATAGCCATCACTGACTACATTAGCAATGAATGGATTTACAAGGAATGCAAAGTATGGTTTTAACTCTTGGAAATGGTCAAATCTGGCTTGGAGCTCCTCCAATGGTGTTACAATTTATATTTGTATTCTTCCCCTTTGTGGTCCTGCAAATGCCTCTTCGCGAAAAGCATTCATTCTCATTCTAACATCTGGAAAATGACAGAATGCTTTTGATAATACGTGCCATTGAAAAAATTTAATTTTCTTCTGGGAACTTAAGAGTAGCCTAACTTGAGCTCTAGGTGCACTATTTTTGTTAGCAGTTCGCGTAGATCTCTGGTAACTAACGGGGCAGATCCAGGGGGCGAGCACCCCCCTAAAAACTGCAAAAGTAACTTTATTAACCATAACTTTTTACAATCCGGAAAACAACATTTGCGATATAAGGCCATTTTGCCATCCATTGTTTTGTCACAGCAGTGTTGTGGAGTACAGTAGCGAAGCCGTTATGAGACTGACTAGCAAATATTATTGAAATCGCCTCCCCTAACTTTACTGACTGGATCCACCTTACGAGCTCACGTAAACACATTGATAAATGAAACAAACATTAAATATGAGGTGGCAAGTCTCTGTCAATGTGAGATATTGCTATTTATCTAGAAAAGCCACACAAAATGTTGCAGTTCGTCCACCACTGGTATGAACTACGTGGCTTACTGCTATTAGCAGTCACTGTCTTGCTGCATTACCTGCCAAGATGTCTGCGTTCAGCAGTTACATAACATTCGGCAAAACGGCTACTATCATAACTTGAAGTGAACCTTTTGCGATATGTTACCATGTTATTGTGACGCAACAAAGGCTAATAGTAGAACAATTCGCTCTGGAGTTTTGCAACCTGCGTTTGCAGCCAGCGAAGCAGGTTAAGTGATCTGCATGACACCAGAACGGTGAACTGACTCCTGTGCAGTATGAGTGTCCTATCGGCAAACTGTCATTTGCAAGAATTTATCCAGCTAACTGAAATTAAACTGTTGATTTTACATTTTCTAGAAATTTTTGCTTCTTAGTTCCAATTTCCAGGGGGGGCAAATGCCCATTTTGCCCCCTATGCGGACGCCCATGGGCACAGCTTATAGTCATAATGTGCTCGATCCTAGCTCTTTTGCGCTGGATCACTGTGGCTACTATCATATTGAAGTTTATAATGGCCCTGTCCAACGTCTCATGGGAAATTCTCCTCATCGCCATTCTAATGTTACTCTTGAGCATCTGTTTTTTTCGGTCAATGATCCAAATTTTTTTAAATGACAGAAAAAAATTAAGACAATTTGGTTATAATGCTTCTTTCAGTCATACAAATATGTCCTACATTGAAAAAATGACAGAAAGTTCTCAGGCTGTTTCGGACAATGACCAAAACGACTCAGCAAAAAATAGGTTAGCCTGGACCCTGTCATTTAGGATTATCCAAAGAAAATAATCCAAAGTGTGTTTAGGTCTGGAGAATGTGCAGGCCAAGGGTGGTCTATATGATGCAAGATTAGCCTGTCTCCAGGGATGCAACGATGGAGGTATTTGAGTGAAGCATTGGAGCAATGCGGTGTTGCTTCATTCTGTTGACAAAATACAACATCCATGTCCATTCCTCACTTTCGCCTCAGTGTCGGTATGAGGTCTCTTCTCATTGCTTCAATGTATCATTCGTGTTCACAGTTACCAGATGTCCATCAGCAACCTCGAACCAGTGAAGCTCGATAATGTCGAAACAACCCAATGCCCACCAAACAGTCACTTCTTCAGACAAAGTGGGCGATACTGGTGAGACTGGGCCTGCTCATGAAGGTGAGCCCAAATTCGCACATTCCATTTTTTCACATGACCACTAAAATCCAAATCTGACTCATAACTGATGAAAAGGAAAGTCAAGAAATCAGGATTGTCTTTGAGTCGCTCATTGGTGGTTTGCTCGAAGGCAAATTTCTCAGCCTTATTTGCATCGATCTGAAGTTGCAAAATCTGTATTTTATACGGAAAAGGTAGAGATCCTGGTGCATTACGCGTGTAACACAACGCTTTGAAAGATCTGTCTCCTCAGACAAACAACTTGCAGATTTCCTTCGAGGCTGCTCCAAGCATTGTCACACAGTCACTACTTCATTTTCTGTCCTAACTGACCATGGCCAGCCACTGCGACCTTCAACATTATTCTACACACTTCTCGTATCCCTGAATTTGTCCAGGAGGTGCGTTATTCTGAGTCTGGTTGGGGGGGTTCCATCTGGACAGTCCCTCCAAAATTGTCACTGAGTTTGGACAACTCACTTCGTTGCGAACCATACCTCTGCAATCATGACCCTCTGCAGCACGGAATATCTTGCTGTTTGATCCATTGAAGTTGGGAAACAAACCTTTGGAGCACCTAGCTATGATCTTCCTGGAAGACAGAAGCCTGGGTTATTAATTCCACATGAAATGATAGTGATAATAATATGATGCATCTGTTCAGACTAACCAGTATGTTGCCAATTTATTGCGGAAGTTGCAAAAGCTTAATATATTGCGCAAGCTACACACTAACACTCCAGTACTTAAACATATTTTCTGAAGAAAATTGGCATTGAATGTCAGCTCCACAACCGTTAAGAAATTACAACCCTTACCATCACTTCTTTATTTTGATCAGACAGTGTAATTTCAAGCAGGTGAACAACTTTAAAATAAAATACAAATCAGTCGAAAAAATAACCTGGAATTACTGCAATTGGGTCTATCACAAGTGAAAGTCAACAAAAAATAGGAACACTTGTATATATTTCTTCTTACTAAGCATGTGTACACCCTTCTAGATATTTGGCAGGAACAGTTTTGTTTGACTGGAAGTTGTTTGAAGTTTGACCATAGCAGTTCAACATTTGAAAATCATGGCCTAATTTTTTGCTGCTGCTAATGTTAACTAAGATATAACTGAACGCAATAATCAAATGTTAAGTTGACATACTTTTAGTTTCACTGTATTTTGAAAAGTATAAAATTCTGCTAATGATTCCCAGATGGTTTGTTTTAGAAAATTTACATCATCAATTTTTCATGCACTAAGTTGCACTTGTTAATCTGCCATATTTCTTACAATATCCTATAAAACAAATAATACTACACCTTTGCAGTACCTTGTCCAGGTGATCCTTGTGATATGCCAGATTGCTGTGCAGGTTGCATAGGCGGTAGCATATTCGTATTGTGGACACTTGTCACAGAACCTGGCATAGGACTTTGAGTCATAGCTGATGGTAGTTGCTGTGGTGGCTGTTGGAAAGCTTGAGGCATTGTTGTTTGGAACTGCTGGTGCTGTCCTTGATTTTGATATTTTTCTGAGCAGAACAAACACTTCTAGGCACAGCATTACCACTGACCTCTCAAGATAATCAAGGTGTACAAAAAGCAGTGCTTCTTAACCTTTTGTGGTTTCGTTCACCCCCACCCCTGCCATTGATTGCTGCATTCCCATTCACCCTACTCAGAATTTTATGGTCAATATAACAAGAAACATAGCACAGTGAATGTTCATATAAACCAGTGGTTCCCAACCTTTCTTGATGCATTCCTCCCTTTGCTCATTTTGTAACTTTTCATTCCTCCCCAACAGAACTTTTATTCTTGTTTGTTCGGGTTTGTAGGCTAGTACTAACTACGGTTGGAACAACGGTCTTTACTGACAACAATAACTTGATTACAGAGGGACAAAAATGATATGTTGTCCAATAATTGCACTAAATTATGTCAACAAAACATACCACTAAATAATTTACAAATATAAAGTTATAGAACTAATTGAAAGAGCCAATGTCAACTTAAAAAAGACGTACAACACTTACAATGAATAGGTACCTTTTAAAAAGTGGAGATTCCTTCCCTGAACTCATGAAATTCCTCCCTGGGGAGGAATTCCTTCCCAGTTGGGAACCACTGATATAAGCCAAGGTAGTTGTTCTACTTTATTCACAGCAGGCTTTCAGCTATGCAGCAAATTGGCTACGATCTTCAAATACGATTTGATCACAGACTCAGTTTTGAAAAATGTTCTTTTTATACAGGATGACACAACAAAAATGGTCATCACTAAAAATTGAATAACATCCAAAATTTTGTTTAGATTGCCACAAAACTTCAGCTACATTAGGTCAAGCCTTTGTAGCAGACATCTCCAAAGTTTCAAGTCTGTACTACAAAAATTCTTTGTTTCACTGGCACCCCAAAAATTTGCTCCAAATGAGCTCCCCGGAGCTGCAGGCAAATTTGGATCCGGTGGGCAAAGTTCCAGATGGCCCTCCCGCATTTCTCTCTTGGGATCGCTTTTATTGCTGCTGTGATTGCTGCCTTCAGGTCAGGGATTGTCTGGGAGTTGTTGCCATACACCCTGTCCTTAAGGTATCCCTACAGATAAAAATCTGGGGGGTTCAAGTCCGGTCAACACAGCGACCACTGCAGGTCACACCTGCGGCTGATCAGTCGGTCAGGGAAATGCTGCTGAAGCCATGCCAATGATTCGTTTGGAGAGTGGGGGGTGGCACCATCCTGCTGGAACCACTGGAGAACCCTGACAACCCCTCTCTGTCAACCAAGTGTTGTCCAAAACTTGTCAAGCACCTGAACATATCGCTCGGTGCAGTGCTGGGGAGCCAGAGCTAGAGTGTTGGAGCCAAGCATTTTCTCTGGAGCCGGAGCTGGAGCCTTTTTAAACATTTCTTGTGGAGCCAGAGCTGGAGCTACAAAATATTTATCAGCTCCAGTATTGAACCAAATGCAGATGTTGCTGTTGATTTTAAAGCATGCTTTGAAAAGACACTACTTGAAATGGAAAAGATTGACTGATCTTCTAAACTGAGTGCTCTTCAAGCCATAGAGCGATATCCACAAATTGTCCAGAAGGTTGCTTACACTGTAACTGCTCTACCCCCTACCCAAGTTAGCGTGGAATGATTGTTTTCAGCTCTGCGTCTTACTCGATCAGACCTTAGAGCTTCGATGAAGGAGGATTTGATTGAAGCAATTTTGTTTCTGAGATCAAATTATTTACAATGAACTTTTTATATTTTTGTGATTTTACAACAACAACGCCACATTTCGTTTGATTTTTCTTGTTCCAATTGTTTTTTTACATTTTCGTTGTGGTGATTCATGGTTGTTTGATTTGTTCTCTGTCAGACTAGCAAAAAGCACAACAAAAGTCAACAAGAGTGTGGCTTCCCTTGTTTTTCATTCAGCTTAAATC
>Ga0210059_1005754_pt1 | contig 19890 bp, 13 predicted proteins | sample Ectturendosymbi2_FD_188042 | JGI IMG/M metagenome (GOLD analysis project Ga0210059, IMG submission 188042) | Ecteinascidia turbinata endosymbiont from Florida, USA - Sample 2 (SPAdes) (version 2) | ecosystem: Host-associated > Tunicates > Ascidians > Unclassified | place: Key West, Florida... | reverse complement strand
AGGAGTTTGAAAAATTTTGGCCGCTCCCGCCCCGCACCCGCACACTTCTTACGCGCACCCGCCCCGCAGACCACCCCCACCCGCTCCCGCCCCGCACTTTTTCTGTCTCAAACCCGCACCTGTCCGAAAACTACTAAAAACTCACAACTAGGGTAAGTTTTTGTTGCAATAAAATCGTGAGAAATATACATTTATTTTTAACAAAAGTTGCATTTATGCACTATCATTTCAAAGGAAATGCACAAGCATTTTAAAAGACAGTGATTTACTCAAGTGATCTATTTACATATATAATGCTAAATATTCCCAAACATTATCTGGGTACAAATGGTGATATTTTTCCAAAAGTTTGCGTAGCATGCCAAAACTTCGCTCCACAGTGCATGAAGTTGCTTGGCAATTTAACAATTTGGCCTACAGCTCTGGACTGATGTTTGGCCAGGTCATCTATACAATTGCTTTTAGGTTATTCTTCAGTTGCAGTCAGTTATCAAAGAGAACAGAACTATACTGAAATAGTTCTCATGCATGTTTTTTTGTATCACACTTACATTTTGCGCAATAGGCCTACTGGATAAAAGTTGCTGGAAAAAGTTGCATGTAAAAATGGAAAAAGTTGCAATATAAAATTCCTGCAACCAGCTCAGCGTACTACGAAATTTCTGAGTATTTCAGGAGTTGAAAAACTTGCCCTACTCATAACGCCCGAAGACAAGTCTAACAAGCAGCAAAATCAAGCTGTTCATTCTTTTTCATTGACAAGCAAACCAAAACTTTTCCACAGATCTGATCTTTTGCAGTCAAAAGATGAGGTGATAAAAAACACTTTTCAGTCCAGTTGTGACAAACTATCTGCGTCTGTCTGTGCGTTAAGCGTTGTCTTATCTATTTAGAAGGGCTGCTAGACTGAATTATCACCAAGTACGACGGTAGCATTGGAAAATGTTTACTTGCCCTTGCCCAGGTTTTTTTTAAGGAAAATGTTATGTACCCGGTATGGATCTGTAGGGATCCAATTTCTCTGATTTTAAGGACCCGATTTTCTTTGATTTCAGGGACCCGATGATGATTTTCTCTGATTCTAGGGACCCGATTTGAAATTCTAGGGACCCGAATCGGGTCCCTAAAATGCCTTAAAAAAACCCTGCCCTTGCCCACCATTTGGCAAGTCTGAGCTAATGTTTCGCAACAATGGGTTGTTACATCATAATGCAATATTTTCTACAGGCCTACAGCCCTAAGCGCAATGCTGGCAAACAATTTTAGTAGCCTACTGTACATCCACGTGTTTCGCGATTTTTGAGCTGATTTAAGTTCATGTGCTTTGGCTCAACGCTCAGTTACCTGCACAAAGAATTTCTCAACCCGCGCCCTCCGCACTCGCACCAAGTACAACTCGCACCCGCCCCGCACCCTAATAGCTGTAGATCTGGGTTGGACAAGCATTTCCCACGGAGCGCCACATGGAAAACTTCATTGTTACCGGGAGGCGCATATATCACGTGTATTATATCTATCATCGCTTTTAAAACTTTAACAAAAACTTTTTGCATTAGCTAGCACACAATCAAGGTAACAATAGTCGCTTCCGGTTGAGTAAAAATGCGGTTTCGAATGAAACGTGTTGGAATAAAATCTCGAGAATTCTAATCTAATTGGTAAGATTACTTTGACATAGACTCGACATATGTAGTATCTATGCACGAATGGCTGCCCTGTGGCCACACAAAATGCCTTCGAGGGCCGCATGCGGCCCGCGGGCCGTACTGTTCCCGCCCCTGCTGTGAATGATTCCTGAAATATTTTTTCATTGTCGGTACTTGTTTTCTAAAGCTCAATTAACATAAAAATTGGGATTCATAGTTATAGGACCACACCCCACAAATAAAATTGGTGTGAAATTGCGAAAATTTTGTTGCCTGTTTTATATAATAAACCAAATTATTTCTTGTCTGTGTTGATACTTAAATAACATCCTTTGGGTTACACTTCGTGAAAATACGAAGTTTTCAGCATTAACAAACATTATTGATTGTATTTGGTCTCACAGCATTGTTGGTTCAAATAAAATTATTATAATTTCAAGAGTGACAAAAGCCTTGTTGTGGTGAGTTGGAATCTCACTAATATCAAAGAAAACGCAAACATCACTGTGGGAAATCTTGTGACCTTCCCGATCTCTTGCTCCTTTCCAGCCATACAGAACGTCACCTTCAATTTTTCAGCAAAGGCAAGGTGAGCAATCTCATTGGTGATCAACTTTCCAGGTGTGGCTTAACTGAGTTTCATTTACTCTTTTAGTTTTCTTTTAGCACAACGAGGCCCAACACTTTTTTTCTATCGTTGAAGTATCCGTTTTTATTAAAATTGACCGGTTTTCACTTTACGTCATTGCTACGTAACTTTCAATAACATTTAACGTGTTCACTAACCTATGCTGTTTGTGCAAAGCATTGTAAATTTCCCAAGGTTTTGCTCATATCTGACATAAGCAGTAGATTATTTCACAGTAAAATAAAAGTTACGCAGGCCTTGAAGAACAAAGTGAGTCATTTCACTCTAAAATATTAACTGGAGAAGATGGCATGACCAAAAAACTGTTGAATATAAAACATACTAACACTACAGTTTATCAAGTTTTATCAAGTAGTTTAGCTAAACCTAGATTTCAATAATGTGAAGAGTGGCGTGTTCAATTTTTAATTTTTTAGACATCTCGCTGTATGCGTGCTTGGGAAACTGCCTTTGATTAAAGGTGCGCATTTCAGGCTTTTAAAGTTTGCAACATAAGAGAAAAAGACATATATTAAACATTGTCTCTAGTGAAAAGTTGATTATCTGAAGGTATCATTTATGTTTTATTTGAAGTGAGATTGCGGGAGATGCCCAAATAAATCAGTTGGCTCAGAGTCTTCAAGCTGTTGTTGATGCATCTTCTTCTTCTGATTTTTCAACTACTTTGCCCACTACAGTTGGATCAGGTGACAACCTCCATTTCAGGGTAGGTTTGTTTGCCTGTTTTTAAGCCAAAAGAATTTAACTTTACGGGTTGTAATCGCCATTCTACAAGCGTACATATCTGTAAATGTTCTGCTAAACAAATATTTTGGTTATCTTCTCTTATGTAATCATTAATCGATGAATATTCTCGTATTAATGATATTTAAATTTGCCTTGAGCCCGTATAGACAAATCATTTTTCTGTTTTTGTTAAAAATCAAATGATCGCGTTTTCCACTTTGCGTCTTTTAGGTCCGTTTATCCAATGCAGTTCCAAGCACTGTGAAATTAGTTTTGGATGACTTCTGGACAACACCAGCAAGCGACCAATCACAGAGGCTTACTCTTGTGACGTAAGTTCTGACAGTGATTTTCATCTCTGGATAATTACTGCCATTACTTTGAAAGTTTATGCAACAAAACATAATCATATTTCTAAACATGGCTACCAAACCACGTTTAGTGCTATTTTTACACATGTGACAAGCTTTGCAAAAACATCGAAGTATTTATTTCTCAAGTCAATATCCAGTTAAGTGTGTGCTGTTGTTGTTAGATACACAGAAATATCTGCATCTCTCCTGATCAATGGCAACGTTCCGGTGCTTTCCATCACTAGGTTGAACACGTATTTAAATTGATTCTAAGATTTGGTTGGGAAACAATTGCCAGTTACTTGTCACAAATTATTTAAGTAGTTCAACGCAATTTTTTATTTATAAGCCTGAAGTTCAAATGCACAGCTCTTATCACATAAGTCAACCGCAACAATCCCCCCCCACACAGTTCACTCTAGACACATTTAAAATGTCACACGCCTCAACGTCACGCAGTTCAACCTTGCACAGTTCAGTCACACGGTTCACTAAACGTTTCAAAAGTGATAAACGTTGCTACTCACATGTCGCTGAAAGATCATTGGCACCACTTCGCGGCGTCACGCTGCTTCCGAAAAGTCTGGAATCAGAAGTATCCACTTTTATGTAAACGAAAGCCGAAGACTTTCTGCATCCTTTAATTAGCTCTCTAGCAGTACTGGTTGGCGAGTAATGCTTGAAACAGTAGAGTCCTCTGCGTGATTCTCGCTGTCGTAAAAATGCTTGCTTCAAACGTTAAATGATATGTCGCTCTACCTCAGAGTACTTAGGTCCCAACCACAAAAAACAATACACAAAACGTGGTAAGGACGCTCTCTTAGAATGTTAGATTGGGTCGTTTTGATACTGCCGAAGTAAAATCTATTTCAGTGTCAAGACCAGCAGAGGTTTTGCTGCTTGGGGAGTGACCAAACCGCAATACAAAACTATGATAACCTCTATTTAAAAAATCCGAAACCAAAGAATTCGGAAAGATAAAAGCTTCTCTTTTGAAGAGAAAATAAGAAATACAGTTTTACCTCTTATCATTAATTGCTGCATTTGATTACCGCTTTCGAAGCGTCGCTTTCGCTCATGATTTGAAACATAGAATGTTTTAGGGCATGAGAATTTTACCAAATTCGTGGAAAGTGGAATAACTATGTTGTATTTTTAAAAAATGGCTATTTTGAGGTAACTTAGTGCGTCTTAGGACACCGGAAAAAACATTAGTTTTACACATTCGTTTGCAAAATTATTCGTTAATGATGTATTTTTTCATTTTAAAGTGGTGGTTGTTTTTCAAACTCCACCAATAACAATGCACCTGTTTTGGACACTTTGAAAATCCAATCAAATGGAGATTCTGCGGAAATCAGATTGAGTGTTGGCGCTCACTTCCAAAGAGACCAGCGAACCAGTATTGCTTCTTTCCAACTAAGGCTTTGTCTCGATGATGGATTCGGATCTTGCAAACCCAGGGTATGTTACTTCTTCAAAAGATTTGATATATATTTTTAGTGGAAACATTTTGATGCCGTTGCCTTTATTTTTTGATCACCCTTTTGTATCCGTTAAATTTTCCTTTGAATTTTGTCTTTCCGCAAATGACTAAGTTGACCTAAGCCAACAGTGCAAGTAACAACTCGTTCAAACGACGAAGGAGCCAACAGTGCAATTAAAACGACCAAAAAAATATGAAATGTCTTTAAACGTTGTAACCGTTTTGTATTGTGTTAGGTAAAGCCACATTTGAATGACGAAAATTGAAACTTTGCAGTATCCCGACGCTCAGGCATATTTTTGAAAATTTCAGTGTAGCGGCAAAAAACGAAAACGTTCTCTGCCAAGCTTTGAAAGAAACAGAAGAGAGCAAAACGTTATTTTAGCAGCCAGCTACGCATTCACCCGAAAAGAAGGTAAGAAAAACTTTAATTTCAAACAAAGTAGTTTGCTTGTTGAGAAGAAGTTTGTTGCCTCATGTGATTTTTCTTATACCATACACTTTCATGGATATTGATTTAGAGTAATCGTCTACTGGAAACGCTGCCAAGGATTTTACTCGCAATTATGTTCTTTAAATTATGATTGACGCGGACGTGTACCAATTACAAGAGGTGCTGCAGCTGATTTTCTCGTGTTTTTTTGTCTCGTGGCAACACTGCACTCCTGCATTTGAGATAAGCCAAACCTTTGTATCTGTGCAGAGGACACGTGCACACGTGACTGTGGACAAGGTGCGTGTGTGTTTGACGCGGTTCGAAGAGAGCAGTGCGTGTGTTACGATGAATCCTACAAAAAGTCTGATGGAACTTGTGCAAGTGAGTGTTTTCAGAAAATTAAGGAAGCTTTAGGCTTTCGCGGCCAACGAATTTGTAATGCTATACTATATCTCAACAGCAATAAATTCAAAACATGCAGCTCAAACAACACATTTTTATTTGCAACCTGTACTCTTACAGCCAGGATTATCCATGGGACATATTTGTCTGTGCCGTCACATAGCAATTTATTCCTGTCCCATCCCACGGGATTTCCATTATAATATTAAAATGAAATGCAATTCAACTAAATTTATTAAATTTAAACTTTGAAAAAAAGTTATTTTGTGATTCAGTATCGTGTCAAACCACAAAATAAATAAAAGATACAAGTATAAAAGAAAAAAAAGAGTAAAAAATTTAAAAAGGTAAAAAGCATAAAAACTGAGGTTAGCTCTGACGTAATGAAGTTGCTATGACATGGCTACTGTCTCATGGGAAATACAATTGTGTGCTGTCCCATCCCATAGGACTTTTCTGATGGGATTCCCATAGGAATGACATTCCTGTGGACAAGCCTGGTTATAGCCTGTTGTCCACCTCTCCAACAAAAACCCTGCTAACCGCGTTTGAAACAAGAAGTGCTACAATTCTAACTACTTGCATTTAGCCCCGTACAGATGTCAACTAGCGTTCAACTTGATATTATTTTTATTATAACAATCATAGTTGGATGTGGTTGAACAACTTTTTACTTGTTTTTCAGGATTGGGCATAGTGGAACCAAACCCAACCACGACGAACAACATGGCTATCAACAACGACAGCAAAATTCTGTGGATTCTGATTGGTCTTGCTGTTTTGGTGATTCTACTACTCGGACTAGCAGTTTTTGTTTTTGTGCGCAAGAGGAGATCTGCTATTAGTGAAAAATATGAAGTGACCCACGTTAACGCCCATGCGAATGTGAATTGAAGGCCATTCCTTTTTTTGATTAGGGGTGTAAAAAGAATGTAAATACCGTACACGCCGTACGGAAGGTTTCACAGTACTTGTGCTGCTCTAACACATTTATATGCTACAAGATGTAGCTTCATTGCGTGGGTGAACACCATTGTAGTCAGTAAGTTGTCTCATTTTCAAATACGTAAACAGTACAAATCGCTTCGTCAAAGGAGCAAATATGCAGTAGACAAATGTGTATAGATTTCAAATACGTATATTCAGCTGTAGTCGTCAAAGGACAACAAAGGAGTTTTTCGTTTTGCGCTACATTGATTCAGACAAATGAAAATGTGACGTTTTCACGCGAAGTTGGTTTTCAACCATTTCAAGGAACCGTCATGGCCGGTATAATTTGAGTGTTTGGCATAGAAAAAAAGCGAAAGTTTGCGATTAGGCACTTGGCTTTTTCCTCTTGAGCTGCTTTTTATTTGTAAACTTCTGCTTTTTATTTGTAAACTTCTGTCTTCTTTCATACGAAGTACGCTTCTGCTAACTCTTCCAAAATCAAAATTTCTTCGTATTTCGTTGACACCGTTTATTTCCCTTTTCAAACTGTCATCACCATTTCAGTAATTTTAAGTTTAAATAACCGTTCATTTGTCAATTAATGCTATTTAATGATCTATATTTTTCTGCGCCGTTGAAAATGATATTCTTTCGGTATAAGTTTGTGATAAACATCCGCGTCCAGAACACAGCAGTAGTAGAAATGGACCTTTACATGATTTTCGTTGACTGATATTTTCATTACACTTGAAGAGTTAAAAAAATAAAACCAACCAACATGAGTAGAAGAAAAAACAAAATTTATTTCCTGTAGTTGGCAAAAATCAGTAAATCGCTGGGTGTGATCCACCAGCAATACTAGATCAAAACGGCATTGGAAGAAATTTTAAACATTTACTAACATGCAATAAACCCAAAATTCGAATAAACTGCTGACATGGCAACAATAACAAGTACAACCTGAAACAGTGGCTTTACCTGGAAAAGTGTCAAAATTTGCCTTGTGGAGAATTAGAAATGTTTATCAAGGTTATTACACAGTACGTATTTCCAACTCGATCATAAAAAATGAAAATTCCGGCTGAAAATAAAGCTTCATGCTGAAATAACAAATTTAGCAAGTTGTAAACATAACGCTTCTATTACTGAAACTCGACCAACGCGAAGTTCAAAATCATTGCTACTGAAATGTATTGACTGTTTTGTTGTTTGTGATCGGCGCAGAATTTGGTTGATAAGAAACCAGGCTCTTGATGCGATCAGGTGAAAAGTTGACAACCTCTGTTCCACTATTGCTAGAACCGTCTGTTATTGCTGTTTTCGCTTTCTCATCTTGGTTTTTCATCCTTTGGTGCAGTGCTGTTGCTTCATGATACGGCAAAAGGTTGAATTATTTATGACAAAAACCATTTATGCCTGTTTTCAAGTAAACGTTTGTTGAAGTTCTTCGATACTGATTTTGCTTTTAACCATGCGTAAATAATCAATTGTAGTATTTGCAAATAAATCGGAAAAAACAACTGCCTCACATTGTGCAGCATCCTGTAGATCAGTGGCTCTAAACCTTTTTTGAACTAGGCCCCGCCTTTGTCTTCAAAAAGATCTCAGACCCCACCAGAACTACTACATGTCAAAAGCATTTGTTGTTGCTCCGTCACTATACTGCTTACTACGTGATAGGATTTATAAATGCACAAAGTTTAGTCAAATTCATTGTGACACTAAATACCATTGTTAATGGAAGCTCTGCGCTTGATGTTGGTTACATATCTGTTTGATTCGAGGTTACAGTTAAATCAGTTTTAGTCTCAAATCACCACGTTTAGTAATTTCTAGTTGATTTTTCTTAGCGCGCAGCAAATCCGTAGCAACGCTAAACCCGCATGGGACCAAACACGATGACGGAAAACTTATCAGTTTTTGCCTTGCCAAAGAACTCGAGTGATGGTAGTTCTTTTCGCATTACTCGGACAGCCACATCGTGGTTCCTTTGAAAAAGATTTTCAAGAATTTACCTTGCTGTAACTCACATAATTCCTGTTGGCATTGCTCTGATACTGCAGATGAATCTACTAAAAGTGGTTGAGTTAACCAAGAAAGGAACTCCATTGCTTTCACGTCATGAAACCTTTCATTAAAGTCATTAATCAGCATTCCCACGTGTGCAACAATAACTTTATTTCCTATTTAGTGTTATCGCATTCTTTTAACCAAGAAAATTGGACACAGCTTTTTGACAAAATATTGTTTCTGCAAAAACTGAGAAATGTCACAAATCCATATATCTTTGCTTTTGCATCGCTATGCGTTGCATTGGCTTTTTGGAGCTGCTTGTTCAAAGAACAAACCTTCTCTAAAATATCCGCTAAGTAGCTCACATAAGCTTTGCCATATGTAGTCATCAGGAGAATCATGTCAGATTTGTCTTTCAAAAACCCCCTGAATGATTCGAATAGTTCCATCAATCTTTTTAAGCAGTCCCCTTTGAGAGCCTGTGGACCAACAATCGCCTGTGGCCGGTGGCGTAACTGACGGGGAGCAGGGGTACGAGCCGTCCCCGCGGTGAAATAAAAGCCTCCACTTAGCTTATATTTCGGTATTTATTGTTCTTTGGTTTGTAGTAGATTGTTGTTTTTCGTTTTTCGCAAGGTTTTCTGCTGATTTTGGGTTTTAGTAAGACATCCTCCACATCCAGATTCACTATCATTTCTCAATATTTTGCAGAGTGTTGGTTGTTGGACCCACTTCAGCTAAGATTCCCCCTGGTTCAAATTTAGTTACTCCACTATCTATGACCTGCATGATTAGCCTCACAAAACCTCTGGAACAGACATTCTGCTTTGGCATTTGCTTTGATGGAAGTGATACATTTGATCGCAGAATATGGTATCTCGTGCAGTTTTGGAGCAACATTTTTTGGAACGAAGATTTCCCTGTGGATAACACAATGCACAACTAACATGCTTGGATTGTCGTCCTATAGGAGTAAACAAGTGAACCAGCTTATATCTACCAATCAGTTTGATTGTGAACAAGTGACTTTTCATTTCGCATTTCAATCAAAATTGTTTCAAAATGTCTTCAATCTCCACGCCCCACCAAATTTTTGCCATGCCCCACCGGTGGGGCGCAGGCCCCACGTTGAGAACCACTGCTGTAGATCAAGCAAGCGCAAGAGTGAAAAAACGTCCACGAAGAAGCTAAATTGAAATAATCGTGAACCGCTTAAGCACAGATAGAGCAACTGTTTGTTCAGGCTCAGTTGTTTTGGCATCACCGCCATCCTCAATCCTTGAGAAGTGGATAACCTGATGACCTGAGGGGGATTAACGGTGTCAATATAATAGTTGCAGCTTTGCTTCGCAGGTCATGCATGTTGATCAACTGTTTCATGCAGCGTTTGCTTATTGTGAAATAATATGTTCTGCGTGTAGTTTGAAGTGAAGCTGCTATTGGGTTTACTTTTGTTGCTGAATGACGTTGCATTAGCTATCAAGAAATGACTTCAACAGGAATTTTACTCAGCTTGTGGTCATTTATATTTTTACCACAAGCTAAGTAAAATTCCTGTTTGTTATTCCTGCTTATTATGGCGGAATGTTAGGTAGCATGCTTGCACTACAAGCATCGTACCTTTCGTAAAGTTGGGTTTTTGGTTAATTTAACTGTGAACTGTTTTCTGCTCCATTTGTTTGATTTTTTTTCCTTGGGAGACTAGAAATGAAGAAACGCTGTTTTAAAATCAACTTCTTTGCAAAATGGATTGACTTTCTGATGTGTGTGAGCCCATCCCTAGGTATTAATGCCAAGTTGAAAATACGTAGAGGTGCTAGTGCTACCCTATGTCGCCTACCCGGGTGCAGCATTCGGTCTGCCGCGTGACTTCATTGGTCAGTTTCAATTAAACACATGCGACGTTATTTGTCCACGTGATCTGCCGATATAAAGGGAAGAAAATGAACTCCTGGATCAGAGTTAGGGTTATTTTTATTTATTCTGGAAAATCATGAGACGAAATTCCAATGATTGCAATGTTTGCATTGTTTGGCAGTCACATAATCTGTGTCAGTTTCCATACCTATAAACACCATGCAATAACTTCACAACGATAACAAATATCATGCAGACGAACACATGAAGTTTTTAGCAAAACAAGAACTATCTATAAAAATAAGAAATGTATGCAGTAAAGAATTTACTCCCAATCCCTGCAAAGCATTCGTTGTTTGCCAATCGGTCAAAACAAAAAATCATCTAAAAAGTTTAGGAAAATTTTGAAAAACATTTCAGTTCTAAGTTGAAAGATCTGCGCACTAATGACAACATTACTGAGCAGCACACACCGCGAAATAGGATGCAATTCTTCAACACATTTGTTTCGTTTGCCTTGCATTTTTGCCCGGGATTAGTAAAATCGCTCATGCGTTCACAGGAATTGAAGTAAATATCTGAGCTTCACAGATGGCAATCAACCCAGAGTTGTAAGTCCGGCCAGGTTCGGGTTGAAGTTTGTCAAAATGTTTCGGGTGGATTTTGGGTCTGTATACAAAATTGTTTCGCAACGACAAACACTTTTGTCGCCAGGAACTGTTGAAGCATTCGGGATAATTAAACCTTGATGGTCAATAATGAACTATTTATTTATGTGTACTTTAATACGTCACTAAACCCCGCAGCGTCCTCCCTGCATAATGTGTGGGATATTTATCTCTATCACCACTTTCGAGCACTCACAAAGCTCCAGAACTGTTCAATGTCTATCACTTCATTATCACTGTGCTTCTTGCGTCGACCTGCCATTATTATGCGTTATGGTATAGTTATAATCACTGTATACTGGAGATATACGCAGGGTCTCACAAACGTTTACGGTCGCCACAACGTAAGGAGAATATCACCCGTGTAAAACGTGTCACAGTCACCATAACGCCGCGGGGTGATTTTTTCCCGAAATCACAAACTTTTCCCCATAGTGGAAAACGCCAATAGCGAGCGCCACCGTACACCCACCAATCGAGACGTCAGGCACAGAACTGCAGCTGCTGGTGCGTGGAGACCGCGCTCCCGCGCTAGCTTGTGTAGAAACCACGTGACCTGAAGGTAGTGTCCCACAGTTGTGAATTCACGGGTTTAAGAAAAAAACATCTCGACAAGCAGGCAAAAATGCAGATTTTTTCAATCACTTCGGAACAATTTCAAAAAACGAAAGAGCATTGGTACGATGATTGCAAATTCATCACAGAAATACGATAATCCAGGGATGCAAAAATGCGGTCGCGCCGCGCGATCAAAAGCTTATGAGTGCACGAACCGGTTTGTAGCGGCACAGCATATATTCATAATTAAAAGAAAATAGGCAACCTTATTTTGTCTGTAAGTTTGTGAAAGAAGATAGACAACCTCATTCGTGTCTGTAGATATCTGCATGAAGATAGTATGTTTATGTAAATACATAGAGGCAAGAGATAAATTGCACATTATCTTTCCTAATTATTTGCATTTTACTGTATGCACATGAATGCCATATGGCTATGCTTATATGGGTGCGCTACTAAAATTGACAGAACGTTTTGCACCCCTGCGATATTCGTATACTTGCGTCCTACAGTTTTTCGACCTTGATCATCTCAAAAAACTTATAGTTGCAAGGAATAACATCATGCAGTGTTCAGGTATAATTGCCTGATTCAATGAATTAAATTTATCCCTTCAGGGTAATGACGTACGAAATCTGACATGAAAATTAAACTGTCTTTGCTCAAAAAACGTTCGTGTTGTAAGCTTGCAAAATCTTTACACCAGTAACAAGGGCTTATCTAATGTTGATATAGGTACGTACAACCAACAACTTCAGGAATTACAAAGTGACATGAAAGTTCAATCCCAGGATCTATTTCAGTTGGAAATACCTTACTGGACAATGAACCCATTCAATGTTGTTTTCAAAAGCGGAATTGTTGCAAGGGAATCTGTGATATTGTATGCGGTTTCAAACTGAAACTGAAATTCAATACCTCGTATCAATCATTTTGCCTCAGAACCGTATAAAAGAGCGTGGGATGGTGTCAACATTTGTATAATTGCTTTTTTCCAGCTCCTACTTGATGGAGCGTGCGTTTAGTTCCGCGGCAGTGCTTGAAGATCGTAAAGTAAACCAACTTGACATAGTAAGACGGGAAACGTACGAGTGCTCTATCCAAAATGAGAGCTGATATCAAGGAACGTTTGCCAATGTACCAGCCTTATTTGAACCTTTTCGTATTTTCCTTGTGATGATTGACAAAAAAGTTGGTTTTGCTTTTTCTGAATGAAGGGACGCTTGATATACAGTAAAGTGTCCAGGAGGACGCTATCGGAAAAGAGTTTCAAAAACACTGGTCTCAAGTGTTGCTATTCGATTGTTATACAGTATTTGAGTCACAGTAGTATGCTTTGTTGATCGCAATATCATATCGTGTTGCTCTGGAAGATGACAACGATAAAATATAACCTATCGAAACTCTTATGCCAAACGTTCAAAAAACGCCTTGTAAATTTAGAGCTTCGTAGAAGCCTCTTATAGCAAAAATTTTCTAAACTTATGCTAGGCGTCACGCTCTGAATAAACTTATCTATAGCAGTGGAAGGAAAAACTGATCCAAATGAAGTAAATTAGAAGAAATTTATTTTAACGAATAAAAGACCACATGGATATAACTTTCGTTTCCCTTTTTGCATTAAAGATGCACTATGGTTAAAAGAGACGCATCTTGTTTCACATTTTAATGCGGTGGTAATCGCATAATTAAACCACCCTTTTAAGCTATTATCGAGCAAGCGTTTTTACACTGTTTGCATGATCAATCATCATAAAAGCTTTCATTTGTAAAAGTATGGAAACGAGCCCACAACATCAAAATAAAACCATGCTGGTGAAAAGTCGATAACTCAAAGCATAAATGGTCGACTACACCCTGGAAGATCAAAGCAAAAGTATGAAAACCCATCCCTCTTTTGCGAAGCAATCTTCTGCAACCGTCAACAGTGGTGTACATGGCAGCAGTGGTATACGCATGTCATACCTAGATGAAATTTCTTTTGAAGTTTACTGAGAAATGCAAGGATCTGTAAACCTTATTTCCATTCAGTTTCGATCCACACATGAAAGCACCACGGTCACAAAATCGTTTTCATGCAATGATAAACAAAGTCATATTTACCAGCTAGACGTATAGTTACAAACTAACTTGCACCTGCGGCTACAAACAAATTTGCACATGTGAAATACTGTAACTTGTACCTGATTACTTTCAATGGACGAACATGTCGAAACTTGGTAACCACATTCAAAGATAGTAATATCGATCAACAGTCGATAAAGTATGTATGTATTAAACTAGCCAAAGTACGTATCGATTTCATTGAAAGCAACCAGAAATACTGGTAAGCATCGTGGGAAAAAAGACAATTCTACTATTTAATTCTTTTTTGTTACACAAACACCCTTATGTGGAAAGTTCATTTGTTTTGTTACTGATATTTACCACATGACGACCATTGCAAAATAAAATTGAATTGCTTTGAAATGGTACCTTCAATTTGCATTGTTGTTTGATCATTTTATTATATTTTCTTGAAGTCGGCTTATTAACAAGTTGAAACCACAGTAAAATTAACATGTTCTAGTTAATTGTTACTGCATACTGTTTTCAATAAGCATCTGCAGAAAATCCGTACATAGGTTGCTGCAGCGCACATCTACCTCGGTGTTACGTGTGCAAACTTCGTATGCACAAGTACACACAAAAATATCAACAAAACGAAAATCCTTGTATTGGTATCTCTGATAATAAACTCACAATCAGAAAAGATTTTGTTTGCAGCCCTTGTAACATGTTTCATTTATATCAATCGCTCAAAAAGGAAAATAGCATTTAGGGAAACAGATAAGGAAAATTATTAAACACAATTCACATCCAGATTTAAAAGCGCTTCCAGGCACCAACACGAATACTGCACACACGCACCCAATCAGGAAAATATTTTTCGTTTACAAGGTTTCGTTTGAATAAGTAAATTTCGTTCATATATCAACAGGTTTGCATAGCATATTTACTCCAGATAATGAAGTCGCCCATACGCTCAACGGATTTGAAATAGATATCTGTATTTCACGGAAGGTAATCAACTTACTTAGAAGTTCTCTTCAAAAAAAAAAACAGATTAATTTCACTCTAGAATAAAGAGGAGGTAATTTTAAATGTATGTTAATCTTTTTGTTTTTAAACATTTAAACTGCAGTATCAGTCTTCCACTCTCAATGCTTGTTTTCGTTACAAAAATACTTCAAAAGCAAATAATTTTCTTGAGAAATACTCACTCCTAATACAGTTTCCCCAAAATGCAAAAAACGAGGCACTTTTAGGTTCTGCTGGTAAATCTACAGATACAGCAACTTAGAAAACAAGGAAAGAAACGTGACAACATTTAAATACATCAATTATACAAACTTTTACATATCCACTAATACGTTAATGTCTGGTTTGCTCCAGCCCATATTTAATGAAAATGTCGGCATATATAGAAATAAGTGCGTTTTTTTAACTGTTTACAAAAAGATTTTTCATTGATATCAAACAAGCACAACTACATGTGAATTTCATTTGCACCCTAGGAACATGTCTCTTCATGCACTTATTAAAATATAAAAACTTTCCTTTGCAATAAGCAGAATGCAAACGAAAAATAAACCTACGAGTTGAACAACATTGGTGTGTTGGAAAGTTGTGCAATATATTCAGCAGGTGTTTCAAGCCCATATGCGTCACCGACAGTTTCTGGCTTTTCTTTACATCGACAAAATCCATTCATTTAAAGGTACGTTGGAAAACAGAAAATCTAAGGCGAATTACTCAGTATCTCCTGCAAAATGCTTCTCTTGTGCTTTATTCTATTTTTCTTCGTTAGCTTTGCAAGAAATGTAATAACAAAAATTATATCCTCGTTTTTCAGCTAAATCTCACCTTTCACGTATTCAAAATAAGTTTATTTGAAACCGTAACTCTGTTGCGTGACTATTGATTGCAGATAAGCGTTGCATGAACGACATAAACGAAACCTCTTAAGCGAGGTCAAGACAGAGGCCAGGATTTCTGCACGGGCTTTTGAACTCGGGGATACCCAAGGTTTGCAGATGAAGCGAAAAGTAGCAGACAAACCCGTCCTGTCTTTCCCAGATATGCTGCACCAGTTTTCAAATGCCATGAAAGCTGCTACCTTCAATTTTGTTCTAACCTACACAAAATTGAAATATGGTTTATGATATGAAACATGGCCATAACATGTCGAAGATGCAAGAAAAATTTCCGGGAAAGTGCAGTATATTCTTGCGTTGCAAGTGTTTCATATTAACGTACGAACATGATGAACTAACACTTGTGGTTTTTAAGTTTGGCGAAAAATCAATGCAGAATTGATTCCATGTACATTTATCACAGAAACGGATCATCACATTGGAGCAAGTCTTTGGTTTTTGTTGTCAAAGAGGAATGGCAAAAACAGTTTGTTATGAACAACTGTAACTTAATAATGCTTCAAAAATACAACTCGCTTGTCGCCACGTTTGACATATACTGTAAATTTGCGCTTTGGGTGTTACACAAGCTATGAAAGCACAGTAAGTTATGCAACTGGCATTTAACACCACTGTAAACACAGCAAAATCTTTCATAAGGTATATACAGCAATAAATGCCCAAAGTTAATTTTGTCCATCTCATGTAAAGTTCTCTGATATAATTTACGTTTGTGACTTCGCTGTTCACAGCTAAGCAGAAGGTGCACAATATGACATCGTGTAACGGTTGTATTACCACACACCAATTTAAATTGAAGAAACCAGAGCTGAAAGTCAGCGTTGCTAAAAAGAAATTCTTCCACCGCGATCCTTTGTATCAGAAACACCAAATCGATTATCACCCACTCGATTTATTTCTTCCGTTGTTGTTATTTCACACAAACTGACTTCCATTATGCGATATAAAAGAATTGCATCGAAACTGTACATTCACACACTGGTTTACTTTCTTATACATCCCTTACTTTGGCTTACGACCAAGTTGAAACCGCAAAGAAATTTACACGTTTTCAAAGCTTTTCCAAGCAACCCTGTCGTATGTTTTTTCGAAGTTGACAAAACGTTTGTAGACGGCTCTAGCATACTCCCTAGACTTCTCGAAAGTTCACTGGAGGGTTGAAATTTCATCTCTTCAACGGACGGGACGAAAACCGTACTGGAAGTTCTCCAGCTTTGGTTGACTTATTTCACGGAATCGTTTTCTCAGGGCTTTGGCAAACACTTTATCTCGTGGCTACGGAGAGAGATGCTTCGGTATTTTGAGTATTCCTCCAGTCTCCCCTAGTGTGCATGGGGATGATCTCAATACTTATAGTCTACCTTTCGGTGCACTTCCAGAAAATCAGATCACTTGAAACACACGAGCCACCCAAAGACATTCGGACAATCACACCCGAATGCGGAAGAGTGGACAATGCATTTTGTTCCCACACACCGTGCGATTTTTTGGTGCTTTTTCAGCCGCATTCCCCAAACATCAATAAACACAGAAGATAACTAAATAAATATCCACAATAAATGTTCCAAATGAAATGCCAAGAAAAAGGACTTCATGGACCAAGTCCAATCATAGGCCCATTAAACCAGTCACAGGATCCATCCCATTAGCTTTCATACAAATTACAAAAAATATATTTTTTGTGCGTTGTCCATGTGCGTTGATACGCATCAACGCACATGGATTCTCCAAAAAGTCAGAGGCACACATTGCAATGTAAGTATCCAACGAGGTTCCGATCAGCAAGTCTCACTGATACAAACCCATGTGAGCGCCAACACCACCATGCAAAGCAGAGGTGATCACGGAGTTGGACTGCCGGAGTGGACTTCCATATTGGACTTCTATATGCTGGGCTTCTGTATGCAGGAGTGGACTTCTATATATATTGGACTTGTATATACCGGAGTGGACTTCTAGCAGAAATCTATATTTTTTGCAGGAGATGAACCCGGAGACGTAATTATGAATAATACCATTACCGGACCCGGAGCAGGAGAGAAATTTTCAGTTTTACCGGAGCCGGACAAAAGCTTACACAAAATTAAAAATTATTCGCACAGGATAATTGCTAGATTTTCTTGGTTGTATTGATTATGAACCATTCGGTGCAGGCACTGTCTACGGAAAGAAATCCTTTCTCAGCAATGAATCAGACACTAGGATCATACCGAGTATATACTTCACTTTCGAAGCAGCAAGCAGGCATCATCAGCTCTTATTCAAATAGAATCTGTGCAAAAACGCAAAGAAAAGCTTTCACAAAACAACTGAGATGAGTATAATGTTTCAATTCGCCGGTTGTAATAAAAAACAATTTTATTGAACTAAACTTCGCGTGCAGGCTGTTGAGAATGAGGGAGGGTGGAAGCAATATGGTGCGATGTCAATGCCATCGCATGTGTGTTTTGGGTTTGAAAAAACTTAGTATTACGTGTGGAACAGGAAATTTTGCTACTTGCGCTATATGATATTGCTTTTTGACAGTTGTCAAATTTCAAAGTAGTGGCATGAACTCTTTTGCAACTATTTTCAATTGCATGACATCATCGCTGAAAACATCAGGGCGTTTTGCTAGAAGTAATTTAAGCGAAGTGAATAAAACAAAACGTTATACACATTGGCACGACAGCTGTCGTCGAACAAAACAGGAAGTGAAATTTTCGGATTTGTGACGACACTTTAGGCATTAGCTCCTTTTAAGCACATTCCAGATGTGGTTATTTCCATCCTCTCAAGTGTTGCTGCATCGTTGGTTCTTTGTGAAGCATGCAAACCAGATGAAATACCTTTTTTACTTTTTTGCATTGCTTTTATTCTACTTCCATACACCGAGCCTAGCCTGCTTTCCAACAAATGTTTGGCCGCCTTTCTAACAAAGAGAGTTTTTGTTGATCCATAACTTGCATTTTACGGCATAACTTATACTTCAAATTGCTTGTGAACGGCCGCAAGTTGTGCACCCCTGCTGTAGAACATGATCATACTCCAATTAATGCTCCACGGATCGTTTTCAACCAAAACGTCGTACACTGTTGACGAAACACTCGCTCAGTTAGAAACAGTACAATATTAACGTTTTCCCAAAAGCATTTCCTTAAGACTGGAGAGTACGTGGAATCATTTGTTTGTGAATTTCAATCAGTTTAACATCTTCCCTTGCGAAGTTTAATTGAATAAAATTGCTTTCTATTACAACCGGCGAATTGAAACATTCTACTCATCTTAGTTGTTTTGTGAAAGTTTTTCTTTGCATTTTGCACAATTATAACAAATACAAAGCAGGAATGTGGTGACGTGAGCGTGCCAACTGACGTAGTGATGAAACGTACGAAGGCTTCGTTCAAAAATGGCCACAAACACAATGCAACCAGTGACAAATTACTTCACATCTTTGTTTACGTCTGGCAAAACAAGGTTGCAGCCTTGCCGGTAAGATTCGATCGAACCGAAGTCAAATATCTAACAATTTGAAAAAAACTTAAACCAACATTTTTAACTTAGCAGATGCTGCTGTTGCTACAGTCACCGTAGCTAAGTATTAGTGCCAGAAGTCAAAATCCGTAAACATATTAGGATCATTGCACTCCAATGTCGCTATTCCGTCAGAGAATAACACGAAATTGTACTTTTTTTGCAACGAAGCTAAGTTGGGAGATGACATTATTGAACAAATGTGAAGATACTGCTCTGTGGAAGCAGACGCTGGAGCCATTACATATTTTATAATTTGACATACATGGCACTTACAAATCGCTGGATTGTTCACAGTACTAATTAGACGGTCAGAACAATTCTTAATTAAAAAACAAATACGTTTCACAGCTCAAGTAACAACTGAAAATTTCACACCTGCTCAGGGTCCGATAATTATTATTCATAATTAGATTTTCGCTTCAGTCCATTCCGGCAATCCGGCTCCGTGATCACATCCGCTTCCATGGCGGTTTTGGAACTCACATGCGTTTATACTGGTGAGACTACTTGATTGAAACCTTGTTGCAGACTTGCATTGCAGCGTGTGTTTCTGTCTTTTGTGGGAATCCAGGGGAGCTGATATCTTTTATAGTTTGCATGAAGGCTACTTCGAAAGATTCTGTGATGGTTAGATACACTTATGATTTTGTCAGTTTCTACAAACCTTTACGAA
>Ga0210059_1005753_pt1 | contig 19891 bp, 14 predicted proteins | sample Ectturendosymbi2_FD_188042 | JGI IMG/M metagenome (GOLD analysis project Ga0210059, IMG submission 188042) | Ecteinascidia turbinata endosymbiont from Florida, USA - Sample 2 (SPAdes) (version 2) | ecosystem: Host-associated > Tunicates > Ascidians > Unclassified | place: Key West, Florida... | reverse complement strand
CCCCCCCCCCCGCTGCTACGCAACCCCCCGCTGCTACGCCACCCCCCCGCTGCTACGCCACTGCCCACTGTTCATGAAATACATTATTCCACAACACCTGATCTATGCTGGCGTTATAATACAATTGCCCAAATAGTACGATGTTCTTCCGTTTTGACGGGAACAAATCATTTTAGAGTCACAAAGAGAACAGTGTTTGTTTTGCTCCCAGGACATCTGAAATAACCATTCGGTTTTCTAGTCAGATGCCCTGATGAGCCGGAGTCAAAAACTTTAAATGCCTGAAGCTGGACATTTGAACTCCGACTTCTCAGCCCTGGCAGTATGAAAGCTGCTTTTCAAAAGTATGTTTCAATATGCTGAGTACTGAAGGAGGAGACGTATACGAAATAACCATAACAAAGAGTTGGTTAAGAGTGTTCGAGAGAAGGCAGCGGCTGTTTAAAGAAAATATTTGCTCCTGATCCTCAATCAGTCACTGCTTCCACGCCGTGTGCAAGAAGCTTATAAGCTAAAGATCTTTGTAATCTCCTCATTTTCAAGTCATAATACTTCAACGCACAAAACCTAACATGAAAAAGGTCTCGTCATCAAGCACCAAAAGCATTCCGAAGATTGATCCGAACCATTGCTGTCCACACAACATCACGTAAAGCACATCATCAAATTAACCACAACGTCACATGAAGCACAACATCACGTGAAGCACAACATCACGTGAAGCACAACATCACGTGAAGCACATCAAATGAACCACAACATCACGTGAAGCACAACATCACGTGAAGCACAACATCACGTGAAGCACAACATCACGAGAAGCACAACGTCACGTGAAGCAGCACAACGTCACGTGAAGCAGCACAACGTCACGTGAAGCAGCACAACATCACGTGAAGCAGCACAACATCACGTGAAGCAGCACAACATCACGTGAAGCAGCACAACATCACGTGAACCACAGCATCACGTGAAGCACAGCATCACGTGAAGCACAACATCACGTGAAGCACAACATCACGTGAAGCACAACATCACGTGAAGCACAACATCACGTGAAGCACAACATCACGTGAAGCACAACATCACATGAACCAAAACGTAACGTGAACCACAACGTCACGTGAACCTCATCACATGAACCGCAACATCACATGAACACAACGTCACGTGAAGCACAACATCACATGAACACAACGTCACATGAACCACAAAACTTCGCGAAAACAAAAATTGTCACAGTTCGAAAAAACCACGTGACATACCGACGACATTACTTGTGACAAAACAACGATGTGACTTGTGACATCAAGCACGCGATCTATCCATCAATGTGCATAACAAGTGTGCCGGTTGTAAAAAATATATTGTCCACATTTAGCACTAAAAACCGCTAAATTAGACAGATTTAGCTAAATTTGCCGATTTCTGTCTGATTTAACTAAATCTGCGAAGATTTGGAGCAGAATTACTCAAGTACGTATGGGGCGCCATTCAGCAGAATTATTTAAGTAGTTATGGGGCATCGTTCGTATAAAACTAAATTGAACAGATTTAGCTAAATCTGCGCTGATTTCCGTCCGATTTAACTGGATATGCGCCGATTTCGCTAAATCTGTCCGATTTACCTGTTGTTAGTGATTTACCTGTTGCTAAATCTGTTCAATTTAATTTTTTTGCAAACGGTGCCCCGTATATCAGAGCAGATGCATGACATTAGAAAGGTCCCAGCCACATTTATGACTAAGATGCAGAATTAAGACTGGGACAAGATTCCTTGCGAGTGAAACATGACGCGAAGCGGACTCAAGCGCGAGCTGCAGTTGTGCACTGTTCAGATTATGCATCATTTCCATAATTCTTATCAAACGTCGAGTGAAGCGAAGAAATCACCAATCTCTATCGAATCATAGAAGTTTCGCAATGACTTCGAGAGATGAACGCTACATGGCATAAAAGTGAAAGAAACACAAGTAGAGCGTGCAGCCACAGCATTTTAGTAAAATATTTTGCTTTATGAAACTTTGCATTTCACCATCAAGGCACAAGCAAGAAAACAAGTACGTGAAAGTTCTACACGTCATTCATAAATTTTTTTCGATAAAACTTGTTTAATTGCTCGAGAAAGATGAAAGTCAAAACTGTGTGAGGACCCAGTCTGAAGTAGTAAGGAGTAAAGCCTTTCCACAAGCTGAACAAACCTTCGTTGCGAATGACGCTTCTTAGGACATCCTTCAAACATTAGCACAAAAATAGTTGAGCAGAAAATTAAATCAGTTTAGTTGTAACTTTTCACCTCATTAGTTGAATGCGGTTGTTCTAACCCTGGGGCTCCCAGCCTGGGGTGCATGTACCCCTAGGTTTACATTTGCCTATCTGAGGGGTACATTTAAGGTTAGCAGTGTACGGGAAAGAACGGTATATTTATACACAATTTATTTCCAAATATTAAAAGCTCTATTGAAAATTCAAAGGATTTCTGTTATTTTACTAAGCCTTTTTGTTGTAAGAAATTTTAGGGTGCATGATTGCTCATGTGCAAAATGCTTAAGGGGTACAGGGTCAAAGAAAGGTTGGGAAACCCCTGTCCTGATCCAACTCACACTATTTCATTCATAATAGTCAAATCACAACAGTTGCATAAGAAACATCACTCGTTTCAAATAAACATAATGTTAATACAAAGAACACAATATGGCGTAACAATGCCACTCACAATGGCACCGGTGTACTCCGGAACTCCGTTGATTGTCTTCATGCTTTGAATCCTAAAAAAAACACCACGTTCGATGACATCATACGTAATGATGTCAACGTTGGACGCGTTTCCAGCAACGATTTTTTGTACTCTATTTTATCAACTGCTCTACTCGTATCTGTTCGCCGATAACTTTGCTGTAATGATGTTTCTTGACAACGGCACAAAATACCAAACGATATTCCAAGAACATGCTTATATGAGAGTTTCAATAAATCTGCGCCAATCATTTCCTGCCCTCCACACTGAAACCAACAGCTACTGTTCGTACCTGGTTTTTGCAATATCTACGGGCATTGACGCTATGGTGGTTACGAGTCCGCTAATCATGCTGGCTGCAAAATGGCATCCGATATTGTCTTCGAAATAACCTGGAAAAACACCAAGTAACTATAACAGACGATTTGATATGTGCATCTAGCAGACCTGCGGGTTGTTCTTCAGTTATATCAACACTTTGGTGCACTACTGGACACTCATGGCACTAAAATTGCATGAGGGCAAGTTTTATTCTTATCAAACAGTTTGAATACGTCAAATTTAAATGATATCACTGTACTCCACGATGGAACAATCCAAACAGATAAATCCAAGTCATACTAACGAACGTGCTTCGACTGAAGTTATTCACCGAAAAGTATACTTGCAAGCATGGGCGTCGGAAGGGGGGGAAAGGGGGCTCTACCCCCTGGATTTTGGAAAAAAATCTTTCCGACGCCCATGCTTGGAAGTGAAATCCTCAACTGTAACACATATCGAGGGTCAGACCACGATCCTTGAAAAAAAAGACTCACAAAGACTCACTCGTTGAAAGTAGCACTTGTTTTGCTTGAGAGTAGGAGGCCAGTTGCGCTGCGTTGACTACAACAGCGCGCCCGACAGTTGGGAGGCAGCCCTGGATCAAAACAACACCTACGGTAGCTAAGTTATCATGACGCTGCTTGCTGGGCAGGTGGATTGTTGAACTCATTGCGTGCATCTTTGTCATTCCGCTTCTATACCAGCATCACCATTTCAGAGAATCTGTCCCAAGGCGAATCAGCACATTTATGCAAAACATGCCTCTTACAGACAGCAACCCCTCATGCTTCATCATTATCTTGAACAATTCGTAGAGGTAATAGTATAAAAACACATGAATGAACCCGCAGACTAATTGTAATCCAAGACATCTCATCAACTTCACGCTTCACCATATACACTTTGTTGATAGACCTGGTTTTCTTTCGCTGAGGCATTTCGGTAATTTGTACCATAGTGGTATTGGAACTCGCCGTAACGCTATTCATTAAGTTACTGTATATATTTGACCAAATTGACTTAATTTTTTTCGGTTATTTAAAAAACAAATCGGACAATGATCGAAAATAACTAGTCACAGACCCCTATTACAAATGTTTAAAAGAAACACAAATAAAAACAACATTTTTTGTTGAAATTTGTTTGAAAAAAAAAAGACTGAAACAACTGTGACGAGCAAGAGCCTGACTAGCAGTTGACTATCGGTCGCTTTGCATTCATGGGCGTTGGAAGAAGGGCAGGGAGGCCAAGGACCCCTGAATTTTGATACTTGATATTTTCCCATCGAATTTTTAGCAAACAATGTTTTCTTTAGTTACGATTGGGCAAAATGCAACTTCACCACCTTCGACTCCCCTGGTAAATCTTTTGTCTGCCCCTGGAATAATACACGATTGTCCCCCCCGAAAAAAATGCTTCCGACGACCATGACTGGATTCAACCATTTACATGGGTCTCTGGGTCATACACAACCGCTTTGAATGTAAAGAATTTTTGATATTATTTTTTTCTACTCAATCCGTTTAGGAACAATGATTCCTGGTGTGTAAATCACGATTTGTCAGAGCAATGCCTCACCCTCCACAACGTGAATAATCCCTCTTCTCGCGTTATCCTCCCAAGGGCGTTGAAGACACTTGTGTAGCCTCTTTGCTGGTCAGGCGGCAGTCTGCCGTCAGCAGTCATTCTTATTAGTGATATCTCCGCTGGAGTTCCCACAAAAGCGCCAATCGCCCCAGCAGTCATCCCTAACAACAGTGTTGTAGATTGCAACATAGGCAGTGAAGATTGCATCGCAACGAAGTACCTATTGCTGTTTCACTTCCAAACCAACAGGGGTCCGTAGTTTGTATGACATTACTTAATCATTTCGTTTTGGGCGGTACACTTTCACTAAAGCGATCGGTTATACTAGAACGACTGTCCACATATCATACAACTGATTACGTTTGTGCTAGTACGTTTAACGCTTTAGCCATTTTCTTACAGAAATCCTGGAACACAAATGCTAGATTTTCGACGCAGTGTGAAGCAACGGTGCTTGAGGTTCTACCACCGAACGGCGCAATCAATCTTTGTTCATTTCCGAATTCAGTTGGGCCGTGTAGTCAATTACTTCGTTTTGACAAACTGCACCAAATACATTTCATTTTGAAGGGAAAACCTGCCGGGCAATGGATGGAAGCCGGTGAACTTCCTTCAGGACATAATATTCTTGCCCAAGACACCTGTGGAGCATTACGCTGCAGTAGAAACAAAAATACTGGTTATCGGAGAAAGTTCAAATGCACATGATCACTTGTGTGATTTACTGTATTTTATCTTTCAGTCTGCTTTCTAAGGCACATCTCAATACACAAGCGTACGGCACGGGGATGCAGTCGCATCCCCAACGCTGAAAAATTGGCCAAAAATTTTCAACGTTTGGGCAAAGTATACAGCTACATTCACATGTAAATGAGGCAATCTCTATTTTCCCAGCCAAGGCAAAATAATGGCCAAATCAACGGCACAATAATAACCAATATGGCAAAATAATATGAGACTATTTTGCCATTCATTTTTGCCCCTGACGGCAAAATAGACACTGCCCTTGAGTGAACTGGAATCATGTGGTAATTCCAACAGCCTTCATGAAATTTGGGCCAACTAAACAACAAAATTAAAAACATTTGAGCAAATTAGGAGCATGTGGGTACTGCCCGATAGGTTCAATTAAATCTGGGCGAATGAGAAACGCTTCATTCAAATTTGGGTGAAAGTAAATACATATACATAAATTGGAAACATTTGGATGACGTCCATCAGTCAAATCAAATTTTGGCAATTTGCAACAGCTTCATTTAATTCAGCTTCATTTAATTGTGGGCAACTTCAAACTGTCTTGTTCAAAGCTGGGCTATATAGAATAGCTCCATTAAGATTCTAGTACATTTAGAAATGTCTGGATGAACTATAAGAGCTTTGTTCCACTTTGGATAAAATTAGAATCATTTGGGTAAATTTTAACAATATCAATGGAATTTGAGCAAATTGGGACAACTTCATTCAAATTTGGGTGAAGTTAGAAATGTTTCCTAAATTTGAATAATTTTGGTAAATTCCAACAGACTAAATCAACTCTTGCCGAATGGCAATAGCCCTATTCAAATTTGGCCAAGTGGAACATCTTCGTTCAATTTTGGGTATCTTCAAACAGCTTTATTCATTTTTTGGGAACTTCAAACAGCTTTGTTCAATTTTGGTGAATTTTAAACAGCTTTATTCCAATTTGGGTAATATAAAAGTTCTTCATTTAAATTTGCATAAAATTAGAAACATTTGGGCAAATTCCAACAGCCTCAATCATATTTGGGTAATTGAAACAGCTTCGTTGCTGAAATCATCTGGGCAAATCACAACAGCCCCAATCAAATTTGGGCTAATTGAAACAACCTCATTCAAATTTGGGTAGAGTTAGAAACAGTTTAAAATAAGGAACATGTAGTGGTAATCCACCATTCCATCTAACCCCAATTTTTGTAAACCTCAAATTGTTGATGCTGTAGTGTAAAGTGTACTACTAAGATGTTCCTGTAGCTGCAAAATGTTTTGTGGTTTAGTTATGTGCTGTGCCTGTGATATGATACTGTGAAGTTTTCATGTTTTAATACTTGCTTAGTGTTGTGAGATTTGCAAGTGTGAATCTGTTTCCGCAAAGCATTCATGAACAGAATTAACTACGTAACTGCACCTGTAATATTTTGTGTAGTATTAAAAGTAGCTGTGATTTCATACTGTTCAGGTTTTCATATTTTCCGTTTGTTTCATGCAATGAATTTCATATATTGCATCTTGCCAAATTTTAATGTTTCAATTTAATGCTGTGAAGTGAAGTTTTCATGAACAGTAGCAAGTGCAGGCTACTATTTATTGCACTGCATAATTCCCTAATGCCAATGCAGTCCAGTGAAGCACTGCTATTTTTATAAAATATTCTTATTGATGTATAAGCCACTTGTCATTGGAAATCTGCATTTGTACACTTTCTTTGGTAGTTGATCATACAGGCTGCAGTATGTGCCTACTCAGTCCCATATTGCTATTTTTTCATAGCATGCTGTGTCCAGTGGATATTTAACTGTCTAAACTGGAGTGGAATTTTGGTTTTCATAAGCTGACTTGAGATTAAAAGCTGTAAATGTTTAAGTAAGTTGTATTTTTTTGAGTAGAACACATTGTAGTGAAGATTGCCTAATGTGGAAGGCTAAGCTATATGCTATGTAACAAATTGTCTCCTTTCCCTCTCCTTACTTGAGAGTTTGAGACTTGATGTATTTACAGCAATGTAGTACGTTTGATCGCAATCTGATATTTTACTCCTTTTCCAGATCGATTGCAATTATGGCTAACACAAACACATACATCTATGCGAGAGAAGAACAGCTTTTAGCCATCAGGATGATCGTGTTGGAAGAATAAGTTTGGAACGTATATAAAAAATTGAAGACGAAGATGCTGCACAACACCTTCTTCACATGGTGGTATGAGCAGCAATTTTTGGGGGATTTTATTGTAATTAGACAACATTTTTCAACAAATAAATATTACCATTGTTCACATGTAGCTATGCAGAATATTGATTGGTAGCTGAGGGCGTATGGCTTTGAACTCTGGTAATTAGCCATGTAGACACCTTGATTTGTTTACAATGGCAGGTTTTAGTGTTAACAATATGACATTCTGTTTGTATGTTAATTGGGAAAAAACAAGAACAAATTTGGGCAAAAATGTTTTGCATCCCCCAAAAATATGAACTCCTGTACACCTATGTCTCAATACATTCGAAAAATTTTACGTTTGTAATAAACCGGTTTTCTGTACGATAAAAAAATTCACACGAACTAGTGTAACTTAAGTAGAGTGAAGCAAGAACACCCTGGACGTTTGTTCCCCTTAAACAGACCCTAGACAACACGAAACGGTTGTAATATTCTTGCTCGTAATAATATGGCATCTTGCATTGCACCAGACACAGTTGAATGAGTCTTGCTTGAAGCTGCCGTGCAACTTGCAATGTGATCACTGTACAACAAGTCCACGCGAACTATTCACAAGACGTGGCAACCAATCAGTTCAGCCTCCTATGCTGCAAAGTTAGAAGTCAAATCATGAAAGAAGGTAGCACTGCTTACCATCAGCTTGAAATACATTTATCCAGAAATGGCAATGTGGAAAGTAGGCCGCTCTTGTCTAGCACAAGCAGCTACTCGTATAATCAATATGCATAATACATGCTATGCGCCAAAAAATCATATTAAAAGCATGCTTTGAGTGCTTGGTCCAACTCAAAAGCCAGCTGAGAGCAGTAGTTCCCTAAGCCTAGCTGATACCTAAACTGTTGTGAGCACTTTCGATTACAAAATATCTGAGATAAAGTTACCATGCAAAGCAAAATCATTGCAAAAACCTGGTGACATAATGATGCACTAAAATCCTACTACAGCAAGCTGCTAACTAGTCTCCTCCACACAGGTGAAGAGTTTGGACCAATCAGCAAAATTTTAATAGAAAATCGATTTCACTTAACACTACACATTGTCAGTCCTACAACCTTCTTCAAACATTATAATAATAGATTCTATTTGAATTTAGAGCTTTTAACAGTAGTACACGAAACTACACAACCACTTGTCCAACAACCGAAATGAGGTATAGCCTTGATTAACACATCAACCTTTCAGAGCTCATAGCAGAAGAAACAGTCAACTAACAACATCTGAAGCATCCATCATCCATGGTGCCAGTGGATACCACCAGTCCTTTTGTCTCAGGGCTCAACCCCCAAATGCAAGTTCAATGTCATGCATTTCACACAGCTGTCTATAGGATAAATACATTTTTAGAAACTTCGGTCAAATCTTGAACGTAAATCTATCCACAGCTCTAACCACCAGACAGGGAATTGTTGTAGATAACTTCTTGTAAATGGAACAAAAAATGTTTAAAAAAGTACTGTCAAGATATCTTCATCAGATTTACCTAAAATAGCTTTTTTGAAAAAGCCTGGAGGATTTCCATCTTTATCAGCAAAGACATCAAGCAGGTATGTGTAGACGCCGAGTCTAGTGGTAGTGTATGTTGCTTGGCGCAGCAGGCCTGCTGAGAGTCTGAAAGAAGAGCCGTTGAAACAAATAACCCAAATAACCTGCATCAGAGGAAAATCACTGCAAAAGCTCACAACAGAGCAGATGTATCAACGCAGCAAAAATAAGTCAGGAAGTATAAGCGTCACGTTTTTTATTGCTGGAGCAGGCAAAAAATCAACACCGAAGATGATTGGTTGAACTGGTCACATGACAAGTTTGGACAGCATGACTGTCTCAGCTGACTCATGACTGTGACGTCTGTAAATGGCATAGTTTGATAGACAAGTAATGTCATGGTTTCAGGTCTGGCAAGCTGTTAGCAGCTTCTTGTTTGCATTGTGTGAACTGTAGGTTAAACCTAAACCCTTGTCTCTACGTATTGTGCTTGTCACGTGATCACTTCAACCAACTGTGTTTGACTAAAGGTCAAATGTACTCTAATAGGATGGTTTCATCCGTCGTGCCTACTGCAGTCCATAGCAATTTCTAGGACTCACAGTAGTCTAAATCAACAAATGCACAAACAGCCAAACATGTGTTGTGTATAAGTGGGCCTGTTCCCTGTGTAGACATCTGTGCCTACGTTCAGATGTCATAAGTAAAAAAATGCGCGACGCATTAAAACCATCACTTCACTGCAATCAAGAACAGTACAACATCGAATTCTGTGCAAACCTGGGTCACTGCATGCTGTGACGTAGGCACCAGTGGTGTAGGATATGGAAATTTTGCAATCGGATTGGATCCGAAATTTTTTCATAAACTCCATATCCACTCTGCATCCGAAAATTTAAAATTGTGGACTACGATATCCAATCCAAATCTGAAACCACTCACTCAGTTGCACATAAGCCAAACTTTTTGGTGGTGTCTATTTTGCCGCATGGGGAAAAAGTCCTGGCTGTTTTGCCTTTAGTCAGACAGAGATGCTCGAAGTGGTCATGTGACAACTATGATACGCACAAGAAGACATGGGTTAGACGTCACTCACAAAAAACCCTCACCCCCCAGGCAAAAAATTTTTTTCGAGTGTAATCTATTAGACTGGCCGATCCGTTTGAGCTGTTGAACAGCTCTTTCGCGCAATCGGCGGAGGAGCTAAAGCGTTGGTAAGGCAACCGAAAATTGCTGTTTTTTAGGCCGAAATCGAAGTACGAATATACCGTAGGCCGGCTCTATACGTGTTAAGAGGATACTAAAACCGAAATGTAAACTAAGTGAGGAAGTAATTTTTACATTTAGGTGGCCAGGGGAGTCAAATCGCCCCTCTTCCCTCCCATCTATTACTCCACTGCAACAAACACTTTAAAATATTGATTAAACAAAAATAATTAATGTTTAAAATGTTTAAATTCTTTGTTGCAGTTGATAAAAAACAACGCTTCAAATCTTTTATCAAGCAAATGACATCTATCAGGATTGAACATTCATCCAGCAACGCCAAAAATTCATTTGTTAGTAATTTCAAAATTGCTGACTATTTCTTGTAACTGCAGGCTACGATCTCTTCGAACCAACATAGCAGTGTGCAGCTTTCAAATTGAAATGAAATGAACAGTGATGCCAATATACCTGCATGTCTGTCTATTGGACCAATAGTCAATGGTTACAAAACCTCACAGGTTTTGTTGATTTTTTTACACTCGTATGTGGTGGATCACGGTTGACACACTAGTTATCAGTGTGGTGGAAAGGTACTTTCAACTTGGATTAAATTCTTCTGAAAGGAAGTTAATGTATATAAATTACTGTACTAATCATATACATAGCCTGCTCTAACATTTACATTCATAACTTCACTCTGAATATATATAAATGAAACGAACACCTCTCCTTGTAATGCCCCACTATTCTGTTGCTGAAGTGTGAACCCATTTTTAAGAAGAGCTCCTAGGTTTGTTGCTGTGTCTCACTTGATTAGACTCACTACGTTACTTCATGCGGCCAACAGGAAGGCTAGCTGGAACAAAGTGAGAATTAGCTAGAATCGCTGTGCTTACCCCTGGACTGTCTGTATTTAAACCACAGAGACGGGCAAATAGCCTTCTGCGAAACAATTACCATAACAAATGATGATAAAGGAGGAAACCCAGCCACCACAACCGCGATTCATCGCACAGTGATGTAGGGTGAAAATTTCCAAGTTTAATCGTGAAAGTAATCGTCAATTACGATTAGATTGGCAATGATTACGATCACATTTCATTTTTGGTCTGTTCAATCGATTACGATTACTCAAAAAACTGTAATCGATTATAATCGATTACGATTAACCCATGTCTGGTACACAGTGAGCACAATGTTTCAGTACATAGCGTAGGTCTGTAATTAACCTCCAGAAATCCTCGTCACAGGATGCGGTGATGGCATCTAGCCTAGATGCTTGGACATATTTTTGAGAATCACTGCAGTAGACTACTGATTCAGGGAATATCTATTTTTAGTGTTACCTATTTTTGCATAGGAATAGCTTTAAACAGGGTGCTTTATTTTTTGAAATTATGTGCTTTTGAAGACTCCCAAAAAACTAGCGTTACGAAAAAGCAAAAAAGATAATTGAAGATCATTCCAAGAGACCTGGACAGAGTCATATGGAGTGATTGTAGGTAATGGGAAAACATTTATATTCTACGTACTCAAAGTGTTGGTGGAGCTTTGTTATTGTGCATTTCTTTTAAAAACAGATGTTAATGCATAGGTTGTTTTTCTAACCCAAAACCTTGGTTGGCCCATTTGCGTTAAATTTTCGTGTTGGCACTTTGCAATACATAAGTGAGTTTAATGTTGCCATTTGGGCACTCTGTCTATTAAAGATTCGCCATCACCACCCTACGGTATTGCGAAAGCTGCCTTAACATGGCCCAAACTCAATGCACTGTACCTGGAATTCGTGGATAAAACTAGTGATGCCCTGCGAAGGGATAAAGGTAATGAATCCATTTTCTTTGGGAGAATTCAATGCTCACGTTGGGAATGACACTGGTGTATGGAAGTATGTGATTGGCCGACATGGTGATGCTGATGTTAATGATAAAGGAACACTCCTGCTGCAACTGTTGTTGGGTGTTCATCATGAACACTTTCTTCCAACACAGAGATGTGCACAAGTACACCTGGTGCATAGGTTCTTTGGGTCACCGATCACTCATTGATTTCCGCATATTTTCAGCTGACTTGTTCTAGACAATGTTTTGGTTGTTTGCGGAAAAAAATGCAAAAAATCTTGTAGTTTCAATTTTGAAAAAATTGGGAAGTTTTGAGTTTCAACTTTTTTGGGGTGACGACACAATTGGGGCAGGTCAGGTTTTTTGGATGACGTCATTGGGGCCTGAAATAAAAAATAAGGAGCAATTTCTTTTAAAATTAGCAAAAATCTGCATCTTTAGAGCCCTTGATTGGCTCTCTAGGCAGGGCATACTATGGAATGGAATGTAAATCTTCCATATTCCATAGCCGGCGAAATCTTCCATACCATTCCATACCTGAAATCTTACATTCAATTCTATCTTCCATACCTTGTGTTAAACTAACGCCCTATACTAACACCTCTGAAAATAAACGAAAAGGGGCTAATCCACGCTAAGAGGTACATTATACAAGAACAACTTAAGAAACATGTTTAATGAACGGAAAATAACTCAACTGGTGAATGCTGAATGTGAACACTGAATTGATATGTTCCTCACACATCAGTGCATTGCAAGATAGTTGCTTGCAAAGTGTCCTCCGCCAAAGAATTGTGCAAATCACTTAATATAAATTTTTCGCCGCTGAGGAGTCTTTCAACTGACGCTTGTGTCATTGGAACAGCAAAAACAATCCATGCCAGTTGTGAAAGCATTTTGCTATCTTGTTCATCAGACCAGTAATGAAATGCACAATATACTTTTTGTATAATTCTCGAATTACTGTTCTAATCGAAGCCAGACTCTGTTTGCAACTATGTTTAACTGAAAGAAAAACCGGACTTCAGCAACACCATGTCAAAATATGCAAATATGGAATTTGTATGGAATATGGAAGATTTGTTCCATTCCATACATCAAATATTCCATTCCATAGCCATCTTTTCCTTCCATTTCATAGTATGCCCTGCCCCTAGCATTAGTGGTTGCCACGTCATGGCCAAAACACCACAAATTACTTAATCCTCTAGTAAATCCCTAGAGGATTAGCTGCATACACATGGCAAGTGCACTAATTCCATGGAATACAGCATGTACAAATTAAATAATAAGTGTAACACAATTGATAAGAAAAATGATTTTCTTTTTTTTTGTATACAGCACAAAAGACAACAAAACATGTGTATATGCTCATTTTGCCAGCAGATGCCAGTCAAACATAGGCTCACCCTTACCCATTGTAAATTCCAAAGATCCCTTCAGCCTTTAAAATTTTTGACAAAGCATCATAACTGTTTTTGTACATTTTTGCTTGACCTCTTTCACCACTGAGCTGAAGTCTGTTCTTCACAAGATCAAGTGGTTGTACAAACAATGTTGCTCCCATTCTGAAATTCATATAACAAAAAGTTACTGACTACCACTATCCATCACAGGCAGTTTTGTAAGTGTATCAGCAACTAATCACTCATAACACAAGTTAGGTGTATGCATTGGGTACAGAGGAGGTCTTTGCAAACAGCTGAAATTCAATTTGAAAATTAGTGCATATCCCAAAAAACTTGTTCATACCCTAGAACGAGCGAAGTGGTGCAGCTGGTTAAGCATGCGCTACCAAGGCTTGTAGACGGAGTTCAGCTCGCAGTCAATACCAAGCAGGGTTGATTGATATTTAATTAGCAATTTTAATAGGTTTTCACATAGCTTATCCAGTATTAGTGGAGAAGGCCAAAAGTTCTTATGACGACACAAGTTGAAAACACTTAAAATTTTATCAATCATAGCAGCTGTGAGGTCATGGATTCTATGGTATTTAACTGCAAAAATTACATATGGACTGAAATCACTAACCTTTGCAGATTTTGAAGTCATAACTGTTAGAATGCCACAAGTTTGAAAGTGTAGACTGGCATAAAGTAGAAGTTGTATTTAAATTTATCAAATATGAAGGTTGTTGACTGTAAACATAGTTATAGAACATATTGTTGATTCATGAAACAGATATATTATTATTATGGGTTTTTAATGCTTTATGCATCTATGCCAAAGGTCACCAACATAGTGCCTGCGGGCACTAGGTCACCCGCAAGGACCATGTAGGTCACCCATGGGTCTGTTCTAAAAATAATATTAGCATGATCAATGTCTTCACATTAACAAATATCAATACTAAAATAACTTAAAGTAATTGAGCAAAAATTTTATTTCAGAAGTTGTATGAAACTAGTAGCCCTTCGCATTGATCGGTACTCAAGAAGTAGCTCGCAGCTTCAAAAAGGTTGGAGATCCCTGATCTATGCCATGAGTGTCAATGAAAATAATAACTGCCAGTTTCACTATTGGCATTTCAATAAATTTATATTTCATTTCGTACACCGATACTGGTGTCATGAACTTACTTGCATTAAGGGATATTGCATAAGTGCGAAAAAAATGATTTATGAACTGAAATCATTAACATTTGCAGACTCAGAACTGTCAGAATGCCACAAGTTTGAAGTGTAGGCTGGCATAGAGCAGGCTTGTAGCCAGGTTTAGAGGTTTGGAGGGAAAAATAAACTATTAGGGAGGCAAAATTTTTGTTTTCATTATGGTATATGTTTAAAACAAACTATTTTGGGCACAAGAAAATTTAGGGACACTGCCCCTGAATGCCCCCATGGCCACGGGCCTGACATAAATAAAAGTCGCATCTAAATTCCAGCAAATATGTAGGCTGTTAACTGTAGAAATAGTAGGTTTAGAAAATATTCTTGATTCAGATTCATAATAATACATATATTATAGTTTTTGCTACTTTATGCATGTACAGTATGTTACACTTTTGCAGAAGCTGAACTCGTGAAAGCTGCGTTACAATAATCAGTTTTAACAATAGACAACACAGTCCGCACCAAAAAGGCTGGTAAGCTCAGATGTTTATACAAGCTTTTTAACATGATGCCATAAGTGTTAATGAAGTTGATGAACAGATTGTTTGAGCCATTTCAAAAGTATTTCGTTTTGTACAGCGGTACTGGTGTTATGAGCTGATTCGCTTTAACACTTTGAGAGCCGGGATCCAATATATTTGTACTTTAATTTCGGCCTAAAACCAGCAGTTGTCAGTTGCCTTACCAACACCCCAGCTCCTCCGCTAATTGCACTAGAGAGCTGTTCAAGAGCTCATAACGGATCAAATAAAAGAATGTGGTGCCTCGAACCACTTAGTAAAGAGCAGAGCATAAAGAAAAGGACATTTTTAGAAGAGGGCACCATAAACAAGGGCAAAGCAGTGTCACCTGAGCTGAAAGATGAAAACAGTCGAATCTTTCCTGGGAAAAAGAGTATGCATGGCAAGGATGGTGAAAAAATCCTGGACTGCTCTCCTAGAATACCCTTTTCTTTCTGCAATGCTCGGCTCTTTTTCACAAGGTAGTTTGAGAAATTCTTTCAGTGTCCTTTCTATGGTGGTGAAGGGGGATTGGGCTAAAATGTGAACATGTTCTATACAAGTGGATCTTTTGTATATTGCTTGCAGTTCTTCCAATATGGCACAAAACACATAAATCTTTGTAGTTCTCATCTAATGCTGAGGCAGATGGCTTCACTTAAACCTTGTAGATCTTCTCAATACAATATTTTAATTTCTGTTCTACATTTTTAAACCTTCACTTCCTCACTTCTTTGTTGATAGAGCTAAGTGCCCATGCTTGACTGCTGTTTCATGCAATATTGAGAATAATGCAACATTTACGTCTACAAGCAAAGTTTACTTTACCAGAGAACTAACAGTGACATTATCATTATCAACATCATTGATATTCTGTTGCAGTGAACTTCTATCCATCAGTTCTTCCTTTTCATGCTTTAGTACACCAGCATGTGGTTCAGCAGACCTAGTTTGTGCAGTATTTGGCGTACTCTTCATTTCTTTATTCAGACTAATCACACATGTGCTGCAATGTTTTTTCACTTGGAAGTGGATTTTTCACTTTTTCATAGCTACAAAGGACCCACAATTATTTTGTCCTTTGCTTGTTTGGATTAATGTTAAATGGATCACTACAATTTCTTTGTTGCAACAAAAACTTCGTAAGCAATTCTTGCTCATGATGGAAACAAATCATTTTAATATGGTGTACTTAAATTTTACTTTGCAATGCCAAAATTTTGATATCTTCCTCTCATTAACAGTGAAATATTCTGCTCAGATGTAGGTTTTCTTCTGGTTACAAGGGTTGACTTCAATGTAAAAACTTCACTTACTCATTGATACAAACATGTTAACAACCTTCTGTACCTTAAAAACATATAAATCACATCGGAATACAGTGTGGGTAACATACATTCAGTTGGGTACATAACCTTTTCACGCTGTCATTACACCATGGAAATATACTTTTGCCATGTTAATTTGACCTTCTGCAATGTCCAAAAAACAAACTGTAACCCTAATCCTGGCATTGAAGTTTTGCATGGTAAACTGATGGCATTTAGAAGACTTGCTCTGCATTTGATTTGCTTGAACATAACCAATATTGTCTGCATATGCTAACTTCAATTTGTTATTACTCAAAAACAAAATTTTTACATATTCCATATTTTGATATATTATATGTAACAAATAGGGTTGTGATATCCAATGGTCATTAGCATTTTTTAATTTGATCCACGGGGTAAATTTTAAGGTCAAAATATAGGTCAAAAGGTCATCACCCCAAAATTTATTTACCCAATCACAAAAATGTCAGATTTGAATACCTCGCTTTTTTTCCCCTTTTCAAAGATACTTTACTTTTCCAGATTGGACCACTAGTTCAAAAGATATGGGGTTTTGAAGTAGGGCGCACCCCTTTATTTTCGCAAAATTTTCAAAAAATTAACCCCCCATATTTCAGAAACCGATCAACGAAAAATTTTAGATTTGAGTTTTGGGGACTGAAACCAACATGTATGCCAAATTTCATTAAATTCTGAAAGGGTAGGGTTTAGCCCATTGGGTGACTTGACAGGGAATGACCCATGATCTCAACTCTTTGACGTCCGGCTGGTTTCGGGGATTTTCAGAAAAAAAACGCCTGAACGCACATGGCTTTCCGCAAGAATTTCTCCAGTCCAGTATGCTCTACAGACCTAGTAAAAGTCTCAAAAGGCGCGGCAAGTCTTCTAGATTGTACTCGAAAAAAAATTTTTTGCTTGGGGGATGAGGGTTTTTTGTGAGTGACATCATAAGTGGAGGACTTTTAGGCCACCTTGGCCCACTTTGCCTGGGCCTGGGCGCCAACTGTTAGGTGGTAGTATTTCATTGAAGTTTTTACTGGAAGCTAGGCTACAATCCGAGTCTTTTGATACTTTGGATGACGTGCTGGGGTTTCACGTTCAAAAGTTGTGATGTAAGTTAGTAAAAATATTTCACTAATTAGCTAATTAATTAATTTGTTTATTTTGGATCATAACTTTTGAACCAGAAACGTTAGAAAGTCGATGAAAAGGTCAAAAGACTCGGACTCGAGCCAAGTTTCCAATGAAAACTTCAGTGAAACACTTTGACCTAGCGTTTCGGCCATAGGCCAGGCAACATGAGCCAAAATGACCGCAAAACTACTTCGCTTATGACCTTAGTCACAAAAAATCCGCACTGCCCAACCAAATCTAGAAGACTGGCCGATCCATTTGAGCCCTTGAACTGCTCTCTAGCGCAATCAGCGGAGGAGCTAGGGCGTTGGTAAGGCATCTGACAACTGCTGGTTTTTAGGCCGAAATCGAAGTACGAATATATCGTACGCCAGCTCTCAAAGTGTTTAAAAAAAATTTGTTCTAGGTAAGTCAGTTCTTGAGATGTAGCATTTTTCTATTTTTTGGGTCTGTTTCTATGGAAATTCTTATAGAGGAGGCGTCAAATAACAATTGATTCAATTTTTGTCAGTTTTTGTGAACGATGAGGCCAACTGCAACTTTTTACCAACTTACATAGAGCTCTGAAACATTTGCCCAAAATTGGTACAGCCTACTAAGCGTTCTGTGAAGTACCAAAGGTGACTGTCAAGTTTCTTTATATAAGCAGTAATCATCCTACAATGCATTGCGATTTTTAAGTATTTTGTATGGTTCCAGGTCTGAGTTTGGTGTACTTGTTGAGTGTGTGCAGGTTTTTCAGTATAAATTTGGTACTTGTCAAAACACTTGGTCTCCTTGTCATTTTCAGTGGCTCTGTTCCCCCGTGTGAAAAGTGAACAATGGCTAAGGCACTCCAGTGACAAGTTTTGTCAACCCAAGCAAAGTAATAAAATGATTCAGCAGCAGATGCCTCTTCTGACTGACAATGTTTCACTCATTGATGTTGTTGGCTAAGATTCCTGGACACTACTTCAGATCCTGAATGTACACAATGGGTCTTGGCAACAAAATAGTGGTTGTATTACTGCTCATAACTTTGTGTCTTGTGAATCTAAGAGAAAAAATCTTGCTCCCATCTAACAGCAGAAAAAACGTAAACTTTGACTTGTTGATCGAGCAACAAAACAGAATTTTCTGGATAGATTTAATTTATTTGAAAAGACTTGCTAAGGGAGACGCCAAAGCGTGGAAAATGTTGAATGACCACGAAAAGTGCGCCATTTATAAGGAACGCAATAAAACCAAACTGCGATTTGTAAAAAAGTTCATCTGGATTGCGATAAACAACGCTGCCATATTGTAGGCCTACGCCAAGACTTAGCCAAGAACACCAAGGAAAACAAACGCAGGAAAAATGCTAGAGATACCCAACGCTTCAGAAAGAGTCGAAGAACTCGCAAAATGCAAGCTGTGCTGGCAGAAGCGCAAAAAATGATTTTAAACAAATCATCGATCGAACTAGATGATCACGGCAAAGCTTTACTATGCAAAGATCTGAGATTTGCCCCAACACCTAACTGGAGTCAATCAGTTGAAAATGCAGAATGGCTAAACGTCCAACAACATGTCAGAAGGACTGAATGGAGTGCGGTGCTGGGAGAAAAGAATGATAGGGATTTTGCGTTGCCAAAAAATTGAAAATTTCCAAATTTTCGAGACCTGATAGCAAAATTGATGAAGAAACCAAAACATATGTAGAAATGGTTTCTACTAAATTAAGGAACATAAAACCTTGTGTTGAAAGCGTACCGAACAAAAAACAATTTATCGAAAGAACAAAGAAAAAGTTTTAGCAAAATGGCTAAACTAACAGAAGAACGGAAAATTGTGATCTGCCAAGCGGATAAAGACAGGAAAAGTGTCATCCTTAATTACGACGACTACGACGCTATAATGACCAGGGAACTGCAACAGTTCGAAAAACTAGACATGTCTGTAGATGGAAGCGACACCTACCTTGAAAATATGAGAAAAGATTGCAACGAACTCGTGGTTAAACACCATGCTATAGGGGAATTGAAGGATGAACTGCTACTACTGATAACTGGAATGAAATGTAAGAACAACGCGTACGGCAAGGTCAATGGTGCATCAGCAAAATATTTTCGCTGCAACACACCAGCGTACGCTTACCCGCTTTTCAAGACACACAAGCTAACTCCGGAGAATTTGTTGAACGTTGATATCAAGGAAATACCAGT
>Ga0210059_1005752_pt1 | contig 19892 bp, 13 predicted proteins | sample Ectturendosymbi2_FD_188042 | JGI IMG/M metagenome (GOLD analysis project Ga0210059, IMG submission 188042) | Ecteinascidia turbinata endosymbiont from Florida, USA - Sample 2 (SPAdes) (version 2) | ecosystem: Host-associated > Tunicates > Ascidians > Unclassified | place: Key West, Florida... | reverse complement strand
TGTCTGAAAAAGCTTGTATTTCATCAAAGTACAGTAACTGCATTAGCGCCATCAAGCGTATACTCTATACTACCGCCATGTATACATCCTGGTCTTCTTTCGTGTACTTGCGTTTTCTTTTCTCTTCACTGCGATGCATGTTGAAAACCTAGCGCTTTGCGTGTGGGAGTGAAGACGTTACACAATACAATACAATGATACCCTAAAGGGAACAAAGTGTTAAATGCAGATTGCACTTTTCAAAGTATCAGCTCAAAGTGTAGCTGTGAAATTCGTAAAGCCCTGAATATTGACCCACTTCTCCAATTCGAGAGCTCCCAGCTGCGTTGGTTCGGCCATGTATCCAGAATGTCCCACAAAAGGTTGTCGAGGCAACTCATGCTGACTGCACCCACGGGAAAGCGGTTCAGTGGTCGACAAGGACCAGGTGGAGTACCAATATCTCAGACCTCGTTTGGTCCCGTATTGGTGTGGAGCAAGCAGAACTATCAGAGATTGCTGTTGAACATGAGGTATTGAATACGATTCCTCCTAGGGCGAGGATGGGCAATTAGCGGCCCGCGGGCCACATGTGGCCCACCACAGCGTTTTCAGTGGCACCACGAAGCATTCAAGAAAAACCTTCAAATCTGAACTTTCCTGCGACTTGTCACAGTACTCCAAATGTTAGCGCTGAGGATAACTAGGACCGAGACTTGGGCCATCAGAAGGTATGGCCCTCCGCGAAAAGGGACTTCCTCGAAGTGGCCACCGAGCCAAGTTAATTGCCCATCCTTGTCCTAGGGGCGCAGTCCCCGCGACCTTCACCGGAGGAAAAGCGGGCAAGAAAATGATGAAAATATTAATGAAAATGAATTGAATAATACCATTACGAAGTTATTTGCAGCGCACACCTCTGACCGCAAAAGGCAAATTGTTTTCACCCTCAAATTTAGGATATTTTCGTCTCTTTAGCTATGAAAAACTTTTAATGCTTGTATAGATTCTAAAATGAAGATAAAAGACTGTGCTCGCACAACTTTGGTTAAGACATAGTTATCTTGGTGAAGAAATCCTTGTTATATAGGCTAAGGTTTGATTCATATAATACTTTTGATGAGGAGCAATAATATGAGAACTTTAGCGATAACTAGCCACTAAAACAATGATGCATTCATTATAACAATTTTTTCAAATCTTTTGATTTACTCATGACTTTTCTTTTCATTTGTTTTTCAGAAATTAAATAATGTTGATGAAACGACGTTGAATTAAGGTTTAGGAAGCGCAAAGCATTTGCGTGCGATAAAATATAGAGTTCGCGTGGATTAGAGAAACTTCGTGCAGAAACCGTTGATTAAATAACCCATATATTGTCACTTATGAACGAATTTGTTACTTCATCCTGAAATACTGTACATAACTGTTTACAAGTACCTTGTTTGAAGCTATTTGCATCACAGAAAAAATGAAAATAACACATTATTTACTTCCTTAACAATTTATAATTTGATCGATATAATAGTTTTTATTCCAAACATTAAACAAAGATCAAATTTTATTGTAAGCACATGAGCACAATAGTGCAACACATACATCAAAGGAACACAACCAGTTTAAGTAGTTTGAACCTTGCTTACTTTGTCTGTGGTACTCGGCCAAAGTATGGAAGTCAGTAAACGCACAGCTAGCACTGGAAGAATACAAATAGCAGAGAGCAAAATTGCGTTGAACCATAGCACTGGATTGGCAAACGTGGTGGTTGCAGTTCCTTAAAAGCATTTTAAAATTCGAGTTAGCTTGGATTGAAGGCTGTTACGTCTTGAAAAAGTCATTTAAAACTATCAAGCTCGAAAAACTGATGTCAGAACCAGTGTTGCCACTGCTGGGTTTTTTTCATTAGTTTTTCTGTTTTATCTGGGGTTCTGGGGTTATTATTGAAAATCTGGGGGTTTTTGACTCTGGTCAAATTTTACAAGTGTATGTCGTATTACTATATTTTCCATTCAAGAATACAGTAATTTCACAGGCATAATATGTGCAGAGTCATCAGCAGCCAGTATAGATGAAGATGAGTAGTAGGGCTAGGCTTAAAACCAAATTGTTTGAAATATAATGGTTTACAGATTAAGCACTAACTAAGCATAGGTCAGCACTCTAATCTATCCCTGATATGTCAAGGGCTGCTTGTGCATGATTTCGGAATGTTTTTTGGTTTTGAAGATGCTGTGGTTGAAAATCTCTTCATTGTTTTACGGGCGCATTGATTGTGATATGAATGTAAAATTTTGAATGTTAAATTTGTAGTCAAATATTGTAATGAATGCAATAGTTAGGGTGAAAATAAAACTGTAACAGGAGCGTAACGAGGTTATACTGTGCCCGGGCAAGAAGCATGTTTGGCGCCCCAATGTTCGAACCTGAGGCCTTTCGGAAGGAAATTTACTGTATTGAAGGAAGTACTTGTGAAATTGTTGGGTCTTTTCGGCGTCCCCAGCAGACATTTGGCGCCTCCCGCAGTGATTCGCCGCCCCCATAATGATTCGGCGCCCGGGGAATTGTGCCTCCTTGCCCCCCCGTCGTTACGCCCCTGAATTCCAAGACCTTGAATGTATCATGTACTGTACATGTTTCAATTTGTGCATTTAAGTGGAAGTTAAAGAAAACACTAAACGTTTTTCTAGAAAAGATCTAACTAGCTTTTTTTATGTTACTTCAAACATTTGATTTGCTGCTAGCCTACTTGTAAATTGTGATTGTCAGTATGTTTAAAAATAGACTTTAACTTGTTAAAAATATGATGCACATAATGCATATTACTCTAATTTTGATTTGCAAGTACCAGTAGCGTGCCTTTCAAGTTTGGTTTTGTCTTTTTTTAAACATTTTGTATGTCTGGGGTTTTTTATTATTTTCTGGGTTTTTTTCAAGGTAAATTCTGGGGTTTTTCTTCATAACAGAGTGGCAACACTGGTCAAAACTGTAGGGCGTCAACATAAATAGGGGAAAGCACGTGCGCGGTGAAATGTGGTCACAATCATGGGCGTTGGAAGGATTTTTTTTTTAAGTGGCCAAAAGGATATTTCCAGGTGGGATCTGCCGTGTTGAAATTCCATTTTACCAACTCCGAAAGTAAGAGAAAAACAATTTTTTACTAAAAAATTAATAGCTAAATATAAGATTGTAAAATCCAGGAAGGGGGCTTTTTCCCCTTCCTGCTACCCCCTCCAACGCCCATGGCCGCAACTGTGTATCGGCTTCGAAACATTAACTTGTTTTGTTGAGCACCGCAACCCACCGCAAAAAAATAGGCTTTGCATTTGAAAGTTATGCATGAGAGAGGTTTGTTGTCCCCTGACAAAAATCACCTACAGCCAGCCCTCACGTAAACCAATCTGCATACAACATTGTACGTAAAAGAAGACACACAACACACAAACACACGAGCAAAGCAGTGAAACTGATACTCATAACTTTACTTTGTACTTACTCACAGCTTGAGTCATTATAAAAACATTTGCTTTGGTCAGTGCTAAGAAGAAATAGACAAATAGAAGTAAACAATAACTTTTGTATAAAAAGCAATGAGATTTATAGATATTGCCATAAACTTAATCTGCACTGCACGGTCAGTAAACCGTTTTATTATGTGCGAGAGCTCATGAAACATCAATAAAAATTTAAGAACAATGATCTTACCAACAAATGGAAAGGAGCTTGGAAGCAGACCAAAAAATCCATTGCTACATAACCCCAACGTGAAAGGAAAAAAAACAATAATGCTTCCCCAAGTGAAAAGGTGGTTTAAGCCAGTCCAGTAAGCTGTATCCAAAGCAACCTGCCGCATGTTGAAAAGTGCCATAAAATTCATCAAGTTTACTTCTTCTTTCAACATTTGATACTCAAGGCAAGACCACACCACGCATAGAAACCTCTGCTTGAAGTCAAAAGTGTAGCTTAAACGTTTGTATCTTACAGTGGCAATACTTAAGCAGTTTTGGTAGCAATGCATTGTGGACTACAGGGGAAGGGAAATTAATGCCTTTTGAAGATTACTATGGGGCCCGTCAAGATCCAGTCATTTACTCACGTTGCTTGGTGTGAGAGAGCGCAAACTCTTTCCACTACATTAGAGTTTTACACATTTTTCTCAGATAAATTAAGTTCTAGTCTCTACTTTCTTAGTTCCAGAAACACGTGAATTGCCATGCACAGTTTGAGCTTAACGTTTAAAAACAGCGTTTCCCAACCGGGGTGCCGCGGCACCCTAGGGTGCCACAATACCCAGGGGTGCCACGAGCTAATACGTTTTTCAATATATCATTGAAAACACATTTTCTAAATGTCGCTAAACCTCAAACCAAGTTGCTATGGGTTCGCCACTAGGTGCCGAAAATGATATTTCTCTTTTGTAGGGTGTTGCAAGCCTAAAAAGGTTGGGAACCACTGAATTAAAATAAGCACCATGCACTTATTCGTTAACTGTTTTAACCATGCTTATTCGTTAAGCTAACTCGTATCTAGACTACAAAGAAATACCTGATTACGCTTAAAATGAAATTGTTAGCAGAAAAATGGTAACCAAAACAAATAATAACGCTCTCAGTTCTTTTCCGTTTGGACGTTTTGCACCAAAAAATATTTTTTGTCTGTTAAATTGCAGTAAAACAGCACAAAAACGTACGCAACCGCGAACTCTTGCTGTAGCATTCATTAATAAACAAGGAAAATATGAATTTGCAGCACTCGACACAACTCTTGCGAACTGTTTTAATATCGGCTACCGCATGTGCGTTGTGTACGTTTGTGCGCCTTGTATTTTTCGCACTGCGCACTGCAACCCGTTGGACCGTGCGTGTCGAAACGGCATTTTAGTAAAATCCTGCATCCACCTTCCCAACAATACCTGCAGCGTGACGACAATTATCATCGACGTTTCAATTGATGTCGCCATAGTTTGATGATCGTTCATATCTAAGCCCGCGGGTCCTATTGTGTTAGCCAGAGCACCATAGGTGATGAAGAATAAAGCAAGGCTGGTTAAAAATCCTCGGAAAATGCTAAAAACATACACAAATGATGTTAGAGACAAAATAACACAAAATTAATTTTATATTAAATTTCAGCAATTTTTTACAGTCGTCTAAGTATTTCTTGCATCAATTGGATGCATTAACTACTCTCTGTTACGTACGATAGAAACGAAGATTTGTGGTTCGCGAAAAATAAGGATCAAAAGTTATAGATTTATCTTCGGAAAAACAAGTTCTCTTTTTCTCTCCCTTTTTTGAAATGACACTACACAGCTTGAAATAACCGGCTTTCAAGTTTCACTTACTACTATATGGGTAAAAGTTGCGAAATGATGAGTTCTGATGCAGTGTTGCAAATACATAGAAATATAAGTCACAGGATTGATAGTTGCACATCTAAAAATTAACTCTTTTTCTGCATTGCATTTTCATCGCACGCACTTCGTTTTTTTTTATAAAATTGCTTACCTCCAACCAAGTACTTTTTTATTAAAGAGCTCGTTTTTTTGACCAGGAGTGTATATTTTCGGCATTCTCAAGCAGGCTTCCTCGTTGACATCCTAGTGAAAATGCAAGGTAAACAACTTTTGATATGCGCGTTTGCAGCTGCTTGAGTTCCTGCAGCTGAGTAAACAGCTTGAAAAATCGGGGTTAATCACTTTCACATAGGGATGGGGAACCTATTTCCTATCACGGGCGGCATGATTTGTGGAATATCGCTGACAGGCCGCAGAGGTTAATTAATCTTATCTTAAAATGCTACCTTTATCTTCCAAAGGAAAGTAAGATGAAAAAAATACGTCAAAGAGCGAGTGAGACTTTTTTTGACTTACTGTCCACATGTCTGCTTATCATGGAGTTTCGTTTTGATGCGATGCTGCATTCAACTTGGGTAACGAAAATTCTGATGCGGGTTATATTAAATGTTGGCAGGCCGCATTTGTCCCGCGGGCCGCAGGTTCCCCATCGCTGGTTTCACAGATGCATTGTAATAAATATCTAAAAATAATCTAATTAGGAGGAAACAAAAATCTTTGAAGCGTTCACAGCAATGTAAAAGTCACACAGAAGTGATGTTCCGAGATCTGCCTTACGTTTCTTTTAAGTTGGATCTACTATGCATTGCCTCAACATTGTGTAATTTTAATGCATTTTAAGTGGGTAAAAAGTCCAACGACACATGTTGTCAGATGAATCTTTTCACTCCAACAAGAGAAAATTTAGTGGATGGAGGTAAAACTTCATCCTGTGTTGTTATGGATATTTAGAGTGAGACTTTTGAAGTCGGTCCACAGCCCACAAAGATATTGAAAGAGTTACTACAGGTGTGTTTCTATTGCACTGCGAGCCTAGCAGTTGCTCTCAAGTACGGGCCCAAACAATGTAGGCTAGTACTTTGTCCAATGCCTCCAAGCTCAGAATAGTTTGGCTCTCATTCTCTGCAAACTACATATCACTGTAGGTTGTTTATTGACTTTATCCGAAATGTTTTTCCTCATCCTACTTTTTAAGATATATTTTGGGGATCTCGATGTCACTACTGGCGATTATTTCCGAGCTGGTTGTTTTCCAATGTTAACTTGATCTGTCCGAAACAGACCCGCAGCCAGGGAGGGACAAGCGGGCAATTTCTCATCCCATGCATTTTTAAAAATATGTTCTGTTGTTAGATACTACAACAAGTTACAATCATTTTTTAAACCCCGAAAATAGTACAACAAGTTACAACCATTTTCCCCCCGAAAATATCAGCTGGGTGCGGCCCTGGTCCGTAAGTATCACAAGAAACGTATATATCGGCGAAACAGACTTAGCTCCCATCGGCAAACACAATTATTAAAAACGCTTTGTTCCTACCTGGTCTAGAAGGCCAATCACAATGATCGGAATCGCAGTGTAGACAGTGTTGTACAAGGATACAAACCAGTCATCGAAAGCAGACTGCAACAAAAAAGGAGCGTTGAAGTATGGTATATGACCACGTGGTTCGACATGATTCTCTCGCTTCGGTAAAATAATATTTTTCTTATCACCAGCACCTGCGCAGAGAATCCATTGAAGCAACCAAACCAGAAATGAACCAAAGTGAAAGCGAAGTTCTTGTAGAAAAAATATTCCAAAAACTTGGCCATTCTCATATAAGACCATCTTCCATGAACTAGTAGAAGCCTCTCCAAAAACCTAAAAACATGAACTTGGTGTTGCTGTAATGTCTTTTTTTCAAAAGAGCGCGTTCTTAGAAGTGTGATTAGCCAATTAACGATTTGTACTTTACATAAAAGAGAAAAATTGTGCCAGGTGGCCTACACGGAAGTTTTAATAAGAAAAACAAAATCATGTTAACACCTGCAGAAGAACAAGAACTAGATGTAAGCAAGCCTTAACTTCCCGTTACAGTTAAGCTGTTTAAACCGAACTCTATCTCAAACAGTGAAATCAACCCAATCAAAACTATGGCAGTGAACAGAGAAGCAACGCAGAGCGCCATCTCCTTTTTATCTTTTGCATTAACGATTTGAATTTTTATCTTTTCTGTTGCATTAACGATTAGTTTGTGTTAATGCTTTGTTAGACGTTAGTGCCTTGTGAGTGGTTATACGCGCGAAAACGTGGTTGCAACCTGAAATCAAAGCCTTTTGACAAAACTGTGTAAAACGCTCTACAGCTTTCGGCGAACCACTTGTGGTTGACTTTATTATCTTGGTAATTAATCTCATTCAATTCATTTTCCGAACTGGTCATCAACGCTAGAGATCAAGTTTTTGTGAGGAACTCACCTTATGGTTTGGGCCAGTTAGGCAATTATTTCGAGGATGCAATCCTCTCCTTCCTGCCAATGTTTGAACAGTCTAACAAATGACGTGCTTCTTTTCTTAGAAAAGTAACTGTTTGACATTAAGTGAACTGGGTTGATCTTAACTTTGCTGCATTTTTCTTTGTTATGCCTGGATTGGATCTTGAATGTACGCGTCATCTAGTCTGTGCAATTCAGCTAGCCCCAAGCCACCAATCATGTCCTCTTATCATTATTTCCCGAGACTCCTTCCGCTGTTAGAGCATGTTGAAGTTATCCTCTGCAATGCGTTATTGCGCAGCTAGATTTTGTGTTGACCCGTCAACATCATTTTTGACTGATAGATTTTCCCCTATTTCTAGAAACTTGTGATGCCATTTCTTGGTCTTAATTGAGGCAACTGCAGAGCGCAAAGCGTTCAACGTCATGCCAAATGCAGAGTAAGACTCTTTTCGATGCCCCAGTTTCGGAATCGCTGCTGTCTAAATCGTGTTTGTAATCCAACCTTCTACCACTGGCAGCTCCAGGATATTGACCAAAACCAGCCACCACGGCAGGATTTCAGATATTGTACAAGTTTAGCTCCACACATGCAACTTAAATTACAAAGCAATTGTACTTGATAAACATTACTGTAGTATGTGGCTCCCAAACTATTTCTACTTGCGCACCCAGGAGTGCATTATCTTTTGTTTCTGCGGAACTTCAGCATCCAAATAATTTAAGCAAATGCCGTGCCAAAGCATTTGTCAGAGGAGATCGGTAGTGTCGGCTCCAAAACATTATCTACATTGGTAGATAATAATAACCGTCTTTATGTCGTTTGCTGAATTGTGCAAATGTACGAAATAAAGCTTCGCGACAGTGATATTACCAAGCAACTCAACGTATTGAATCTACTCAATAGGTCTCACACATATGTTGTCATATCTAGAAAACCTTTCACACGATATTGGAATTTGGATCTCTTATTCGGAATCAGCAAACTGCTACCTCAACCGCTACCAAGCCCAAGATAGAAGAGAGGAGCATTACAGATTTACATCCCAAGTGTTGGAGAGTAGGCGTTTGAAAGAAATTCGTGAAATTTTGCAAATAATTGTCAAATGCCAATAAGCACAAAAATAAAGATTTAGTATACAAAAAAGATACCAAAACCTTGGAAACAGGTCAGGTTGTCCTGTAGTGTAGATCTCAAAAAATAACTAGTAAGACGACTTGTTTGCTTTTACTTGAAAGTACATTTTATTGAATCAAGCGTATTTTTTCGTGAATTCGCTCAAAATATAGAAGCTAAAGTTCCACACAGAAGAATTAATACCATTCCCAGAAGATTTTATTAGAATCTTACGACGTTTTACATCACAATAAAACTTGGTTTCTAGCACTTGCCATGTTGCATGCGTTCTTAATGCATCGAAAATAAGCTGCACGTAAAATCAACGTGTGCAGCTCTAACAAAAATCATTGAAACAATAGATCAAGATCATGATCATGTGGCAAAATCTATCTGCTAGTTATAGTATTCTGGTGGCTAATTTACACTCTCCACAAAAACAATTAAAAACGGTTAGAAGAATTTCTGACGAATGCAAATGAATCACACCACTTTTAAAATGTTTACACAAGATATATTTTCAGAATATATGTTAGATAAGCTCGTGATTTTCATAGCTTCATTTATTCGTATTTCAGTGATAGCTTGATTTAGGTCTATTTCATAGTATACTAGAATTAACCACAGCACATCTTGATGTCTGCTAACATATTACTTTTGCAAGTAATTCAACATTGTAATTGCTGTGACAAACATTTTCGAAAACGAACATCACTAAAAAATTTTAACACAAGCATTCGAATTTTGCAGATTATTGTGCTGGTACTTTTGAATATCGGCCAAGAGATTCGGTTTTAAATGCACAAAAACTGTTTTTCGCGTGACTTTTGCTCTATATGGATGAATGCCACCTTCACTTCACTGAATTATTGCGACCAACACTTATTCTGTTCACATGCCAGAAAAATCGCTGAAGGCATTAAACAGTTTTGAGGCAATATCGTAGTTTTCACGCGCAGCTCCAACTGGACATAGGGACCCTTGTCCTGACGCAGACCTCACAATATTCGCAGCTTCATTGATTGGCTTCACCTCACTTGTACTATTTCACATTGGTCCATGTGTTCAAAAGTGTAGCCAAGAAATGTCGCCAATGGAGATTCGTATCTTTTCAAGTCTTTCTTGTTGAGCAAACACGGGGAGAATTGCGGCCCATATGACACCCTGCGTCCTTCGTGCCCCACACTTCTCTCACGTTTACGTTACACCCGGTCTTACTTGAGCCGAATCACAACATGCCGTGATGGACATCAAGGCTTGCTCATAAGGACACCTTTGTGTTTGTGCTCCTGTTTTCTGTTTATTCATTACTTGTGTGGGTGTGAAGAAATCAAATTAAACTTAGAATTAGATATCTACGCCATTCCATGTTATTGTAAGAAACCTTTGGTGCATCGATAGTGACCGTGGAGGGTGGTTGAAAGAAAAATCACCCGTGTGCTTTAACAAGAAAGGCGACAGAGGAATGTTTACAAGAAAAATGTCACAGTTGAATACCGTAGCCAGTGGCGTAACTGACTGGGGGAAGTGGTACAAACCGTCACCCCTGGCAATATAAATGTAAAAATCGGGCCCCCACTTAGCTTATATTTCGGTTTTAGTTTTATTTTGGTTTTCAGCAGGTTGTTGTTTTTTGCGGTTTTGAAGTATTTTCAGGTGATTTAGGGTTTTGGAATAGCCATGTAAATTCGTCATTTCTCAGGTTTTGTCTGAGTGTTGGCTAGTGGGCCGCTGCAGTGCCCGTTGGCCCCCTTCAGCTAAGTTTTCCACCCTAGCTCAAACCTCTAGTTACGCCACTGATTGTAGCATATTGGTAGAGGCCCGCAGCGACAATGAACCGAATTGACGTGCTGCTAGCATGAGCCAATCGTATGGCGTTACATCACGATGTGTTTTATCCGGATGACGAATCTAATGGGCGTCTTCTCCAGAGTCAAAAGATTTTGCTGCATTTAGTGTAGCTGCATCTTGTCTAATTGTTAATTGTTTATCCAGCGCTCGGCTAACCGATACTGTAATCTGTTTACTCAGTTTAAGCTGCGCTGGCAGAATGCTTAGTTTTGTTTCTGTTCTTTCAGAAACGATATTGGCCGATCAATCGCTGTTGAAGTATGTTGCTTGAATTGTGACTACTAGCGTTTGCGCTGACCATCTTCCGTTCCGTAAGCAATTTCTGCATGCAATAGCATTACGAGGCTGCAAATCTGTTGATGCGCGGAATTTGTGAGGTGTCAGCTTAGGCGAAAGGTTGTCGGATACGCATTGAAAAACTCTGGGTGCTGCTTTCCAGAGCTCTCAACTAAGGCTGGCACCTGGCTTCAGCAGTGTATTACTTGACTTAAAGCTTTTAAACAAGCAGTCCATGACAGCAATGATATTCAAGCCTTTCCATACATTACAAATGATGTCTACGCGAATGAGCTACATGCAAGAGTAAAAATGTGAAAAGCTGTCAGCATACACGGATAAACAGACGGACGGATAGATAGATAGATAGATAGATAGATAGATAGATAGATAGATAGATAGATAGATAGATAGATAGATAGATAGATAGATAGATAGATAGATAGATAGATAGATAGATAGAAAGACAGATAGAGCGGTATTGAGTTCATTGCGCCAGATGTACTCTCCAAGACAGCGAACGTTGGGTCAACGAAAAAACAGAGGTTATCTGGTCAGGTGCCCCCATACCAGTGGCGTAGCAAGGGGGGCGGGGCGGGCTCCTGGCGGCACTTTCTGGGGGGCGGCAAATTGTTGATGAAAAATTAGTTTTTAAAAGTAGTTTTAACACTTTTCAGTTTTCGTGCGTAGAATCCATAGCCTAAAAACTTGGAAATGTGGTTTTGCAGTGAGAAAATCGATAAAATGATTACTCAGATTATGCTCAAAAGCCTGTATCAAACCCAGGATGCTGAACTACCCCCATGTGTCTTGAAATCAGAGATTTTTAACGTACTTGGTGGAAATTCCCGTAGTCCCTGTACCTTGCTCCCATGGGCGTCCGCAGAAGGGTTATGGGGCAAAACAGGCAATTGCCCTTGCCTGGAAATTGGGACTAGGAACGGAAACTTTCTAGAAAACCTAGCCAACAGCTTAATTCCGTTATTGGATTTAATTCTTGCAATAACAGCTTATTTGCCGGTATGACACACACTTCACAAGAGTCAGGTTCACTCTTCTGGTGTGATGCAGTGATGAGCTTTCAATTCACTCGTTTGCTCTGCTTTCCTTGCGGAATTGCGAAATTTGCGAGCGGATTCTACAGTTTGTCTTCATTGCGTAACAGTAACACGGCAACAAATCTTTAACGGTTTACTTCAAGTTGCGGTAGTAGCCATTTTGCCACATGCGACTGCTGAACGCAAACATCTTGGGTTGTAACGCAGCGAGACAGTGACTGCTGGTAGCGGTAAGCCACATAGGTTTATGTGTGAAAAGAAGCATTAAGTAAATCTAGCAATACTTCCACAAATTTGAAAAATGTCTTATAGGTGTGAGACTGAACGCTTCTCTGGTTTATGTATGATCACCGTGAAAAAAAGCAGCAAAGACAAACAAGGCTTTATTGAAAGGATGTTTGTTATCGCTTTGGACGGTATGCCAGACGTTTGCAGACGTTGTTTCAAAGTGACGCTGACAAGTTTTGCTAGGTAAAATGAAGCCATAGTTTGTAGTTTCTTTAAAGACCATGCAAAGAAGTAGCCTGTTTGGAAAATCTGCAAATAGTCTAGCCCTATTGTGTAAATTACCTGAATATGCCTGGCTATTGCTGCCAACAAAGCGCATTTTTGTAAGTATTGCCCTTACATGGGGGATTTTCTTTGTGGCCTACAAATGATAAAGCGTTTTGTGAAGTCCATTTGCATTGTGTCGTCAGCAACATGAAAATTATACGCAAGATATCTAGATTGCATCTCCTGGAAAAATTTCTGCTGACGCCCATACCGATGTTTTTCTGTAACACGTGCAGGCATAAGAAAATGGCGTTCTTGAAAGGAGATAGTGCAGTTGGTAGGTTTGCACAGGTCAGAACTGGGCAAACATTTTCTACGGAGGGCCACATTGAAAAGTTTATTGCTACCGGTTGCCGCATATGTTGCACTTGTCTATTTTAGTTACAATTTACGTTTCAAAATATGAATTAATGATAATATTGTTTTAACCTTGTATTGTTTTATTTCACATTGACACTGTAGTACACATAGATGGAATAAAACCGAGAACTCTAATCTAATCGATAAAACTACTTTAACATAGCAAGGATTTCAAGGAAAATGTCCGACTCCAACTCCGACCTTTCCGAAATTTGCGACTGCGACTCCTTAACGTAGCCTAACAGCAATTAAGTTTGGCTGTCAACAATTTTGTAGCAACCATCAATCAATGGAAATCGTGGTGCACAGCAAGAATTCTGTTTCAATACAAGTTTCAAAATGAATGTACCATTTCAACAGGCACGAGTTAGGATTCCTAACTTAGGAGCGGAATATATGGCTTTTCGTTCTGGCCGTTTCGTTCTGGTCGTTTAAGTCTGAGCCGTTTCGGTCACGGTACTTTTCGGTCTTGGTCATTTCGGTCTCGAGACATTTCGGTCAGACTATGAAATCTTGCAGAAATCTTACATGTAACTTTTTAATGCAAACGTACTTAAATCAACGAAAGGTTTTATTTAAAAAACTACAAACATGATCCAAGATCCAACAGTTAATCAGCATACTTTCATGTAATGTAATCATTTGCATTCGCCTGCCTATATAATCATCTAAATAAACAAATGTAATCAGTTGTTTATGTACAAAAATGTCGCGACCGAAGAGTTTCCAGCCAGACCGAAATGTCCCGTGACCGAACCGGTCAGACTGAAAAGTCGCGTACCGTTAGGAGTACGATGTAAAAATGTCTCAATTGGACTTCCGGAGTCGGATAAAAAAATCCGACTCCACCACTGACTTCTAGTGTTCTTAAGAATTCGACTCCGACTCCACCCAAAATCTCCGAGTCCTTGCCACACCGACTCCGCAACCCTGCCTACAATACGTAGTGTACATACTTTCTTTAGTTAAAGAAGCGGATACTACATGAAATACAAACGTACATAAATGTTTATAACTACGTAGAGCAGGTATCCTGCCATCACTTCTCTAATTGGGCACCACAAAAACACATTTTTGTGTCTTCTGTATGAGCTCCTAAAATGATAAACCAAGGACTGCCAACTTGTCTTCGACTGGAATCGCCTACAAAATTTCTTGATAACTCGCGATCGACCAGTCGGTTATAAAATCACAAATACTAAATGTCATAAAATGCAATAATTTTCATTTTTATGTACTTTCTGAAACATTGATTGAATAATGTTCTTTTTAAGTATCTTGTCAATTCAATTCAAAATTAGGCGCGATCGACCAGCTGAGACTCGGCGATCGACCGGTCGATCGCGATCGACGTGTTGATGGTCGATCGCGATCGACGTGGCCGGTCGATCGGTCGATCGCGATCGACGTGACCGGTCGATAGCGATCGACCCCTGTGATAAACAATTAAAGCTAAGTGGTGCGGCTTACCAGAAGAAAAATAAAATACGAAAAGTAAACGATGAGAAAGCTGGCGAACAAGCAGAAAAAGCAAGACCCCTAACCGAGAAATGAAAAACGAGACCTATTTCAGTTTTGTGAGGGTTTGATTCTGTTGTTCACGATGTTTAAATATTCCTTATATCTTTACTAAGGACGAACATAATAATCTTTCATTTTAAGTTCTTGCAAGCAAATTTTAGGGGTGGAAAAGGCGGCACTTTTATGGTCGGCCCTGGGCGGCACTTAGCCTTGCTACGCCACTGCCCCATACATAGAAGTTTCATTTGTTACTTTAAAAATAAAAGTGATACTGTGATAAAAAAAAGTGAAAGTGATAAAGAAGTGAATACAGTTATGCCGCGTTGGTTTTACGTAACTTAAATTTTTGTTTTTTGACTTCACTTTGAGTTAATCGCTCCTCGTGTCATCGGCCGCTGACAATGATTTTAAATTTGGAGCAAAATTAAACACCTTTGAACCACACGCAGTCATAGGTGGTTCCTGTTATTTGCACTCCAAATAAAGCATCGCCATCACGCTATACTTTGCTCAACCAGCGCCAACTATCTCAGTTAACGATTTTCACGAACTTTCACCTATATGTTTCTCAACTGGCCTTTGTCAAAATTGTTTTGTAGCCTGCCGGCAAGGACCAATAGAAAAACCCCCAAGACGGACATAACCACGCAACTGCACAACTTTACACCTTCTTGAGCGATTCAATCGCTTACCTGAACTGTCCAAAAGCAAAATCTGAAGCAAGCACGGCTTGAGCACCTTCTTCACCGCTGATGCCCACCCCGATGTGAGCAGCTGAAATAAGCACAATTTGCTGTAATTGTGTTCAAATAAACCGATTTTGTGGAATACACCAAAAGTAGTGGATGGAAACGAAATTGAGATACAATTTGGATGTGATCCAGCTTTTCGCCACAACTGCTCCAGCCTGGCAGGTTAACTACAAAGTCTGGTATGAATGTTTTCTCGTCACATGTATACAATGTTTCCTTTGTTATACAAAACTTAATCAAATCCACCGGTGAATGTGATAATTACCAGGGGCGCGGGAACAGCGGTAGGGCAAGGGCGCAGTAAAAAAGTTGAGGACAATAGAAACTTATGAAAAACAAAAAAATCATTACCAATATGCTTGCTTCTAAACAACAATGTTGATCTCAAAAATAATAAAAGAAACTGCAGAAAATTTGTTTCAATTCGATCTTGATGCAGCCTGCCATGGAATTATCTATGATGCTGTTATAAAACAAACACCTCCGCCCCGTTGCCCCGCTCTCCGGCGTTCCTGCTCACCGCTATCAGCAGCTGCTGTCTCGCTGCGTTACCTGCCAAGACGTCTGCGTTCAACAGTCAAATGCGGCAAAACGCCTACTATCGTAACTTGAAGCGAAGATTAGAAGATTTGTTGCCATGTTATAGTCACGCAATAAAGACCAACCGTAGAACAATCCGCTCGCAAGTTGGGTAACCTGCCTCTGCAGGCAGTGGAACGAACATTAGAGACTGCAAGCTCACCACTGCATGATACCAGAACGGTGAACCTGGCTCTTGTGCAGTGTTAGTGTTAGCGCGTTAAATAAACTGTCATTGCAAGAAATAAATCAAGTAATCTGAATTGAGCTGCTGACGCCAGGTTTTCTAGAAAATTTTGATTCTTAGTCCCAATTTCCAGGAGTAATGCCCGTCCCCGCTGCGGACGCAAATGGTTTTGACGTACCACGAGTTCTAAATTGTTTACTTGAGTTCAGTGAAAAAGCGCACTATAATAATCATTCTCTTCGCATTTACACGTTCAGCAAAAATGCTTACTTTAAAAATAATAACAGAAATTACAGAAAAACAATCTGAATTTTATGTATGCGCGAATAGCTGCAACAAATTTATTTCATGTCGATCTTGATAAATCATGAAATTACTTATGATACTGTTATGTAAGGGCACCTGTGCCCCCCTTGCCCCCGTCATGCATCCCCGTTCCGGCGTCCCTACTAATTATTCGATTGACAATATTAAACAAGTGTCTTTCGCCCAATCGAATCACCTCGCAGATTATATTTACGTTATGAGCACTGTTAAGTCTGATGTCGCCAACAACCTCACTTTCAGTTAGAGCCATTGCTGCACAAGAACTAAGGAAACACGAATTTAAGCATCGTCGCATCTGAATTGATCAAACTCAATATTGCTGGTTTATGACGGAGATTCTTAATAATAACTTAGGACTGCCTTGAATTCATAAACATGTTGGCTAAGTTAACTTTCGAAGAGAATCAGCAACGAACTCACTAATTTGTTTTTTGTTTTGCAACTATTTCAATTTGATTTGAAAATTACTTTTCTTGATACACTTTTAGTCACAATGGTTCTTTATTTAAAACCAACCATACATTTATTAACTGATTGACAAAAATCCATAAAACTCTGGTTCTTTACACAACAAATTGAGATCATCGACGAAAAAATGATATTTAAATCAATATCCAACTAATAGTATTGCTTGGTATAAAAATAGTTTTAGAAACTAAAATTGTTTTAGTTATTTGCAGCTGATAGCAAGCTTTCGTTGAACCGCATCAGATTGAATTTTAACAAGTAGACCGATTGGTGTGACGGCTACGAAGTAGACAGATATTACTGGTATTATCATATTTTATTGCTGCAATATTATTTTACTTTGCCATCTCGCTTCAATGCAACCCCTGAAGCATATTTTACTTGGATGTTAATTTGACGGACAAATCGCTATTTCTAGAATAACACAAAACGAATTGCTGCCTTTCAAGTGATCGTAGAATTTGTGCTTTTTTACCTTTAATCATGCCGACATCATTGGCCCCATCGCCAATCGCCAGGGTAATAACCTTCTCGTTGTTTTTGACAAGTTCAACAACTCGAGCTTTCTGCAACGGTGTAGTTCGGCAGCAGACCACTGCTGAGCACTTACAGGCCAATCCAAAAAAATTCTTGCTCAATCTTCCATCCAATGCGTACACCTGGATAAGTCAAACATCTTATTTTACTATGTTTTCACTCTATGAATGAAGCACTATGACGAATGATAGTTGATATTTCTACTTCCAAGAAAACTGGCAAAAAAGATTGGCTCACAGACCGTTGAGCTGTGAATTTATCAATCAGTCTAAATTCCAAAGCACGCGAACATTTTATAAAAGAGGAAGTTATTCTTGTAGACCACCTACAGCATTCGTCACAAACATGGTCAGGTTTCACTGCGGAAATTGTATTTAAAAAACAGTTGATCAAATTCCGTCTCATTTTTTAACCTTATGATAAATTTGAAGTTTTATAATCGCTCTTGTGAAAAACGTTTCAATATACAAACAGCTATAGTGGCGCGCTACATCGCTCATTTAAGCAGGACCGAACCTATCACTTAGGTTACAGTGTAGTTCCAGACAGGAGTTATTTTTTAGGTGATGTTGCAGCGTAATTACTTATATATCAGCGCGGATGTAATGGATGCGTACACTTCGCACTTTCCTAAAACTTGAAAAGTACACCATTAGATGGCTCCATAAAACAAGGAAGATTTTTTCTGGAATCTTAGTTGATTACATTGCCTGACATCTGAACGAACGCCATGTATTAGCGTCAACGCAGACAAAATGTCCACCAGAGGGAAGTGCAGAACTATCCAAGAAGAACGGTAAAATAACATGAAATAACGCCTTGCTCAGCTAAACCAAACATTTTAATAAAATAAAAGCTTGCTCCACAGAAGTCGAATAAGTTACCGTTGGACCAAATATCATTTATTGGCTACATACGTCGCCAACAGAACAGGCCCGTAGCCACGAGGGGGCATTCGGGGGTAGTGCCCCCCAAATATTTTTTGTGCTCCCACAAATGATTCAAACTCGAAAAATTAATAAATTTTGCAAATGCTTGTTTTCAATCTGTTTGATTGTTACGCCAACACCCAACATCACCACACGTTGCGTTAAAAGATAACCTCATTGTTACAAAATAAGTTGTATTGATGAATGTCCACACTCGTAACAATTTCTATTTGTGACGCCACTGTCACGGGAGACAGTCTTTCGAAATCGTTTCTGCAGTCTCTCTATTAGTGCGAACAACTCCATGGCACTAGCAAGCTGGCTATGATAATCCTACAATATGCAGTCTTAGCCAGCGTTCTTCTTTGGCAACTCTGGCTGAGTTGCCAAAATTCTAAATGAATTACAAATTTCGTGAATTATTAGAATTTAGGATAAGCACAGAATCTTGTGAAAACACGAACAACGTAGGGCCTACACATTTACTTCAAATAGCTTCTTGTTTTCTTGCTTTTCAAACGTTTTGGAATGTTGCAAGTGTACGAGAATCAGGTTTCACTTCGCAAATGATTTGGTGGTACTGCGCAGTTGCGCATTTTAGAGGGAACATTGGACTGGTGTTAGCTTGCTTGTAGTCAAACCGAACTTCTTGTATAATCAAACCAAACCCAGTAGGACAAATGTATGCAAATTAGAAGGTGATCAAAAAAGTTTAGGGGATTCTGTGTGCGACGTAGAAATGCCTCAGCATGTGTATAGATCACTGTAGCACTGACTAGCATAAGCCAGCATAAAATACAGCTAGCGCTTATTCTGTACTTAGCGTGTGGTGCAAGCAAGTTACAGTTATCCCACTCTCTGAACAAGCGAAAAAGGTCAGTTTCATCTCGATTCAGAGAGAACGTCATTCACAACAAAACACATCGGAATTCACAATGAAAGTGAGAGTGAATTTAAAAGCATCTTACTTTGAAGAGCGAATTCAACCACCAGTTATTGGAATTTAATATGTCTCTCATCAAATCTTTGCGTGCTCGTTTGCCAGCATCGAATTGCTTTCTCGACAAGGAAGAATTACAACCTCTTTCTTCTTTAGGCAATTCAACTACCAAAAGTATCACTGAAGATCTTCTTGATGCTGCAACTACTATTGTGAAAAGCATTGTCTCATCAAAGCTTCCTGATGTGCTTTTGAATGAAAACATCCGTACGAATTTGGACTAGTTTTTGAAATGGTTTTGGAAGAATAAAGCAGCTTTTACTACCATATACTTGCTGCTGAGCGCGGGCTTAAATGCAGGAGTTTCGACAGCCACATGCGAAGCAAGCTTCTCCAGTGTGGTGAGGATACTCACACCTTATAGCAGGTGCATGACATGACACGAGCGTACAGGGGCGTAACGAGGTTAGACAGCGCCCGGGCAAGAAACAAGTTTGGCGCCCCCATGTTCGAACCTGAGGTCTTTAGGGAAGCAAATGTACTGTATTGAAGAAAATACTTGTGACATTGTTTGGACTTTTTGGCGCCCCCGCAGTCATTCGGCGCTCCCCGTAGTGATTCGGCGCCCC
>Ga0210059_1005751_pt1 | contig 19894 bp, 13 predicted proteins | sample Ectturendosymbi2_FD_188042 | JGI IMG/M metagenome (GOLD analysis project Ga0210059, IMG submission 188042) | Ecteinascidia turbinata endosymbiont from Florida, USA - Sample 2 (SPAdes) (version 2) | ecosystem: Host-associated > Tunicates > Ascidians > Unclassified | place: Key West, Florida... | reverse complement strand
GTCTCTGAGTTGTTTGATTTTTTTATTCCAGAGTGAAGTGATGTGTTTTTGGGGTCCAATGCTAATATTTAGTGGCTCTATGAACGTGTCCTCCCAGTTTATGTTCCACAAGGTCGACAGTTTATTAATTTTTTTGTTTGTTGTTAAACCCACTGATTTGTTTTTATTTATCTCTAAGCCGGATATTTGGTGGAATTGACTGAATAGGATTTGGGCTGCAAGTACTGATTTCTTTTTACTAATGCAGAGCGTCACATCATCAGCGTATGCTACAATTTTGGGTGCGTTCCCCAATTGGATTTGGTACTGGAGAAATGCTTGTTTCGAATTGTATTTTAAAAAGGAGTGGATTTAAAGCTATTATAAACAGTGTTGGGCTGATAGGGTCTTCCTGCCTGACCTCTTTTCTGATGAAAAAGGGGTCAGTCAGTGTTGAGTTTACCTGAATTTTGGATGTACTATATTGTTGTATTGAATCTATATATTTGGTAAATACTGAACACAAACTGAACCCAAACTTTAGGATTTTGAGATCCCGAAGGAGTTGGAACAGGTCGCAGCCGCAGTTAGTCCAACCCGATTTTTGTGTGCGAAAATAACCTCTTTTATAGTCGATTTTTCGGCCACTCCCCATTGATTTGAGTGTTCTGATTGGTTGCTAATTAAATCTCATTAGGTCATTGCTTTGTTATTGGTGGAGGCGGAATCGCCCCTAGTTACCTCATTAGCTATCTTTATCGATGGTCATAAGACCTAATGTCACGAACGTGGTGACTAGCTTCGGGCTCGTTCGTTTCCGTTTTAACTGACTGAAGTTGCTTGAATCTTGTCCGATTTGATGCAAGATTACTACACGTTTTTTATATCTGGTTCTTGTCCAAAAGTGTTTATTTTTTTAGGCTTAGCCATTGTACACCAGTGCCTGTTCTAGACTTAGCCTGCTGTAAAGCTTTGACCGTTCCAGTCCTAGCCTGCTGTATAGCAGTTACTTGTTGCAGGCAAAACATGCCTGTAACATCCTCTTATATGTGAAAACATTAAAAGCTGGAAAGGCTGCAGACAGCAATAAAATATGACCTGAAATCTTCAAAACTTTCAACCACGAAGGATGTGTTTGGCTTACTCGTCTGTATCAACTGTCCTGGTGTTTTGTAAGGTGTGGCAAATTTGGGTGATTATCCCCATGCACAAAAAGGGAGATAGGTATGAATCAATTAACACTGGAAAAGTGTATGCTAAGTGCCTCGAATAAGGGTGGAGCAAAATAATCGAACAAATGCTGGTTGACGCAATGTGAAGTTTCAGCCCTGGCTGTAGCACTGGGGCAGCTGTGTCCAACCCGCGGCCGAGTGAAAGGATATGTGCGTCCCAGTTAGGTTTTCGCTGTATTAAGAGTATCCTATATATTGACAACCTTTCCCTATTTCGATAATCACATCTTGACATTTTTGCTGTATGTGGTTTTCAGTCTCATTTTATCCAGTCTCTTGCCATTGCAGTTAGGATTCGAACACTTTCAGTGTATTAGCTTTAAAGCTAAATTTAGGTTGCCAAGATCAAGTAAGCAATTGCATTTGCGGCTCTGGTTTAAGATGGTGAAATGATTTAGCTGCATCAGAACATGGATTAGGACGGAGGTTTTCAACCTATGGGCCATGGTCCAGTAGTGGGCCATGACGCTGTTTTCAGTGGGCCACAGAGCTTTTCTACCACAAACTCAATTTCTACTATAAACTCAAAATTGCGTGTTACAACTTTTCTTTCTTTATCTTGGTGAAACTTACAACCGTACATCAAACACTATTGTGGTAAAATGCTTCAAATCTGACCCATTTCTGTTAAACAGTTTCAAATTAACTTTTCAATCCAATGACAATGCTAGAAATCTGGGCCAACGCCATTTCTTCCTAATTTAGTGGGCCATGAGCAAAAAAACGTTGAAAACCCCTGGACTAGGATAACGCTGTACTAAAGAGAACAAAAAAAATTTTCATTCTCCAGTAAATTTGCAATAAATCCAGGAAGTGTTTCAAAGACGCACGTCAATGTAGAGAAAGCATACGTCCAGGTTCCTCGTGGAAAGTTTTGGGGTATGTTGTAAACAAGTTTTGGACAAAGCAGCATTCTCCTGCACATACATTTTGCGCAAAATAATTGAAGCAAGTAACGAATATATTCCCAACAATGATTCATTCTTATTTTGCCTGGTAGTTGCTTGTAAAACTTTACATACAGGCACATTAGGTACAATTATGACCTCTTCTACATTTAAGTAACATTTTGCGCAGTTTGGCATAGAGTCTGCTAGCTTTTACAATCACTGACAATTTGTGAATCCCTGCACCATCAGCTCCAGAAGAAGATTTTTTATAATTGTACAATTCAAACACGAAATCCACGTTTGCATATGGCACTAATTCTCAATGAAGTTTACGTCCGAACAAGAATTTACATGTATCTTTCTGCAGTTTTTTTTATATTGTGTGGTTTTGTGTAGATATATGAATTTTAGTTGATTGAAACCAAGAAAATTTGTTAACATTGCAGTAGGTTTAAAACCAAATATATGTTGGTGCAAAATTTCCTTTTTTCATATTTTGCACATTTTAAATTAAAAGTCATTAGGAAATGTGTTTATGCTAATAATTCATGATCAAACGTATTTTCTATCACAATCGCAACTGAGCGTCTCTCTGTCGTGCACCCACGTCGCACCGACATGCTGGAAGAAGAATCGGTTCACTGGTTTGTTCTGCGGGAGGCTGCTCTGTAGATTCACGGAGCAGAGATGCGGCTGCGGGACAGCGGAAAAACGGGAAGTGTCCCCAATTAAAAATTATAATTTCTGTGATTCCGCTGCAGAATTACGGGAAGCATATTCGCGAGTGGAACTGATGGAAAGCAGATTAAATTTCTGTTGTTCCGCTGCGCATTTAGGGGAAACATTCTCTCGAGTGGAATTGACTGAAAGCAGATGAAAGTTTCGTTGTTCCGCTGCGGAATTGCGGGACAACGGAATTGCGGGAAACATTTTCTCGATTGAAAATGATTCAGAGTACTAGAGATTCCCTTGTTCCACTGCGGAATTGTGCGAAACATTTCATCAAGTGGAACGCATTGAAGGGGGATGAAATTTCCGTTGAGCTGCTGCGGAATTGCTGGAGGCATTTCATCAAGTGAAACTGATTGAAAGCAGATGGACTTTCCTTGTTCTGCTGCGGAATTGCAGAAACTTTTTATCGAGTGGAACTCACTGAAAGCACTTAGAGTTAAGGTTTTGGTTTCGTTCACAATATAAGTGTACAGTCCTGCAACACTGATGAAGAACAGAAAGCAAACAGTTTGCATTTATGCTTTGCTTCTTTGTCGACAGAGACTCCACATCGGCAATCAATGCCTACTTTTGTTTAAATATACACTTTGTTTGATCACATCTTTTAATTCCTCTGACAATTTTAATTCTTATGAAACAACGATTCTTTTGCATCAACCAAAAAATCTTCTTTCGCAGCTGCCCAGTATCTGTTTAAAATGTTGAACGATAATCTTGCGGGTAAGCGTTCCCATAAATGTCCCTGCAGTTGCTGTCAAATCTCCTTTGTAAGATATACCTTTTCATCCTTTGCGGTTAACTGAACTCAAAGCGACACCAGACCTTTGTGTGTAATTACTGATCCACCTCCTTTGCAGGAAATGTCCAACGCGTCATGCATGGTCAACCAAACGTGACTTTTCAAGACGGCTACAACTGGTCAGGACAACACACTCTTTTGCAAGGAAAACCAGTTCATGTGGAAACAGATGCAGCACAATGTGTGGTATGAATAATTGTTTTAGGATCATTACATTGTGCCTGAATGCATCATCATAATGATAAGGACTACATTTCTACTTATAAAACACATAGTGAGGAAATATCATTTCTTTCATTTGTAAAAAATTGAAATATGTGGCTTTCAACCAAAAGTACTTGATTACAACTGATTTGCTGTCAAGAACAAAAGTGTTTAAAGCCTGTCTCTGTTTTGCATTGTTCTCCGCACAGACCATCACACACCCTGAAAAACAAAAAAACACACATTACTTTATTCACTCAAATAAATCCTGCTCTTCCGAAACTTTGTGAATATAGATTGCTGATAAATTTAAACCCTTCACCTGTGTGGAGACTAGTTTTTGAATGACGTGCAATTTACTTGGTGAAGTTGTCACTTACAAATCACACATCGAAACGTATCCAATGTTACCTCAAAAATGTAAAACTCTCCATCAATCGCTTGCAATTCCAAATCACGTCCGCAAAACCACATTTGTGGCTCGGATTGTGTCCACTCATACCTTGATGGCCGATAGAGCTAGGAATATGTTCAAAACATCTAAGGAAGCAGAACGTCTGCAAGCTTCGACTTTATAAAGTTTCGGATATTTTTGGGTTGAAACATTTTCTTCTTAGACGTCAAAACTGGGAATCATGAGATTTTTGGATGTCGTCTTCAGAGAGTGCGAAAAATGTTTTCATTATCAATTAAGTTTATTTTCTTTCAAAATCAACGAGGCTAACACCCGCATCTATAGAGCTTTTGATTGGTCATGTAACGATAGTGGTGGCTAAATTTTTGCCACAAAATTAATAGCTGATACACTGACCCCCTGGTTACCACATCAACGTTTTCACCTTTAGCCAACCATAAATATACCAATATTTAAGCAAAAAGTAAAAGCAAACTGATTGTCGCTTCTTTCTGTAGGAAACTCGGTTTTGCAAACCTGTTATTGTGACAAAATTAAGATATTAACGAAACAGCGCTGCTTGTTCCCTATATATGGCTACAAAGCAATCCGCAAGGTTTTTGCCAAGTGCAGACATGTCTGCGGTTTTGGTTAAGTCCCGAGAGGCAACGAACGATGCCGACATTGAAGCACCGTCTCGATGCCACTGCGCTGTCGTTTCCAAGCCGAAGAAGTACTTTTCTTGTGGAAATGGTTATGATGTGTTGCACCGATGCCCTGCGCATGACGTGATGTCATTCCTGTGGAAACACTTTGCAGTGACATTATTCTGGGTCATGATTTCCTAAGCCAGCGTCAGCGATTAAGTTTTAAATTCTGTGGAACTTGACCTGATTTGGTGGTTTCGAATGAGAGAACATGCGCGGTCGTTGAGGCTGCTGTAGAAGAAGTACGTTTGTTTACTAATTTATTTCCCAATGTTAGACCTATGGCTACCAAGCCTGGAACTTTACCCATGACGATCGAGTATTCATGCAGGAAAGTGTTAATAAGTTGTTAAATGAGGGTGTTATTCGAACCAGTGGATCACCGTGGCGTGCCCAGGTGTTTGTTGTTGAAGAAGAAGAGAATATTCATAAGAGACGCTTGTGCCTTGATTATTCACACACTATTAACATCTATACGGAACTATATATATATCCGCTTCCTCGTATTGACAATATGGTGAACAACCATACGTTTTTTGAGGATTTCCCGGGGATGTAGGGTTTTAGTTTGTAAATGGCTATACTAACACCCTACATCGCCGAAAACTACTCAAAAAACGTAGAAAAAGAACAACCTACTGAAAAACAAAAAGAATGCCAAAAGGGAATATAACGCATGACACCAGCACAGTGAACCTGGCTCTTGTGCAGTACACTCACACTGCACAAGAGCCAGGTTCACTAAACTGGTGGAATAACCAGATTGGTGCACTTTGCACGAATGAAAAACTTGCCCTTTCCGACCACCGATGTTTGGAGAGTTGTGTCGATCGGTAGAACATGAGCGTAAGTGCAACCGCTTTTTTTCTGCAGTGATTCAGCAACCTTGATCAAAGACATGTGGCCCAAGGAAAGTACTATATTAGCTTAGTAGCAACACTTACTTGTTGATTGTAATTGATGAATACTCCAGATTCTCTTTCGCCTTTCCGTGTAGGGTATGACAGCGGCAACAGTCATACGCTGTCTCGATAATCTATTTGCCTTGTGTGGAACCGTAGGTTTTGTTCTTTCCAGCAATAGGCCAGTTTTTGTGCCTGGCGAATTCAAGAAGCACGCGCTTCAGAAGGGTATTGCATCAAGCGCCAGTACCAGTACTACTTATCAACCGTTTAGAAATGACCAGGCCAAAAAAACTGTTGACACTGTATGGAAAGCAGAACAGTTAGCATTGAAAACCATGGGTTACCTCAATCGCGTTGGGAAGTTGTTTGGAGGATATGCTGCATACTGCGCAGACATTATTATGCACTGTTACAAGCATTACTCTTCATGAACGTTTCTGTAAATTCCAGAAGCAGGTCTGGTTCGGGTTAGTCCCTGCCGCTGCGGCCGACTGGCCGACTGATGGCCGCAAAGCTTTTCTTAACCGATTTGCTAAGACGAAGAAGAACGAGCCCTTGGCTGAGGAGTTTGAACTTGTTAATTTGAATGGTATGTTCGCTCGAGTACGCTGTTCCGGCAGTCGTGAAGTCAGTGTTAATTTGCGTGATTTGGCGCCTTCTGCCGAGGATATCGCTTTACGATCAGCACAAGGGCAACGTCCACCCACCTGAACCGTTCACTGTAAATGGGGAAAATGTGGACAATGACTCTGCTTCCAGCTTGCCTCTTGGTGTGTGTAATACTGTACAAACGATCAGCAGCAACGACTCATCTGTGAATGAAAAGTGACTTGTCACATTCCGAGCCCGTTCCGCAACGTTCGGCTAGACGTAATAAGGGTACACCACCGCCATGTTTTGTGCCATAATAGCTATTGCAGGGTTTCCCAAACTGTGTGCCACGGCACATTACTGTGCCTCGAAAGAGAATGAAATGTGCCGCGCAAGTTTAATGCTTTGACAAAAAGCTTATAAAATGTTTGGTCCATGTAGCAGTAGGTTTTCGCCATCATAAAATAGGTGTGCCGCGGCCAAATCCAGAAGTTATTAGTGTGCCATGACGAAAAAACTTTAAAAAGCACTGAGCTATTGTGTTTGTGCCGTACCTATCGTCGTGTTTGTCACGCTTAATGCTGTACTTGCTGTCATGTTTCATAGCTATTGTGCTATTGTGTCACGCTTTATGCCGTACTTACAGTCTTGTCTTAATAGCTATTGTGTTTTGTACAGTAGTTACTGTTGTGTTTTTCATGCCCGTCGTAGACACCGTATGTTTATTGCTGGCAGTTACGGTTTCTTTACAAACGGGGAGAAACCGTTTGCGGTGATTTTCGCTGATGCGTTCTTGTCACGTTTACCCAGGAGCACTGCGGTGTTTGATTGATGTGCGTGCTTTCCTCGCTGCGCTCGCCACGTCCTTTGAAATGTTTTCCTTCTCTAGTGTGCTTGGCAGCGACTCTGCGTGAAGGGTATATATATTGTCAGTAATGCAGTCCCGTTCAGCCGCATTTAGTTTACTTTCAAGATCGTTTAAACTTTATTAAAAGTATGAATTCTGTCTGTAGTGTCTGTAGCGCACAGACAAACTAGCGATTTCCAACTTCTGACTATCTGGGTCAGACGTGAGAAGGAATAACGGCCTTGCCACGTTAGTTCACCAACAGTTGAAATGGTCACTGGTCGATCAGCCTACAGAGCAATCAGGGACTTGAGTGGTTGTGCGTAGACGATATAAGATCATTAACGTCTATAAACCTCCACCCTCGCGTCTCACACCTACGGCCATCCTGACGTTACCACGCCCGGGTCTGTTTGCTGGCGACTACAATTGTCAACTTTGGTAGTTGTTGTTTACGTCACAGTCCACTGAACACAGACTATAACCATTATCCCTTGTGTTCGTGTGGCCTCTCCAAGACCGAGACCTATATTGTGCTAGAATGCGACATAAACAGAGCTTCCCGTCAGGACGTGTTCAATTCTATTATAAATATTTCTTTGAAAGAACAGGTGTTCACGCTATCTCAACTAAACTATTCAGGCAAGCTACATGGAATTGCATTCTCTTATTTGGCCACGATAAACTAAAACGCACTTTCTTTTTGCAATTATATGATGACGTTTGTAACTTTCTTTCAACAGCTTTGGTGTAGTTGCATCGATTTGTTTTTCTTGCGTTGTGAGCACCACTTTCTCTATTAACACTCTATTACCAAATATATTTTGCGTGTCTCTTTATTGAAGGAACCTCTTGTGCTTTTTTGTTTGTTAACATTTTGCCATCACATCATCGTATTGCTACCTGGACTGGCAGACGGCATTTCAGGCTCTGGTCTGTCGTCCTTTGCGGTAAAATAAAATAAATTTATACAGAAACTTCCACCATGTCAACTAAGGTACAACAATCATCACCTTATGGTGAAAGCCTGGTATCCCGAGCAACAGACAGCAACCTTGGGCTGCTGTACGACCCAAATGGTGTAAACAGTTTCTCCGCTAACGGGTGGAACGTCGGCACCAATCCAGACCTGGCCTTCGCACGTTTCGGCCAGGACAACCGATTGCCTGTCAGACGTGCTCTAAGAAATTACAGTGGTCTCCATACCTACCCTCTCTCATAAGGCCACTGATGCTTCAAGGTCCTGTTTGAAAAGATCCGGTGAAGAGTTTCAACTTTCGCAAAGCTGATCGGAAGCCCTTTTGCCTTCTCACAGTTGAATCTGTCGAGAGATTGCGACCTCCGGACACAACAAACATCGAAAAGGCCTACCAGGGACTATGCAAGAACCTGGTAATTGCATCTAAAAATGCATCCCATTTTGCCGTTAGAAGAACTATGTGGCTTGTTGGGACAAAGAGTGCGATTCCTTTATCGTTCCTTCCTGGGAGCCACAGTGGAGACTGACTCTGACAGAGTCGCTTCATCCCCACTTTCACGGTCGTAGTCGAAGAGGCAGGAGCGATGGGAAGAAGCTGTCAATTTCATCTACTTCTCGCACTCTAATCGGAAGGCTTGGAGCACCATCAATAAACGAACTGACAAGATCGGACACTCCTCCCGTTTGTGCCCCATTTCAGCAAACGCCATCGCCTCACAACGTGTGAAGAACGGAGCACACAAAACTGGGAGCCACAAGTCCACCATGCTCATCAACAAGCAGCTGTTCGACCTATGGAAGGTCTCAATACCTGAAGGAAACCGTATTCCTGGCCACGTCACGCCAACAGATCTTGCTGCCGCCCCCCAGCACCTGAAGACAGGAATATCTCCAGGTCTGCACTAAGATCTCGGAGTTCATACTCCACGCTGAGTCGGTTCTCAAATGTTATGCACCCTCCTCAATTCCTGCATGTGCCACATCAAATTTCCCAAGATCTGGATAAAAGCGCTAAAACTTACGATCCCTAAGTTGAAAAAGCGATTATGTACCCAAAGAGCAATCAGCCAGTATCCTACTATGTTTCAAAATCCTTGAGAGACTCGTCGACGCCTGTGTCGAACCAATTATCGATCCATTGCTCCCGCAGGAACAAGCGGGCTTTGGAATTGGGTAGTCGAGTGTAGATCAAGTAACCTTACTGACACAGGGCATTGAGGAGAGTTTTAGATTAAGAAGTCCGGGCTGTGTTTAGCGATTTCACAACAGCCTACTACACTGTACGGCATGGTGGCCTCACCCGCAATCTATTGTGATTGCTACCTTACAGAGGCATTGTCCACATGATTATGGACAGGGACGGAGCCAGACATTTTCATTTTGGGGGACCACTGGAGGGGCCAGTTTTGCAACAAGGGGAGCTGTCAATGGTCTGTGTAGGACTTTGAGAAGAAGACCTGAAACATTTGGGGGGCCACTGGGGGGCCAGGAAAAATTTTTGGGGGGCAGTGGCCCCCCCTTGAACACCCCTAGCTCCGCCCCTGATTATGGAGCTGGTTGGCAATCGCAGCTTCACCCTCACTACAGGCAACAACAAACAGAGCAGGTAACGACGCCGGAAAGATGGCGACCCACAGGTATCCGTCCAGGCATCTCTTGTGTTCAACATCTACAGTAACTTAGACCTCTTACCTGCCAAATACCGTTTCCAGAAAGTATGCATACCCTGACGATCTAGCAATCATGCATGTTGTCGGCGACTGTCAGGCAGCAGAAGGGGTACTGAGCACAACACGTTAATGACAGGTAGTAATTTTCAACTTCGGAATGATGTTGGAATGGGAACCTTGAAATTGGTATTGAAACTTTCAAAACGTTGCGTTGCATTTGCGAGCTTCGTTTCCTCTGGAGCATTGAACCCAGGTTTCATATCAGTATTGACTCTTTAGGTAGGGCAAGCTTTCTTGACCTTTTTTATGAAGTAGGTGCTTTTCGGCAAGGTTTAAATCACACACATTTGCATAACATTTCTCAAGGCGTCAGGTCCGATAATGCTTGTTCCAGGCCGGTACTTGAAGTAGCTGTATGTGAGCGAAGCTAGTTCGAGACACTGTTGCAATCTATCAGGTGCCGTTGCGTTGAATGTGCGATTCACCACGAGCGGAATGTGCGCGAAGAACAACAGCCATATATATGTACGTGGCGCGAACAAGCAATAAGAGAGTGATCGTGGCGCGTGATCTGTGTTGCTGCTTGCTGCCAAAGGATAGAGCTTCGGCCATTTTCCGCTCGAGCTCTCCGCTTCGCGACAACCCTGTCTTAGCAATTTGATGGCTCCCATGCAGAATATTTTTGGGGGCCTCTGTTGTCTGTAGCCACGTTTTAACGTCTGGGGGCAAGATACATTTTCAGGAGGGGGAATTTTTGTTTATATTAAGTTTTGATAAGTTTTCTACCTGGACCCCTGTGCTCACCCAAATGAAAGATTGAAATAGAATCATCATTTTCCAAGAATCGGCTTTGAATTTTAAATAACATTGGTCCCTGATGCTGATACCAACTCATATACACCAACTCATATACCTTCTTTAGTAAAAGGTTATCTTTCGCATATATGCACTATAATCCACTGCACAAATACCGCAGTTGCATGCAGAATACAGCAAAATATAAAACCACACTGCTGCTTAATTCAAATAGACAGAAAGTACTTCAGTATCTCCACCTTCATTCGTTTGTCCTGAACACAAGGAGGAGCCAAACCATACGTAACAAAGTACTGCAGTCTCAGATATCACTAGTCTAAACGCATTGAATTACTCCACACATTAATCCTGTTATAAGAATATTTTTATAGTGTATCAAAGAAACGTAGGCTACTAATACTACCAACATTTATTTCTGAATCTCTGCAGTGAAAACTAAAAAGGTATAAGGAAATTAAAAACATTAGTGTTTTAGGAAAGTGAGACACGATTCCCTACAAACATACATTCAATTTTGACTCCAAAAGTAACTGAGAACAAGTGATTTAACATTTGAAGTGGTACTTTTGCCCGCCGTGTTTCCACCTCAACCGGGAATCGAACCATCATGATTCCCATCGGGGAGCGATCAAGCGTGACGAATTTAACCACGCCCTTGCCGTCTGAACTAAAGAGGCACTAGAGCCATTACACATTGTATTAGCACCTAACACATTATACAACAAACCGGGGCCGCAACCAGCTAAAATTGTGGGTAAAATAATTGAAAGTTGTTGTTTCACTTGTAAACGAAAAAAGTTTGTTGTCGCTTTCAAAATGTTTTGCAATCGTATCTCATAGTGAATTTGGAGCACACAACATAAGAAAGCTCCCTGTCTTCGGTGATTCCAAGTAAACCACGAGCTAGTATATATTTCCAAGTATTCCCTTCTAAAATAACGATTTATCATGCCCTGAATTACGTTTAGAAACATGGACTGTTTCTCAGTAAACTAACAGCGCATCTGAAGAGTATGACTCTCGTCATCAGTCCTTTCAATGTCAGCAAATAAACCTGTGCTGAAATTATGTTGCATTTTGTAGTATCTTCGGTTTAACATGGTTGTCCTTTATCATAATGAGCACTTTCGACCTCATGCTTTTTTAAAATTTATTTTCGAATTTGACGGTTTGCTGTTTCTTACAGTCTGATTTTTTGAAGTAATTTAATAAGCACTTCTGTTTGGTGGCCATGCTTGCCGATGCCGAATACTATTACCAGACAATAAAACTGACTACGGTGCTAGTAATGTGCTTGATAGAGAAACCATAAGTCGCACGGTTGCTCCTGAACAGCTTCAACAAGGCTCTCGTTTACAACTGCATCCATAAAAATCTAACCTAGTTAACGTGAAGGATGAGAGGAAAATGTTTGGTGCTTCCACAGTTGAGCAAAAAGTGTTAGCTCATGAACGAGGAGATGAGCTAGCTTGATCAGGGTTGCCTGAGCGATCAGGGACGCCTGAGAACTCCTGAGCTATCAGGGACTCCTGAAAAAACGCCTGAGTGGTCAGGGACGCCTGAAAACATTCGGCTGTAAGATCATTTTGATGAAAAGTGAACTGAGTTTGTTTGTTTTGCGCTGACCAGCAAAAATACTTTTGGAAATTCCCGTTAGCAAAAACGAAATCGCCACAGATCATGAATCTTGTGTTTGAATCACTCGCACCAGTGAAAGTAAAAAAACTTTGATTGTCATGCAAAGGCGATCCTAATTTGATTTTAAAAGTCAGCAGAATAGGTAATAGTGCATCTTGGTATTGTTGCGATCGGAAATCCCGAGCGTCATGCACGCAAAGCTTCGCACCGTGGCCGCAAGCAACAATAGTGATCATGCTCGCAATCTCTCTTCGCGTACACTGGTCATTATGTTCAATCGTTCACATGTTAACATCCGCAGAGCTTACACGTTGCAATCTCTCTTACTGTTGCTTGCTCGCGCTACACATATGATGATCTTATTCTTCACGCACATCCCGTTCGTGGTGAATCATACAATCAACGCAACACCACCGGAGAGGTTGCAACAGTATCAAAGTTACAGTTTACAAACTAAGCTGATTGAAAACGTGAGGTGCAGGGCAAGTAACATGACGTATTCACACTTTTACACAATATTACCTATTACGATGAAATGATTACAAACGTTGCACACATTAACTCACTTGCATGCCAGAAATTTTGCACCTGCCAGAAACTGCCAGAAATTTAGGGGTATTATAATAACCCCTAAATTTCTTGCACACATAAACTTCCAGAAATTTAGGTGTTATTACAATCAAATTTTGGTGAAATGGTTCTGTACCCTTACGTGAAATTCTAGCATTTCTGATGAATACCTATCCAAAAAACAAGCAAAACCTAGATTTCCTTGATACCTTTATGGTGCAGAACGTTTTCCATACAAATGTTGGAAATAAGATGATCAAGCTAGGAATTTATTCTTGTTTTCGTGAACCCATCTGGCTCAAAACTTTGTCTAATTATCTTGAAGGTGTTACGTCGATCTGTTTCAAAGATTCCAGTTGTAATGTTGCAAATACTCTTTTTCTAAGCACAGGTACTAAAAACGTTTCTGCGTTTTAAGGGTCCAGTAGTGCTGCAAAAATATCTGCATAATAAACTTAAGTTCAGTCACTTACAACAAATAATTTTCGTCACAGCAAGCTTCTCAAAATTTTGTGGTTGCCACAACAGCCACTACTGAAGAAATAAAGGTGACATCGATGAAAGAAGACCCACGGAAATCAGGTGAACGTTTTCAAAGGTTATAATCAGATCATCGTAGATCAGTTAGGAGGTTTTGATCTTTGAAACTAGCATCAAAATATTTGAGAGTAAAACACTTTCTCAATTATCGCGTTTTTAATGTACCTCTTGACATATATCGGATATTAACCTAAAGTTTCTTAAGTTACATGTTATTTAATAAAGCATTCACCCGCGTGAACCACCAACAAACAAAAATTTTATCGTTTGAAACATAAATATATATCATATATATTTACTTCAACCTCTTCAATTATTTCAAAGCAGTGGTTGTTACTCACGCTGGAAGCTTGAAAAAAATTGCTCACGGTACTATCCAATGTCTTTCATAGAAAAGGTGCAAAGCGTCAGGCAAGACCAGAAAAACGTGACTTATCCTGACCAGCAACCTGGAAAATCGAATGACTGGGAAAATGAACCAATATATGAAGAGCCAATTCCACTTCTACCGGATTTTCTGGTACAACTCTACACTGTAGCTTAATGCAATGGTATCACAAAAATTATTATGCGTTTTTGATGACACACGTACAAAGTGTTTTTATTCTTAAAATAATGTTAGCTAACGTGTAGCGATGCATGAAACATTGCTTAGATTTACCCGTAAGCATTTCTTGGAGATTTCAAGATTGAGGAAGCGTAGCTTTACGTGATACCAATTTCGTACTTTTCAAAATTGCTGATCAGTTCAGCTCTGTCGCCTTTGTGGAGACTATAGCAGCTATCTGAAAACAGGTAGGTTGAATCATCGCAAAGTTACAAAAGCCGAGAAAATTTTGGTTGATTCCTCAAATTTGCAGAAAACCTAGAACTTTTAATTGCGCAAATATGTCAATATGCATAATAGGTTTTCTTGAAATTAATGGGGCAAGACATGATTTTATATAATAAGCTTTCCTCCATCAGCATGTGTAATATTACTGCAGTTAAGTCACAGCAGTGACCCACACCAAGTGAATCAATTGCAGTTTGTTGCGTTAAGAATACTATAGTTTCATGTGCGACACATCGTCAGTCCTGCGCAAAGTCGACATAGAAACAAAGAGAAAAGCCACGTACTGCTGCAAAGATCAAAACTCAAGATTTCAAGATTGGCCGCAATTAGAACTCCTCCAATAAACACATGAGTAATATGTAAGGGAATTTTGTTGAATTAAGTTGAGCTTATTTGGCAAAAATTAAGAATTTCAAACACGAGAAGAAATCCGTAGCAATTACAAAAACGCCAGGGAACCGAAAAAAAAAGTTATCGAGTTGTTGACCTTGACAGGTTGATGAGGTCTGTACCTCACCAAGTTGAGATCGAAGTCGCATACGTCAGAAAGAGCTGTCAGATGATCGACACAGTGGGCCAGAAAATGCTGGGTCTCAACTGGTCTCTCACGGTGCATCAGGTGCGCAGATCCGCAAGTATCTGCGCGTGGCAGAGAAAGTATTAACATAGTAAAATGAAACTCTGCCCGCGTTTTCAGAACTCTTTCGCATCTGGCAAGCTTTACAAATGTTTGCCGCGGTTATGAAATGAGGATAAATTATCAAACACAGATAGCATGTTGTTGGAATGGAACAGCTGCAAGCTACTGGGGTCGGGTATTCTGAAAGGTCAGTGTTAGAACTTCATCAACCACCAGAAGTGATCAAAGCAAAAGAACACCAGCAGCAACACAAAACAACCACACGCACAAAGAGAAAAAAGTTCAAGTGTAAAAGTCACGGCAATATGTACAGGAGGTAAATTGAGTCTGCTGCAAAGAGAAAAGTACTGAGGGCAAATGTGCGGTGCAAAGCATCAACATCATTTACTCAAGCTTAACGTCGCGATTAGGATATCTCTGTAACGTTTTGTGAATGTAAATGTGCTAAGCGCATGCAAGGAGGGATGAAAACAGTCCCAGATTTTGGATCCAAATGCTTTAAAGATCCTTTCCGCATTTACTTGATGGTGCTTGCTAGAAGAACGCTCCTCGTGTAGCACTACGGGTTGCATAGGAATGAATTTGATTCAAGGGAGTAAAGAGTTACTTAAAATTGTCAGGTGGGTTTCCGGAGTGAATTTCATGCATCACCTTACCTACAGGGTAAGCATTGATGTTAAGCAGATGAATTCCGCTTGCTAGTTTTTTCAATTGAAACAAAATAAATGTTGAATATACTGACCATTGTTTAATGTTTGCAAGTAAAGGTTAGGTTTACAGATTCCATGAGTTTTTCTTGATGGTACAGTTCTTTTGCTTTTGAGCCTAAGAGGTTATTATTAAATTTCCACATTTTCTTAGAGTCATTTTTACAAGACAAAACTGTGATTGATAAATAGTTTTTTTTGCTTTTTTCCACGAAATGAGTTACTTTGTTTTTGCACTTTTTATACTTCTCATGGGCATTTTGGTTTTCAAATCTAGAACGTACAGGGTTTATGCAAACCGTTTTTGGTTTTCATTGGTTTAAGAAGGCCTATAGTTGTGCCAATCGTTTTTTGGATTATGTTTGCTGTTTTTCACGGGCGTTCTTTTGGAGGAACTGGTTAAGACATAAACTGCCCAAGTCTAAGGCTTCACCTGGCTTAGTTTGATCAATTAGGAGGTGACTGAATGCCTCTCAAACTTTAGGTACAAACTTTCTGAGGCAAACTTGGAATGATCATGCACAGACGTAGCCAGGGGCAGGTTAAGGAGCCATGCTTCCCCAAATTCCCAGAACATAAAGTAATTTTGTGCTCTGAGAGGCGGTATCCCAAGCAAAATAACGTTATTCGCCTGAAATCAAATATTTCTCCCCCCGAAATTTTCGAACCTCCTCAAATTTTGGGCTGGCTATACTATTGTAGTCATTTTTGGTATATCTTTTTGACTTCCATTTGTGTAATGGCCTAGCTGTTATGAAAACAAAGACAGGCAGGTGATCAGATAGATCATTCATCAAGATATCTGGGGTAAATTTCTCAGTTGGAAAATTTGTATATATATATATGTGATCAACGAGAGTGCAACTAGTAGGTGTCATCCTAGTTGGGTTAGTAATCAGTTTGTCGCTGATTTGTCACTTATGAAAATCTAACACAGAACATTTTGGAATAAACGCACAACTTTCGTGACTCCGTTTGAAAAAGATAAACCGTTTCATAGATTTTAAATAAAATATTTTCATTAAAGTTTCGGAAACCAAATCAGAAAGTTGATAATATTTTTGCTGAGATCCAATGAAAGATCAGTTTTCCTGGATTTCAAACGTCATTCAAAATCGCGTAAAAATTTTTGAGTTTAGAATGATTTCCATATAAACGAAACCTGAAAAGAGAAAATAATTAAACTCATGAGGAGCATTTACTGTTCGCAGTTTTACAATAAAATTAAGATATCGCACCATGATGTTTCATGTATGCGTTACACAAAGGAACAACTGTGAGTTCAACTTTGCAATTTATGATACACTAATAACTAGGTCATAGCACTTTAAGTTGTTTATCTGGATCAATTTGTACATATTCAACAATGCCTAGCTGATACGCTCTACAAAGGAAAAGGACGATCCTAAACGATAACATTGAGACAATATTGTTTATTCAAAATAGGTTGCCATATGTTTAGTGGGTTGTCAGTGTCCTCTCATAAGACAACAATTGTTTCTGATTCATTTTGTGATCATTCAGCAGTAACAGCCAAGCTTCTGCTTCACAACAGGCACCTCACAGCATGGGGATGATTGCATCAACCAATGATGGAGTCAGAACGATGACAGCAAAACAAGAAGATCCACAGAAGTCAGGTGAATTGCTTGAAAGGTTTGAGCAGTTAACTGTAGACGCTTTGTTAAACATTTTGTTCCACAAAATTAGCAGAATTTTTGCATTGGTGGAAAGTCGTTGCGCTTACTAGGCAAGTTTTCGGAGTCGGAGGTAAAATTTCCGAAACCAACTTCGACTTTTCCAAAATCTTCCACTCCGACCTTTCCAAAAAGTGGGATTCCGACTATCGGCTTCGATCCCGTAACATGAAGTGAATGAAGTTTGGCCGCTTTCTCATGACAATGGGAAAGCAGTGGCTGCTATTAAATCAGCTAAGAATATGATCAAACGCACTGTTTCACAACATCAAGATGAATATTTAGCCCTGTTAGAATTGCGCAACACACCCCGTCAAGCCGTTTGCAAAAGTCCAGTTGAGATAATTATGTTTTTCAGAGTGACGCGCTTTCTTTTTCCTACTTTACCCAAACCGTGCCACAACGAAAATCAGAACAAACGCCGTGAGCGTTTCACCGTTAAAAATTATTGCCACAAATGGGCTCGTCCTTTGCAGCCAGTGTGTGTTGGCTATTACATAATGTTTCAAAGCCCCAACAAGCAGAGGTGGCAAAAGGCCCTAATAGTCCGGAAACTAGGTACTCGCATGTACATCATCAGATCGTCACAGGGTGTCTTGTAGAAACATAACCGTGTTTGTATCCGCCCTGATCGTATTGCAACATACGACGTGGTGTTTAACCGAGCCCGTACTTCATCATGCGACGTTTTGCCTACCCCATCCTCCTTGACAGGTGTCGTTGCAAGTCTGAGTGCACAGCCCGCCATCAACGACACAAGTGCACCTGCACGACCTCCGTTATTCCGCAGACTACCGCAACGATAACGAGATTATGTGTGTTTGTAAACTCTGTGCCAAATCGACCACATCCTATGAAAAAGGGGATGTTGATGATATTCGTGCATGGCACTAGTGCACGAATCCGTGTGATTATATAGTAATGGGTGATGTTGTTGTGCACCCTTTAGCGTAACTGTGACCTCATTCTACCTACCCATGTTTGAGACGTGTGCGTATCGTTATCTGTTCTACTCTACACACTAATAAAATCCATCTCAAAATCAACATGCAGCAACTAGCACTCGATGGAAATAGTGGTGCAGAGCAAATATTATCTCTTTGAACAAAAGTTTCATTAGAAATTGCACCATTTTAACAAAAAGTCCCTACGTAGGAGTGTGATGCAAAACATAATCCAAGTGGAATCCCGGAGTCGACGTCCACTGTAAAAACGTCGTTGCACTGACGACATACAACGTTACCAATCCTAAGTCTAGTCATTCCACCTGACAGTAAATCAAGTCGCTAGTAGTTTTCAACGCTGCAGCTTTAAATTAACTAGATTCAGCTTTGGGCCTACCTGTAAATCGTTATAGGGCTTGGCGTTTTCAGCGTTAATAAAATTATTTTTTTCAGACGTAGCCAATTCAGGCACAGTCACATACATTCTTGAATGTCCGTCATGAACAAAGTCTTTGATGTTTTTCAACAAACTGAAAACTTGGCGTAAGTTAATCTGGGCGCAGATGATCATTCAAAAAAGAAACCGTGAAAGATCTTAACAGATTAGACGGAGTTGAGACAGATCTTCTTCCTCCACTAAACAAACTTTTCTGAAACTCTTTAGCTACTCAGGCTTAACTTCACATGCCCAGTTTGATAAACAGTTTTGGTGAGAAATACTTAATTAGCCCAAAGCGCAGATAGGCAAACGATAGAGCAAACAATACACAGCCAACATGTTGCTTTACTTCCTACCTATGTTTCCATACTTTTGGAAAGATCGAGCTGCGCCATTCGCTCTGTGTTCGATGGGGCTCAATAAGCCATTGTGACGTGCAAAGCTGGTTTCATGATTTATGTATAAACTCGAACATCACTGTTAATGACACCACACTGTGGACAGACATTCAACCAACCGTAATATCGTGGTAGCAGCTGTGCTGCTGTTTTGCGCCATTCTAGAAGCGTGTGGTAGGCTAAATGCTCACAGATAAAATGATTTCAAGCAAATTTTCACGGTATTTGTTCAAACATGTTTTGCTTAATTATTACAAGACTTCACAACAAATGTGTTCAGTTACTCTCTAATCTACTTTAAAGAATATACTTACTACGTTGAGCCTGATCAAACCACTGCGTTTCCTCTTGATGGAAGACCGAAACCACGACAGACGTCTGTCAGCCAAAGACAAAGACCAATTGATCAAGCAAATTCAGGACAATATCAGGTATAAATAGGCATTTGGTTCGCATTTCCCCGGATAAGTACATTTAATTTTTTTATCCACCCTGTCTGATTTATAGTAGTGTTTTGCATGAACCTTGGACTACTCGAAATTTACTGTCTGAAGGGCAGAGATAGTTTGTCCAGGCAGTGCAAATTGCACGGGCAGAGTAAATCATCGAAAAAATGCAAACGTACCGTGTCACATTAATGATTTTGTTTAATCAGGAACAAGTGCAAACATCTTTTTCAACAGAGGTCTTCTGAAGAAGATGTGTACACCATAACCACCTTGCCAGGGAATATACAAGTGA
>Ga0210059_1005750_pt1 | contig 19894 bp, 7 predicted proteins | sample Ectturendosymbi2_FD_188042 | JGI IMG/M metagenome (GOLD analysis project Ga0210059, IMG submission 188042) | Ecteinascidia turbinata endosymbiont from Florida, USA - Sample 2 (SPAdes) (version 2) | ecosystem: Host-associated > Tunicates > Ascidians > Unclassified | place: Key West, Florida... | reverse complement strand
TATTAGAGGTCAAGTGTGGGGGATTGTCTGGGGTTCTTGCCTTGCAGACAGTTTCCTTGGTATAACTGACGAACCCATGTAGCTAGCCATTCAGTTATGCCTAAAGCAGCTAAAAGGTTAAACCACCCCAAAACCCTAAAATTTAGCTGTAAAAGAACGGCGCTCCATACACTACGCTCTTCAGGCTTACGTTGAAGTGCATTCACAATTTTGATGATATCTGAATATAAACAAGGAAAGGATTAAATTTGAGGGATGTTCTGGAAAAAAGTGGTGAGAGCTTTCACAAAGCCTTTTTCTGTTTGACAACCTCAAATCGTCAGATCATGTAGTTTTGCGACTGACCCGCGCTTCTACAACAACAACTGGTGGGGTATCTCCTTGGAATTATCAGCTACAACGAATTCCTTGCAGTACCCACGTTAAGGTCACTCACTTGCGTGAATTTTTGAGTGTTACTGGTTGAACATTGGCTCTTGCTTCCTTATTTTGGTGTTTTTGCCACAAGTCATATGGACACCTTGTTGGTAATGAGGGCTACGTTGCGTATGTACCAAACGTTTTTTTTGCGCCGACGTTTCAGCTATTCATATTTACGATTTCTTTAGTGTATCAACCTCTTGTGTCTTTATTTGTACAATGTTGCCTTTCTGCATAAGTGTAGGAGCAGGCAAATTTTTAGGGGTGCGAAGGATTTGTGTCCGAATTCTCCCAAACTTGCCTGAAAAAAAACTATAAAGAAAAGTGACTTCCAAAAAAAGCTAAGCTCTTCATGTCATTTTGGGGGCCATTTTTACTCATATTTTCAGATGTTTGCACAGATTTTCAGGGATTTTGTGATGGTTTTCAGAGATTTTTCCCATTTTTCCACGAATTTTGTCCAGATTCTAGAGGATTTTGCCCGAATTTTCACCAAATCAAAACTTTTGGGGGTGCGCTTTTACCCCTGCACCCCTGCCTCCTACACCGGTGCCTTTGTGGATGTGAGCGCACAGTTGGGTGAGTGGCATAGCATGCTAAGCAGAAATCAAACACGTGCGTACAATATCTACCTGGCCTCGACCAGTTTAGAAATTGGCGTCCTAACCTGGAGTAGTGTTGTACCAATGTTGTAGGAACTATGTTCCAACAACACGACTTGAACGAAAACGCATATGAGAATGAAATGAACGGATTAATAGACCAGACATATCCAAACCTAACAATGGAAGCAAGCAAAGCCAAGACTCTGCGAACAGACAAGAACGACCTTTGGACCCGGACGACACGAAGCATCTCAAAGTTAGCTGCTAAAGCTTGCAGTCCACAATTACGTAATGCAGCAATTTGGGTTCTGCAACAAAGCAAAGAAGCTACAATCTAGTATGCAAAGCAGGTAAAAACCGTACAAGATAAAATAAAGAGTGAAGCAGTATTGCACCTGCAAATTACAGATAAGGTGCTTCATCAAGGTTGCTAGCCCACCAAAAACCCCGCGACAACTCATGACAACCAATGACAAGTGGCTCTTGCACAGCGCTCTAAATAGATGAAATAAGATATAACCTTCCGGACCAGGCACCTTGGAGGAAGACAGCTTTCCGGACGCAGTACCCTGGAAAGAACCCCTTCAATAAATAAACCAAGAATCTAATCATTTCCCGGCGGAGAGCCAAAGAAGATACAACCACGCCCCCTATAAAAGCCGATTGAAAACGCCCACTAGAGAGACCAGAAATGGCCTCGAAGAAGAAGACATCTGAAGAAGAAGGAATCAAGAAGAAAGAAGAAAAGAAGAAATGAGCGCTTGGTCTACTGCACGCTTACGTTCACTGATTGTTCATTTGTACGACTGTTTCCGATGAAGTACGTTTGGTCTTCAACTGTTGCAGTACTGTTCGCTTGGTCTACATGTACGATACTTTCAACGTTTGTCAAAGAGTATGCAATGTTGATCTCAGTTCTGGAGAACTGAACAAAAACCATAACTGTAAGTTAAAAATTTATTATTAATTAAGATAGGATTTAATTTATTACTGTATGTGATGTAACAGTAATTAATTACTAAAGATACTATGGTGTAACTTACAATACCAACTGAAATGCTTGACTTTTCACAATAAAAATATTTACTACTAAAATATTGATGTGTTCGGCTCCGGGTAACAAATAGGTATGTTAAGCAAACTTAGCTTTTGTGACAATGTGCCTTGGTACAAGTATGAATCCATTTGAATAAAATACTGTACCTAAAGTGTCTTGTGTCTTGTCGTGCACATACCAGACTCAACAGTGTATGGCAACACAAAAAAAACATTATACCAAGTGTTACGGGTTAGGGAACAATAAGTGTACCAGTAAAATTTATGTCTGTAACCCTGTGGTTCTGCCTCCAACGCCGTTGCAAAACGTTCTGTTACGAAAGTGTCTGAAACCCTGTGATTCAGCCTGCTTCAATGCCGTTGAAGCTAGCTGAAGCTGGCTGTTCTGTTTTTATCGACCTGCGTTGTGCAGAGTGTGTGTTTGTACTATGGACTTCGTGTCTGCTGACAAATAAAATTAATCAATCAATATTACCCACGCTGATTTTTGAGCTGTAGTGTTTTGCAGATGGCACGTACATAATCTTGCACTGAGAGATTGTTTTTAGGAAAAAAACATCTTTCAGTAATATTTCACAATTTCGAAGTTTTTTTTCAACGTTTCTTACACTGTGCAGGAACCAAATTTCAATGCAGAGAGGAATGTCTCTCCGAACGTATGGGTATGCGAATCATTTTCCATAATCTTTTTATTTTGACACATTTGATGAACTGCATTCTTCCCTTCAAAAATTTTGGTTTCTTTGTTCAGGTTTCTAAAAATTGTACGGGTCAATATCGAGCTATTTTCACACATAACTGCTATTATTTTCGGGTAGTGAAGTCAAACGTGAGTATAAGCTGACTCTGAGTATTTGGCTGATGCGGCCAAAACCATTCCTTTCCCACAACCGTCAAGCAAACGATTTTCAATAACTAATTTAGGGTGTGTGATGTTTCCACTGCAAACCATCGGCTTGGCAGTTGTTTCTAGGAATCTTAGAAGGTATGCAGTTAAGATTAATGTTGACAAGAATATTTACAACATGCTTAATTTAAGTCAGTCCATCTTTTCTTCCTGTCTGCTGTGGATCGGGCAGCACATGTACAGTATTGCGGGATTTTTGCGGCACATTATTCAAACGGGCCCGTTAACTTTCCTAGGCTTCTATGGTGGACTTGAATGATAGAAATAGAACGCCTAAACGTTTACTGATTATTTTTAATGCCAAATAAAACCTAACATAACATGTTTCAGTAAGTATATGACTTACGGCTGAATCATGAGTTTTAAGATTATTAGCAATTTATTAGTTTTTAATTTTAAAAGGTTTGAAAACCAACTAGCTAGACCAAGCTTTCTATTCCTTTGCAATTTATCTACAAAGTACAAAACAATACAATAAATGAATAATTTGTGATTTTAGGGGAGACAAATCATTTCATTTGACAAAGAACACAATGATTTGGCTATGTTTCACACTGTCTAGTTCGGTTCTTAGAAACAAGTGAAAGTGCAAAATTGTCATCAACCAGAAGTTACTTCAAAAGAAGCCGCTTAGTTTAACTTCTTTTGAAATATTCTTGAGGCATGAGCACACGGTACCTTGAGGTTTTCTTCCTGCACTGATCTCATGAAGCTCGTCATGCATTTCCCGGGAAAGCGAACTCCTGAAACAAATGAAATGTAACAATGCAATCAATAACCACGCCTATTCCAAAAGGAAAAACATAACAAAATTCCGGAAGTTCTCCAATATGATGTTGCCATCAGAAGCATAGAGCTGGGTTTAATATTTATAGTTAACAAGAAGCATCATCAAATGTTCGAAAAAACCTGAAAGAGAAGCCAAGGCAACAAACGATTATATTTTTTTCCAGGCCCCAAAAAAACAAATTTTTTACCCAAGTAAGTTTGTACTTGGTTCAAAGAAATAGAAGCCTTTCTGTTTCGTGAAGCACTTTTGTACGGAGATGAACATGACACGTTCTGTCAATCAACATCAGAAAAAATGGAAAAATAAATATCAAATTCAACTTTTGTTTAACCAATTGGTTTTGCGTTGTTATTTTTGAGTAAAATTGAGCACATTCTGAAGAATGTTTTTCAATACTTGAAAAAAATAAAAGATTGTGGTTTTGAAATGCGTATTAGAAGCAATGCTGAAGATATTTTCGCATTTGAATAATGGGTTTTTAAGTATGTTTTTGATATATTTCATCAATAAACCTGTTCAGGTTTAAAAAGTTTTATTGTTATCAAGAAAACAAATCAAAAATTATTGATGCAAAATTTTAGGACTTTTTCGAAAGAACTGTTTCTATAGTGAAAAAAATTATGAAATGAAGTGCAAAACGTCAGTCCCCAAAGCATGCAGGGGCATATGCATGAAATGGAAACAGTGATAAAATTGCAGTCAATTTTGCTGGCGGTAAGTATTTTAGAAATTCAGATCATACAAATGCATTGAACGAGCATGTATTTTTTAATGCTCTTTTTGGAGCCAAGGCTGCACAACTGTTAGCGTTACATGACAGCCACGCTATTGTTGAAAACTTGATAATGTTACCCCGAGATGTGTGACATTCAGTCTCGAAGTTGACTTAAACTGTATTTCAAAATTATCACGGGTACAGGCAAGTAGTTCACTTTTTCGTGTCAGGCTCAACATGAATCTCATAACAGACTAAATCAATTCAAAACTCCTTAGACGCGAAGGTACTTGGGCACACTTGAGAACAATCACGAGCAAGCTGTTGATGAAGCACAGATAATTTTTTTTATTGCAGATATTCGAAACAATTAAAATGAACTCTAGGCCTCGATGAGTCTGGACAACCGCCTCTAGAGAACTGAGAATTAAATGTTGGCAATCACCCAAGATTATCAATGGCTGATTGATGACGCTCAACCTAATTGGTATTGCCCTTGATGCACGTAGTCAAATGTTTAACGTTCCTTCTACACTACAGTATTGCTAATTTCCAATGCACTCTTAAGCTATCCTGCAAGCTTAACGCTTACACTGATGTTAGCTATCATTTCCTCCTATGTAAATACTACCGCCCTTGTGGTTTAGCCTTTTTTGTCTCTTCATGAAATTAATTCTTTCTGAAAATGTGAATAGGGTTCGAAATGAGACATATTTTCAAGTTTATTTGCTTGGTGACTTTGGCTTTATTGCTTTTAATGTAACTTTGTAAAACCTCCAAAATTCACTCTCTATCACATTTAAAATAATATTTGCTCATTATCAGCTTTAAACATTTTTCTCGACTTCTTACCGGATGTATTTGCACAAATTTTCACTGGTTGTTTGCTCAGTTTGAATGCGCTGATAAGAGTGTGCATGTTGGAAGTGTCGACAATGCCCTGTAAGTACCGTTCGCAAAGAAGAGAAAAGATTTCCACACCAACGTCGTCACGTTGCAGATTGTGAAGCCATTTACTGATAATTTTGACCGTATCTGAATCGTTCTTTTGTACTGTACTGGCCATGTGTTTGGTCAAAGCAACTAATTTTGCTTTGTTTTGTTCAAACAAATTTTCTGTGCAAACGTTGAAAATCTCAAACACGTTGTTTGCATTGTTTTGGTCAGTTAAGCCAAAAACAAAATTTGCCACCACGTCAAAATGATTCTTCCTTAGGTATGGAAAAATTTCGTCGAGTTTTTCTTCAGGTGAGAAAAAAACAATGTGAACAGCAGTGAAAAGCTCTTGCCAAGCCAAATGGGTAAAGGTATTTTTCACAGATCCTCCATGTATGTTGACTTGAAAACGATCCTCACGATCGATATGAGGAACCATGAAGTCATGCATTGCCTTCTCACACAACCCATACTTTTCAAAATCTGCCCGATTAAAACTTAATTTTCCATCTCGGAAACCTTCCCAGGCCAATCCAGCGATCATCCTCAGTTCATTACGTTTACCTTTAAAGTGAGGTCCGGAGGTAAAGTACTTCAAAGTGTTAACAAAAACTGATGTGAGTGACTGGATGTTTGTTGCTTGATTTTCCGCAATATCTCTGCTGACAATAAAATTAATTAAGATGCACAATGCTGGAACAAAGCACAATGAAGAAATGTGTGGATTTTCGTTGAGAAAATCACGCGTTTGAGTCAAAATTTCTGGAGGCTGTCCTTGACAGATTTGTGTGGAAATGTCGTGCTGTGCTTCAGGACTCAAGCCAAGCACTCTAACAACAAATCTGGGCTTAAGTTCTGCATTGAGATCAAGGAACTGCCTAGGTCTGGAAGTGATCATTTTTTCTGATTTGGGAAAAACATTTCCAAGAAGAAGGTGCTTAATATGCTCATCGGCAGTGGAAACACTAAATGGAGATTGCCGGGTAATACTTGACATAAAAGCATTGGTGTTGGCTTCATCTAAACCATCCATAACTATTGTAACATTGGAACCATCACCAAGGGATTTCAAGAGTTCTTGGTCAAACCATTGGCAGTGCTTCCATGAAAGATTAGAGCTAGTCAACAAAAATTGGAGGAGAGTGATGGGCTTATCAAAATCGATCTCCTTCAATCGAATGAAAAAAATGAACCCTCGTTTTTCAATTTGCTTGTCTTCTGCTTTTAACTTGACTACCAATTTTGACATTGTAGTTTTGCCAAAACCAGCTTGACCTGTAACTGCAACTAGTTTACCATGGCGAGCAAGATAAGTTTTCTGAGCTTCATCAGAGTGTAGTTGGACAGCTTGTTCATATGCCACTCTTCCTGCCTCTGCAAAAATGTTACGAAACGGCATATTGCTTTGTTGCTTGGAAAGATTTTTTTTAAACATTTCTCTGTTTTTGGCGAGTTCCTCAAGGTCAAGTTCGGTCCAGTCCTTTTCAGCTTCTGTCGAAATTTGAAGATCTGCATGTTCGAAGACACGATCTACGTTAATTGGACTGTCTCTTTTTCCGTGAATGGTTTTTGCTTTTTTTAACAACTTTTGCCGTAGTCTTTGACGGATGAAAAACGTCAAGCAGAATAATTGTTTAGCTTGTCTTGTTGAAACATCAGCTGCAAAATCAAATTCTCAATACAATTAATCTTCATAAATGTTCTGTTGTTAAACTCAAGCAATACGATCCCTACATCTATAAAAGTTTTATACAACATATTGTGGATCCACTGCTGCGGAACCATTTGAAACAAAAAATACTTTGCAGTCTCGAAAACTCAAATCAACTTGTCGTGCAATGTGAGAATTAATGTTTTGCACGGCAGGAACAAATAGAACACTTTGGTGGTTTTCACGGCGGTGTCAATCGGAATACTTTATAACTTTCCGAAAAATTTAAAACACTGGCAACATTTCCAATACAGACGCTGTCGTGAGTTTTTCGCACTGTTCAACGTGCATTGAAATCATGAGTATGTTTAAATAGTTCAAGACGTTTTTTAACATATTCTTTAACATGTTCACATTAAAAAACACTCTTGGCACTTTCTGCTGGGGGTTAGTTTTACTCGTTTTGCAGTGTCACTTTTGTTTTATTTTTGGTTGAGACGTTAATGGCAGAAGCAAAATAAAATTTTGCAACAAGCGTTACGAAAGCTTTCAAATTAAATGTGAGTAAAATCTCTTGAAAGAGTGTCTTGAAAACTGGCTGTGTTGTATATCACGAAATGGGAAACTTGTTTATCAAATATAAAAAGAAATAAACTTTTGAAAACTTACATAAATCATCCTTTTTTTCAAGAGTAGTTTTCGAATCCGACTTACATGACAAACGAAGTTTCAGAAAAAACTTTTTGGAAGGTGTTGTTCGTTCTTGAGTTTCTTTCTCTAGGAAAGACAAGAAAATGAATAAAAATGCCTTCAGAGAATGAAGCACAATTTTAAAGGAATCATAGTTTTCCTTTCACGCAATGATACCCTCACGCATCAACACCGTGCGTCATGTTTTTTGCTTGTCGTCAAGTTGGTTGATTGCAGACATGCTTTCCGCGTGCCGTTGCAGCAATCTTCCCGTATTGTCCACGACATTGATCCCAGACGATTTGGCTGGAAACGACCTCACGGAGTCCCGAGCACTCGCTGGATTGACTTGGTCGATAACGACCAGGATCAACTGGTTATTAATCAGGTGGACCTAACCAACCTTACCCAGGACACTACCATATGGCGACCCCCAGTGAATTTGCTTGGCTCTGCCCACAGTTTCCCGCTTATGAAAACCGATGCTGATCGGTCGACAGTTCTGCACCATTTTTAACAGGATTGCCCAACACCGATTGGAAGACGTCAAGGGAAACGATTCAGAAATCGATCATTCTTTGCCCCCAGAAATCTTTGAGCCAACTGCTATTGGGTAATTCTCTGTGTTAGGGATAAGTGTTCGTGCTGCAATGTGCGATGTTGTCAGGAAGTTGCAGGAAGGAGCTTTCCGTTATCATCTAGATTAGCATTTCACTGTTGACCGATCATATTTTTCCACACAACAGCGCTCCATCGTCGTTTCCATTACGTGCATTGCCATCTCAGAAACAATGAGATATTGTTTAGCTTAACCCTTCAAAGGCCACCATGAACTCAGGGCTTTTTTACGTAGTTTGGGCCGTGTACCTCATTCAGCCACAACATGCCCAACTTGCCTCCCTAGTGCGATCCATTCATCAGCACAGCCTGTTATCTGGGGGCATACAAATATCTCTACCCAGCCTGGGAGACTTCATTGACTCCAGGACTAAGTAGAAAGTTTCACCATCGCCCAGCTCCACAGCCACTGCTGTTGATTAAAGAAATGCCAATACTATCCAGGCCTACCATTTGGCTTCCTCAACCAGTTAGCGGTCTTTCCCTGTGAGTGAAGTGATTTTCCAGTTTACACTCACCAGCTTTTTGCAAAATCGCTACTTATGTGTGGTCTTCAAGTCTTCCAGATTAGAGCATTCTGCACCGTCTTTTCGTTTGCTTCCCCAGATGCGTAGAAGGTGCAAAATGGGATCTCCAATTGTGACTGGCTGATGGAGAAGACGTGATTTTACTTCCCTTTTTAGTCCCGATCGCAAGCCGTGTTGACGCGAGACGCGATGGTATTGATGCGCAATGGTATTGATCTTTATTGCACATTTTACGTCACTCACTGCTCAAGTACACATCATTTTTTATCAAAAATCTACAAACACTTCATGGGTTGTTAATCTGGAGGGTATTTTTATATTTCGTACAAATCGAATTATACGAAAAAGTATAATTGTTGAGACTAAGATTGAAAATATGAATCCATCTATGGAGATTTTCGCATGTAAAATGATTTATTGCAAAATAATCATGCTATTTTGACATCACGACACCTACGCAGATCTCAACATGTGCTAAGTTTGCGATTGAACCTAATAATGTCTTTTTGTAAACATGACATTCAAAGTTCTTGGCCACGTGGTTTTATGGAGTTTAGAAGTTGATAAAGAAATCTCTCATCGCGTTGTGGCAGGTTGAAAGAAATGCTGCTGCTGAAGTGTTATTTCGGAAACGTACACTTCAGCAGTTTAATTGTGACTAACTTTTCAAATAAGCCCTTACATTTTTATGAACGCTTCGTTGAAAAAACGCGTTAAAAGGGGGGTACAGTATTGCTGATAAACTTATGCATGGCTACTGAATATCTAACGTAATAGGGCATCAGTTAAGAAGTTTGTGGTAATTGGTAGGGTAAGAGTAAGACTTCGCTCATATTTTCATATACTTTATGCGCATGTGCACATTCATTGTAACGACTTCAGGTTAAAACGGAAATGACGTCATTGTGATGTCATATTTTCGTCACTCAAAAATCACAAGGGGTATGTGCTTTTTATCAGAAAATGCATCACAATCCGCGAGGAAAGGTGCCTTCGCTGTCTCTGTACTGCAGTGATCTTTAATATTTTGTACCGCGGTACATTATAGCAGGGTTTTTTAAGGCGTTTTAGGGACCCGATTCGGGTCCCTAGAATTTCAAATCGGGTCCCTAGAATCAGAGAAAATTATCATCGTGTCCATAAAATCAGAGAAAATCGGGTCCATAGAATCAGAGAAATCGGGTCCCTACAGACCCATACGGGGTACCTAACATTTTTCTTTAAAAAAACCCTGATTATAGTAACCCTCTATAACCCAATGACTCCTATCTAAGACTCGCATAAAGCAAATGTAATACAGCTGTGCACATAAAAAATCCACTCGCGGCTCTTCCAACAATGGTTCACAACCCCTCTGAGGTCGCGACCCCGTGTTGAAAACCGCTGCCCTTATGCAAACTGTCGATGACTTCTAGCTACAAAGATAGACTTGTTACAGTCACATCCGTTCTTAATTAGAAGTTTTACTGGACAATGCATTTGTCCCTAGAACACTTGGTTCAAGGTTAGATAATAAGCACAACCATTATATGTCTTAAAACAGTGTATTAAAAAACCCACATGTTTCAAAAATCGACATTACGTACAGCTTTAAAAATCGCCATGTCCAAATTTTTAATATTGAGATACACAATTTTGATTACTAAGCAGCATGAGAAGTTCCTTTGAAACTTGCTCAAAGGTCAAAGTTATTTCAAAACATTTTTACTTTTTAAAACCCATTCGATTTAAACAAACATCAGGTTTCTTAAAATTAATTATAATAAATCTATTTCAATATAGAAAATACATTTCAATTAAAAATCACAAATAACTCCGTTTTCTGGAATCTTTTAAAAATTCCTTTTCAGTTAAAATACCTGCAGTAATGTCTAATACAGAAGGTTCAGGTTTCAGAGTGTTTGTCTCCTCTATATTCACTGTTGTAGTAGATGTACTTGATTCAGGCAGTGCTTTTTCTTGTGGATTTTCTGAGCCAAGATAAACGTAGTAAACTTGATAATGAATTTACGTGATACTAAAGAAATTCTCAAATTTATTTGCAAGAAATATTTTTTAAAATTTGATTTCGTGTAACAACTCATATTTTCTGTACAAAGTTTCAAACTCCATATCAAATTTGAGATCGCTTTAAGTGGTATGTTTTTAATCGCAGCGCTCGTAATCAAACATCTTTGACATCACATAATTATACCGTTTTCACATCACAGTTTACATGAGAGGCGCTGTATTTGATATTTAATATTTAACAATCACCTTTTTCAAGTTGAGCATTCACGTTTTGTGATATTTACAGTAGCTTTTAACACAACCCAGATAAAATCCAGTATCATCAAACAGTGGAACTATAAATTTGTTAGCTTGAAATGTTTTTCTTAGAGCGAATTGAGAAAATAAACTGTGGCCAAAAAAGCCAGCATAAAGTGACAATTTACAAAATATCATAAAGATTTTTATTTTTAATAGGACGAGTCAGAGACTTCGAAAATGAAAATGTTATTGGTAGACACACATCAATTTGCGTATGTGCAACACACTTCAATTTGCGTATGTGCAACTCAGAAATTTCATAGATCACATTTTCACGCAAATACCTAAAAGATTAGATTTTATCTAAATGATACACATCTGAAAGATTACACTCTGTTTAAAAATAAGATTTCAGAATGAAGGGTGCGTAGTGTTACGTGAAATCGATTTCTTATTAAAAATATTGCTGATTGATTCAAATTCCTCGCCTTTGTGGATACTTTAGTCAATTGAACACAGATTACATTTTGATTAAGTTTGTCAAAAATGTGCATTACAGTATTGGTCAAGATATGTTCGATGGCGGTTTAATTATGCGTTCAAAGCTTTTGCTCAAAGCTGAAACAAAGATACCAGGCACTCGTTTTTTTTATAAGAAATGAACTTTCGAACTACCTAACGCATATCAAATTTTAAACAAAGCTTTTTACTACCGTTTTCATGATCATCAAGTGCAGGGGCACCACATCCAATTGCTGTTTGTCGCACGTTGGGGAAGTTGAAAGTGTTATGAACGATACCTTTTACAAAACAAGCAGTTCTAAATAATACATCTCATAGGCAAAGATTGTTGAAAAAACAGATACAATCTTTTCTTATCATGCTATAGCCTATATTTTCTTAGAAATAGACAATATTACGAATAAAATAGTATTTCGAACAATTTTTTGTAATTGCGTCAATCAAACAAACGTTGAGAGAAATAGAAGATTTGAAAAGGTAAGATATTTCACTGTTGTCATGTTTTCATGCGAAACCAGATGAAACTTCCGTCATGAATTTCTAAGAAACAGACCTCTTTTTAAACTAAAACTACTGCGAGAAATTATTGCAATTTGCCAAAAACGCATCCATTGGTTTGGACTGTTGCAAAAGGTAAATCTGATGTTATTTGCCAAACGATAAATCATTAAAGCAGCAGCGTTGAGTTTGCCACTCAATACAAACAAGCGCGCTTTTTCATCTTTGCGGCCTGTGTCTTGAAGATGAAGCAACTAAATTTTGTTACACTCATTTTGCGCCTCCATATTTTGCCATCCATTTGCCTTCGGCGCCCAATTAAGTCTGTACAGCGGAATGCGCAACCACTAACGTAATCAATGCAGCAATAGTAGAAAGTCGTTGGCAGTACCAGATGTGAAGCTTTCATTGAGCATAAGGCTGGAAAGGCCGCACATAACGATATTCGGTACTTTCAACTTGTGTAAATGCTTGCTTTTGCTGTCGCGAGTCAGCTTATGAAAACATTTTCTGTCTGAACTCGCCGAGATCGAACCCAGTCGAAACTCCGGCTCTGCCCAATGCACCACTCTGCAAGCTTTAAAATTAAGTTTAATTGGTGAATTTTTGATATTTACAAGTGATTTTGATGTTTCTACCGAAAAATTGGGAAATCTCCTCGAAACGAACCTCACGTTTGTCTGACTTTAAAGTGGGTTATATTTGTTTGTGAAGAAAAACGTGAATGGCTGAATCGTCAATTTATGAAGAAAATTCTTGTAAAAATACCAAGTGCCGAAGCTAACCACTTGCATCACTTTAATAGGTATAAATAAAGCAGAGTGACTTCAAGCAACTTAAATCCACCAGCGATTAGTAAGATGCTGAAAAATCAGAAACTCCTTGTCTAATATTATGATCGTCAATGCGTGGTATATATGCTACGTAAGGTGTGGAGATTGCAACCATAAGCACTTCGCCGAAACAAAATGGTCTTTCAACACACGCAGAATAGAACACATCAGCTATAGAAAAATTGTCATCCTGACAAAGGTGCTCTAGCAAAACACGTTTTAAAATTTTCAAAATTGAATCAACTGGTTGGAAACTCAGATTTTTGCATTTGAAAATAATTTTAGGTAATGACGGTCGGCCGAATTGTTTTTATCAATTCGACACCCAACGTTACCATCGACAGATTTTTCCACAAGTTTATGAAGTAGCGTTTAGCCATACATAATTAACGATGCATTGAGTACATTTATTTTTGCTTGGTTCCTTTCTTTCACCTTAATTAATAACTATCTGTTTCGCCCTCTTTTGCTGCGCACCCTACTTTTCGTTATCTCCCTTGCCATTTTCTCGATGTCACTATCTTTACGCATCTAATTACGCGTGCAGTGGCGACTTATATTGTTTTCTGTTGCGTACCATCTGCCCTGATGAAATCCTGCTGTTAGCTGGCTGAAAATTCGGTGAAGTTTTCAATTCTTACAACAGTTTTAGCACAAGATTTTATGAAATTCTCCTGTTTGAAAACACAGTGAAACTGCACTAAAACCTGTTTAAAACGAACGTTTCGCTTCCGAAAGATAGACAAAAATGAATCAAACTGTTTGGGATTAACCTTGGACAAATCTTCCGTCTTTCGGTGAAAAGTCTTGCAGTGGCTGTAACGGCTCTTGATCTTTGTTTGGAAGGTTAGGCTTAATGTGACTGCAATTGAAAATTTTTTCCGCTTCTTTTGCAATTTCGTCTTCACTCTTTTGTGCGAGAAATGTTTGAAGATCGTTTTGAACGTCAAGCATACTTGGCCGATCTGATGAAACCTGTGCCCAGCACTTCCTCATCTTTGATCGAAGAACATCAAGAATTTGTTGCTGGGGTTCACTCAGTGTAGCTCTCAGTTCGTCAATCGAGGCCTCGTCTGGTCTTTTTCCATCCATTATTAACTCTTTAAATGTGCTTTCAAAGCTGGAATGGCGGTAAGGTGGAGAACCAGAGAGAATTGTGTACAGGATCATTCCGAAGCTGTACGTGTCTTGCTCCTTTCTGGGTTTGATGTTTAAAGATTCTAGCTTTTCTGGTGGAGCATATGCCAATGTCATATCCAGTTTGTTCGTAATGGCACTTTGCGAAGTTGTGAGGCCAGTGAGTGCAACCATTTGAGAACTACCGAAATCACTAAGCTTGCAGTGCAACTCGGACGTGAGCAACACATTTTCCGGTTTGAGATCACCATGGACGACTCTACATGGAGCAGGAAGATTGTGGATAAATGCAAGAGCAGATGCTAGTTCGTAGAAGATTCGAAGGTAGATCAACATGAAGGGCCTCAGTGAATCATCATCTAGAAACTGAGCCAAGCTACCACAAGGCATGTACTCCATGATCAATCCTATTGAACCTGGCCATTTTACCCATCCAAATACCTCAACAATATGTTTGTTCGCCGTTTTCTGAAGCAGCTGAAACTCTTTTCGTATTCTGAAACAAAAGTAGGCAACAATTCAATGACTCTTTGCTTTATGAGAATTTTGGATGCAAAAAAGAGCGATTTTCCTAATGGAATTATCTTATTCTCTGCAGTATTAAGCATTAGGTCCACGTGAAGAAACTTACACCTTTGGTTTTACTACAGCAAACACACACGTTTCATTTGGTTACTGTCTCCTTTCCGATTATTCAAAAATATTATGGAATTTAGATTTTTGAAAAGATATGTGAAGCATTTTTGTACGTATTAAGCACAGTATGCTGTCATTACAACCATCTTTTGGATTTTCTTTCTAGAGGTGGTGTATACTGTCAACATTACGGACGTCTTTGACTTTTATGAAAGCACAATCTGATCATAGATTAAAATAAATAGTTAATTTTGTGCAATTGCAGCGCAAAATAAATTTTTTCAGAAAACTTTTTTAAGCTTATATTTTGAATTTCGTGAAATCAGTCCTTACGGAGTTAGTATTTCACAAGACACCCTTGTTTTCGAACCAAAACCACCTAATAAAATATTCATTTGCGGTCGATAGATAATTTTGTTGGTATAGCTGAGCCGATGACCGGTCATGATCAAAGTCATGATCCTCAAAGTGTAACAATGAAAAGCTGGCCCGTGAACCAACTAATTTTGGCCCCAGCGGCCATTGCCTGATACATGTATATAAAACAGCATTTTTCGCATAAAAGTAACCAAACTATTCAAGGCAAAACTTCTGATGAAATTTTTTATGGTGATTAGTTGCCAAGTAAACAAATAAGTAAAATTTTTGCGGAAATGTTTGTATGAAAAATTTTTTGTCAAAAACAGGTTTACGTGGTTTTGAGCATATTGCACTTCTATACTCAAACTCCTAGCAGCAATAAAAATACTCAGATACAGACCACGGTAAACAACGACTTCTTGAAACACTGCCTTTCCGTTTAAAATAAATTTATCAGTTCCCCGCACAAACAACTAACAAGGAAAATACGCTGCAATGCAAGGGCATCAACTTAACTTCACTTACTTTCTAGCAATTTTTTCCTTGTCGCAATCTCCTCCAGTGACGCAGAAACACTTAACTGCGACCAATTCAAGGTCCTTATGAAACGTCAAACGAACTGTGGAAGTCGCTCCGCAGCCAAGTTCTCCTCCGTTGCTTGTGATGCAGTCAAAATCGGTGCAGTCGAACTCGTGGAGTTGGAAAAACTTCGAAACATTTGTTACGAGAGTTAATAGACGTTATATTTTAACAATGAGCAGCTCACTTTTTACAAAATATTTCAGTCAATCAATGAGTCCGCTTTCTAAAAACGCAAGTCAAACTTTCTTTATTTCGCAACTATATTCTTACAATTATTTTACATGATTTGTTGATAAAGAAACCGATGTTTCAAAATTTTCGTGAAAACGCACTATTCTAGACAATGTAACAATATCTGAAAGCTTTTACGATAGTCGCATCCAATAGGACACAGTAGAAAGCAATGAAGTTTTGCTGAAAATGAAAGTATTTGCTTTTCGAGACGGCCATTACGAGTTCATTCAAATCATATGCTTTTGCGCTGTTGTTTCTTACAGTGTGCACTGTTCACTGTTTTTTCATTAATATGTAAAAAATAGGTTCCTAGAAATTGTAGGTTTCTGGACGTAAGTTAAATGTAAGGATACGATACATTCATTGTTTGACACGCAAATTAATTTAATATGCTTTTAACGACATATGATAAGCAATCTTGTTACCGTGAGTGCTTTACTACTTTAAAGAAAATAAACAAAAGAAATCAGCTTATACAGTTAAGTTTCCATTTTTTTGCAAGATAGTAACAAAGTCTGTTACAAAAGAAATAAGAAAAGTATTTATCTCATTATTTAAAAAAGTGATTTTCAGTTGTTTTTGTACTTTAAAGTTTTCACGACATGTAGCATGCAATTGCGTTTCAGAGTTTTTTTACAGTGAGACGTTGGATATTTCATCACATCCTGTGCAACTCTACCAAAACATTCAAGACATTTGCAAGCTTGCGCATTGTATACCTGCACATTAGAGAGACACGGGCTGCTAATGGTCCGTTTTTTTGGCGTTTTTTTCGCCTTTGTGGAAACTAGTTACTTGAAAGATTATAGGTGTTTTTTATATTATGTACCAAATCGCAATCGCTTTATAAGTTAATTGTTTTGTTCGATGCTTAAAAGAGAACCATATAATTGTTTAGGTAGTGTCTGTTTTGCCTCTTGATGCAAAAGCTTTTCTGGGCTATTTTACCTTCAGTCAAACCTGATTGGTTGAAATGGTCAAGTGACAAGCGTGGTACACGAAGTCACGTTAGGATTACCGTTGAGGAATTGTAATGCTAGGGATATTAGGTTCAGGGTATTAGGTTTAGGGTTATAGGTTTAAGGTTTTAGGTTCAGGGTTTTAGGTTTAGGGTTATAGGTTTAGGGCTTTAGGTTTAGGGTTTTAGGTTTAGGGTTTTGGGTTTACGGTTTAGTGTTTTAGGTTTAGGGTTTCAGCTTTAGGGTTTTAGGTTTAGGGTTTTAGGTATACACGCTACTCCAAGCATGTCACTTTGCATATTGTGCTTGTCACGTGAATGAACACTTCAACCAATCATGTTTCCCTAAACACAAGATATCCCGAGCAGATATTATGCCTTAGGAGGGAAAATAGATACTGTCAATTGTTTAACGGACCACGGGCAGGCCGGATTAAAAAGGAAAACATGTCCTCGGTCCACGGGCGGTTAATGGGCTGTATGTTGCGGGCTATAGGCCTTGGACCGTGCTATCTCTACTGCAAATTTTCCGCATTGTATACCTGAACATTTTCTGAATTGTATACCTACATATTTTCCGCATTCTTTATCTGCACATTTTCCGCGTTGTATACCTGCACATTTTCCGCCATCTTTACCAGAAGAATTGTTGAGAAACCATCAAACGTCACCTTTTCACAACAATGCAAAAATAAATACTTTTAGTTGGCCGTGATACAAACTCTGACTACAAGAGACGGTATAAGTTCTGCAAACAGGTTTGGATTCAACATAAAGTTACGCAAAATTCTAAGCAAGTCAAGTTAAGTCATGTTTGCGCTGTAAGTACTCAGCAGTAAAACAAATTTCAATCGACAAAGCTTGAAACAAACAGCACAGGTTGGGCGAAAGACAGCAAAAGCAGTCACTTAATCAAGCCCAGCCACATTCAATGACTGACAAGTTTCAATATTACAGGTGAAGCACAAAACGTGAGTTCAAAATGAAAAAAAAACGTGTGCTCAGTTTAAGTTCAACTCTCAAAAGCATCTTAAAAATCACGTACTGTATATATCACACATAAGAGTCGATACCCAGCAAGCAGTCGCGATTTTACTTGATATGAAAACGTATGTAATGGTAACATTTGATATTATTGGAAATAATTTGTAATTTTTGTTATACGTGACCAACGTTATTACAGTTTTAAATTCTGCGTCTGTTTATTTCTCTCACCTCATACTTACAGCTGACAAATCACTAGTAGTGGCAATATTTCCATTAGATACTCAACTTTTCCAATAAGACTGGAATGTCAAGAGGGTCATTGGACATTGATGGGTCAAGTCTTTTAATTTTAAGAAGAAATGTCTCCAGGTACAATATGAGCACAAAGTAGACATTTCGGCGAGAGGATCGCTTGCACTGGTAGAACGGGCGATTGTTGTACGTAGATTGGGTCCGACATTTGCAAAATAGTTGTTGAGTGCATTTGCAGCACTTCGCGCAGTTGATAAATGTACTTTAAAGGTTAATTTTACCATGGAGGTAGTTGTTGTTTCCTGGAGTTTGCTTTGATTTTCTTTTACTATTCTCCTAAATTTTCCCGAGTTACTTTTAAATTGATTTCAAAAATTTTCAAAAGGCATGATTTCATTCTTTCTCTTGATGTGCGTTAAACTATGTCTATACCATTTATATTTTGACTGTAGAGTGGCATAGAAGGTACGAGTGTCAAATAGTGTTAGCGCATTATTAGGGTGTTTAACAAATGTGGGTCAGGTCGGGTCAACGCAAAAAAAGGTCCAGAAGAACCTATAGAGTGCATACAAAAACCATAAGACCACACACAGAAAAGTGTATAGGTAAAGATTCATTTTAGACTTCGCTTCAACGAAAACAGCTGCAGTAAACAAAATATAAGAAACAGCAAACTACATGAGAGCACCGAATTAGGAAATCAAAGTCTCAAGTAAAGCACATTTTTTCACTTGGATGCTGTGTTGCCTTAGTGCCTGCCAACATTCCAATTTTTGTTTTAACTTTGGCCGTTGATCTGCTTTTGTTTAGCAGTCGTCCCTACCTGAAAAACTCACCAGCGATAGGAAACGTATCATGCACACAAAACAAGTGAAAACTGTGCAAACACTTCTAAATTTTTTAAAGTATTGACTCGTCAGGAGTTTGTCTGAAATTTTTTTGTGTCTTCAGTAACTTCGAAGTTTTTTTAATTCAAAAATTGTATTTTCACGTTCAAAAGTTTCATAGTCAAGTGACTTTGAGTTGAGTATTTGCAGACGGTTACAGATTCGCGATGCCGCCAAAAAAGTATGTAAAAAGCCATCATTTCAAGACAAACACAGGGGTAGTTTAGGACCTAGGTTCGATCCAGAATTTTGAGTGAGCGTTTTATCAATTTACTGTACCACTGCACAATCATATATCCAAGTTTTGAAACTACGGATTCTAAGAAACAAAACTAAAAATAGTTGGAACTACTTTTAAACATTAAATTTTAATCAACACTCTGTTGCCCCCCAAAAGGTGGCACCTCTGCTACGCCACCAAATGAACGTACAAACGCAAATCGCTTTTACCAAAATTTCAACGTTCTCAACATTCCAGCAACTTCAACTTTGTTCACTTTCACTCGTGTCGGTTAATAAATTACTAGAAATCATTCGCATACTGTCCGCACACAGTTTATTTTGAAATTACACAAACCTTGTCTACTTCGAGTATATACTTCAAACCTGCAAAGGCATTTGCTGAAGTGTCTAATGGGGTTAGACAAGGGGGAGTACTGAGCCCATACTTGTTTGCTGTTTATTTAGATGATTTGTCCAATGAACTAAACAACATTTAAGCAGGGTGTTATATTGGTGAAGTTTTATTAAATCACTTGATGTTTGCTGATGATATTTGTGTGTTATGTCCAAGTGTACGTTGGTTGCAAAGAATACTAGATGTGTGCCAGGCGTATGCAGAAT
>Ga0210059_1005749_pt1 | contig 19895 bp, 11 predicted proteins | sample Ectturendosymbi2_FD_188042 | JGI IMG/M metagenome (GOLD analysis project Ga0210059, IMG submission 188042) | Ecteinascidia turbinata endosymbiont from Florida, USA - Sample 2 (SPAdes) (version 2) | ecosystem: Host-associated > Tunicates > Ascidians > Unclassified | place: Key West, Florida... | reverse complement strand
AAGGTTTGATGACAGTTTGAAAATGTATTTTTAATAGTATATTAAAAAACGCATTAGCTCGCGGCACCCCTGGGTATTGTAAATGGCACCCTAGGGTGCCGCGGCACCCCGGTTGGGAACCACTGCTCTAGGCTATATATCTACGCTTCACTGACTTGAGCACATAAATGTAACGCGTTGTTCTTACTAATTGTGTTATTTAAACTTATTCACGAAAAATTCGAAATTCAAAAGCAGGTGGCCTAGCTAGACCCATGCGGTCCCCCCGGTTCCACCGCCTACGAATGTGGTTCACACCTTACTTGGAGGATGTACATATTTTGGAGTCCTATATTTAGGACACCAAGAAAAATTAAAATAATGCATTTCACTAAGAAACAAAATTATGTTCAAACATTTGTAAATTTGCACAATTTCCAATTAATGTTTTTCTGAAGACAATACGTCTTCATGAAGTCTTTGTTCGATTTTATTTTTTTGTAAAAATCACAGCAAGAAAAGTCAGTATTGTGCAGCAGTCCCCGTTTACCCACCTCGAGGCCAGACGATTTGGGGCTAATTGTGAGTGGACCTATTAACCCGGGGACAAATTTTCGCCACTCTCCTGGAAATAAATGAGCATGGAAGACCACTATTGCTAAACCCTTCTTCCTGGTCCTTGCCATGGCGTTGCCTTTTCTGAAGAGCTATTTCGCTGCACAATGCACAGGATATTCCGTAGGCAGCCACGAGAGACGTTGAGTTGTTCGGCGGCAGCACATTGTCTGCGTGTTGGCAGGGCTTAGTAATTTTCTAAAATTTCAAGTTTCTTGAAAAAAGCTAAGTCTGCACGTATCTTCGCCATATTGAAAATAAATTCTACATAGCACCAGTTGACGTCTTGCATATCGACTACGGCACAAATAAACGATGTGTCGAAACAGTTGAATCATAAGCTACAGTAAGTCAGCAGTTTCAAGTGCGAAATCGTCGAAAACAAGACAAAATAAGTGCGAGTTCCCCGTTCACTTAATTTTAAGCAAAAAATTCAAAAATTGGGATTATTAAACAGGGTTTTGGGATTATAAAGCGACTTTTTTTTTAACAGGAAGAGCCGGACCGGACGATTTTGGGGTGGGCTTATAAAGCGGGGACTACTATATATACAGGTGATAAGTGCTTTCACATTCTGCTTCTGTTATCAGATCACATGTTATTCATGATAAAACAAATTCTCTTAACGAGAGCTGATGTACCAGATGTAGGACTATGCCGGCTGACTGAATGTGTAACCGGGACGTTTTGGCTGACTGACCGGGACAAAGCCTGAAAACCGGGACTGTCCCTGCTAAAACGGGACGTATGGCATGCCTACGTATGGTCATCGGTGGTGTTGTGTGTTCTTAAGCGGATTGGTCTACCGTCAGGCCCGTAACCAGCTTGGTACACCAGGAGGGGCGAAGAGTTTTCCGAGGGGCCCAAATTTTTTGAACTATATCCAAAACATTTTTCCAGGGGGGAGGGGGCGAAAATTTGAATTTTTTTTAGTTCGAAATGAATTTTTTTTAGTTCTGCTTATGAAGGAACTCGATTCCATCCGCAGTTGCAACAGAGGTGAGCGCAGTCCTGCTTCAAAGCAAGCGGAAATTCTGCAATAGCCCGGTCGCTAGCCACTTCAATTTGATACATTTAAGAGGCTTCAATCTGTTGTGTATCGAGGTTTTCATCTCACAGCGATCGCTTGCTATCGTTGTTTAATCGTAAGTCTAGCAGAAAATGCGGTTGATCGTCCTTGCACCTTGATGTGAAAGTACTCTTTCCACAACGAACGATTTCGTGCAGTCACCAAACAGACGAAGTTTCAATGTTTTTTCACAAAACATAGCACTAGCTAAAACTGAAAACGCTTCAGCGATATCGACACATTACTGAAGCAAAAAGCGCAACGTGATGAACCATTGAAAAGGATTCACCGCACCAGAAAAAAACAAGATTTGCAATACCGCACCTGACCACAATGCGCTTGAATAATTGTGAAGATGCAGTTGACTAAAACTACTAGTTATTTTCACCTGAGAATTTGGGATAACATTCGTCGAACATAAAGTTGCAAAACGGCTTACAATACTTCAATATTAGTAGAACGTGGATATGAGAGGCGTAGAACAATCGCAGCCTGAAGTGGAGACCAATATCCAAACACCGGATACTTCACAGTGACATCACCAAGAATGTGGCTCACGTGCGGTCATACAGCGCGACACCACGTTGCTAATACCAATCTTACCAAAACGTAACATCGCAAAAACGGTTACTAGCGAAAAAGCAAACGCCAAGAACGCATCTAATCCAGAAGCAAACGCAGAGCTAGTTCCAGTCGACGCAACTTCGCCTTGTCACATGGAAAGACCAATAAACGTAGAGTCGCAGCTGAAGCACGCAGTGTGGGCGTCAGAAATTTTGTCAGATGAAATTTTTGAAATGTGATGATGATGCAAAGACGTGACCAGTATTTTGCCAATCTGCTGACTTATCTAGATGGTGTTGCAATCTCACTTCATGAACTGGGTGCAAGCGTGCATTTTGTCGTAAGTTCACCACCACCGTCGCCTGCAGAGCAGGTGTTGGCGAACGGTGACCAGGCGAGTTCTTTTCCACGCTTAATAAATCCCAAGACTGCAATGATTATTCACTGTTGGTCAGTTTCGATGTTTAACTTCTGATAGTTCCACAGCAGATTATCCATGATTTGAGCTTAAACACGAACTGCACAAGAAACTGGTACACACTCAATACAGTTAGATCAGGACCATTCTTTTCCCAATTTGTCAACGAAAATTGATGTGCTACCTAAAGCTTAAACGATTTTGAGCAATAAAAGCCATGTGGGAGCAGACAAGTTGCGAAAAGATCACTTTAACAAATTAGCTCTGCAAAAGAGCAAAAACACAACTATGACAATTATTCATCTTCGCCACACAAGTTGCGATCTAGTCGAAAAAGTTAAGACCTAGGCAGTTCACTGATTTACCCACGACTAAGCAAGCCAAGCTCATTGCAAAGAGACGCTGTGCCGACGGGGCGAAACTAACTCGGGGTTGAGGCAAGACTGGCTGTGAATCCGCAGGTGATCGTTCGAGTTGCGCACGCGTAGAAAAATGATACTCTGCAATATGGCTACTTGCGAGGTAACGCTACATGCATCTAACAGAAGGCTTCAGCCCTAAAGCTAACCACATGCGTGGGATAATTTAAACTCGGGACAAAGGAGCACTCGTGCCAGGTCCAAATGCCCGGATGCTGTCGATTCCACGCGACTGGCAATGAAAGGTTGATGGCGTTTGCCCGAAAGTGTTTTGATGTTTATGCCGCCTTTTACGGCAAGAAACTGACCCAAAGTATCGTATTTCCGCGCTAAAAAAACAAAAAACTTCGCTCAAATTAGCGACGTGGGAGGAAGATGCAAAAAGTACAGCAATTTCATTTCTTAATACACTGCGTGCACTGATTTGACGATGAGCACAAGAAATATAGTCTCCCCAATATCATTCGCCTCGGGTGAAAGGAGCTTGAATAAAAAAGTAGGGTTTAATTCACGAGGACGCCTGGTGAGGTTTTGTGCAAAAAAACAAACTTAAAATAAAAACTTGAAAATAACGCAAAGTGCTACAAAAAAAAAACAAAATTATCTCAGCGCACCCGACGCAGTAATTAGGGAAGGCGGAAAAGCTCATCGCTATGAAAACAACATAAACACCATCCATGTGACGCCTGGCATGAGGCTTAATATACAAACTGTCTGCTCTGCGGCGCGTTTCGGGACTAAGCGCCTCGAGTACTGCTCACCAGTCTGTACATTCGAGAATGCCCTTGTAGAGCCTCTCTGTGAAAGACTCCGCTCATTTCTAACAACAGAAACCGACCTCTAACCGAGACAACAGTTTACAACACAGAAATTTTGACGCCATTTTCAAACAGAAGAGTCTTTAAGAACCTTCACGAAAAGGAAACTGTCAGGGGGGGTCGGTCAGTTTGGTGCAGCCGTTGGGATTGATAATTCCGATTTCTCTTTGTCATTTTCCGTCGGGACAGGCTGTGAGTCCGTTCCGACCACGATCTGGTCATGCCCGGACCATTCCGAACTTCCTTCGGCCAAAATTTCCAATGATGAAAGGAACTGACGCCCGGAAAAACCGCCCACGATGAAGAGATTGCCATTCACCTGGAAAGCAATAATATACAATGTCAAATAAGAAAAATCAGTGATTAAACAACCATAAATCAACTACTGTTAATGTTGCATCACACAAGCCAGAACAATAGTCATTTTAAGACCCACTTTTAAATACATAAAGGGAAAGAAAACCATTTCAGAGAGCAAGACCACCGTGAGTCGTACTCTCATTCCGTAAGGTTTCATTTCCGTTTTCTTTTTGACCCAACAGTCAAAACGCGTTTTTCAGCAATTCTTTGTATTTATAAACTTGCCACTTTGCTTGACTTATCAACAGAGGCTTGAAAATGTTGCGAGTTTGCTTTGCTACGCGCGTACAATGCCCGCTGCTCAGCTAACCAGCCGCGATGACAAGACGTTAGACATCAGCTTGACCAAGGCTTTCCATATTGAAACCTGGATCTGTTGAGGAAGCCGATCGCCAAAGGCGGTCAAAGCCAGATTCTTTTGATCTCACTCCCAGGAGAAAACCCACCGGATCAAATCGCTCCACCCTGGCATAGTTCCACTCCCACGAGAACCGAAAAAATGCCGAATGACACGTCATTTCCCAGTAGGCTTTCGAGTGACGCACACGTTTTGCGTCACAGCGTGTACAATTGCCGCCCTGACGGTGCGTAGTAACCTACAGAGCTGCTGTAAGCTCGGGAAATTATTGTTTATGCTTTAAAAGAATTGGATCGCAAGCTGCTACACCTGATCTCACCTGTAGTGCCGCAACGCTCTTTGTCCCAGCCCACAAGCGCGACAGACATGAGCCATATGTAACTCGAACTGCCCTTTGTATTAAGCCAAAGCCTTTATTGTCAGCGAGACTACAGTTGTAAGAAAAACTACCCAGGGTGCAGTGTCGCTTTGTACAACTTAAACATCAAAATTAAGTTACCAATGGCGACAGTCGGACCAGGTAAATTTGAAGTCAATGCGATCAATCGATAGACATGCTAACAATTTAAATGCAGCGCAGCTCGCGGAGAAAATGGAAAGTTGACTTGCAGCATAGCATCAAAGCCTACTGGACTGCTGTCAAAATCCCCGGGTGTCGTTTCTCAACGCCGACAATATCAGGGTTTGTTTTCTCTCTGTTTTGTGACAATGGACAACCACCTTCATATACGCCATACCACTGCGCCAGCAGCCTACAAAACGTTATCTGTCACGTACGCACAACCACTTTCAGTCGTTTCTCTACAGACAGTGTACTAGGATTAACCAATCAAGGTCATTTCGCTTCTTGCTTCCCACAACGACAAGCGCTGTACTGTAGACGAAATTAGAGTCCACTTGAACCGACACAAAAGCTCAAGAAGGCCGACCCGCGCACTTGTTACCGGCCCACGTACCCATTTATGAGCCGTTTTGAGTGAAATAGAAGGACGCTTCAGCGCCGGCTGTCCTAATTTGACGGCAGCTAAGTGGATTTGTCTGGCACATGAGGCATGCTTGCCAAGGCACTCTCGATTTTTCTTTCTCGTTCAACAAGGGAAACAATTTTAAACGGGACGAGGTCGACCCTTCGTTGACACCATGCGGTTTTCTTCGTCTGGCATTTCGAGTCGTGCGCTTTGACTTTGCTACTTCCTTCGTCGAAAATTAATTGAAATAAATGTGACGGCCCAGAAGTCAACGACCTACTTTATGCAATATTATTGGCACAGCATGCTGTTGAAGCAGCACTATGGTAAACGCAAGACGAAGAGAAGTGGAAACTCAAGGCACTATTAACCGTCTTGGAAAGATAAAACAGCCGTATACATTGGAGTACTCTTGCAAAAGGTTAGCCTCGTGAAAGCCATTTCTACTTCTTAAAACTCGCCAATCCTGGGATAAGCTGCTAATCTGCCATAGTAAAACACTTCTGTGAAATTCGACCAGCTTCATAAAAGCATTTCAAATCAAGCTAATTCCAATTTGGCTACCTTTGACATCAAACAACACAAAACAAAACTTGAATGCAAAAGCGCCGTTAGGAAACGCGAAACTTATTAGTTGCTGTGTAGATACAGGAAGTATAAAACAAAAACAGGATCTATCCACAAATACAAAGAGCATTTGGTCAGATAACTCACCGACGCAAGACCGACGTTGTTGCGTGGCACGCAGAGAGACGTGCTTACGTGAGTCCAAGTTTCGCCATCAGCCGGCGAATATCGCTCAACCGATGTCAGGAATGAGTGACCATCAAAACCACCCACACAATAAAGGGCATCTGCAAAAAACAGCTTGTTAGATGCGATCCTCACACTGCACAAGTGGGGAAAAACGGCCTTACTTGTTCGTAGGCCAGATTAGTCAAACTGACACATCGTGACATAATAAAGAGCGGGTGTTGGTTATTCGCATGTTGCACATTACAGTCAGTATCTCGAAAATAGCTTTGTTTGCATACAGAAACTTGCGTATAAATGGATACGTAGGGACATTATGCCATTTCCGATGAGTTTTAGACATAATGGTGGTCTTTCTCGGCGCACAACTCAGTGACAAGACAAAAAGCTTTAATTCTTTTGCGAAACCCAGATTTTCTGCATTCCGAAAAACTGTCATCATGCGGGAAAGCCACCAGTGCCTTGGCTATGGAACGCGAACATAAAGAAACAAACAACGACGCAGTGCCGGTGACAAAAAGTCCCACCCGCGCTCGCAACGATGACAGCAAACTCACTTGGAAAAGTACCTACGCCTGCACGTCAGGCATAGCATCACGTCTCAGTTTTTTTTCAACCAAGCAAGCGTGGCTTGTCAAACGTGATATCAGCAAAAACGCTCACAGGGGCGATTGATATCGCGCTAAAACCAGGCAGGTTTTCATAGAGCACCTGCGAAGCCCGGTATTCAACCTTGTTCGTGACCTTGGTCCGTTCTCAAACACGCGCGGTTTGCTAATGATTAACGCGGCAGCTGCATACGGACTCTCTCGGACAACTGGTCGTCTCCAACACAAAAGTGCCCAGCACGCTTTGCAAACAGTGGACCGGGGATTACAGTGTTGTGGAGGAAAACCGAAATTATTCCCACATTTCTGAGAAGTCAGCAGATCAATCTTCAACGCGATAATCACACTGGTGGTATAAAGGTGCTTGCAAATTAATCGCGAGCGATTCAGCTTCATGCGCAGACGGTCAAAGCTCTCCACGCCCTCTGTCGATCGCATCGCAAAACGACTACGCGGTGAAAAACAAATCACTACGTGCACTATTGCACAGCTAAAGAAAGCGGTGACGAGCAACAGCATGAAGTTATGATCTATGAAAACGCTCTGATGCAGGGGTTCCCAACCTGGGGTACATTTGCCGATCTTATGGGATGCATTCAGGGTTGAAAATACAAGGGAAAAATATATTTGTGTATTGTTTTATTTCCAAATACACATATGTCAGTGAATATTATTTTCAGAAATCATTTTATGCTGATTGTTAAATATATTTGTGACCGGTCATGATAAAATATTTTGTCATGTGAAATTTTAGGAGTGCCTGCTCATCTGTCGAAACGCTGAAGGGGTGAATGGTCAGATAAAGGTGGGAACCCCTGTTGTAATCAGACACAGCCTAATTTTAAAAAAAAACAGAGGATAAACACATCGCACCGTTATGGGCGATAACTCCCGCTCCTCTCCTGGGTGCGTTGAGGGGTGCCGACATGCTCCAGTCCCCTGTTTCAGGATTGTAACGTTCCGTGCTGGCAAGACACGACCATCCGTCGCTGCCAGCAACAGCGTACAGAAAACCACCCAATGCTGCTGCGCCGAGTGAGCAGCGGCCTGCAAGAAACAGTGTTTAACGATCCGCGCAGAGTCCACTGGCAATGTATCGGCTGTTTTTCGACAACACGGTGCAGGCTTGTGTGTTTTGCAATGCTTTTTGCAGCCTTCGATTGAAATGTTAGTGGCAGTGGTATCATGGGACATCGAAGATGGCGGAAACCGTTAAAAGTTGCAAAAGTTTCCAAAATTTTTTTCACGATTTTTTGCACTACGACACTTTCATGGAGTCGCAATTCGCAAAATCAATAACTTTTAGATAAAAAAACAAATTGTAACACATTCACATTTGAACACTTCGTGCAATCGTAAGAAAGACAAACAAAAATTCAGAAACTCGACGTCCGGCATTTTTTACCTCGACCAAAATTCCGATTTCGTCGGTGTGAAAATAAATTTGGTTAGTTGTCTTTCGTCATTGCTATTAACACGTAACGTAACACGTTCCAACAGCAAACGTTGACTAATCATAGTGCGTATACGAAGAACCTCTGGTTATAATGTGGTAAGTAATACGTCTGCAACACCAGGTACACCAAGTTTCCGATTTGAAAACGCAAGGCGACCGTTCGATAAACATCACAGATGAAAGGGTTTGTTTGCGGAAGTGGAAGAGAAAGCGAAGGACAGAAGAGTAATCGATCAACAGAATTCACGTGGAACAATTAGGAAGAGAACGCTGCACAGAAGCACGACATTGATGGAACTGGGCTAGTGTTCAGCGGATTTACCAGTGTGCAAGGCCGATCTCAGAGTCCATTGGTCGGTAGCAGGGTCATAGACTTGACACACCTTCATTCCAGCCACTCCAGAACTTTGTTGAATGCCTCCCACGCAGTAGAGCAATTCGTTGAGTACGGCGACCTGCAAATGCAGCGTACGAACGTGGCAACCTGGGCGTCGGCAACCATGTATAAACGCAATAAGAACTTTCCGCGCACGTTTTTCCTTGCCACGAAAAAGAAATAAACAATCTAGTGTTTTTGTCTTATTCTATGATTACCCGCTCATAATTTATGAGTAACAACAACACTTCAGAACAATAGCCGCAATTAAGCTTTTCATTGCTGTAGAACTGCGCACATATTTTCTCGTTTCTCGTTACAGAACACCGTAACCACAACGCGCAGTGATTTACAACTTCCTGACAATAAGAGCGAAAACAAGGCGAGCCGTTCATTGCTGACGCAGTCCGCGCTGCTGTTTACCGCTGAATCCAGTGGAACAATAATGGACGACTGCGCAAAAACCCTTCACTGTCACATGGCTTCAGACATCCCCTGTCTGATCGCAGCCAATGGAGTTGAGTTACCGCCAACTGCGTGCTGACGTCACAGAGCCGTCGGTGTCATGGTTGCGGTGCAAGCGCCAAAATGTTTCATCGCGCTTCGAATTCGAAGGACTGGCGCTTAGGCGCGGCGGTTCTTGCGCTCGAGTGCTTTTTATCAAGCTCTGGCATGCTTCACAATCGTTCCAAGGTCACTGCAGATCTCGGTGAAGACACCATACTGCTGATAAGCATTCAGATTCAGGGTCGACACGCGTTTAAACGTCGCGAAAAACGCGGTGTTACAAAAAGTGCTGCACCTGGACGCGCAAGCCTGACGTGATCAATTAAAACAAAGCAACATATGTTTTCGTCGCGAATTCAAGCGGGCAAGGTCAGTTCTAAAGAATAATTTTCAGACACGGTTACAACCGCCTGTACTGGATCCCTTGTCCAGATACGCACAGACAACAGATAGGGTTCCAAATCTAAACAGACCTTTCAGGCTAGAAAAATTGCAAAATTCCGCTTGAATAAGACCAATTGCATAGGACGCCAGACCAATTATCCGCCAGTATCTAGTGAATTTAGGCCGTCAGACCAATTATTTTGCAGCTAGACAGGATTAAAAATCTGCTAGATCTAGCGGAAAATCCATTGAATTGGCTGCACTGACGACAGGAACGAATGCAACGCGCATGTTTGAAAGCAACTTGGCATGCTCGGCAGAGCACGAATTTGGCGGGAAGTGGAGAATATGTGACGACATGCGCGGCAATCAGCGCAAAGAATCACAGTGCGTGGGCAGCAACGTGCAGCAACCCACGTGGACGATGGCGACTGCGAAGAACGTAAACAAACGTTGTCACGCTGCACTTTAGACTCGCGCCGGCAGTTTATCGTTCCGGTGTTCTGTTTTGCGTTGCGCGCGTTTTTTACGTGGTTTGGTTCCGAACCTTGAGGGTGGGACAAGCGAACACAGCAGACCGGTACATGCGTTGAGGCGACAACTCAAGAGAAAACAAAAAGCTGAGCAGATACTAAACATTACTGTTTTTTTCCATAGTAAAACATGACAAATACAGAAAAATCACAAAAATCGTGAAGATATAATACAATTACCCACAGACCATAATGGAGTACCACCGTTGCGTGTATGTTCGCCCAGGCACACAGCACCACCTAATAACGTTGAAATTTTACATATGTCAAATTTTCAGAAATTTAATATGGTGCCACATCTCCAAGCAGCATAGCCGTGCGAAGCTCATGGAAAGCAATTACAGGTACCTTCGCAGTCAAAAAACAGTAAAAATTGGGTAATTTAAAATGAAAAAAATTGTGCAACTTCGTTCACCCAAAAATCAGTAAAATTTTGAAATTTGCGCAAAAGTTGATTGACAGTTAACAGAGATATAAGGATGGCGACTCTTTTTAGTCGTTTGGACATAGCGAAAATCGGAATATACTGCTAACAAGCTGGGCAAAACTGTTTCATAGCTGAAAAATAGACTCTTGGTCGACATTTCTTTTCTCCCCCAAACAATTGTGCTCTCGTTGGGCTACGCATAGCGGTGCAGTCCCACACCAGTAAGTCTTGTTGTAATGCAAATGTAAAATTCATGCTTTCTGAAACAATGGATGGCCGATTGCCTTGCACTATCGCGCACTTTATTAAAATTGCAGGAGCTTGATCACACAGACAGTGGCACGCTGCATGCAGGAAACATCCATGCGTCACTAAGGACATGGAAACTGCTCAACCTCTAAAGCAGTGATTCTCAACGTGGTCCAGGTGGTCCACAGTACGTCTATTAAGGACTATATTGAACATACCCTTGACTTCACTGACCTATTTGTTTCGACTGGTTGTTCAGGAGGAGTCGCCAGAGCAAAATGGTCCATCGGATATTTTTTAAAAAAAGATGGTCCGTGTGCCAAAAATGTTTGAGAACCACTGCTCTAAACCAAAGTGAACAGCAAAAGATGGAAAACCTTTCGAGAGTGAGAAAAGACAACCGACTGCTCTGCATCACTTCATTTAATACTGTTTGCCTCTCAACTATACACAGACTTGCTACGACCAAAGCATCAGAAAAAACTCACACCAATTGGTCAATTGTTGAATATTATTTCGTATTCATACCGCATTAATGTAAAAATACATAGCGAGTACGGGTATTTGTACTGCAAGCTCATAGAAATAGCAAAGTCTGAATTGTGTTGAAACGGCAAAACTGTAGAAAGGTACACTGTTTACTCGACTTGGAAAACGCATCAGTACTAATGACGTTAAAGCTCACGCTTTTCCTTCAAGATTTTAGGAACAAACATGGAATTTCTCCATTCATGTCTTGGAGTGCATTGACACGAACCGAACGTATTGTGAAAAGCGTGATCAGTTAATGACGACCATTCGTATAAGTGATAAGAGTCATAAAACATAATTATTGGATACTTTAATATCGAACTACTCTAGCATTCCTTGAATGCCACTACTCCAACTTAACATGATATTTATAGTTGAGCAATGTTATCAGAAACGTTGCGAAACGAACGTTGAAGCCTGTGCTGTCGATTGACTTAGCGTCGTTCTTGAGCGAGGTGCTCCAAAATATGTCATTGGTCTGAGCGAAAGATTTGCTCAACAAGAAGTCAACTTTTTTCAACACTTCAGCGCTTTACAAAATCGCGATCAGTCATAATAAAAAATACTCACTCCAGACTCTGAGCAACGCGAAAGGAGCTGTTGAACATGCGTCCATGTGTCCGTGGCTGGGTCATATCGCTCGACCGAAATCTGATTCTGCGATCCGGACGACCCTCCAACCGCGTACAGCTGGCCCCGGAGCACGGCGACAGCGAATCGGCCACGTTTGTCGTTCATGCTGGCCACAACGCTCCAGCGATTGGCTGTCACGTCGAAGCACTCGACCGTACCGAGACATTCCGATTGGTTGAAGCCACCTAAATGAAACAAGGAAGAAACGTGACGATGCAAAACATTCTCCGCGCGTTGATGCAGTGCCGCACGCGCGAGAGGCGCGCGGCTTGCGGATCGATAACAGCTGCGCTCAGCGCCGGCAGGTTAAGATTTACGGTGTGCTAAGCTGCGCTGATTCCCATCGGAATGAAGGACGCAGAGCGAACGTCGCTGTGGAGTGCGAAACCACGCGTCGCCCGTCCGATGGATTCGACAAGCTTTACTAATGAACAAAAACCGGATGTGTGCGGCGGAGCTTACCGCAACATTGCAATGTAGTGGGAGCGTCAACTCAACTAAGATATATTCTTTCCCGGTGGATGAATGCTGTTTTGTGAACGAACGTTTAAAACTAACCTGACTTGTTTGGTCATGCACACTCACTCGTGTAGGCCAGAGTATGGACTTTTAAACTTGGCCAAGCTTCGCCACAATTCATCAGGCGCAGCACTTATGAGTGAGAAGACGCGCAGCGATTGAAATGTCATAATCGGAATATTAGAACTGATAGAACCCAGTTGATTAGATTCGGTTCTTCAACGAACTAATGAGAAAGTGAAACATTCGGAAGCTTAAAGCAAACGCAAGAAGTCGTTACTCGTTAAAAAGCGAAGCCTTAAGACAGTGGTGCTCAAACCGTGGCCCGCAAGGCCCTCTGGAGTGGCCCGCGACGCAATTTTCATTGGAAAGAAAACTTAACACTTTAATCATTTGAGAGAATTTGTATTGAGATTATTAATTCTTGTGGCCCGCGAAGGGTTTCTGAAAGACAAATGTGGCCCACGAGCCAAAAAGTTTGAGCACCACTGCCTTAAGAGGTTCTGCATCCCGGAACGATCCGGAGAAATGCGTTTGGGTTTTACGCGCGTGGATTCATTCAACCTAACACACCAGTTTGTAAAGAAAAAAACTAAAAGTTATCTTGTCAAAAATGCGACCAGAAAACAAACTATTTTTCGGTAAAGCTATGAAAGATCTGTATTAAAAAACACTTCATAGAAAAACTAGCAATAAAGCCTTGTAATGCCTACTGAAATGTAATGTTACTTTGCATTAGCTGCAAGCAACGCTGTACGGTAGAGAATCTAATGCTGTTCAACACTTCAACAGTCGCGGAAGAACAACCAGAAAAACTTGGCTATTTTTCCCATAGGGAAAACACTCGCATGCAAATTCCCTTATATTCTAAGTTGTGCTTTTGTCACCCCAGCATGTGTTTATCCCTGTACATGAGAATTACCGACAGTACAAAAATTTACAATGCAACATACAATTTCTGCCATACTTGATAGTAGAATTGTTAAACAAACCCAACAGACACTTGGGTAGCGACGGCACAAGTACTAATATACTGAGGTGGTAAACACTGCTTGTGTCCTTCACGCTACACCGGGAACTATGTTCTGGTTAGTTTCAGTTGCATTTCCACCGATCATCATGTCGGTTGTCGACATGCAATTCTTCGTGGGAAAGCAGCGAGATTAGACTGGTGCAATTTACGTGCGGATTGCAAAGCAAGAATGCGTTATTTTTGTTTTATGTCCAACAATGCAAATCTATGACTACTTTCGAGTCCCACGAATGGTTTAAAAGCGAAAATATTTTAATCTGTTTGCCCGAAAATCGTTGCTTAAACAATGTGTTCACTAAAACGAAGAAGGTTTGCAAAAACTTAGGGTTGCTGCAAAACATTGAAACAAAAACAACCTGTTTTCTTAGTATGCTAATCTATTGACACAAACTGCTGACAAATTAAGAGCTTCCGTTGTTATGCTGGTTTGTAGCCGTAATCTTCCATAAAATATATCCAGAAATTCAGTAAACTATCTGTAATCGTTTTAAGTGCAACATTGAAAGCGCTGCCCCCTTTATAACTGCTTGTGATTAAGCAAATGCGTGGCTGCAATGCATCATTCTGCTGTACTAGCTAAGTTGCATATGAAAGAACACTCCACTCATCTTGAAGAAATCTGCTTTGCTTAACACGGATACAAGCTACACCTAATAAATGCTCGATTAACCGCACAATTTGGAAGTGTTCTTTAGGGGAATTTAGCCTCTTAACTTATGTTGATCTGTTGCTTCGGCAAGCCGTAACGATTTGCTCCACAGCTCTTCGGAAGCTTTCAGTTTAAATCTTTTTTTCGCCATCAAGTTTTATTTTCGACCAACAATTCAGTTTTATCATTATCTTCAAGACGCATCTCAATTAGCGATGCCTGGATTCAGTTAGCTGACGCATATTTCCACTGAAATTCCAGTGTGCCACCAAAATGCCTTTCGGAAACAAAGCTACAGGACACCGAGTTTTCATATTTGCCACGCACCTTTATGCGCTAGAAGCCCTGTTTTGAATTAGCGTGCTACTTACATAAAATTGTAACTACACTGGCTACGTAGCACCACCGCTGCATTATGCAAACGCAAAGAAAGAGTGCATGAAACGGTTTGGATCGAACATAGATAGCGTGAGCAGAAAATTGCCGTCAATCCACGCTGCAAAGAATTTGCGCTGGTGAGATAACGTTCGCTTTTTCGAATTACGTCTACCGCACTTTTGCGTCTTAGGCCGAAAAATTTAGGGCCATTACCAGGATTTACCACAAGGTCAACGTCCAGGCAGCCTGCAAGCAACGCGAGAGAAAATCGGTCGATTTTCATGCATGTGCGCAACGCATCAGATGTAATCGTACAATGGAACGGGCAAGCAAAGGCGACAATCGACGTTCCAGCGCTTTGAAAGAAGCTTGTGTAAAGCTTCAGACTAGGGAACAATAGGCAGAGAATGCTGCAAGCTCGAGCGAGGCAACTTTTGAGCCCGATTTTCGCAGCGAAATCGATAGACGTGGGTGGGGACACGCGTTAATACGATTGACCTCGACGTATTTGCGATTCTATGGAGACCAACTGCGAAGGTTCAATACTACGCACTGAGAAATTTAATCGGCTGGTTTCTCTTGTTCGCTCCGCCAAATCCTTTCCTTGGGTATAATATTTGCTGTTAATTCCAAATAAAAATGAATGAGCAAAAACAAACCTGGCAAAACTTCATGTCCATCCTACCATGCGCTAATCAGTACTGAGATTTCATATGGGTTTAGCAGTTAATCTTACGACGCCAAACAAATAGGAAGATCGTGGCTCAGATTATCAAAAGGAATAAGGTAATTTTGTTCTTTTTGAAACTGTTGTTATTTCTAAAGTTGCTGAATGGCGGGAAATGGCGCTAGGAGCTCACGAGACCTCGATCGAGCTCGCTTAACACAAGAATTCATACAGCGTGGTCATCATAACAAAAAATCTCATTGTCAGCAATAGTCAATCAAAGGCCGATAACCACTGCATAGGCGGATAAATTCTGATGCGTGACAGACGATTTCAATCTTATCGGCAAAACAAACAGCTTCACCTTGCGTCCAACGTGGAACTGCTCGATTGTCTTTTTCGTATTTCGTACTGAGCGTACAAGTATACATACTTTCAGAATTGTTAAGACGCTTATGACCTCTCCTATTACACAACAACGTGATACGCCGGGTGTAGCCGTTTTTGGCTAACAAACCAACGAACAGGCGCCTATGCCCTTCCGTCAACCTTGGCTCTATGAAACCGTTTCTTGACGGGAATTTCGCGTAGCAGTGCCTCAACGAGCATGGGCGCGGTATATCGGGAAGAATCAGGACCCGTTTCAAAGTGCACCGCATCCGCTATCGCCATTAAGTCTAAACCAGTTTGGAATAGATTCGGGATGGGCAATTAATTTGGCGCGGGGGGCACTTTGAGAAGGCCTCGTTCAGCGGAGGGCCGTATCTTCTACCGCAAATAGAAGAAAGTCGATGGAAATAAAAGCAAGTCTTGGTTCAAAGTAACCTCAGCACTAACATTTACTGTGATAAATTGAAGGAAACTTCAGGTTTGGATATTTTCCTGAATGTTTCCGCGGGTTACATGTGGGCCGCAGGCAGCTACAGTATTTGCCCACCCCTGGAATAGGTGATGCCAAAAGCTGGGATAAAAACGTCGCGACGTGAACCAGTAGATCAAACATCCACACAAGCGTAAATGTGAACAATCGTCAGTCACGGGACGCTGTCAGTGCACCACGTGACCGAAGCCAAGCAACATGATTGTTTACCGTAAGAAAGTCGCTGTAATCAGGGATGGCAGGCCTGTTATAAATATAATGCTATAACTTCAATAGAATTTCGCCAACTTCTCTTGTCCAACAAAATAAAATTGTACACCTTGCGAAACGACAGTCGAGAGCAAACCAAACTCAGGAGATCGGTCGATATTAATAGCGACCTCACCTGCCGCGTACACCTTCCCGTCCAGTTCGGTAACACCAGCGGCGCATCTCGCTTGATTCATGTGCGTCAAATGGTTGCTGAAACCAGTTGAGGACGAACCAGAACTGGTCGACCAACTGCCAGACGACGCACTGGTGCCCGAGACACCCGGGTCGTGGCCACTGCGAAAAAGAATCTCAGTTGAGGCTTTTTAAGGGTTTGGCATCAACAATAAAAGTCTTGTGGCAACGGTCGCACTAACGGCAGACATGCACGGTTTCCTAACTCCGAACGGTTAGAGCGCTGACTACATGAATGCTGAATCTCACAGCACGAGAAGGGTTTACGGCTGTGGAAAATCATTTAGCAAAATTTTCACTATGCTTGACAAAAGAGTCCAGTCGAAAAGGCTTTTTTTATCTTGCAGGTAGACAGCCCGCCTCTGTAGTCAGCGAACGCGAACACGGTATTGTCAGGTAGCCGAGAGCGAACCGTTTCAGTCCAGCACTGCGATGCGGAATGATGGGGGAATAAGCAATGATGTGTTGTTTATTGCGGAGTGAACGAAAAAACCTTCTGTGCGACGCTGCGAAACAAAGGCGGTGCCGTCGCGGTGTTTGACAAGAGGCTGAAGCGTTTGAAGATAGGCGACTTGACGAATGCCACAAAACCGAATTTAACATTCCAAAAGACAGCGTTGTGAAGCCACGGGAGCCAAATTTAACGAAAAATCAATTTTATCCACAAGATTTGGAAAAAAACGATACGGTTAAACTACGCATGATGTTAGCACGATTGGACAACCGCTTTCAACGGTATCATCGTTCCGTAACTAGTATGTTTCTTGCGTTATTCTGCGAGTTGAAGCCGAAAAAGTAGATCAACTCTGCTTTTGAATTCGAATGAATCGAGTGTCGGACGCGGAGCGTACTTCTTGACATGAAATCATTGAATGTTTTCTCGATGCGCATTTCAGCGCGCGTTATTCTACCAAATGGGAAGGCCCGAACGAAAAAGCGAAGCAAATACGAAAATTTCTGAGGATAAAAAACACTGCATTTTGCAAAAAGAATCGAATTAAAAAAGCGATGCCAAATTGTTTGAAGCCAACGATGAGTTTTCATTGGAGTGCGAGAAGGTTCTTCAACTTTCACAGAAAAAGGGTTTTCTCATTAAAAGATCCAAGAGGTTAGTTAAGCGAGCTGAACGATAGTAACTTCCGCGTATGATTGGTTCAATGACTTTATGACTGGCACAACCCGCGCAATCACCGCCTCTGCAGATGATCACAGAAGCAGTAGCACGGCAGCGCATTGGAACTACTGTACCTCCATGGACAGGCCTATTGCGTTCGTTGCTCGCACGCTCTGCCAAAGTGCAACGAACAGTTATGCGTTATATTTTCAGGGAAAACTTCGCACAAATGGAATTCACAAACAAAATCGGCATACGCGGTGCGCCGCATCAAAAAAAAAACATTTTGAAGCGGCGGGAGGTGAGGATGCTCGTGTAAACGCGGTGCCCGCAGAGGAGCTAGAAACGTTTTTGAACTCGCGATGGAGCCAATAACGGAATGGTTTAAAATTCCATCAAATAACCTTAAATGAGATCAAAGCGATGAATAGTCAGTGCGAAACAAGCCACGTTCCTTTAAAAAAAACGCAAAGACCGAAGGGCATGAGGCACGACGTGGGTTTCTACCTCTCTACGCAAAACGTGCTGACACACGAGAACAGTTTTACACACTTTTGCAGGTCACCACCATTGGTCAGGTTTGCCAGGTGAATGGTGAGGGAGCATTGACCGTCGCCCACGCTGCACAGTGCGACCACGTGATCTGAATACATGACAAGAAAGAGCTGAAGTTGCGCCGCCGCCGCGCCGGGTTTCGCCGCAAGGCTGGTCTGTCACGGGCGGCGAGCGCTGTGACAAAGCCAAGCTCAAAACCTGGCGTTGAATACATAAGCAACGCACGCCAAACTATCTGTTACAGTCGATCACCTAAGTAGAGTTAGTGAGCACACCGTTAGCGGCACGTCCACTCAACCTGCATGACACAAACACCAAAACAAGAGCGGTTGATATAAAATACGGTGATCAGCCAACAGTCTTCTAAAACAAAAACAGCACAGACACAAGTCCCAGTCACGCATTGCACGATCTTGGTGGAATGAACGACGAACAAAAGCGGTATCGCACGCGCACCTGCGTTGTGGCACGAAGCAATCACCTTCCATTCCCCGTCCACCTTGCAAAGGGCCGGGGACGCACCGTCTTCGTCCGATTCATCCGACGTCAGAGAATCCATCGACGTCGAGCGCGACAAGCGACTCTTCAACTGCCGCTTTGCTTTAAATGTACACAGAATAGCAAACAATTGAATATAAGATGATGCAGAGCCAACTGGCGACAAAAACTTGCCCGCATCAAAACAGCGCATCGCGAGCAATCGCAAAAATCGAATCTCTTATACCGTTGTTGTGAGTCTCTTTTCTTTCACAGTCGTGCGAGCAACCTCGGATGAGCGGGACAGGGCGCTTGTCTTGAGACGATGCGGCGGCATGGAGATCTTCGGGGGTGACGCGCTGGATCTGCACATGGAACACCCCGTACTGTTTTCTGTCTTTCGGTAACGCAACGTTATTTTGCGGTCAATTAAAAATATCTCTGTTTCGATTTCTCGTTCTGAACGCATATTTTGAAAGAAGCCTGTTAGCACTTATAATATCAACATTTGCTTGACGTTACTTCGGTGGATCAAAGGCGGCTGTAGGTCAGCTGCATTGACACATTCAAAACGCATTTCCAGTTGGAGCGTATCGCGGACCAGTAACATTCCACAACGGCGATATACTGCACGAAAAGCATGCGCTAAGAACGGAAAGCGCTTCACCTTTTTTATCCAAACGTCCATTCCAGTAAACGCATTTGTCAATATCCTGCATGGGCGACAGATTCGCCAGGATTGTGTCAGCGCAGAGGAAAGGAGAATAGGAAGCCCGTGCGAGAGTTACGCCGTTGCCAACACAGCCAGAACCACACCAAAGCTTTTCAAGAAGTCACATGTTGCGAAAGATGATGGCGTTTTAACGCCTCACCTCGCAAATGGCGATTTTCAATAGAGCATGTTTTGCGAGAAAGCCGAACCTGTGACGCACATCGAGTGCTCAATGAACTCGAGGGCATTGTGCAGCTGCATTAGTTTTGGCTCCCGAAAGACTGTTTCAGCAAATTAGTAAGTTGTAAATAGAAAAAAACTAGGAAGGTTTATCCTTTTCTTTAAGAAACCGCGCTTTTCAACGCCTACTGAACTCGGAAGCAGTGGCTAAAGGTCCTAACAAACGCTGTGAAAAAAAATTTTCTGTGGCACTGAAAATGAT
>Ga0210059_1005748_pt1 | contig 19898 bp, 12 predicted proteins | sample Ectturendosymbi2_FD_188042 | JGI IMG/M metagenome (GOLD analysis project Ga0210059, IMG submission 188042) | Ecteinascidia turbinata endosymbiont from Florida, USA - Sample 2 (SPAdes) (version 2) | ecosystem: Host-associated > Tunicates > Ascidians > Unclassified | place: Key West, Florida... | reverse complement strand
ACTTTCACGAAAGAAAACATATTTACGCTCATTGCGTTAAACTAGTGATTTTCGACCGGTGTTCGATGGAACACTAGTCAAACTTATCAAATTTCCTGCGGAACACCTGACGATCTTTCACGGAACACCGGTTGAAAATCACTGTTCTAGGTCATCCTCTGACACTCGGGCCAAGCCCAGTCTTCGATCACAATTTACATTGTAGGATGTGCGCTTGCTTGCTTTCTAGGCTATATTTGTGCCACCAACCACTTCACTGATTAAGGTTATTAACTCGGGCTCTTTTCATTAGCCTTGTTCACTGTTCATGTTTTTTCTTTCCATGGCTGGCCTTCGCACTCATGTTGCAGGTGACCTAAATCACAAATGTCGTTCGTTGCAGACGCCAGAGATAAGCACTGGACTGGATCCGGACTGTAGCAAATTTTGTTGCATTTGGATTGGATCAGGACTGTAAATATCTTCAAAATTTAGGAAACGGACCGGATTGGGACTGAGTTAATGGAAAAGAAACGCGCATTTTTGTTGTGAAAAGGCTGCACTTTTCAAATTGTTTGGACTTTCCATTTGAAAGCATTTTGGAGTATGGTTGGACTTGGACTGAGTTTTAAAAAATCAGGACTGGATCTGGATCGCAAAATTTGACAGTCCGCTCATCTCTGGTAGACGCTCTCTCGACTTTGTTCGCTCGCACTTCACTCGGCCTTATCTGTTAGAGCCCGAGCTGCTCTCTACAACTACGTATTTAAAAAAAAAAATTCATGTCAGATTGAATATTGTTTAAAGCAGTGGATGTACATAGAACATTGGATTTGAATTTCAATCCAATGGACAGTTCCCGTATGAGCATAATTTCAAACGAACAATAAATTGTCGAGTAACTTGGGCTACTATGAATTAGCCTGGTACGAAGCGGACAAACTAGCGTTACCATTGCCCTGTGACGTACGTCATGCAACAATGGACGAGTTCTCGCGAGAACTCATTGATTTTCACGTAACTAACGTCACAGAATAACGATAGTACCAGCCAGAATGAGAGCTAAAGGAAATTTCAGTGACGCAAGTCTCGAACAGTTGCATTCAGTGTCAGTCAGTACAAATCGCGCGATTAGCCCGAGTGACGTTGTTTACCTGGAGTCGCCCATGTTCCAGCATATCACGATCTCAAGTAAGTTTGGTTCTCAATGTGGTTTTCTTTTCGACAAAGTGTTGACGTCCTTTGTGTAAGTCCCAAAATTAATTCTAGCGTCGGGTGTTTTTTTCGATTATGGCCTGTTTCCCGCAGTGTTTATTTGTGGATTGAAACAATTATTCATGTGGTCTAATGGCAATCACAACCTTATTCTTTGCTCGTTAATTTTAAATGGTTTCAACTTTGGGAGGTTTTAAAGTTGCTACAATGTTGAGTGTTGCGGCGCTATCTTATTCATGTACATTCAGTGATCTTGTTGTTCCGAATGGCTTGTCTAGTATCGTTGATTCGCTATGGCGCGTCATGACGTTGACACTGCCTCATGTAAACGAGCGGATCGGGGGGCGGGGCGAGCGCCGCCTCCCTAAAACCTACGAAAGCAACGTTATACACCATGATTTCGTACAATTCGGAAAACAACACGCGCGACATAAGGCAATTTTGTCGTCCATTGTTCGTCACAGTCACTGGTGTAGAATGTGGAGGTGCAACCGCACTCCCAAGTTTTGATTTTGTGAAAATCTCCGATAACCTTCTAAAACTCCCTGAAAATCTGAGCAAAAATGCTTTTATTTGAAAATGATGGCGCTCGAATTGACATAAAAGCTTTTTTTTAATCACATGGCGCCCGAATTGACATAAACAGCTTTTTTAAGGTCACTTATTTTGAAGCATTTTTTAGGCAAGTTTGGAAGAATCCGGGCAAAATTCTTTCGCATCCCCAAAATTTGCCTGCATCAACACCTATGGTCACAACAGTGTTGAGAAGCATTTCATCTTTCTTACAGTGGTGAAACCGTTATGGGACTTGACTACCAAACCACTGAAATCGCGCTCCACCCCATCCTTACTGGCTGGATCTGCCCTGCACGCAAATGTACGTGCATTGGCTATATGGGGCGGGTGCACTCGATGGACGGTTCCAACAAGACACATAGGACATAGTAGAGTGCGTTGAACAAGACGGAAGTCAAAACACGCAGAGCAGCTTCAACTTTAATTTTCACCACGACAAACCGTTAACACGTATACGGTCACTTACGAGCGCGGAAGAGTTATCGAATGGTTTTGCTGCTTTTAGCAAAGCACGGCCTCAAAGCTGAAAGAAATATGTTGTGCACGTGGTTCAATACTTCAGCGAGGTTTCAAATCCAGAGACAAACAAACAAATACAACATTACTCGGAGTTCCAATTGTTCTACACACCAACAGCGTAACTGTATGTTACCAATTTGGACCTGCGCTAGCGGTCATCTTTATGAATGGTACTTTTACTCGAAGTTGGCCTTAGCATGTACAGATTTAAAGTGGCTTGTAATCGAATTTAGATTCCAGCTTTTTGTTGTCGGCTACTTTCCGGACGGCTTTCATAAAATCTTCCTGTATGACCCAGTCCCGTTCAGCACGTATGGCAAACAAGCCTGAAAAAAGTGCCAAACAAATGAACACACCAATCAATATCTTAACTTTGTAATAAAAAAGTTGCTTTCCGAACTATTTACACAAAAAACGACAATGCTAGTCTAGTGGCTCAACAGCATTTCGTTATTCACTACATAAAGATCAAAATAAGCCAGGTGAAGATAGAATATAAATGAAGCACTGTACTAGAAAAAATTGTTGAGCACCAAAACAATAAACTTCATATTCTTTACAAAACCCACGATCTCTGTTTATTTTGACAAGCAACCAAGTGCGTCCAAAGAAAATAGCAAACTCTTTACCGGCTGCAATTTTCCCAGCATTGTAGCATCCTTAAAACCACTGGTTATAACGTGCGTATTATTTTCGCTCTCTCTTGTTTGTCCATCAAACTTAATCTACGGAAGCATTTTTTCAACATTGCCACAAACTTGGAGAAGTTCAAAGTCGCGAGACTTCAGTTCGACATCGCAGAATCTATCAAGTTACATTTTTTTGTGCAGTGCCATTTTTGTATATAGCCGGGGGAGCAATTCGCCCTGAGACTGCACAAAAAGGTCCATCTGAAACGGCGGATAGTACCCAGAGGCATACCGAGAGAAAATGGCGCCCGGGGCAAGAAGCATGTTTGTCGTCCCCTGGGAGCAAATGAAGAAAGTACTTGCGACATTGTTGGGACTTTCCGGCGCTTCCCACTGCTTCGACACCCGTGGCATTGTGCTGCCTTTGGTACGCCTCTGGGCGTGCGCGAACCTCATTACAAGAACGTCAGTCTGTCACTCCTACATATTTACTATGAAATAAACACGAAAGCTTTGCCAACTGATGTCATATCCCAGGACTCTTCTGCACACGTCTGACCTGACGTGTGCTAGGTGTTGAAAAAGTCGAGGCCTTGCCAATTGTTTTGCGCAAGAATTTATGAGCAACAGATAAGGTATAGACGAGAAGCCAAAATTAAAATCTAAATGAATGGCGTAGTGTCAAAACACGGCGAAATAGAACACGAACTGATGTTCACTACTATAAGTGCCCTATGAAAATAAATTCACAAAGAATGAAAATTGTTTGTAATTCAAATGAGATTACGGAAAGCTTTGCTGACGACAACGTAAACCATGGCAGTTTATAAAACATCGAACAAACAACCATGCTAGAAAAACTAGAGCAGGGGTTTCTAAACTGGAGTCTATGACCAACTAAGGGATCGGCCGATGGGTCATACGGTGCCCTCATAATACATTAAACTGAGGAAAAATTTAAATCTAAAGATTTGAGTTTAAACTTTATCCTTTCAATAATGAGTTAATTTTTTCCAAAAAACCACAAATTACAACTTCTCTTGTTTTGTGCTCAAAACCTCTTGGTTTTCCATGATTTGCAAGTACTTCCAAGTTTCTACAGATACGGTAGAATATAACGAAAAAACTGGAAATGAAAGCAGCAGGCAGAATTTTGCTTACTTTCAAACGAACTGTTGTTACGTAAATACTTCGTCGATTCGTGTATTGCGCAGTTGTGATTGCATTGCGAATACCAAAATAAGTCTTGTGATGGATGCTCGTAGATATTATTAGATACCATAAGGGTCTGTCACTTAAACAGTTCAAGAAACACTGAACTACAGGAACCTCGGCTGCTTTATCTGTACTTCGGTTCACTGAAGTTGTCACATCGTCATAATATGGCTTAGGTTTTGTGACGGCGGAAGAGAAACAGAAAAAAATTGAGACAGATTACACGCGCGAAAAATTGACCAACCTGCTTCAGTGCAGACATTTCGCAAGTCGGCGCCATTGAAACCGTCAGATAACTTGACCACAGCTTCGTAGTCGATCTCACCGTGTTTGGTGATTGGCGCCGCGTGAATTTTCAATATGTCCAACCTCCCCTGGAAACGAAAAATAACACGTAGCGTGCTCTGAAAACCGTTTCTTGGAATTTAGAAATATGCGTAGTCTAAACTGAAAATGTCTGTCCTAGCAAGACTGCTATGCTAGTTTTTTCTGCTGAGACATTTCGGTCATTTGTCCGGTAATACTGTAGTATTAAAACTCACCGTAACAGTAGTCACAAGCGTAACTTTTCGGACATTATGACCAAATTGACTTAATTTTTTTCGGTCATTAAAAAAATCTGTTAATGGCCGAAAAAAACAGCTGCTATGCGCTAATCAAACAAAAAAGATGTCAAAGGTCAAAACTCTGTGTACACACCTTAGTAAAACCTTTATCCTGGAATGTTTAGATCAGTGATTCTTAAATTGGGTTCGAAGGAGCCGTTTTAGGGGTTCAACGAAGGTCATCAAATTTCAGTAACACTTTTTTACTTTCTGTTGATTGGGCAATAATGCGGTTCGACAAAAGCTTGGAAAACTACGTAAGGGTTCGGCGTGTTTGTAAAGTTTAAGAACCACTAGTTTAGATGATGATTTAATGTCGCGCATGAAAAAACTGTTGCATTTTTCATTGACGCAGCATCTCACAGAAATCTGTTCATTTTAGCCTTCACTTCCATTTTAAGTAGATTCTTGCGGCACGTGTATATCGCCACAAGGCTTCTCTTTTACGAGAGCAAGCGAATATGAACTGAGAACATTTTGTTACTGCGTCAATCCACGCAAAAGAAATCATAAAGTTGGCAGCACTTTCAACTATCTTCCAGCAATCTTAGTTGCCACACGTGAGATAAACCCATCAGCTCACGTCTCTTATATCTGGTGACGCCAACGTTTGCAGTGAAGCGACAGCTGGACGTTACTACTGGCGCATCTGCTTCCTTGTCCACAATCTTTTCAAACTATACTACGAGTCGGAACATAAAGCAGCGAATGAAACCGCAAGTAAAAGAACGAATTGTTACGCACCTGTTCGTTGGGAAGATCGATACGTATCTTTCTATCCAGTCGCCCTGGCCTCAACAACGCTGGGTCAAGCGTGTCCGGTCGATTGGTGGCCATGATCATTTTGACCTGGTAAAAGAATAAGTAGAACGAAGTAAGTAAACCCAATGGCATGCGGTTATATCTACGAGGTTCTTTACCATCTGTTCGACTGTTGGTGAGCAATTCAAAACAAAGTTTAGAAAATCCCTTAAATTCCAAGAAGAATTGAAGTCATGCATTGTGAATTGCGAAAGATTTTTTAAATATTTTTCCGTAAGTTTTCTCGCATATTTTTGTATTTGTACATTGATGTCATAGCAGCACAAAACTGTTTTTTTCGACTTAAACGTAAACATTGCAACATGTTCTTTGATCCTATTGAACATCAAAGGCTGTCTTCACTAGTCCAATTTAAAGATCTGCTTCTCAAACACTGACAATTATCAGTTGATCACGGCAGTGGAGCAAAAAAAAACAGAAAATGCCAAAACTTTAGCTGTGCGCATATCGAGCACAAGTGTTGCTGTATGATATTTGTTCCAGCCGGACATCCGTTTCATATTATCAACAGCTTTTGTGAAGCTCGCAAAACAAAATCCCACGCGTATTGAACTCGATGCATGCTATCGAACGTTCGAGACCAGGCTATGGAATTTACTTTAATTCCAATTGTACGAGCATCAACAACACATAATTAGGTGACAAATTCTCTTTTTTGCGGGTTGGCGTGAGGGTAACGCACGCAGGCCTGGCTATTTCACGACGCACCTTTCCCAAAGTATCGAAACCGTCCATTTGATTAAGAAGTTCCATCAACGTTCTTTGGATTTCCCTATCAGCGCTGGTGCCCTCGGAGAACCTTCGGCCTCCGATAGCATCGATTTCGTCCATGAAAATTATGCACGGTTGGTGGTCACGGGCATAGTTAAACATTTCACGAATAAGCCTCGCAGATTCGCCGATGTACTTGTCGACGATGGCTGACGAAACAACCTGCGCAAGCGGTGAGTTTAGTGTAACGATCGAAAAAAGGCCCTGGCTTGAACTCCGGTGTTCAAGGAAAAAAATGTAAGCGAATCCACTGACAAAAATGGCGATGTTTCGATTATTCAGTAAGATAAGCAAAGGATCGATGGCTTTTTATAGAAGACGCAAACTTTTTTTTTTTTGAAAAGCTTGTTGGAGCTGCTAAAAAGTCGAATCGCGTTTAGGTTACCAGTCGACATGTACAGTGTATCACTAAGAAATGCAACAGCGTGGTCAGGCTTGTAAATGTGTTCTTATTATTAGCAAATATAAATCCATTGAGCTTCAAAAAAGTACTATCGCGTTATTTACCTTTCGACGAAGCTACCTGCTAGAACCCTATCTAAAACATAAAACTTCTACATGAGAGAGTAGAAAGCAAAGAGTTTTACACCTTGATAAATTAAAAATATTTCTCACCTTTAGGAAGTTTGCGTCTAGTTGACTAGAAACAGCTCTTGCAAGTAAGGTTTTGCCAGTTCCAGGTGGGCCATACAGGAGACACCCTTTAGGAGGTGTAATGCCAACGCGCAGAAAAAGTTCAGGATTTAATAGCGGAAGTTCAATAACCTGTAATGAAGAAAGTCAAGCCATATTCACGGAGAACACAGTGAAGCAGTGAAAAGCACAAAGTTGTAAACGAAGCGGCACCACTACCCTTGGCAAACGGAAAGCCCAAAATGCCACTTTTCCAGTATATCTGATAAACAAAAAGCTTAAATGAACCCAAAGGTACTGCACAACACTTACCTCACGCAATTCACGAATTTGCTCCGCCAATCCTCCAATGCTGGAGTATTTGACATCACCGGGATCTTCATGAGACATATTATAAACAAGGGGATCAACTTCACGAGGTAGATACCTTAAAACAGTCATTAAATCAACTTAGCAAGCCAACAAAGACGAACTAGGTCGTAAAAGTCGGGTTTTCTTGATGTGGGAAAAACAGGCGGTCAGCATTTTTGAGGGGCCGCAAACTTATGCTTGTGCGTTGCTTTAGTTTTTTCCCTAATTCGCTTAACATTTATTGGCCCATACTAACTACACAGCAATGTTATAAAACAGCTTGAAACATGAAAACAGCAGCGTTATCTACCAACTTCAATAAGATCGTTGTAGTACAATGGCGATCAATTTTCTATACAAAGAACATGATATAGCAGACACAAAAATAATTTCAACACCTCCGAACGGAGAGATCTCAGCTACGATGGTTTGACTACATGACGAGAATGGCTCACAAAAGATTGGCGAGGCAAGTCCTGCTGGCTACACTCAAGAAAAGCGGCCCAGAGATCGTCCAGGGATCAGGTGGAGTCACTACATCTCCGACCTTGTTTGGTCACATCTTGGTGTGGATCCAGCGGAACTATTAGAGATTGCTGAAACCGTAAGGTATTTCGAGTCTTCCTAGGGCTGCTGCTCCCGTGACCCTTCCAAGAGTTAAAGCGGGCATGAAAATGAATGAATGAAAATCATTTTTAGAGGGGAAATCAGCGATTTGAAAGAATGTGAACTTGGTGGGTTTAACTGCTGGAGTTAAGCAGTTTATTTGTGGTACTACTTGAGGCTACAGAGAGTTTTAAACTTTTTGACACCCACCTATAACGTTTTTTTCGATCTTGCACAAGCAAATGTGCACCTTGGATCTGCGAAAAATAGGTTCTGTGGCAAGTACAAGAGTACGCTGTTATAGATAGAGGAAAAATAGCTAAGCGCGTGCATCAGCATATAATTTAGTCTTTCAGTGTTCCACAACTGATACTCATGATGACAAAATGACAATCACAAGGCGTGCTTTCAGTAAATCACCATAAGCAGCATGGCAAAAAAGTTCGAAGCCTGGTGGCCAAACGACCGCTCACATTCGTGCTGCTTCCTGATACATCTGCTTTTCAAACGAGCCGCAGTTTTCCATATTAGGGTTTAACCGCTCTTGCAATTAATAACGTGACTCAAAACAACCTTATTCTTTCGTCAAGCTCCAAACTTGGGACTTTCACGGCAAAAAAAATTAGCATCGAGAGACTTCTATGGCTCGGAAAGAACTTGTCAAATTCGAAAAGGTTATGATAAGTAAAGTTACATTGTCATCTTTTACCGTGTTGCCGCACCAGAATGTAGACTGCCTTGCTTTAATTGCGACTTACATAGAAGTTGCTTGCTGTTGCTGAATAAAAAAACTTTCCTCGGTTTTTAAATAAATATTTCTTGACAAACTGCGCGGTTTCTGCGAGAGCAAAACGCACGCCGGCCCGTCTATTCTCGAAGGCCACTATTTAACAAAGATGGTGTTGCAACCTCTCCGGTGGTGTTGCGTTGATTGTGTGATTCATCACGAACGGGATGTGCGCGAAGAACAAAAATATATGTATGTGGCGCGAACAAGCAATAATAGACTGATCCCGATGGAGTGATCTTGGTGAGTGACCTCTAATAATGCTTGTGAACCTGGTGAACAGTTGATTGTGCTTGTTAACGGTGATGACGAGAGTGATCTCGTCGGGTGATCTCTATTGTTGCTTGCTGCCACGGTGCGAAGCTTTGCGCACATGCCGCTCAGGATTTCCGATCGCAACAATGGAAAACACATGACAAGAGAAAACTGACTACAGGTTTAGGTCCCCGAATTCTCCCAATGGATAAATGGTTTTTACAACTTGGTTGTACTAATGCGTTTGGCAGGGTCTTTAGGGCCAGGAAACAAATCGAACGAAACTTTACGTATAGTTGAGTGGTTCTCCCTATGAACACCGTTTTTACCTAAGTTTAGCTGGACGCTTTGACTGTATCAAATCGTTATAGATTTAAAATTGAGGCGAAACTGTAGCCACTGTTACGTTACGGCAAGTGATCATGCAGTAATTTACGTAACAACGCGTTTTCAATTCACAGATTAAAGTTAGTTTGGTGCCAGCATATCAACGAAAATCAATTTCTTTGGTAATAAATTGCCATGAATCGGCTTGCATTATTTTTTCTTTCTCCTTTAGAGATATTGCGTGACTAGGGCTGGGTTCAAGTACCCAAAATGTTTTGTTTAAGTAATAAGTAATTTCAACGGATTACTTAAGTAACTTAAGAAAATCATTGCACTTTTTAAATCAGATAACGGGCGGTTCAGACAAAATTTGCACCTGTTGGCCGTGATTCAGTTAAAAAATGGAGTGAGCTTCTAGCTCCAATTCGTAATCACGGTGACAACCAACAATTGTGACTCACAAAGCGCTCTGCACAAGCAACTAATCTATTCGTTTCTATGGGTTGTTTTATGTCTGATGATGCATGCCATGTATAATATTGAGTTTACAGCAACAGACGCGGCTTCTAAAATCTTAACTTTTCTGAAAATAAATTACTTGAAATAACAAAAGCAAAATTACTTAATCAAGTAATAAGTAAAGGTTTTCAAGTAAGTAATTAAATACTTGAATCCAGTCGTATGCACGACACAGCGTATGCAAATTTGGGTATCTTTTGACATTGCGGGCATAGATCAGTTAAGCACGGAGTTGATGTTTGTTTTTTGGCTCCCCAATCACTTCCAAGATTGTTGGTGGTGATAGTTCTTGCCAAAAGTGACAGTACGCCCTCAACGTCTCTGTTTGAAACACGTTTAGTGATGCTGCAGTAGATTTTCTTTTATCATCGAGCTCACTGCTGCTTGGCACCCCATGTTTTTTTATCTTCCATAAAGTGGGCACACCTTATGGCAACAGTGCAATTGAGGTTAAACTACTCATTATGAGTATGCATTTAACGCACTAGTAGCTACCAACCAGGGTGCCACAGTACCCATTTACATACTTAGGAGTGCCACGAGCTAACACTTTTTTCAATATATCATTAAAAATACACTTTCAAAATGTCATCAAACCTTGTGGCAAATTGCCATGAGTTTGCCACTGGATGTCAGAAAATATATTTCTTTTCTGTAAGGTGCTGCAGGCCCAAAAAGGTTGGGAAACAGCTGATTTAAAGAAATGCCCTGTTGTCACATTTGCCACTTTACTTCAATATCCAATCATGTAATTATCTTCAAAATGCGTTCAAAGCGTAAAGTTCTCAGTTACAGTCAACACATTTCCATGATTCTACACAGCATTTAACATCTACAGAAGCAAAATAAAGTCAACTTTTCATATTTTAAAAACAACTCTGCGTGTGACTGCTGTGCAGTAAGTAGTATACTGCACAAACTTGTCACAAACTAAGCTTGAAGTGATGTGAATGGAATCCAGAACGGTCACTAATTTATGCCGATGTAGGAACATACCACCTTGCACAAATCTGCACAGCCTAAAACTTGCTGAATGACTAGCAAGCGTGTTGATATTACAGCCTGGCACTAAATCAAAACAAGGTTCCTGCAAAAATTAAATAATCAAATTCCACGTGTTGAAATGGCAAAATATGGAGTTTTTCATGACTTTTCTGGGTTGTTCTCAAAAATTTTTGTGATGATTTTTTACTTTTCTAAATCAATATTATATAGTGGGGCAATTTTTTTACATTCTTAAAAAAAACTGATTTGCAACTTTTAAAAACTTCACTGCGGAGTAAAATCTTTTTACTAATAGTTGTGCAGTAGCCAGCAGCCATCAAAAGTTGGTGAAAAGATATACTGCCAAAGGCTCTTTGCTCAATACAAAAGTAGCCTCATACATCACAGAACTTCATGAAACCAACATTAAGTTCAGATATAACTACACAGAATAATCAGTTACTCTTAACACTTTTTTTTCCAAAATTTTCCAAGAATATTTTTTATCTTGCAAACAAAATTCTAGAACTCACTAATTTCAACTTTTTTGACACAACTTTTATGACAACTAAATTCACCAAAATATTTCATAACCATGGGAGCCCTGCAAAAGCAGCTGGGCAGTAACTTTATAACTCTGATACTGAGAGTGACATTGAGATACTGACACCAGGACCAGTATAAATGTCTCAATGTGTGTATTAGCTGTTGGTGTTTGAAACACTTGAGTTCGCTGTGAACTGAAAATGTAAGTTACAGATAAATATTGTACGTTCACCCAGAGGCCAACCTGTTTATATACAGAAATGTAAACTTCAGTTGAGGTCTTTGCCAACCAGCAGCTGCTCACTCTCAAAATGAGCAGTTAATGGTGGCTAGGTAATACCCAGAGTAGTTTAGCAGTCTGTGTTTAGTTTTGATATTTACAATCTTGTAACTGTGTCAGGGTTGAGAAAAACCACCTGTTTTTTTGTTTTTTAGAAAGAAACAGACAAAACAGCCACAATAATAAAAAACATTATTTTATTCAAAGTTTGAACACTGAAACGCATTTCATTTATTCCTGATGATGAAATGATAAATGAAATGCATTTCATTTATTCCTGAAATGCTGAAACGCATCTCATTTATTCCTGACTGATGGCTTACGCATAAGCCGAAGCATTGAACAGAATAATGTTTTCGATTATTATGGATGTTTTGTTTGCAATAAGAATCTACAGCAACTCTGTATATTGTTTACCAAAAAGAAACAGGTTTTCTTCTTTTTTCAACAAAAACACAAAAAGCTCATTCTGAATTGTTTTTATTGCATCATGCAATATCACCATTTTCAGAATTACACAATAAAAATTTGTTATACCTATTATGGCATTCAAAATCGAGGGCAAAGAAATGCACCCCATTTTTGTTTTCCCAAATTGTTGTTGGTCAGTTCACTTCATCCAAGTGGTGGGGCTTGACAAGCATGCGCACAGCAAAAAGAGAAAAGCCACGCCCGCACAACTTCTGCAGCTTCATGTCAAGTTTATGTGCATGCCCTGCTAGTTCAGCATCTACAGTGCGCAATTTTTCAACATATGGTTTGGTTCAACATCAGCAACACGTTGGGTGCGGAGAAAGCAGAAAAACTGGTCAAAATATACCAATTTTAAAGAGCTGAAGAAGATAACCAGTAGAATTTAATCAAACTATTCGAATTACTCTTCTCTTTGTTCAAGTCCTTCAAATTCTGTTGCTGTTCATTTCATTTGATTTTAATAAATACATACAGTTAACTGTACAAGCATGCTGCTAATTTTACTGTTTACTTTATCATAGATTTTTAAAGGAAAAGTTGAGTCTTTTTTGGTGGGTTATATTGTTTGTTTTTTAAGTGGGCTTTTAAAAAAACCTGGGTGTGTTTTATAGGTTGGGTCCAATTACATCAACCCTGAACTGCACCCAGGAAAACTTGGTTATTATCAAAACATACCTCATTATTGTAAGAGTAGTCATATCCAAAGCTACCCTGGTTCCCGACTTCAGCTTAGACTTGTCAACTTGTCTTCGGCAACCAACAACATACCGCGGTCCATTGGTTGCTTTCACAATAACTGCAAGAGAGCACAAATTACTAAAAAAAGCACATCAACCATCTGAAGGGTGTTTAAACCAATGAACACCCTATGGATTTTAACCCATGATTAATTTATTGATAATTACAGTATGATTAACTCTTTGGCATCCGGCTGCTTTCGGGGATTTTCAGAAAAAAAGCCTAAAGGCACGTGGCTTTGCGCAGGAATTTCTCCGTTCCGGTATGCTCTACAGACCCGGTAAAAGTCTCAAAAGACGCAGCACGTCTTCTAGTCTGCGCTCGAAAAAAAATTTTTTGCTTGGGGGCTGTGTTTTTTTTGTGAGTGACGTCATAAGTGGAGGACTTTTAGGCCACCTTGGCCCACTTTGCCTGGCCCTGGGCGCCAACCGTTACGTGGTAGTATTTCGCTGAGGTTTGTACTGGAAACTAGGCTACAATCCGAGTCTTTTGATACTTTGGATGACCTGCTGGAGTTTCGGGTTCAAAAGTTGTGGTGTAAGTTAGTAACAATATTTGACTAATTAGATAATTAATTAATTTGTTTATTTTAGATCAGAACTTTTGCACCAGATCGGTCAAAGGCTCAAAAGACTCGGACTCGAGTCTAGTTTCCAATGAAAACTTCAGCGAAACACTTTGGCCTAGCGGTTGGGCCCTAGGCCAGGCAACATGAGCCAAAATGAGCCCAAAACTACTTCACTTATGACACCACTCACAAAAAATCCGCACTCCCCAACCAAGAAATATTTTTTCGAGTGCAAACTACAAGACTTGCCAAGTATTTTGAGCTTTTGACCGGGTCTGTAGCGCTTACCGGTCCAGAGAAATTCCCACGCAAAGCCACATGCAATCCTGCTGTTTTCACGTGAACTTCTTGAATTAACCTGGACGTGAAAGTGTTAAACACTTGGTGTTTAACACGATAAACCTAAAAATAACCTTTCACAAAATTATGTACAACTAAGCATCACCTGATGCACATAAATTTAGGTTTAAAACTTACGAAAAATATCAAATACTGTATTGCTGACAATTGTTTATAAAACTTTGCTTAACCATTTCCTACCATAAACCGAAAGTGCACCTCAAAAGATGAGGAATACAAAGGGACATACATTTTTCTTCAGTTAGTTGTTTCAGCACTTCACCAACAATTTGCCCAACACTCTGCAATGCTTTCAGGTCATTTTCAGATTTGTCAAATTCTTTAGTTTTCTTCTTAAGATCCTCTCTCACTGTAAATATCAAAACACATACGAAATTTTCTCAGTAATCTCATTTTGAAGCTATACAACTTACGTTTTCAAACCTTTGCTCTTATCTGCCTTTAACAACATGGCAAAAATACAAACCATCAGAAGCAAAAATAAAAGATTAAAAAACAGCATCATGTGAATCACAAAACTACAGCTGTTAATAACATCCAGTTCACACATCTCATACTTCAAAAGTTGGTAAATACCAAACACTGTACATGTTCACCACTTTATTAAAAAGTGCCGAATGTTTCTCACTAAAAATAAATTTATCATGATATTTGATACTTTGAGATTGCCTAAAAGCTCTTCAAAGCTTTATAAAACCCATAGAAAAAATAAATGAGGCAGTAGCATGTTAAGAGTTAGTTCAAACATGGACACTACCACCGCAGAAAAGAGAAAGACAAGGTTGGACTATAATTTAATCAAACCTTGCTTGAGATATATTAGCTAACTTTTGAACAGACAAGAGCATGCTTAAACCGCCTAAATTTTATGTTGAATATTTTACAAATAAACACTATGATAATTGAAGGAGAGAGTTGCTTTATCAACAAAACAAATAATTTGTTAGCTTGATTTACTTCTCAAACATAGTTTTATTCAAATGATTATTAATATACTAGGAATGGGAAGAGCACATTTATATTTTTTGCTTGTTTAACTTCCTCGCACAAGTGAATCTGAAGCATGTTTTGCTATTGGCTAGCACTGTGGATGGTCACAAGAGATGACAATACACTTATCAGGGGACACAAAGCATCAACTACAACAGATTCTTGATAAACTGGCATATTTGAAGGGGTGCTTAACATTACAGTAACTTCAGCCAGCTTTCAATGATGTTTGTGATAGCCTTTCAAAGCATATTGTCACACAGAAATATGCAAGCAAAAATAAAAAGCTCTAGGTTTGCTACATGCTTCATAGAAATCAGTCAACTGAGATATGCTTGAGTCAGACTTGTACATCTGCTTTCAAACAATTAACTTAGCCACAAAAGTGACACAGTCGAAACTATCAGCAAATGCTTTAATAGGAAATTGATTTCATATAATACTATGCAACCTTAGTCTTGAAAGCTTTCAGGATTACAACTGGTTAAAAATATTTCTGGAATAAGTTACATGAACTCGATTTCCTATTAAAAAAATTCAATTCGTCTTTGTGGAGACAAGTTACTTGAAAATATGAATGTTTTTGTTTTTTAATACAAGCTGATTTGATTTAAAACATGCACATTACCAAGAGTCTAATGAGCAAACTCTAAATACGCATCCATCACTTTATAAAAACAAGTAATAGCATGCGCAGAACATGGCTTTTTTAATTATGCCATCCTGTGCAAGCTGAGGACTTCAAAGAATTAATATTATGTCTCATCAACAATAAACATTAGTATCAATCAGTCATAATTAGCACCATTTTGTTAATTTTCTTATAAAACAACCAGTTGTTGTTGGGAACTCTGCAAGCCATTACTAAAAAGTTAATCAGATTCTAGACTCACCCTACAGGAACGTGTCAATCACAACCATGTCAAACCAAATCAATGTTGAGCAAAATAGATCAGTCATGATAAAACTTTCAAGCACATTAGCATATTGCAACAATAAGCCAGATCAAAGCTATTATGTACATAAGCATTTTAGAAAGAATTAACCCTCTAAGGACCAAATTTTTTTCTTTACCTAAAAAAAATTATGGGTGTTTGTTTTTGCTACAAACTGCATCAATATTGCACTAGTACAAAGTTTTTGAAAAAAAATTTTGTACTCCCCATTTTTGAAATGTTACAAATTTATTACAATGGTCCACAAAGTTGCTAATTTTAGGCCGTCTCTGTGCTTTCAATCAGGCCTGGAAGCCAAGTTTGAAGGCTGGGGAACTCAAATGCATTTTTAAGGTGAAAGACTAAGTTTTATTACAGTTAAAAACAAATGTCCAAAAAAATTTGGGATATTGCCCCTACCCCACCTAGGACTACGGACCTGGCTGAAATAAAGGCAACAATAAAGGGGGCCCTTCCCCACAATGCCCCCAAGGTTAAAGACCTGCTTTGAATAAAAACATAGTTTTATACATCAAAGATTACGTAAAACAGTGCTGTACTAAACTCAACAAGCCTAAAGCAATTAGAGTATGCAGTCACCTTAATTATTTGTTGTTTTAGGTCATAACTTTTGAACTTGAAACCTTAGAAAGTCATCCAAGGTATTAAAACACTCCGATTTTAGCCTGGTTTCCAAAAAAACTTGGGAGAAATACTGCCATCTAGTGGTTTGGGCTTAGGGTCAGACGAAGTGAGCTAATAAGGCCAAAACTACTCTACTTATGATTCTCTAGTGCAATTGGCGGAGAAGCTATGGACTTGCAAAGACATTTGGAAACTGCTATGCTGGGCTGAAAACAACCACAACTAATGTGCTGACGACCATATGCACAGATCTGTTATGTTTGGACCTAGGATCTTAACTTCTATTAGAAAGTAAGTCAATGAACCATATTATGCATATTCAAAAACTGAACTGAGTAGCAACTCAAAGAAAATTTACCTAACCTCAAGTTGCTTATTAACCCCCCAATAGTACCCTCCCCAATCCACTGAGTAGCAACATTGAATACTCGTAAACCTCAGGCAAGAGGAACTCAAGCGTGTCTTAAAATTCACGCTTGACAAAATTTTCAAAATTTCCAAGTGCAAGGTTTGAGTCTGAAATGTAACAAATCTGTTGATATGGACGGTAGCGTGAAAACCCATTTCATTGACCATAGAAACAAACAAATGTGAAGCGTTACAAATTTGTGCAGTCCGGTGGCAAAGGGTTTGAACAGAATTACAAGGACTAAAAGAAACTGATAACCCAAAATTTTTGCTTCAAAATCAGTATAGTAGCGAAACCACAAAAATAGCAAAAGGGACATAAGGGTTTGGTGAATTAAATGCAGCTTTCTATGACATACTACATCTCTTGCACATATAAGCAATCATCATGTCAAACAAACATTTCATAATTTTTGATATAACACTATTTCAAATGATTACATCCTTTAAGCCTTCCATCTATCTCCTTGTGCTCTAGGAGTTTTCTTCGGTAATCAGTCAGAGCTTTTTGTCTTGGATCCATTCAATCAAAATAGGTATTTCTGATCTAACTGCACAACTATAAAAATATAGGAAATATATAATAAAAATTGCTACCTACTACAACGTATCATATGGTACAGGAAATGACATGCATATTGTTGGAATTTATCCTTGCAAGAATACACCAAATTGACACCTTTATTCAGTTAATGTCTTCATATGCACACACAAAAAAATTGAAAAAAATTACACATACACAGATAGAGCTAACAAGTTAGCTTTGATATGAATCACTGCTGGATTTTGCTGTTTTTATACCAAGCACAACAAATAGTAATGTTATATAAATTGGGATGGGAGGTTGTGAAGAACAAGGGGTCATCACCTGGGCAGCAGAATTTTCCAAATTAAATCTCACACCTGAAATTTGCATTTCAGTGCAGGAATGCTGGTTATTTCAAGTAATAAGTAAGTACTGCAGCTTATTACATATAAGAACGTATGCATCCTTCATTTCTTTGATTCTCAAAGCAGTAGGTTTTATTGTGATAGTGCTACTAAAGTGATGTGTGTTGCTGACGATATTTTCGGGCAAGAAGAAGGCGTAACCCCGCAGTTTCTTTTGATGCGTTTTTTCTATGATAACGTTTTTCTCTTTACAATACAGTGCTCGTCTCCAAGCAAACACGTCGCTTTCAACTCGCTCTTTCAGTGAAAGCATTTTCTTTGTGCACCTGAAGGCGCTGAGAGGCGGTGAGCTGCGTCTGGTGAGAACAGTTTGAATGGTCGGACTTGACAAGGTCCTCTTTGAAACTTTGAGCAAAAAATGGCACTAACACTGAGGCCACCACCACAAGTTTACTATAGTCCATCGTCTACACAAACCAATATTATAATCAAAACAGTATCATTTGGACCTGAAACCACCTTTATTTCAAGGCAGTGGCTTAGAACCGCCTGCGGATCTTCAAATTTGAAGCCTTAGTTATTTGACCGCCTTCTGTAACATGACAGTAATGAGTAACGCATGACGAGAGTGCAGTAGGCTTCGTAGAAACGAAGTAAATGTAAAAGATAAACCCTACACCTAACCCTAACCTAACCCTAACCTAAGCCTAAGCTAAGCTAACCATAAGCTAACCTAATACTAACCTAACACTAATCCTAACCTAACACTAATCCTAACCTAACCCTAAGCTAAGCAAACCTAACCCTAAAGGAAAGTCCAAAGAAAAAAACAAAACCAAAGTCGGCAAGGTAAAAGTCGAACCGACAACCTATATATTATATGCATGCAGATTTAGCTAAATGCGCACGGAGGTAAATATGCGCAGAGATAGCTAAATTTGCGCAGAGACCAGTCTGGAATCCGTGGAAAGCGAACGCACGATTTTTTTCAAGACCTTTGTGTCACGCGGCAGGAAATACTTCAATTTACTTGTCAGACTTCTGCAAAACCGTCACGATCCATACATTTTTTCACTCAGAAAACCATATCTCTATGTAAACGTTTACCAGCAAGCTGATAGAGCCAGACTAACTATAGGCAGAATTCTAATTGTTGCAAAAAGTTGATACTTCCGCACGCGAGTTTTGTAAAAGCCATCAGAAAAATATGTATGTTGAATTTTGATCAAATTAAAAAAGTTTTTCCAAAAAGCTATTTTTCGCAGTTGGAGTTTCATTAGATTTATTTTTCAAAGTCTAGCAAAATTTTGAAATGTATAATCTTAGTATGTCTGGAACAAATCCGACCTCGAAGACCGAGGCACACAATTCTGTTCCATTCATTACAAAAGTCGTGCTCATGCATAGTACTCGATAACATCGACCATAATTTGGAAATGGACAAGAAGAACAATAATTAGATTTTCCCTATTTGTGATTGTTTTGCTTTTTGTATAGTCGGACCATTATGAAAAAGTTCCGAGAACACCAAAGCTTATCTCCTATTCCTGCATTTTCGAAGCAACTGGACACAAGAAATTGTCCTAACCACAACGATAAACCAGAAGACTTATCTGTCAAATACAACAGAAAACGTTTGTTGTTATTCAAATGACAAAATTTGAAAGTTTCAAATTATTTTATAGTTTCGTTTTTTGGCAAAAAATGCGTTACTGAGCTAGGATTATGCAACTCTTGTAAAAATGCAACCAAAGGTTTTACCCGGTTCACATAGAATTACCTAAAGTAGCCAGTAATCGCCTAGGTTGTCTAAGAACTCTTCTACGTTTTAGATTGGAGTCAATTTTATATTCAATTTAATTTTAATTTAATTAATTTTTTTATGAGGAGACACGAAGTCCATAGTATGAACACACACACTCTGCAGAACGCAGGTTGATAAAAGCACACAAAACAGAATGTAGTACAAGGCATTGAAACCGGCGGAATCACAGGGTTACAGACACTTTTTGCAACTGCATTGAAGACAGAACCATAGGGTTACAGACACATTCTTAACACTATTGTTAGCTAACACGCAACACTTGTTACAGCACTACTGCGGAGTAGGGCGCTAATTCCTAACTTGGTCTAGTCTAGGTAAAATTCGAAAGCGTTGTGGCTTGACACGCCATCGATCAAACGGACACTGCAAAGTTCGATCACTCAATCACAGAGTGAAATGCGATTATAGTGTTCAAAGAATAGTGACGAGTACAAACAATCTGACT